>Ga0081539_10003779_pt1 | contig 17898 bp, 14 predicted proteins | sample TabmetS4T2R2_FD_71023 | JGI IMG/M metagenome (GOLD analysis project Ga0081539, IMG submission 71023) | Tabebuia heterophylla rhizosphere microbial communities from the University of Puerto Rico - S4T2R2 | ecosystem: Host-associated > Plants > Roots > Rhizosphere ...
AGTTCGCCAAGCGGCCCGAGCTCGTCTCGGCCAACATCGCGGCGTTCAAGGCGGGCTGGAACTTCGGCGAGACCACCGAGGACTTCTCGGTGCGGTACGAGGTCAAGCCGGCCCGGATGCGGCCCGGCAACTACCGGAACATCACCGGCAACGCGGCGCTCGCGCTGGGTATCGTGGCCGCCGGCGTGCGGTCGAAGCTGCCGGTCTTCCTCGGCGCGTACCCGATCACCCCGGCCTCGGACATCCTGCACGAGCTGAGCAAGCACAAGAAGTTCGGCATCACCACCATGCAGGCGGAGGACGAGATCGCCGCGGTGGGTGCAACCCTCGGTGCGGCGTACGGCGGCTCGCTCGGATTCACCACCACCTCCGGCCCGGGCGTCGCGCTCAAGGGCGAGACCATCTCGCTGGCGATCGCGCTGGAGCTTCCGCTGGTCATCGTCGACGTGCAGCGGGCCGGGCCGTCTACCGGCATGCCCACCAAGACCGAGCAGGCCGACCTGAACATGGCGCTCTACGGCCGGCACGGCGAGGCGCCGCTCGCGGTGATCGCGCCGAAGTCGCCGTCGGACTGCTTCCACGCGGCGCTCGAGGCCGCCCGGATCGCGCTGACCTACCGCACGCCGGTGATCCTGCTGTCCGACAACTACGTCGCGAACGGCTCCGAGCCCTGGCTGCTGCCGTCGGTCGACGACCTGCCGGACCTGAGCGTCGAATTCGCCTCGGCGCCGAACACCGAGGATGGACACTTCCTGCCGTACCTGCGCGATCCCGAGACTATGGCCCGTCCGTGGGCCATTCCGGGCACGCCGGGACTGGAGCACCGCATCGGCGGCCTGGAGAAGGCGGACAAGACCGGCGACATCTCGTACGACCCGGCGAACCACGACTTCATGGTCCGCATGCGCGCCGAGCGCATCGCCGCGATCCCGGTGCCGGATCTCGAGGTGGACGACCCCGACGACACCGCGCGGGTGCTCGTGCTGGGCTGGGGTTCGACCTACGGGCCGATCGGCGCCGCCTGCCGGAAGCTACGGCACCGGGGTCTGCCGATTGCGCAGGCGCACCTGCGGCACCTGAACCCGCTGCCCGCCAACCTGGGCCGGGTGCTCAAGCAGTACGACAGGGTGATCATCCCGGAGATGAACCTCGGCCAGCTCGCCCACGTGATCCGCGCTACCTACCTGGTCGACGCGGTTCCCTTCAACCAGGTCAGCGGCCTGCCGTTCACCGCCGCGACGCTGGAGAACATGCTCGAGGACGTAGTGAAAAATGGATAGCACTGCGCTAGCTAAAGGCGCGCAAGCGACGCCCAATCAACTGAAGCTGACTCCCAAGGACTTCAAGACCGACCAGGAGGTCCGCTGGTGCCCCGGCTGCGGTGACTACGCGATCCTGGCCGCCGTGCAGGGCTTCATGCCGGAGCTGAACATCCCGCGGGAGAAGATCGTCTTCATCTCGGGCATCGGGTGCTCGTCACGGTTCCCGTACTACATGAACACCTACGGGATGCATTCGATCCACGGCCGTGCTCCGGCGATCGCGACCGGCCTGTCCGCGACCCGCCCCGACCTCTCGGTGTGGGTGGTGACCGGCGACGGGGACGCGCTGTCGATCGGCGGCAATCACCTGATCCACGCGCTCCGCCGCAACGTCAACCTTAAGATCCTGCTGTTCAACAACCGGATCTACGGCCTGACGAAGGGCCAGTACTCGCCGACCTCCGAACTCGGCAAGATCACCAAGTCGACGCCGGCGGGCTCGGCGGACTCGCCGTTCAACCCGCTCTCGCTGGCGCTGGGCGCCGAGGCCACGTTCGTGGCGCGGACCATCGACTCCGACCGCAAACACTTGCAGTCGGTGCTGCGGGCGGCGGCCGAGCACCAGGGCTCCGCGTTCGTGGAGATCTACCAGAACTGCAACATCTTCAACGACGGCGCGTTCGAGCTGATCAAGGACCCGAACACCCGCGACGACCACCTGATCCGGCTCGAACAGGGCCAGCCGATCATCTTCGGCTCCCAGGGCCAGTTCTCCGTGGTGCACCCCGCCGGTGGGTTCGGCCTATCCGTGCGCGAGACTGCCGACCTGCGCGGCGAGACCCCCATGGTGCACGACGCCACGGTCGACGATCCCGCGTACGCGTTCGCACTGTCCCGGCTCTCCGGCTCGGACCTGAACACCACCCCGATCGGCGTGTTCCGCAACGTGCAGCGGCCGAGCTACGACGAGATCGTGCAGAAGCAGCTTCAGGACGCGAAGGCGCAGGCCACCGGCAGTCCCGAGGAAATGCTCGGCGGTCTGCTCAACACCGGCGATACCTGGACGATCTTCTAACCTCCCCGCCGGGTCAGACCGCTACGCCGGCCACGGACGCGGCCTCGTCTCGGATGTACACCAGCATGTCGCCGGTCTCGATGGTGACCGCCTGCTCGCCGCCGAGTGACAGCACCTTGCCGCGGCGGATCAGCGCTACCACAAGCGCCGGCAGCTCGCGCGGGTTGCGGCCGACCTCGCCGCGCTCGGCGGAACGCATCGCCAGGGCCATGCCCTGCCCTGGGGTGAGCAGATCCTCCACCACGTCGATGAGCGGCGGTGCGGTGGTGGTCAGGCCCAACAGGCGGCCGGCGGTCGCGGACGACACGATCACGTGGTGCGCGCCGCTCTGTTTGAGCAGGGCGGCGTTCTCCTGCTCACGTACCGCCGCGATGATGCGGACCTGGCCGGCGGTGAGCTGGCGCACGGTCAGCGTGATGAGGACCGACGCCTCGTCGCTGTCGGTGGCGATGATGACCGCCTTGCAGTGGCGCACGTCGGCCTCGTTGAGCACGGCCGAGCGCGTGGCGTTGCCCTCGATGGCGGCCAGCCCGTTCGTGGCCGCCTGCCGTAGCGCGACCGCTCGGTTCTCCACCACGACGATCTTCGACTTGTCGTAGCCGGTCTCCAGCAGCGCGTCCACGGCGGCGCGGCCCTTGGTGCCGTACCCGCAGATAATGACGTGGTCCTTCAACTTTCGCCTCCACCGGCTGACCCGCAGGCTGTTGCGGTACTGGTCGGTGAGCACCTCCAGGGTGGTGCCGACCAGGATGATCAGGAAGAGCACCCGCGCCGGGGTGATGAGCAGGACGTTGACCAGCCGGGCGTCCGGCGTCGCCGGGGTGATGTCGCCGTACCCGGCGGTGGAGAGCGACACCACCGCGTAGTAGAAGCAGTCCAGCAGCGTGAGCCCGTCGTTGTTCACGTCGCGGTACCCGTCGCGGCCCAGGTAGATGATCAGCACAGTGGTCAATATCAACAGGACCGCCAGCGCCACCCGGATCGCCAGCGCGCGCAGCGGCCCTTGCCGGACCAACGGAAGATGGATCACTGGACGCCCACTCGCACGCCCTCACCATAGCGGCCGCGTCGGCGGGCACTTCAGCGAAGTGTCGTCGGCGCGAACCTCGCCGAGCCGTACTCCAGATCGGGGTGTTCGACGGCCAGCGCCGCGGCCACGATCTCGTCGAAGCTCGCCGCGGCGCCCTCCGCGTAGGCGGCGTCGAACGCGGCGTCCCCCAGTGACGTCCGGGTCGCGACCTGCTGAGCGGCCCAGAAACCGCCGAACACGACGGTGCGCCGGGCACCGCGGATCGACTCGGAACCGCCGAACAGCCGTGCCGCCGCAGCGGTGTCGCCGCCCATCGCGCAGCGCACCGCGATCGCGGCCACCGCGTCCGCGCCGGCGCCCCGGAAGCCGTGCCGCAGCCGGGACCGCAGCGCCACCACGAGATGGTCGTGCGCCGCGACGAGATCGCCACGGCGCAGGGCGACCATGCCCAAGAGCCAGTCGACGGTACGGCGGCCCCGGTCCTCGGGTCGCCCGGCCTCCACCTGGCGTGCCCCGCCGAGCAGGTCCGCTACCTCGTCCAGGGCACCCCGGTGCCACAGCAGCTCGGCGAGTGCCACCACGGTCGGCAGCGCCGCGCGAACCACGCCGGTGCGCTCGGCGCGGGCTATGACGTCCCGGCAGAGCTCCTCGGCGTCGGCCAGCCGGCCCGACTCGACCAGGGCGATCCGGCGCCCGGCGAGCGCACGTACCAGAAGCCCGGGGTCGTCCACCGAGCGGGCGACGGCCTCCGCGCTGGACAGGAACCGGTCGCGTTCCTGGCCGTCGTCCGCGAGCCCGGCGTGGACGAGGTACGCCGATGCCAGCTCGGTGGGCGGGACCTGTTCGCCGGCCAGCCGGTCGTACAGGCGGTGCAGCAGTTCCCGGCCCGCGGCGGCGCCGCTGTGCTCGCGCCACCACGGATCCAGCGCGCCGGCCAGCCGCAGCCCCGCCCGTACGCTGCCCCGGGCGGCCGACCAGCGCAGCGCCGCCTCCCACTCGTCCACATACGGCGCCAGCGCGGTCAGCGACACCGTACGCGGCTGGCCGTCGGTGTCCACCGCCACGCGGTCGAGGGCGTGCAGCGACCAGTCGACGTGCCGGTCGCGGGCGGCCCGTTCCTCACCGGCCGCGGTCAGGCGGCGGGTCGCGTACCCCAGGATCGGGGCGGACATCCGATACCGCGGCCCGGGCACCACCTCGACCAGCGACTTGTCCGCCAGTTCGGACAGCGCGCCCAGCGCGTCCTCCCCGCACCACTCCACGGTGGCCAGGTCCACCGGCCCGGCGAAGACGGCCAGCCGGCGCAGCAACGCCGCGGCGCCCTCGCTCAGCGTGCGGTATGACCAGTCCGCGCTCCCGGTCAGCGAATCCTGGCGATCCGCGCCGCCCGTCCGGCCCGCGTCCAGAACGGTCAGCGCGGCAAGTGGATCGTCCAGCCTCGACACCAGCTGGGCCGGTGACAGCAGGCGCAGGCGGGTCGCGGCCAACTCAACGGCGAGCGGGAGGCCGTCCAGCCGGGACGCTATCCGGGCGAGGTCGGCGCCCTCGTCCGGTCGCGGCTGGTGACCGCCGTGCGCCTCCGTCACCCGTTCGCTGAGCAGCGCGTAGGCGTCCGCCTGGGCGAGCGGCGGGACGCGCCAGACCACCTCGCCGGGTACGCCGAGCGGGGAGCGGCCGGTGGCCAGCACGGTCACGTCCGGGCACGCCGCGAGCAGCCGGCGGACCAGCGTCACGGCGGCGGTCGGTGCCGCGTCGCAGGTGTCCAGGACGAGCAGCATCCGCCGGTCGGCGCAGCGGTCGGTCAGCGTGTCGAGGATCGGCCGGCCCGGTTCGATCCGCAGCCCGATGGCCCGGCTTACCGCCGCGGGCAGGGCGGCCGGCCCGGTCTCGGCGGTCACGGTCGCGCAATCCACCAACCGGACCCCGTCGCGGTACGCGTCCAGCGACCGCTCGGCCACCGCCAGCGCGAGCCGGGTCTTGCCCGCGCCGCCGGGGCCGGTGACGGTGACCAGCCGGCGCTTGCGAAGCAATTCGGCCAGCTCGGCCCTCTCCCCCCGGCGTCCGACGAACGGGGTCAGGGCGACCGGCAGGTTGTGTTCGGCGGCACCGGGTGTACGGGGTCGCGGGAAGTCCCGTTCCAACCCCGGTGCCACGATCTGGAACAGCCGCTCGACGTCGTCGAACCCGCGCAGGCGGTACGGCCCGAGGTCGATCAGGTCCAGGTCGGCCACGCCGGCACGGCCACGTGGCACGGCCGGGGAGCGGACGTCAGCGGCGAGCGCGGTGGCCTCCGAGCACAGGATCTGGCCGCCGTGCGCCGCGGCCGCGACTCGGGCGGCACGGTGGACTTCGGCGCTCGCGTACTCACCGGCAACCGGGGTGGCCCATCCGGTGTGTAGTCCCATCCGGACACGCGGGGTCGTGTCCGGCCCCGGCCACTCGTATCCGGCGAGTGCCCGTTGGGCGGCCACGCAGGCGGCAACCGCGGCCGATGCGTGCCCGAAGGCGACAAAGAAAGAGTCACCCTCAGTGAACAACTCGGCGCCACCTTGCTCGCGCAGAGCTGTGCGTAACAATGACCGATGGGTTCCCAGAACCGCCCGATAGGAGTCACCGAGCATCCGGGCCATCCGCGTCGAGCCCTCGATGTCGGTGAACATAAAGGTCACCAGCCCACTAGGCAGCTCGATGCGCCCCGCCACGGTGAAAACCTCCGCCCCCTGGGAACTCGCGTCCATGCTGCCGCACCGCTGGCCTACCGAACATCCTAGAAACGGTCGGTAACCATGCACCCGTCACGGTCGACCCCGTATGGGCGACTAGCCAATCATCGATAGGCGCGGACAGCACTACGCGTGACGTAACGAGACGGTTCACTTCCAGTTGCGCCGCACGCGGCTGGAAATGATCGACCGATCGGGCGGCCCTGGACGGGTCGGTTTGTGCGACATTCCCGTCGCGCCGGTCGTTTTCCATAAGTGGACTTCGGACGGACGGTCGGCCTCTCACCGCCGGCCGGTCAAATGCGGACGTTGCGCTCCGCTCATCCGCAGCCGCACGCGCCGCCGCAACAGCCGCCGCCGCTGGGTACCGCCGGGCCCGTGCCGCCGCGACCCATGACGGCGACTGTGGACAGCAGCTTGACCGTGTCGGTGTGCCCCCGCGGGCAAGCCACCGGGTCGGCTGCGTCGCGCATCGGGCGGCTGACCTCGAACGTGTCGCCGCAGGCGCGGCAGCGGTAGTCGTAACGCGGCATGACTCCAGCCTAAGCCGTACCGTGGGCAGAATGCCGCCCCGCGCCCGGGAGCGTGCGCCGGGTAGTGTCGGCCGGGTGGCGGAGGGACAGGAGACCACGCAGGCGGCACCCCCGCCCCCGGGCGAAGCCGGTCCGGCCCCAGTGGCGTCGGGCAAGGCCGGGGTGGCGCGCGGGGCGGTCCGGGTGGTGCGGGGTTCCGGGCGCGCCGTCGTCGGTGCGGGCCGCAGCACGTCGGCTTGGGCCCGCCGCCCGAGCGGCCGGCTGATCATTCCGGCGACCGTGGCCGCGGTGCTGCTGGCCGTGGCCGGTGCGACGGGCGCGTACCTCGTACCCCAGGCTCTGCGCGGTAAGCCGGTCTCCGCACCGACCGCAACCGTCCCGCCGGCCGGTGCGGCGCCGAACCTGCCCCTGCCTAGCGCGGCCAGTGCCGGGGCCCCGACCGCGAGCGGCAATCCGGCCCTCCCGCTGCCCACCTCCGGGCGACCCGCGGAGGCTCTCGCCGGATGGGCCGAGCAGGTCGGCATACGGGTCGGGATCCCGGTGGTCGCGGTCGAGGCGTATGGGTACGCCGAGCTCGTGACGGATCGCTCCACGCCGGGCTGCCACCTGAGCTGGACCACGATCGCGGCTCTGGGCCAGGTCGAGTCCGCGCACGGGAGCGCGGGCGGCTCGGTGCTCGGCGCGGACGGTGTCGTCCGGCCGCCGATCTACGGGCTGCCGCTGGACGGCAAGGGCGGCCGGCAGCTGATCCGGGACACCGATCAGGGCACCATCGACAACGACACGACCTACGATCGCGCGGTCGGCCCGCTGCAATTCATCCCGTCGGCGTGGCGGGAGAACGCGGTCGACGCGAACAACGACGGCGTGCCCGATCCGAACGACATCGACGACGCCTCCTTGACTGCGGCGAGTTATCTCTGCAAGGGCGGCCGTGACCTGTCCAGGCCGGATGCGTGGTGGGCGGCGATCCTGTCGTACAACGAGGTCAGACCGTACGCGCAGAAGGTTTTCGACACCGCCGACCAGTACGGGCAGCTCAGCCGCGGATGATCGACAGCAACCGAGAGTAACGGGCCGCGTACATTTACACCGTCGGCCCTTCCCAGAATCGTGCCTAACCGGCACGATGTACGGGTGAGGGTGCGTGAATGGGATCCCCGGGCTGCGTCGCCCTCGGAGATCACCTCATTCGTGGAGACACTGAACGCCGCGCTCGCCGCCGATCTCCCGGATGACCCACCTTGGCAAGAAGTCCAGATCAGGGAATACCTGGCGGAGACGATGCCCGGTGAGCGACGGATCTGCTGGGTTGCCGAGGACGACCGCCTGCCCGAGGGCGAGAGCCGGATCTACGCGCACGTCAGCATCCTGCTGTTCGGCGACATCGGCGTGCTGGAGGCGACGGTCCATCCCCGCCTGCGCCGTCGCGGCCTCGGCCGGCAACTGGTCATGCACGCGGCCCGCCGGGCGTACCTGGAAGGCTTCTCCACGATCGGCGTCGAGGCGGTGGGTAACACCCCGGCGGCCGCGTTCCTGGAGTCGCTGGGCTTCGAGCGGGAGTACGCGGAGACCCGCAGCGTGCTGTCCGTGTCCAAGGTGGATTGGGCGGCGCTGGCCATCATGGCCGGCGGGATCGCGGGCGGGTACCGTATCGAGTTCTACCCGGGCGGGCCGCCGGACGAGCTGCTGGAGGCGTACGCCGAGGCCAAGCTGGAAGCCCAGACCGACGAGGACGACCTCGATCTGGCGCCCCGCTCCTCCGATCCGCAGCGGCTGCGGGACAGTCTCCACACGCTGCACAAGCGGGGACTGAAGCCGTACATCGTGCTGGCCATCCACGAGGCGACCGGTGTGGTGGCCGGCCTGACCGAGGTGGTCGTGCCGGCGCAGCACCCGGAGCGCGCGGACCAGTACGACACGATCGTGGTGCGGGCCCATCGGGGGTACGGCATCGAGCGGGCGATCAAGGCGCGGATGCTGTTCGAGCTGCGTTCCGCGGAGCCGGACCTGCTCGAGGTGCAGACCTGGAACGCGCACGCCAACGAGTCGATGCTGAAGGTCAACGCCGAGCTGGGCTATCAGCCGGACCGGGACTGGTACGAGTACGGCGTCGACGTGGCTCAGCTGATCCAGAGCCTGGAGCGCCACTGAGCCACCGGGCGGCCGGCGCCGGGCTCTACCACCAGGCGGCGGCTTGGGTGGGTCAGTAGCGGCTGCGGAGGAGGTTCGCGGCCTCGGTGGCCCAGTAGGTCAGGGTGATCTGGGCGCCGGCGCGCTTGATGGACGTCAAGGTCTCCAGCACGACGCGTTCGCGGTCCAGCCAGCCGTTCGCGGCCGCGGCCTCGACCATCGCGTACTCGCCGGAGACCTGGTAGGCGGCGACCGGCACGTCGACGTGGTCGCGGACCGCGGTGATGACGTCCAGGTACGGCAGTGCCGGCTTGACCATCACGATGTCGGCGCCCTCGGCGACGTCCAGGTCGACCTCGCGCAGGGCCTCGCGCACGTTCGGCGGGTCCTGCTGGTAGGTGCGGCGGTCGCCGATCAGGGTGGACTCGACCGCCTCCCGGAACGGGCCGTAGAAGGCGCCGGCGTACTTCACGGAATAGGCGAGGATCGCCACGTCCTGGTGCCCGGCGCCGTCGAGAGCGCGCCGGATGACGCCGACCTGGCCGTCCATCATCCCGGACGGACCGACTACGTGCGCCCCGGCGGCCGCCTGCGCGAGCGCCATCTCGGCGTAGACGTCCAGCGTGGCGTCGTTGTCGACCGAGCCGTCCGGGGCCAGCACGCCGCAATGGCCGTGCGAGGTGAACTCGTCCAGGCAGAGGTCGCTCATCACGACCGTGGCGTCGCCGACCTCGGCGATGACGTCGCGGATCGCGACGTTCAGGATGCCATCAGGGTCGATGCCCCCCGAGCCGCGCTCATCGCGGGTGGCCGGTACGCCGAAGATCATGATACCGCCGACACCCGCGCCGACCGCCTCGTGCGCCGCCTTGCGCAGGCTCTCCCGCGAATGCTGGACCACGCCGGGCAGCGAGGCGATCGCCCTCGGCTCGGTCAGGCCCTCCCTGACGAACATCGGCAGCACCAGCTCGGCCGGTGCCGGCCGGGTCTCCTCGACCAGCCGGCGCAACGCCGCGGTGCGGCGCAGGCGGCGCGGGCGAACGTCCGGATACGACACGGGACGACCCTCCTACCGGAAGCGCAATGCGGTGGGACCCTGCACCTTGGAGCCGCGGCGCTGCTTCGCCGGCATCGCCGCGAGCTTCTCGCGCAGCTCGACCGCGTACCCGGCCAGCGCTTCGACCAGGTCCGGCACGGAGGCCGCGGCCGGCTGGACGTCGACGCGCAGGCCGAACTCGGTGGCGGTCTCGGCGGTCTTCGGGCCGATCACCGCGACGACCGTGCGGGCGTGCGGCTTGCCGGCGATGCCGACCAGGTTGCGGACCGTGGAGCTGGATGTGAAGAGCACGGCGTCGAAGCCACCGCTCTTGATGGCGTCGCGGATGTCGGCGGGCGGCGGCGCCGCGCGGACCGTCCGGTACGCGGTGACGTCGTCGACCTCCCAGCCGCGCTCGATCAGCCCGGCGGCCAGCGTCTCGGTGGCGATGTCGGCGCGCGGCAGCAGCACCCGGCCGACCGGGTCGAGGATCTCGTCGTGCGGCGAGAACTCGGCGAGCAGCCCTTCACTGGACTGGTCGTCCGCCGGGATCAGCTCGGGCTGGATGCCGAAGGCGCGTACCGCGTCGGCGGTGGCCTCGCCGATGCAGGCGATCTTCACGCCGCCGAAATGCCGGGCGTCCAGGCCGTGCTCGCCGAACTTCTCCCAGACCGCGCGTACCGCGTTGACCGAGGTGAAGACCACCCAGGCGTACCGGCCGTCGACCAAGCCCTTGACCGCACGCTCCATCTGCGCCGGGGTACGCGGCGGCTCGACCGCGATGGTCGGCACCTCACAGGGGATCGCCCCGTACGCCCGGAGCCGGGCGCTCATGGCACCGGCCTGCTCCTTGGTACGCGGAACGAGCACCTTCCAGCCGTACAGCGGCCGGTTTTCCCACCAGCTCAGCTTGTCGCGGCCGGCGACCTCGGCACCGACCGAGAGCACCACCCGGCCGGTGAAGCCCAGCGCAGCGGCGACGAAGCTGTCCACCGTCGACGCGGTCGTGTACTGGGTGTCGCCGGTGCCGTCGCCGGTCACCGCGACCGGCGTGCCCGGCTCGACACCGGACGCGAGGAGGCCGTCCCGGACCGCGGCCAGATCCCCGGCGTCCACGGCGATAGCGAACGAGCCCTTGACGGCGGCCGCGGCCAGCGCGTCGAAGTCGAGCGTGGAGACGTCGTCCACATCGGCGGCGACGCGTACGCCCGGAAGCGGGACGCCGGCGTACGTGGCGACGCCCTCCGCCTGGCCCACGCCCGGCACGACCTCGAAATGCACGGCCGTACGCGCGACGGCCTGCACTTCCCGGACCACGGACTCGTGGCCGAGCGGGTCGCCGGCCACCAGGTGCACCGCGGACAGGCCGGACTTGGCGGCGGACAGCAGCACCTTGGCGACGTCGCCTGGCTGGCCCTCGGCGGGGCTGAACTGGGCGTCCTCCTTGGCCTCCGCCTTGATCGCGGCGAGGAGGGACTCGGGCACGCCTCGGTCGTAGACCACCTGGTCGGCGTCGGTGAGGGCGTCGTGGGCCCGGCGCGTCAGCAGGCCCGGGTCGCCGGGTCCGGCACCGACGAACGCGATGCGTCCGGCGGGCTTGCGGGCGGTTCGGGTGGTCATTGGTTGCTCCCCATCAGGGTGTCGGCGCCGGCGTCGAGGAGGTCGGCGGCGAGTGCCTTACCGATCTCCGCCGCGTCGGCGGGCGTTCCGGTGCGCGTCATCCGGATGGCCCGGGCCCCGTCCGGGCTGATCACGCAACCGCGCAGGTGGATCTCGACACCGCCCTCGCCGGGAGCGAGGTCGGCGTACGCCGCGACCGGGGCGGAACACCCGGCCTCGAGCGTGGCGAGCATCGCCCGTTCCGCCGTGACGGCGGCACGGGACGGTGCGTGGTCGAGCGCGGCGAGCAACTCGACCAGGTCTGCGTTGTCGGCCCGGCACTCCACCGCCAGCGCGCCCTGGGCCGGGGCGGGCAGCATGAGCGCCGGATCCAACGTTTCGGTGATCTCGGCGGCCCGGCCGAGACGCGCGACGCCGGCCCGGGCCAGGACGATCGCGTCGAGGTCGGCCTGCCGACCGAGCACTCGGGCGATGCGGGTGTCCACGTTCCCCCGGATCGGCGTGACCTGCCACGGTAGGCCCAGGGCACGCAGTTGCGCGATCCGGCGCACCGCGCCGGTCCCGATCGCGGCACCCGCCGGCAGGTCGGCGAGGCCGCGGCCGTCCCGGGCGATGAGCGCGTCCCGCGGGTCCCCGCGCTCCGGCACCGCGGCGATAAAGAGGCGCGGGTGCTCCCCGGTCGGCAGGTCCTTGTACGAGTGGACGGCGAAGTCGATCTCGTCGGCGAGCACCGCGTCGCGCAGAGCGGACACGAACACGCCGACGCCCAGCTGGGTCACCGGAGCGGCCGAACGGTCGCCGGCCGTCACGATCCGGACGAGCTCCACTGCCCGGCCGGTCGCCGCGGTCACCGCGTCCGCGACCAGCCGCGACTGGGCGACCGCGAGCGCGCTGCCGCGCGTGCCGAGGCGCAGCGGTGCGGTCATGCGCTTCGCTCCTCGATCTCGGGCACGGCGTCGGCGTGGGTGGCAAGGGGGACGTCCAGGTCGAACAGTTCGCGGAGCAGGGCCGCGTACTGGTCGCCGCCGGGCTCGGCGGCCAGCCGGCGCACCCGCACGGTCGGCGAGTGCAGCAGTTGCTGGACGACCCGATGCAGCGTACGGGAAACGTCGGCGCGCTGCTCCGCGGTGAGTTCCGGGCGCCGTGCGGTGAGCTTGCGCAGTTCCGCCGCGACGAGCTCGTCCGCCCGAGTGCGCAGGGCCGCCACGGTCGGCGCGATCTCGGTGCCGCGCAGCCAGGCGAGGAAGTTCTCCACCTCGCCGGCGACGATCCGCTCGACCGCGGACGTCTCCGCCGCCGCGGGAAGAGTCTGGCGGCTGGCGGCCAACCCGTCGATGTCGATGACCTCGAGGCCGGGCAGGCCGGTGGCGTCCGCGGCCACGTCGCGGGGCACGGCCAGGTCGAGCACCACGAGCGGGGCTGGGCCTGCCACCGGCGCCTGGTCCTCCGGACGGCGCGGAGAACCCGGTGAATGCGTGCCCGCGGCGGTACGCCTGCCCAGCACGGCGGCCAGCCGTTCCCGGGTCAGCAGGGGCGCCGTGGCCGCCGTCGCCGACACCACCACGTCCACCGTCGCGAGGGCCTCGTCCAGCTCCTCGAACGGCACCGCGGTGGCCCGGTACGCCTCGGCGAGCCGAGCGGCCCGGCCGGCGCTGCGGTTCGTGATCGACAGCGGCCCGACCCCGGCACGGCTCAGCGTGGCCACCGCCAGCGCACCCATCGCGCCCGCGCCGATCACCAGGGCCGGGCGGCCGGCGAGCTCACCCAGCCGGGTGCCGGCCACCTGCAGCGCGGCGGTGACGACGCTCTGACCGGCGCGGTCGATGCCGGTCTCGGCGTGTGCCCGCTTGCCGACCCGCAACGCCTGCTGCATGAGCTCGTGCAACAACCGCCCGGCGGAGTCGGCGTCGGTCGCCGCCTGGTACGCGTCCCGAAGCTGGCCGAGGATCTGGGCCTCGCCGACGACCATCGAGTCGAGCCCGGACGACACCCGGAAGCCGTGCGCGACCGCGGCCTCGTCGTAGTGCACGTAGAGGTGCGCGGCCAGTTCCGTGGTGGGCATGCCGGAGTGCTCGGCGAGCACCTCGCACACGTCGTTCAGCCCGCCGTGGAAGCCGGTGACCGCGGCGTACACCTCGACCCGGTTGCAGGTCGACAGCACCACGGCCTCGCCGACGTACGGCCGGGCGACCAGCCGGCGCAGCATGGCCGGAAGCGCGTCCTCGGTGATCGCGAGGCGCTCCAACGTGGCGACATCGGCGGTGCGGTACGACGCACCGACGCTGAGCAGGTTCACGACCCGACCGCCTCCTGGGTGCCGGCCACGACCCGCCCGCCCGGCAGAGCGGTCAGCGAGGCCTTGCGGTGCTCGTGGAACGAGAGGATCTGCAGCTCGACGGCGAGGTCGACCTTGCGGACGTCGACGTTAGCCGGAACCGAGAGCACACACGGGGCGAAGTTCAGGATGCTGGTCACCCCCGCGCTGACCAGCTCGTCCGCGACCGTCTGGGCGGCGCTCGACGGGGTGGCGATCACACCGATGGCGATCGACTCATCGGCGGCGATCCGGCCGAGTTCCTCGATGTGCCGCACGGTCAGCCCGTTGATCCGCTCACCGATCTTGGCCGGGTCCGCGTCGAACAGCGCGACGATCTTGAAGCCGCGGCTGGCGAAGCCGTCGTAGCCGGCCAGCGCGTGCCCGAGGTTGCCGACGCCGACCAGGCACACCGCCCGGCGCTCGTCCAGCCCGAGCACGTACTCGATCTGTTCGATCAGCAGCGCCACGTCGTAGCCGACCCCGCGGGTGCCGTACGAGCCGAGATGCGAGAGGTCCTTGCGGAGCTTCGCCGAGTTCACCCCGGCGGCGGTGGCCAGCGCCTCGCTGGAGATCGTGTCCGCGCCGTCGTCGAGATTGTGCAGCGCACGGAGGTATTCCGGCAGCCGGGCGATCGTCGCCTCCGGGAGGTCCGGAAACGCGGTGACCGCACCGGGCCGGCCGGGAATGCTGCCGTGACGCTGGTGGCTCATCTGACTCCGTGCCGGCGAGGTGACGTATCCGGGGTGAGCCCGCCCTGGCTTGCGTGCGGCGGCTGTGATAGCGGGGCTCGTCGGAAACACAGAGTAGGCGCTTGTGAAGGCGTGCACAAATCGCGATCTTGGTAGGTGGGTGGACAAAGATCGAGTAGGCGTGTTATTCGCACGCCCGGCTCCGAGTATGACGCGGACTTGCCCTTCGGGGCCAATCACAGAGCTCTGGCCAGGCGTACCGCGGCCACGAGGGTGTCCGCGACCGGACGACCGGGCGCCCGCAGCCGGGCCGGGTCGGTGAATCCGCCGGTGTAGAGCACGCACGCGGCGCCCACCGAGTCGGCCGCCGCGGCGTCGTCCAGCGAGTCGCCGATCAGCACCGCCTCGCTCCCGGCCACGCCCAGCTCCTCAAGGTGCCGGGCGAGATGTCCGGCCTTGAGATCCCCGCCCACCTCGGTACGCAGACCGTCGACCCGGGTGAACATGCCGGCCAGCCCGTACGTCTCCATGGCCGGGACCAGCTCCTGGTGGAACCACATGGACAGCAGCGACTGGCTGCCGCCCCAGGAGCGGAGCGCCTGCTTCGCGTCCGCGGCCAGCGACGTCGTGGTCAGCCCCACCCGATACGCGTCATGGAAGATCTTGTCGAGCCGGCCGAACTCCTCGGCGTCCACGGCCCGCTCCAGGATGTCCGCGTAGAACTCGGCGACCGGGCGCCGGAACACCCGCCGGTGCTCGTCGGTGCCCAGGGCGCGCCCGCCGACCGAGGCGAACGCGGTGTTGGTCGCGTCGACCACCAGCGCCAGGTCGTCGAGCAGGGTGCCGTTCCAGTCCCAGACGAGATGCGTACGAGCCACGGCAGCGACCCTAACCGGCGGGGCCGGGAGACCGCGTCTCGATTACCACGGCGGTGAGCCGGGCGGCTTGGCCAGGTCGCGGCGCAGCCGGTCCTCCTCGATCCGCCAGTAGCCGTGTTCCCGACCGTCCAGCAGCAGCACCGGCACCCGGTCGCCGTAGTCGCGCACCAGCTCGATCGAGGAGTCCACGTCCACCCGTGCCCAGGGCTCGCCGATCCGGTCCAGCTCGCGCTCGGCCTGTTCGCAGAGGTGGCAGCCGTCCCGGCTGATCAGGGTGAGGCGTGTCACCGGAGCACGCTCTTGCGTACCTTGCCGACCGCTGAGTGCGGAAGCTCACCGACCAGGTCGACGGTGACCGGCACCTTGAACCGGGCCAGCCGGGTGGCGCAGTAGGCGATCAGGGTTTCCGGCGTCACCCGGGGGTCGCCGGCCGGCACGACGTATGCGTGCGGCGCCTGGCCGGTGTCCGGATCGGCGATCGCAACCACCGCGGCCTCGGCGACGCCGGGATGGTCGGCGAGCACCCGTTCGATCTCGGCCGGGTAGACGTTGAAGCCGTTGACCAGGATCAGCTCGCCGATCCGGTCGACCAGGACGAGATCACCGTCACCGTCGGCGTACGCGATGTCGCCGGTGGGCCACCACCCGTCCGAGTCCGGGGCGTCGTGGCCGTCCGGCCAGTACCCGGAGAACAGGTTGGCCCCGCGTACCACGATCTCGCCGGGATCGGTGCCGGCCACGTCCGCGACGTCCAGGTCCAGCTCGGCGGAATCCGGATCCGGGGCCGCCGCCGTGCCGTCGCGCCACAGAACCGTGCCGTCCGCGGCGCGCAGCAGCAGCGACACCCCGGGGATCGGCCGCCCGATCGAGCCGGACTTGGGCCGCTCACTCGCGGCGGTGGTGGTGAGCACTGGGGCCGCCTCGGTCAGCCCGTACCCGATGATCGCGGTCTTGCCGGTCACCTCGGTGAGCCGCGCCGCGTCCGCCTCGTCGAACGGGGCGGCGCCGCACACCAAGGTCCGCACCCGAGCCAGCGAGGCGCCCGCGGATTCGCGCCGCGACCAGGCGACGTACATCGAGGGAACGCCGAGCACCGCGGTCACGCCGTGCCGCTCGATCGCGGCGAGCGAGGCGTCCGGGTCGAAGCGGTCCACCAGCACCCCGGTCGCCCCGTGGTAGGCGACCGTGCCGAGCCCGGCGTTGAGCCCGTACGCGTGGAAGAACGGCACCGCCAGCAGCAGCACGTCGTCCGGCCCGGCGATCGGCGGCTCGATCCGGCCGATCTGCTCGTGGTTGGCCAGCAGGGCACCTCGGGAGAGCATCGCGCCCTTCGGCCGTCCACTGGTTCCCGAGGTGTAGAGCAGGACGGCGAGCCGGCCCGGATCCGGCTCCGGCAGTTCCGGCATCGGCGACACCGGCGCGAACACCGGCGGGACGGCAAACGGCAGCCGCTTCCGCGCGCCATCCTCGGCCACCACCACGGCCGCGCCGGAGTCGGACAGTGCGTGCCCGAGTTCGTCGCCGGTATAGCCCGGATTGAGCGGTACGGCGACCAGCCCGGCTCGCAGCGCCCCGAGGAAGCTGACCGCGAACCCGGTCGTGTTGCCGAGCACGAGCGCCACCCGGTCCCCCGGAGCGGCGAGCCCGGCCAGCCGCGCGGCCGCGGCGTCCACCCGCGCGTCGAGGTCCGCCCACGTCAGCGTGCCGGCATCGGCGATCAGCGCGGGGTGGCCGGGACGCCGGCGCGCGGCCTCCCGGACAAGGTGGTCCATGAGGCCCGAGTCTGGCACACGACGGCTGTCCGCCGCGCCTCACCCGATCGGGCGGTCAACGCACATTTTGTCCGTCTTGAGCGCTAGTGCGTCGTACATGGTGACAGAAGTTCCTGATGTCATGTCTGCGCCACTTCCGGCCGTTTTCGCGCAGCGCACACGGAGTGCGACTCCGTGTGTCGGGAGTCCGTAATACTGCGCGCCTGCGTAACGGACTCCCCACCTGTGGGTGAGGTCGGCCCGCCACCGCGCGGGCCACCCCACCCCTTTTGTTGTGAGTCGACATCCCTCACCCGAGGAGGCTGCTGTGCCACACCCAGCACCAAGTCCCCGCAGTCGCGAACGAAAGGTGGCGCAGTGAGTGATGTGTACGCCGGGGATCCGTACGGCCGCGATGTGCTCGCGGCACGCTCTGCCCTGACGGAGGGCCTGAACACCCTGCGCGGGTTCGCCGACCTGGGCCGGGCGAACACGATCCGCGGCGACGGCCCGAAGCGCACCCGCCAGCGGCCGCACATCAACGAGTCGCCGGCCCGCCACCTGCCCCCGACGGGCACCAACAAGCCGGGCGGCGGGCGGATCGCGGCGCCCGGCCGGCCGCCGACCCAGCCGGGGCCGGGGCAGCGGGGCGGCGACACCGGCGGGGTGGACGCCGAGACCAGCGTGGCGGTCGTACCGACGCAGAGCACCACCGGACCGCCGGCCGAATCGGAGCCACCGCGCTACCCGGCCCGGCCGGACCCGTCGGACGCCGCCGCCGAGGTGTGGGCGCTGGTCGAGCGGGCACAGCAGGGCGAGGCCGCCGCCTTCGGCCTGATCTACGACCGGTA
>Ga0081539_10003780_pt1 | contig 17895 bp, 22 predicted proteins | sample TabmetS4T2R2_FD_71023 | JGI IMG/M metagenome (GOLD analysis project Ga0081539, IMG submission 71023) | Tabebuia heterophylla rhizosphere microbial communities from the University of Puerto Rico - S4T2R2 | ecosystem: Host-associated > Plants > Roots > Rhizosphere ...
AGTCGGTCAGGATGATCCCTACAAACAGACCAAGTACATCATTGCCAAGATCGAAAAAGCTTTGACCTCTGCGGGTGCCGCGCTCACCGACGTTGTGAGGACGCGCATCTTCACGACTGACATTTCTCGCTGGGAAGAGATAGGCAGAGCGCATGGTGAATTTTTTAGAGAGATCAAACCTGCCTCGACGATGGTCGAGGTGAGATCGTTGATCAATCCAGGGATGTTGGTTGAGATCGAAGCAACAGTCATCCTTCAAGAAAATCAATGATCCTATGACGGAAACCGAATTTGAACGACTGATGCAAACCATCGCAGCGGGCTGGAATGAGGGCGACGCGCGTAAGGCTGCAAATTGTTTCAGTGAGGATGCGATCTACATCGAGCCGCCAGAAAAACAACTCTATCGCGGGCGGCAGGAACTCTATGAATTTTTCGGCGGAGACCGCGGTACAGAGCTTCCCATGAAAATGACCTGGCATCATCTGGCTTTCAATGAAAAAGAACAGATTGGCTTTGGAGAATACACGTTTGAAATGCATGGGCGCTATCATGGCATTGTAGTAGCGAGGATAGAAGATAATTTGATCAACAATGGCGGGAATATCAATACCAAACAAAATCAGACTGGGAAGAGTTTACGAGTAACAATCGCTTTTGAGAATTGAAGGAAGGCAAACTAATTTACCGGACTGAGTCGCCGCCTTGTAGGAGGCGGGTTTTTATGTTGCATCAAACTGGAAGTTGTTGTATAAGCGTCAAGGTTTTCTTTTTTCGCAACGATTCAGGAGTACTCATGCTCGAAAACATCCGCAAGTGGATTTCTCATCCAACCTTCGAGGGAGATGAAGAGAAAACCCGCGCCGCGACGTTGTTGAACATCATTATATGGGTATTCATCATTGGAGCAACGTTATATGGCCTTTTCGCCCCCATCGAACCAGAGGTGAGATATCGACGTGTTTTGATCATTGTGCCATTTGTGCTGGCGCTTCTGTTTCTAAAACAAATGGTCAATTGGGGATATGTGCGATCTACAGGTATGCTGATCGTATTCGCGCTATGGGCAGTGCTCTCGGTCGCCATGTTCTATGGCGCGGATTACAACAACCCTGCCTTCATGGGCTATTTGATAGTGGTAATCTGTGCCGGGTTGGTTCTGAACTGGCGCGCCGCAATCGGGTGGAGCCTTTTCAGCATCTTTACCAGTGCAGTGTTTCTTATCCTGGGACAAAACGGTACGTTGCCCCCATCCTCGCCCATGCCTTCCATCGCATTTTGGGCAGCGCAAACCGTCTATATTCTTGTCTCCACGATTTTGATCAGCCAGTCACTGCGCAAGATTGATGAAGCGCTTGCGAAGGCACAAAGCGAACTGAATGAGCGCAAGCGGGCGGAAGCCGAGCGTGAGCAGGTTATAAAAGAGCTGGAATTAAAGAATGCGGAATTGGAACGGTTTACCTATACTGTGTCTCACGATCTAAAGAGTCCATTGATCACAATTGGGGGATTCATTGGCTTGTTGGAGGAAGATGCGCGTTCCGGCAATAGGGCCAAACTTGAAAATGATATTAAGCGGATCAATGAAGCAAAGAATAAAATGCACCGCCTCTTGAATGAGCTTCTTGAACTTTCGCGTATCGGACGCCTGATGAATCCGCCGACAGATATACCCTTTCGGACAGTTATCAACGAAGCTCTCGAATTGACAAGAGGACGCCTGATGGCAGGCAACACTCAAGTGGAGGTGCAGGATGATCTGCCTGTTATCCATGGCGACAAAGTACGATTGGTTGAAGTAATGCAAAACCTAATAGAGAACGCTGCCAAATTTTCAAGTGACCAGCCGGAGCCGCGCATCGAGATCGGTATACGGGAGGAAAATAATGAGACTGTGTTTTTCGTCAAAGACAATGGCATTGGGATCGCTCCGAAATATCATCAGAGGATATTTGGTCTGTTCGACAAACTCGACCCGATGGGCGAAGGCACAGGCGTTGGGCTTGCCCTTGTCAAACGCATCATAGAAGTGCATGGTGGGCGAATTTGGGTCGAATCAGAAAAAGGGAAAGGCGCAACATTCTGTTTCACATTACCCCTGGCTGAGAAACAAATTTCATGATGCTATAATCTCAGGATATGAAATATGAAACTTTAAATGGACTCTCGATTCCCAAACTCGGCTTTGGGACGTGGAAAATTGGCGGCGGTTCCTACGCGGACCCTAAGCTTGATTCCGCTTCATTGACCGCGCTTCGCACCGCGTTGGAGATTGGGTACACTCACTTCGACACTGCCGAGATGTATGGAGGCGGACATGCGGAAGAATTAATCGCACAAGCATTCCGCACATCGAATGTAAATCGTGAGAGGATGTTTATCACCTCAAAGGTTTTGCCATCACATCTAAAATATGACGATGTGTTGAAAGCCTGTGAAAATAGTCTCAGACGGCTCAAAATGGAGTACATCGACTTGTATCTTATCCATTGGCCAGAGGCAGGTATGAGGCTTGAAGATACATTTCGCGCCCTCAACAAACTCGTGCGAGATGGCAGGGTAAAGCACCTCGGTGTCAGCAATTTCAATCTTCGATTGTTGCAAGAATCACAGGCATTATCTGAAACACCTTTGGTTACCAACCAGGTTCCTTACAGCCTCTCGGAGCGATCCTATGTGAACAATGGTGTCCTGCAATATTGCCAACAAAATGATATTTTGCTTACGGCCTATGAACCCGTGGATAAAGGACGCTTGAATATAAGCCGGACCCTTCAATCGATCGCCAATGCGCACAACGCAACACCTTATCAGATCGCGCTTGCCTGGCTTATCGCACAACCGCGCGTGATTACGATCCCGATGTCTTACAACCCGCAGCATATCCGAGAAAATTTTGAATCTGTGGACATCGAGTTCACCGAAGAAGAGTTCAAAATTCTTAATGAACTCTCATAACTTATTTTGAAAAAAATTAATCCACGCAAGGAATAAATCCGTATATCTACATGAAACTACTCGTCACACCCGACATTGAGATCATCGAAGAACAAGAAGAAGAGACCGAACTTGAACCACTGTATCGAGTCATTATCCATAACGATGATGTCACGCCGATGGATTTTGTTGTCCAAGTGTTGAAGACATTCTTTTTTTTATCGAATCCCAAAGCGGCGGAGATCATGTTAACTGCTCATGTTTATGGCACAGCCTACGTGCAAACACTCCCCAAAACTGAAGCTGAGAATCGCATCAACAAAGCTCACTTCGCCGCGGGATTGGAAGGCTATCCATTGCACTTCTCTTTGGAACCTGAATAATGTATAAACACCTCACATTGCGTAGCAAGTTTGCAAGACTGAACACTGCACCATTCAATGAAACCACAATGTCTTCAAATATCGATGCGCTCACACAAATTAACTTGGATGACTTTATTTCTTCTATTGGATTGCAAAATCAATCTCTTTTTGCACCTCCATTAAGAAGACTTTTCACGAAGCCTGCGCGAACCTTTGCGCACCAAATGGCAGAATTTGACAAAGCGATCGGTATCCATGGATTGGTTAACGCCTCCCGCCTCGCCCTGAGACATTACGTCCGAGACATCCGCGTCTTTGGCGCGGACCAGCTGCCGGATTCCGCTTTTTTGGCTCTATCCAATCATCCCGGCATGAGCGACACGCTTTCCTTATTCGCTGCATTGTACCGTCCTGATTTAAAGATCATCGCATTCCAACGTCCATTTCTTGAAGCATTGCCCCACATGTCGAATCAACTCTTCTATCTAAATGATGACCTAGCCTCGCGTACGGCTCTGATTCGACAAGTGAGCACACATTTAAGAAATGGCGGCGCGGCACTGACCTTTCCTGCCGGTCGCATCGAACCAGATCCAGATATCCAAAACGGCGCAGTCCAGTCGCTACAGACATGGACCGACAGCGTCGGTGTGTTTCTTCGCATGGCTCCTGAGACAGCAATCGTGCCCGTGTTGGTCCGCGGCGTGGTGTGGGAGAAAGCTGCGTATCATTGGCTGACGAAAATCAAAAAATCAGAAAGAGAACAGGAGAAACTCGCCGCTGCATTGCAATTGCTGGCGTACACGGCGCTGCGAATAAAACCGGTCAGCGCACGTGTTCAAATCGGGAAACCGATATATGCCAAAGAGTTGGGCACGACCAAAACCCAAGCCATCCATAAAGCTGTACTGGCTGAGATGAGGCGATTGATCGAGAATCCTCCAATAGGCCAAGGAGAAAGAGTACTGTGAATTCGCCTTCCTCCTTAGTCCCTCTCCCTGCTGGAGAGGGGGACTCTGCAATCACAACTTCTATCTCCTTTCCACAGAAACATAAGGCAACGGACAAGAGTCTTCGGATTCCTCGTGCCTTTCTTATTTACCTGGCGCTTGCCACGCTCCTCTATTTTGCATTGCGCAACGCGCCGCTCGCTGAAATTTGGAATACGCTGCGTCAATTGCAGCTTTGGCAAATCGTGGTTTTATTTGGTTTGAATCTTTTCATTTATATGCTGATCACGTTGAGGTGGTGGATTATCGTCCGCGCGGAAAACAAACTCGTCGCGTATGTTCCACTATTGTTGGTTCGCATCGCTGTATTTGGAGTCAGTTACTTCACTCTCGGTCCGCAAGTGGGCGGTGAGCCGCTTCAAGTATTATATCTTCAGGGCAAATACAAATTCACCTATATGCACGCGACCGCATCCGTCATCCTGGATAAACTGCTCGAATTGCTTGCAAATTTCTTTTTACTCGCCCTTGGCTTAACGGCAATCTTTCAGGCGGGAATCCTCTCGACAAACGGAAGCAGGTCATGGCTGAGCCTGAGTGGGCTGGTCATCCTGTGCCTATGGCCGCCGGTTCATATTATCTTGTTGTATAAGCACAAGTACCCCTTATCCGCTCTTTTGCGCAGTGTGCCTTTCATTAAAAAAGATTCAAAAGCAGTACGTTTCGTAGCCGCATCCGAACGCTTGGCGGGTACATTCTGTCGTCGACATTTGTCTTCATTGTTGTTGGCTATTCTCGTATCTCTTTGCGCAGGTGCAGGAATGGTAAGCGAGTTTGCTTTACTCATTTACTTTTTGCACATCCAATTGCCTTTCTGGCAAACCGTCTCGGCATGGACAGCGGGCTGGCTCTCGCTGTTAGTCCCATTGCCGGGCGGGTTAGGAGCGCTCGAAGCCAGCCAGGTATTTGCACTCGGTCTTTTTGGAATCTCAGCAACTTCTGCTATCAGCGTTACGCTCCTAATGCGTGGGCGTGATATCCTGATTGGCGGGATTGGATTACTTTTAGCGGGTCGTGGTGTTGGCAAGTAAAAGGTAAAATGGAGGAAGTGAAACGCAAGAATTTGTACTTTATCGCGCCGCGACAGGTGGAGATTCGCGAGGAGACTCTTCCCGCCCTTGGCCCAGATGATGTTCTAGTAGAGACAATTTGTTCGGCGATCAGCGCGGGAACAGAGATGCTTATTTACCAAGGTCGGTTCCCACAAGACCTCGAAACTGATTCGACCATTACTTATTTACGTGGCGGCTTCAAATATCCCTGTGTGTATGGGTACGCGTGTGCGGGGATAGTGAAGGAAATCGGTAAAGAAGCGAGTCCTGACTGGTTGAATAAATTGGTATTCTCATTTCAACCTCATGCATCGCACTTTATTGCCAAGACAGAATCTCTATTTCTTATTCCAAAATCTCTATCATGCGAGACAGCGTGTTTTCTTCCTAACATGGAAACTGCTGTCAATTTGGTCCAGGACGCGGCGCCGATCTTTGGCGAGCGCGTTTTGGTCTTAGGGCAAGGTGTGGTTGGGTTGCTCACAGCCTCACTGCTTAAGGAATTTCCGCTGGAAGAGTTGGTTACGGTAGATCGCTATGAATTGCGACGAAAGGCTTCCATTGAGCTTGGCGTTAAAACATCATTTAACTCTGATGATAAAGATTTTGATAAAAAAATTTCGCCTGACGGTGAAGATAAAGATTCAGTTGACTATACGCAGAACAAATTTGATTTGACCTTTGAACTCTCTGGCAATCCATCTGCTCTTGATGACGCTCTTACTCTCACCTGCTTTTCAGGACGTATCCTGATCGGCTCATGGTATGGTGAAAAGAAGACAGAGGTCAGCCTGGGCCGCGCGTTCCATCGCTCGCGCATCAAGTTGATTTCCTCTCAGGTCAGCTCGATCGCACCGGAATTATCCGGCCGCTGGGACAAGGCGCGTCGTTTTGAGGTCGCGTGGAAGGCGTTGGAAAGAATTAAACCCGAGAAGTGGATTACGCATCGATTTCCAATTGAAAAGGCCGCGATGGCCTATCAATTATTGGATGAGAATCCACAAGAGACAATTCAGGTTCTGATCACTTATTCATGAGTTCAAACGCAAATGAATAACTATGCTGGTTTCCCACAAAGAGTCACGGCCTTCTTTCTGGATGATGTCATTATATTGATTTATTTGACAGCCCTTACATTATTAATGTGGCTGCTTAACTCCCTATTTAGTGTAAATGACTTGCTTTTTGCAGATCGTATCCGTGCACAGTTCTTTGGGTTCTTGCTCGTTACTTTACCAGTCGTTCTTTATTTTGCTATCAGTGAATCTTCGAATCAGCAGGCTCCATGAAATTCCGTTACACCAATCTTGACACCTGCCACGAAGCCACTGGTGTGGTCGTTGTTATCGACGTCATTCGCGCGTTCACGAACGCTGCGTTCGCCTTTTCAAAAGGCGCGAAAGAAATTTACCCTGTGAGCAAAGTCAGTGAGGCCTTAGACTTCAAAGCGAGGATTCCAAATTCACTGGCTTGCGGCGAAGTTGGCGGACTCCCTCCCGAAGGATTCGATTTCGGCAACTCCCCTACCCAAACGAACACACTGGATTTGAGTGGACGGGTGATTGTTCAATGCACCGGTGCGGGCACCCAGGGAGTAGTACGAAGCATCAACGCGGAAACGATGGTAGCAGCCAGCCTTGTGGTTGCCAGTGCAACCGTGGAGAAAATTCGTACGTTCGGTCCAGAGCAGGTTACCTTTGTGATCACAGGTCAGTTTGAGAGTGGAAGAGGAGATGAAGATCTGGCCTGCGCAGAATACCTCGAGGCATTGTTACGAGGTAAAAATCCGAATAGGATTTCTTGTGTTGATCGTGTGTTCAAGTCACGCGACGCCCTCTTCCATCTTGATCCAAACCTGCCTGCCTTTCCACGATCTGATCTCGATCATTGCACAAACATCGACGCGTTTGGCTTTGCCATGCTGGTGACCAAAGAAAACGGACATCATGTCATGCGCGCCATCAAACCTTAAGTCCGTTGTCACTCTGAGCAGCGATAGCCGTGAAGAGTCTCTATTACCTTAACCGAGACCCTTCGGTCGCGACCCTCGCTCCCTCAGGGTGACATATATCGATATATTCTATTGGAGAATCAATATGTACACACTGGGAGTTCGCCGCGATTTCATCGCAAGACATTATCTTATCGGTGGGGACTGGGGACCGGAGAATTCGCCGAATTCACATCATTACGTCCTTGAACTGCAACTCGAAAGTGGAGAGTTAGATCAGCACGGTTATTTAGTCGATATTGTCGATGTAGAAAAGCAGCTGGATGAAGTTGTAAATTATTACAAAGAACAAATGCTGAATGACAAGCCGGAGTTTGCAGGCTTGAACCCATCTCTTGAGCATTTCGCGCGCATTTTGGTTACGACATTAAATGAACGCATCAAGGCTGCAAATATCAGTGTGATCAAAGTTGTGCTGTGGGAAAATGAATCTGCCTGGGCGGCATATAGTGTCGAACGTCAAAGGTCAAATTTCTGACGTTCGAACTTCGACTTTTGACTGCTATTATGAAAATTGGTCTCATCATCTATGGTTCGCTCGATACGCTGAGTGGGGGGTACTTATATGATCGCAAGCTGGTTGAGTATCTTCGCTCGCAGGGCGATACCGTTGAAATTATCTCTTTGCCATGGCGGAATTACGCCGCGCATTTGGCTGATAATTTCCTTTTCCGGCTTCCATCCAATTTTGAAATTCTTATTCAAGACGAACTCAATCATCCCTCTCTAATATTCGCAAATCGGGGAAGACATCCATTCCCTGTTATTTCGTTAGTTCATCATTTACGATGTTCAGAGCTTCGACACAGGTGGCAAAATGCGTTTTATGGTTGGGTAGAGAAAATGTACTTAGAAAGTGTAGACGGGTTCATTTTTAATTCAAAGACAACCAGAAATGTGGTCAATGGATTGATTGAGTATAAAAAGCCATCCATTGTGGCTTATCCGCCCACAGATCGATTTGGCGAACCTATTTCAGAACATGAAATTACTGAAAGAACAAAAAATGAAGAATTTCGAATCTTGTTTTTAGGGAATGTGATTTATCGGAAGGGATTACACACGTTGCTAGAAGCGGTCAAACGTCTAAAATCGAAGGTCAGCTTGGATGTTGTTGGAGGATTGGATTCAGAACCAGCCTATGTAAGGCAAATTCAGCAATTTATTACTGCGAACCATCTTTCCTCTTTCGTCTTTCTTCACGATTCACTTGATAAGGAACCACTTATTGAAAAACTCCGACACGCACATGTGCTCGTTGTTCCCTCGAGTTATGAAGGGTTTGGCATTGTATATCTGGAAGGGATGTGTTTCGGTCTACCTGCAATTGGAACAACAGCCGGGGCTGTGAGGGAGATTATCAGTGATGGAGTAGATGGATTCCTGATCGAGCCGGGGGATGCACATTTATTGGCCGGCAGGCTACAGTCCCTGCATGAGAAGCGAGAGGTCCTCCTCCGAATGAGCCTCGCCGCGCGGAGACGCTATCTGCGTCAGCCAAAATGGGAGGAGACAGCACAACAAATTAGGGATTTTTTGTTGAAACAAATCCAAGAATTTTCCGTATAATCCCTTACGGAGCGAGAATGATTTACACATATCAAATTGAGGGAATAACGTTGCAAACAGGTGATATCATCTGTACGATGAACGGCAAGCCTGATATCTTGCCCGGTGAGTTCTGGCGGTTCGTCGGTCGGCTTGTGCCCGGCGATGTTGACCATGTCGCGATTTATACAGGTCCAGAGGGGAGATGTGTAGAGGCAGGCGCGTATGGTGTGATTAAGTTCACCGTTTTTGACGGACAATGGGATACCGAGCGGATGGCGCGTCGCCGCGGACAGTTGTTTGATACGTTTTACGGAGTCGTTTCTCCACTGGACTCATTGGGGCTTGCCGAAGGAGAAGAAGATGAAATGCGAAAGAACATCGCGGCCTATTGTTTCGCGCAGGTAGGGAAACCATATAACTTGAATTTTCTAAATATTGAGACGGAAGAGGCATTCTATTGCAGTCAACTCGCCTATAAAGCATATCAGCAAATCGGTATTGACCTGAATACGGGCCTTGCGATGGAACAGATTCCCGGGACAAACAAGATCATTTATCCGCAGGAAATATGGGATGGATTTAGCCATCGGGCTGCAGATAGGACGCAGCTAACTAATCGACAGTTACTAATGAATCCATCGTCGTAATCGATGATTTTATCCATACAAATTCGAGAAATTTGCTAAAATCATGTCGGGAAAAACCCTACCGCAATAGGGTTTTTCCGTATTTCCATTGATAATCGCGCAGGTTATATTATTCATTGGAATATTGTTAATGAATTCTATGTTCCATCAAATTGCATGCTTACATATGGAAGATTGGGGAATGACTCATGACGAAAGAAGGTAAGATGGCTTTGTTCAGGGACCGGAGGGATGCAGGCAAAAAACTGGCCCAAAGACTCATAGATTATGCAGGACGTAGCGATGTGATCGTATTAGCACTTCCACGCGGCGGAGTGCCGGTTGCTTATGAAGTCTCAAAGGCCCTGCATGCCCCACTAGATATATTTATCGTTCGTAAGCTTGGTTTACCTGGTCATGAAGAACTAGCCATTGGCGCGATCGCATCAGGAGGGGTCAGAGTGTTGAACCAAGATATCATTCGATATCTCAATATTCCAGATGAGTTGATTGAAGTTGTCGCACAGCGCGAGATTCGAGAGGTAGAGCGTCGAGAGCATACGTACCGAGGAGACCGCCCGCCACTTGCTGTAGAAGGTCGCACAATCATTCTCATCGATGATGGTTTAGCCACAGGAGCGAGCATGCGCGCGGCGGTGGCCGGCTTGCGTACGAAGAACCCTGCTCAGGTTGTTGTCGCTGTGCCTACTGCTGCAACTGAAACATGCGAAGCATTGGAACCTGAAGTAGATCGAATGATTTGCGCCACGACACCTGAACCATTTTATGGTGTGAGCCGTTGGTATGAAAACTTTTCGCAAACGACCGATGAAGAAGTTGGTCTACTTTTAGAGGAGGCAAATCGACAATTGCTGCGTGAATAAACTGTTTTGAAAGAGGTAGTATGAATAAAACAAATACGGAAAATCGTTATGTTCAAATCTTAAGTACAGGGGTTCGCCTGGAAGGGATCATGAGTATCCCAGTGGATGCCCAGGGTTTAGTAGTTTTTGTGCACGGAAGTGGAAGCAGCCGTCATAGCCCTCGGAATCAATACGTCGCTCAGACCTTGCAAGAGGGCGGTTTAGCTACCCTGCTTTTTGACCTTCTCACTCCCTCAGAGGAGCAGATAGATCAGCGAACGGCTCACATGCGCTTTGACATCAGCTTGCTAGCTCGCCGAACCGCTGGAGCGATCGAATGGCTTGAGCTACAGCCATACGCACGTGACTTCCCAGTTGGACTATTTGGCTCAAGCACTGGGGCAGCGGCCGCGCTGATCGCCGCAGCTGAACTTCCTGAAAAGATACATGCTGTCGTCTCGCGCGGGGGTCGGCCTGATCTAGCTAGCGAGTATCTATCGAAAGTAGAGGCACCAACATTATTAATTGGGGGTGGACTCGATGATGTCGTGATCGATTTGAATGAACAAGCGCTTAAACAGATGAAAGCTGGCTCCGAAAAGAAAATAGTGATCGTGCCTAATGCATCGCATCTGTTTGAGGAACCGGGAACGCTCGAATATGTGGCGCGGCTGGCGCGGGATTGGTTCCAAAGACACATAAGCAAAGTGTATAGTGGTTGATGTGAAGCCCTCCTCAAATGTTCAGAAACCCGCCTCGAACAGAGGCGGATTTTTGTTATCTAAGAAATCGGTGGTTGAGACGCAAGCAATCAAAACCACTGATTCGGGTTTACATATGATTGCTGGTTGAGTGGCCCTTCACAGCGTACGCTCAAAGCTACTCAACCAGCGGGACCGGAAGGATTAGTAGTGTATAATCCTCTCATCAATATATCGTTATCAGCAGTCCATCGCTGTGTTTGCCTTGAGGGAATTTCAACCTTTTGCAATCGTAAGACTTCTGAAGACAAGGAACAATTTTGAACTTCGAACAATTTAATTTGGATCCGCGTTTGATGCAGGGCATCAAATACGCGAGTTATGAAACTGCGACTCCGATTCAGCAGGCAGCCATTCCTGCGGCGCTGCGGGGTCGCGACATTATCGGGACAGCTCAAACAGGAACAGGAAAGACAGCTGCTTTCGTTCTCCCTATCCTCAATAAGCTATTGGACGGGCCCAAGGGATTGCCGCGCGCATTAATCGTCACGCCCACGCGCGAACTGGCAGAACAGATCAATCAGGTGGTTCACGCACTCTCAGTAGGGACAGGGCTGCGAAGTGCAGCCATTTACGGCGGCGTTGGAGCAGACCGTCAGATCAAAGCCTTACGCCAGGGCATAGACATTCTGGTCGCGACTCCGGGCCGCTTACTCGACCTCATGCAGCAACGTTTTGTGAAATTGCATCGCATCGAAGTGCTCGTGCTGGATGAAGCGGACCGCATGTTCGATATGGGTTTTCTGCCTGATGTGCGGCGTATCATCAAAGCGGTCCCTGCAGAGCGACAGACGATGTTATTCTCCGCCACCTTCCCTGCGGAAGTGGAATTGCTGGCCTCACAGTCACTCACGAATCCACAGCGAATTTCGATGGGTATCAGCCGTCCGGCACACACTGTGACCCACGCGTTATATCCTGTACCATCTCATTTGAAGTCTGCACTGTTATTGAGGCTGCTCAAGCAAATTGATTCGGACTCCGTGCTCGTCTTCACTCGCACCAAGCATCGTGCAGATAAAGTCGCGCGGCAGATCGCTCATGCTGGTCATCGCGTGACAAGCCTGCATGGTAACCGCACACAGGGACAACGCGAGCGCGCCCTGCATGGTTTCAAAACCGGGCATTTCCCCATCATGGTTGCTACAGACATCGCAGCACGCGGCCTCGATATCGAGGGGATTACACACGTCATCAACTACGATATGCCAGATACCGCAGATGCCTACATCCACCGTATTGGACGAACCGGTCGCGCGCAACGCACCGGCGACGCATTCACGCTTGTCACGCCTGAAGATAACGACATGATCCGGAGTCTGGAACGCATTATGGGGCAGCCTCTCAAACGCGAGACTCTGCCAGACTTCGACTACTCCGCTCCCGCGCCGCCGCGACATGGTCACGCGATGAGAGACGCTGGACGTCCGCCACGCCGAGCTCCTGCAATGACGAGCTACGGACGAAACCGTCTCGCGCCGAGGAAGAGGAAGTAAGCCAGTGATCAGTAAGCAACCGCCAGTTTCCCGTCTCGATGCGAGGCGGGTTTTTTGTCCCAAAATTCTTATTGATTTTTATGAGATTTTCCTGTAAAGTAATCATAGTTTGTTCATCCCACTCAAGGAGAAAAGATACCAGAGATTCCCGCAACCCCTTTCACTTGTACGTGTCAAAATCAACCTATGAGGAGATTAGTAATGAAGAACGAGATTTTGCGTGTTGCTTTGATCAGTGTGTTGATAATGAGTGTGGCATCATCGGCCGCTGCAAAAGGAAAAGGGGATGGCGGATTTCAAACAGGATTTGTCCGCTGGCGCGCGGCAGAGGTAGACCTCAATAAAAACTTTAGCCAGTGGACGCTAAGCGGCGTGCAGCTCAATGCAGGTGGCGAACTTACATTGAACGCAGCAACAGCAACCCCGGATACCGATCCTTTTGGAGCCAGTGGGTACAACGGAAGAAATTACTATAACGGTGGTTCGTTCTTTGTAGGCGAAGCCACCAGCCCTGAGATCACGACTACATTCAACTACAAAGAAGCGATTGCTTCATGGAACGCCGCCACTCCCTCAGGCTCATGGATCGAGATTCAGTTCCGCGCGCAATATGGAACGCGTTGGAGTAAGTGGTATATCCTGGGTATCTGGGCAGCAGACTATTCGACCATTCAGCGTCACTCGGTAAAGCTTCAGGGAGACTCGGATGGGTTCGTCGCGGTGGATACGTTTGTCTCCTCGGCGAAAAAGGCGACAACGAATAAGTTCCAACTCAAGCTTCGCCTGTTTAGTGCGGATGGAAGCGCAACTCCGAGTGTCCGGAATGCTTCTGTTGCCTACTCCACATCTGCTCCAAAAACAGCGAGTGTTTCGAGCGGCAACTCTGCTAACTGGAATACATTGCTCAACGTGCCCGAATGCTCACAGATGGTTTACTCGGATGGTGGCGAAGTGTGGTGCAGTCCAACTTCAACGTCCATGGTGTTGGGCTATTTGAATAACGATACCGGCCCATGCGAGCCACGCGTCCGCGCTGCAGTGGATGGCGTCTTCGACTGGATTTATGACGGGCACGGCAACTGGCCGTTTAACACCGCCTATGCTGCGACATTCGGTTATGAAGGTTATGTGGCCCGATTTACCAGCCTTGCAAAAGCCGAGGAATTTGTGAAAGCCGGTGTGCCTGTCATTATGTCTATCGCCTGGGGTAAAGGAGATTTGACCGGCTCAGATATCGACTCTACAAATGGACATCTATTTGTCTTGGTCGGGTTCGACGGGTCAGGTAACCCGATCGTCAATGATCCTGCCTCGCCTGCTAATGAAACTACCCAGCGGACATATCTGCGCGACGAGTTGGAACCACTCTGGCTCCAAGCCTCAGGCGGAACGGTGTATTTGATCTATCCACAGGGCGCGACAGTTCCGGCGCTTCCGTAAAATAACGAACCCGCCTCGCTGAGAGACGGGTTTTTGTTTAGAAAGATGTATAATTTTTGTAAGCTCACACTGTTAATCTGAAGAGAGAAGATGGCACCTGAACAACTTTCAACACCGAGTCAAAACGATAAAATCATGGCCGTACTAGCTCACGTTTCTGCAATACTGCCATTTATGGGGGTGATCGCTCCTATCATTATTTGGACGACACAAAAGGATAAATCCGAATATGTAGCTTTTCAAGCACTTCAAGCCGTCGCATTTCAGTTAATAATGATCCTTGCATGGTTTGTCGGCATGGGTTGTTACATGCTATCCTTTTTTGCCATGTTTTTAGGAATTCCATTTGCTGGAGAGAGTGGTCAAGTGGATCCCTCCATAGCGCCGATATTTGCAGTTGGATTTATGGTTCCATTTCTTGTTTTTGGAGCGATGTTTGTTGGTGGTGCACTGTTTGTAATCTATGGTTTGATCGCAGCGATACAGGTTTTTCAGGGAAAAGACTTTCGATACATTATTATTGGCAACTGGCTTGAAAGTTATTTGAAAAAGAATAACTAGACTTCTCTCTTTTCCACAAATCATAATAATTGGAGAACTTCAATGCGAATCGCGGTCATCTCTGATATGCATGGAAATAACCTTGCTTTTGAAACAGTACTGACTGACATTAAACAAAGAGGCATAGATCAAATCGTTTGCCTCGGTGATGCAATTCAGGGAGGTCCGCAACCTGCTGAAGTGGTTCAAAATCTGCGCGCGTTGAACTGTCCCGTTGTGATGGGAAACGCGGATGCGTGGTTGTTGAGTGGCGAAGAAACGGGGGATGAAGGAATCCCGCCTGAACGACTCAAAAAGATGGGAGAGATTCGACTCTGGTCCTTGTCGCAACTAAGTAAAGATGACAAAGCTTTCATTTCGAGTTTTCAACCGACGGTCACGATCAAACTTGACAATCGACTTGACCTGTTGTGCTTCCATGGCTCCCCTACCTCCTTTGATGACATTATCTTGCCAGACGCGCCCGAAGATGTTTTTGAAAAATATCTTGGCGCGTATTCCAATCATATTTTGACGGGCGGACATACACATGCCCAGCAAGTCCGGCGCAATGGTGAACTCTTCTTCTTCAACCCTGGCAGCGTGGGCTTTGCTTACAGCCATTACCAACCCGATGGGCAATTCTATGCTGATCCATGGGCAGAATATGCCATTTTGACAGTTGAGAATGGTCAAACCAGCCTTGAGTTCCGTCGCATCCCTTTTGACGTCCAAGAACTTATCCGGATTTATCGTGACAGTGGGCGTCCCTTTGTGGATGAGGCAATTGCGCAATATCAAAGGTAATCTTATTTCAAATATCGAAGTGCTTGAAGTCGTGTAAAATCAAAACATGATTCATATTATTCGAGAACGCGCAACCAAACAACAATTACAAGAAATGGTAGAAATGCTCGAAACATATATCAAGCTTGCAGTGGACGTGGAACGCGAAATTTTGGCAGGTGGCGGTGCCATGCACGCAGACTGTGAAGCAGTTTTACTTGAAGATGGCAGTCAACAGAAATTTATCTGGGGCGCAGATTGGAATCCAACTACACAAGAAGTCACCTTTGAATCTCTCATCAACATTCGTCCGGGTCAAAATAACCGCTCTCTTGAACTTCAAGATTCAAACCTTCGAAGCAGAGTAGAAAATATTACTCGAAAATTATTGGGCGGTCTATGAAAGATTGGACAAAAATTCAAGAGCGATATTTACGCGACGATTTATCCGTACGTTTGGGCGGTTTAGCCGCGAATTTAAGTCGCATTAAGTCATTTGCAAATAATGAAAAAAACAAGTCCTTGGTTGAAAGCCTGATCGATGAGAGCAAACATTTCATTGAGTGGACGGCTCGCGATCTAGAGATTGAAACCGCCGCAAAACTCGTTGAGCTGCAGGTACAACTTGCTCTATGGCAAATCAAACTGGATGACGTATGGCTTGATATTGATCAACGAAAGAAAATTTCTGAGCAATCAAATACCTGGTCTCAACAAATCCTGCAGGCGTCTGGATTATTGGGATAGAAATTTCTTCCGCTTCAATTCCCCGCTTATAATACGAATCTATGAACTTCCTCATCACCGGAGCCGCGGGATTCCTCGGCTCTTCGCTTGCTAACCAACTTGCCCGAGAGGGTCATCAAGTGCGCGGGCTGGACGATCTCTCTACTGGCAACCCGCAAGCGTTGTCACCAGATATCCATTTTACGCGTGGTGATGTAAGCGACCGCCCTAAGTTGTGGACTCTGTTACAGGAAGTGGATGTGGTCTATCACCTCGCGGCGCGCGTTTCAGTGCCTGAATCCGTTTTGTATCCACGCGATTACAACAATGTGAACGTTGGTGGGACGGTCGCCCTGATGGAAGCCATGCGCGACGTAGGCGTGCGACGAGTCGTATTGACTTCCTCTGGTGCAGTATATGGCGACCTCGCTGAACAGCCGTTGCGCGAATCTGTGACACCGAATCCGCGTTCGCCATATGCGGTCTCAAAGCTCGCGGCAGAATATTACGTCCGCACGATTGGCGGATTGTGGAAAATCGAGACAGTTGGCTTGCGAATTTTCAATGCGTATGGGCCCGGTCAACACATGCCCCCATCACATCCGCCCGTGGTGCCTCATTATCTGCGACAAGCCCTGCGCGGCGGGACATTGGTCGCACATGGAGATGGCAGTCAGACGCGTGATTACGTCTATGTGGATGACGTGGTCAGCGCGTTGGTTGCAGCAGCCACCGCGCCAAACGTCAATGGGTTGGTTATCAATGTTGGCTCCGGCACAGAGACCAGCATCAGCGATCTAATCAAGCATGTTCTCGATGTGACAAATGGGAATCCGGAAGTGATCTACAACGCAAAGACGTCAGGCGGAGTCTCACGCATGCGCGCAGATTTGACTCTCGCACATGAGAAGTTAGGCTACCGTCCATCCATCAAATTAGATCAGGGTTTGAGACTGACCCTCAAACGCGATCCGAGATTCCAATAATGTGACTTTCTCTGTGAACTCTGTGGTTAAAATCTTTCCCCGTTCTTTCTACAACCGACCCACCTTGACCGTCGCGCGTGAACTCATCGGCGCGCGGCTGGTTCGGATGCTGGATGGTGTAAAGCTGGTTGGTCTCATTACCGAAACGGAAGCCTACATCAGTCAAAAGGATTTAGCCTGCCATGCAAAAGCAGGCCTCACCCCGCGTACACAAGTGATGTTTGGTGAGGCGGGACATGCCTATATCTATTTCACCTACGGCAATCATTGGATGTTGAACGTGGTTACTGAGCGCGAAGGATTCCCGGCAGCGGTGTTGATACGTGCGATACAACCCATTGAGGGAATCGAAGTTATGTCCGCGCGAAGAAGCGGGCGCGATACTTTCGGACCTGGCAAGTTGACGCAGGCAATGGGAGTTACGAAAAGTGAGAATGGAGTCGATTTAACGGTGTCAACTCAGGGCTTATGGATCGAATCGGGCGTGCAAGTCCCGAATTCTCTCGTGACGAAAGGCCCGCGCGTGGGTTTAAATAATACGCCAGAACCCTGGCTCTCGAAGCCGTGGAGGTTTTTAGTCAAAGGCTGGAAGATCAATCCCTCGTAGGTGACGGCAGCTGCCGTCACCTACGAGCCAAATAATTGGAGGAACAATGGGTTTACTTGAAGGCAAGAACGCACTGATATTTGGTCTGGCAAATGACAAATCAATCGCGTGGGGCATTACACAGGCGTTTCATCGCGA
>Ga0081539_10003781_pt1 | contig 17890 bp, 16 predicted proteins | sample TabmetS4T2R2_FD_71023 | JGI IMG/M metagenome (GOLD analysis project Ga0081539, IMG submission 71023) | Tabebuia heterophylla rhizosphere microbial communities from the University of Puerto Rico - S4T2R2 | ecosystem: Host-associated > Plants > Roots > Rhizosphere ...
GGCCAAGCATAGCGCCAGTTGAGCCGCGCGCCATTCTGGTGCGCCGCGCCCGCCACGCCAAAGGCATTGCGGATGATGAAGCTGCACCACGGGATGGTGGTCTGGAACATCGCGGACATCGCCCGCACGCCTTGGCGGATGACGCCACTCTTCTCTGCTTCCAGCCCGATCAGGAAGCCCGGGCAATCGCAGAAGTAGACCATGGGCAGATGGAAGGTCTGAGCGAGGTCGACGAAACGCATCACCTTCTGGCAGGCATCGGCCGTCCAACCGCCGCCGTAGAACATCGGATCGCTCGCCATCACCGCGACTGGCCATCCGTCGACGCGGGCAAAGCCAGTCACGACTGAACGCCCATAGAGCCGGCCCATCTCGAAGAACGACCCGTGGTCGACCACCTTCTCGACAATCGGCCGGATCCGGTAGACCTTGCGGATGTCGCGCGGAATCGCATCGAACAGCGCCTCTTCGCGGCGATTGGGATCATCCGTCTGCGGGCCGCGTGCCGCCACCTCGTAGACGGAAGAGGGCAGGTAGGAGAGGAAGCGGCGGGTGAGCGCGAAAGCCTCAGCCTCGCTGTCGGCTGCCTCGTCGATGGCGCCGGCGCGCAGCTGGATCTCCCAGCCGCCAAGCTCCTGTTTGTCGAACTGTTTGGGCTGCAGCCGGTTCACCACGGGCGGGCCGGCGACGAACATTGCCGAGATGTCCTTCACCATCACCGAATAGTGCGTCGCGGCGAGTCGCGCGGCGCCGAGACCGGCGACAGAGCCGAGCCCGAGGCCGACAGTCGGCACGGTGCCCATGTTCTGCACCACCCATTCCCAGCCGCGCACGCCCGGCACGTTGGCGCGCCCGGTGGTCTCGATCGTCTTCACCGATCCGCCACCGCCCGAGCCTTCGATCATGCGGATAAGCGGCACTCGGTACTGGTTGGCATAGCGCTCGATGAAGATGTCTTTTTCCTTGATGGTGGCGTCGGCCGATCCGCCGCGCACGGTGAAGTCGTCGCCGGTCACAGCGACATGCCGGCCGTCGATCTTGGCGCGGCCCATCACGGCGTTGGCTGGCATCAGATGCACGAGATCCTGGTGCTCGTCGTACGCGCCTTTGCCGGCGATGCTGCCGACCTCGCGAAACGAACCAGCATCGACCAGGCGGTCGATCCGCTCGCGGACCGTCAGGCGGCCGCCCTTGTGCTGGCGCTGGACCTTGTCGGAACCGCCCATCTGCCGCGCCATCTCCTGGCGCCGGCGCAGCTCGTCCATCTCCGGTTGCCACGTCATGTCATCGTCCGCTTCAATTGCTCCGTTCGGTCTTGTCTCGTAGCAACCGCGGACCCCGACGGCCACATCGAAAGGGCAGAGCCCATGGGCATCGACAGCCTATATTCGACAAGGACATGGACGATCTCTTGCCAGGCGGAAACGTCGGCCCAGAAGGTGGCGAGGTGAGTAATGGCTGAGCACGACGCGCGCATCGCACGGCTGTTGCTGCGCGAGGAGATCGCGGAGTTCCTGTACCGCGAGGCCGAACTGCTCGACCAGCGGCGCTATCGCGATTGGCTCGACCTGCTCGCCGACGACGTCCGCTACTGGATGCCGATGCGGCGCAACGTGAAGTTCGGCGAGGACGAGCGCGAGTTCACCCGCGCCGACCGCGACATCAACTGGTTCGACGAGGGCAAGGAGACGCTCGCTCGGCGGGTGAAGCAGATCGAGACGGGCATCCATTGGGCCGAAGAGCCTCGCTCGCGCCTGTCGCATCTGGTGACGAACGTGCAATTGCAGAGCGTGGGCCCCACCTTTACCGACGCGCAGGAGGTCTCGGTAACGTGCCGCTTCCTGATCTACCGCAACCGGGTCGAAACCGAGACCGACATCCTCGTTGGAAAACGTGAGGATTTGCTGCGGCGCGAGGGGGATGGCTGGCTTCTCGTCCGCCGCAAGATTATTCTCGATCAGAACGTGCTGCTCTCGAAGAACCTGACGTTTTTCATCTGAGGTGGCGGCCATGGCGATGAGTTCGAAACGCGGTTGGCGGCCCGACTTGGTCGACCTTGGGGTCGGCGAGGTCAGCCGCGAGATCTTCGTTAACGAAGACATCTACGCCGAAGAGCAGGAGCGCATCTTCGCGCGCGCCTGGCTGCATGTCGGGCACGAGAGCCAGATCCCCAAGCCCGGCGATTACTTCGTGTCCTGCATGGGCGAGGAGTCGGTGATTCTGTGCCGGGACCGAGCCAGCAAGATCCACGTCTTCCTCAATTCCTGCCGCCATCGCGGCATGAAGGTGTGCCGCTACGATGAAGGATCGACGACCGTCTTCACCTGCCCTTATCACGGTTGGAGCTACGCGACAGATGGCCGATTGGTCGGCGTGCCGCACTTCCGCGAGGCTTATCATTCCCGGCTCGACAAGGAGAAGTGGGGCCTTGTCGAGGTTGCGCAGCTCTGCAACTACAAGGGCTCCATCTGGGCAACCTGGGACCCCAAGGCGCCGCCTTTCACCGAGTATCTGGGCGACTTCGCCCGCTATCTCGACTTGCAGCTCGACGGCTGGGACGGACGCGAGGGCCAGGCGGAGGTGCTGGGCGGCGTGCAGAAATGGCTGGTACCGTGCAACTGGAAATTCCCAGCGGAGAATTTCAGCGGCGACACCTACCATAACATCAGTCATCGCTCGGTCGATCTTGCCGGCATCGGTCCGTCAGGTGCCGGCCGCCGCGATATGGGCGAGCGCGACATGAGCCGCAAGCTGCACGTCTGCATGCCCGATCGGGGCCACCAGACGATCCTCTATGTCTTGCCACCGGACACCTTGCCGCCGCCGGCCTACTTGAATGCACCGGTCGTCGCCGACTATTTCCGCCACTGCGAGGAGGAAAGGCGCCGCCGGCGCGGCAAGGAGGCCCGGCTGGTCGGCGCGCCGGGCGAGATCTTCCCCAACACCGCGCTCCTTTCGCGCCAACCGCGGACAATGGCGGGATGGCAGCCGCGCGGCCCACATCAGACCGAATGCTGGCGGTGGTTCTTCGTCGATCGCGACGCGCCCACGGAGGTCAAGCAATTCCTGCGCGATTACTACATCCGCTATTCGGGCCCAGCGGGCATGACCGAGCAGGACGACATGGAGAACTGGAACTACGCCCATGCGGCGAGCCGCGGCACGATCGCGCGACGCTACCCCTACAACTACGAGCAGGGCAGCGGCACCGCAGTGACCGACTACGCGTACCAGGGCCTCGGCGTGCCCGGCGAGGTGATCGATCTTACCGAGGCGCAGTCCAGCGAGCAGCCGATGCGCAACTTCTACCGCCGATGGGCCGAGTTCATGGCGGCCGAGGACTGGTCGCGGCTCGCCACCTGGCGCACCGTCCGCAAGGCAGCGGAATGAGGGCCTCCGTATGAGCCCACCGATCAATGTGCGCGACCTCGCGCCCGGCACCGCGATCGTGCTCGTCGACGGCGCCGAGGCCGAGATCGTCGACAATCCCCGCGACGGCATCTGGCTGTTCGCACGTTACCTGTCCTCGCCGAACGACCCGGCGCTGGTAGGGCAGGAGGATATGGTGTTTGCCCAGAACGTCGTCGCCGTGGGACGCGCCGCGCGCTCGGTTTAATAGACGACGCCGTCGATAAGATTCTCTTCGTAGAGGCGCACGAGATCGATACCGCCCGGCGGCCGGGCCGGCTCGAAGCCGGCAATGGCGCGTCTGAGCCGCGCCTCCTGTTCGCGCCGCAAAGCCTCGGCCTCTTCGACCGACACGGGAATGAAGCGCGCTGTTTGTCCTGGCAGCAGTCGGCCCAGCCGCGGCAGATCGGTCGAGGCAACCGTGGCGATCTTGGGATAACCTCCGACGGTCTGCCGGTCGGCCAGCAGCACGATCGGCAGGCCCGCGCCGGGCACCTGGATCGCACCGGGGCCGATACCGTCGGAAATTATGTCGGCGCCGCCTTTGTCAACGCTCACGGCATGCTCGATCGTCGGCCCTTCGAAGCGGATACCCATGCGATCCGCTTCCTTGGAGACGCGATATTCCGAGGTGATGAAGGTCTCGCGCCCACGGTCGCTGAAATAATCGTCCTGCGGCCCCCAGACGATGCGGATCGGCCCGCTACCGTAATCGAACGATTGGCCAAGCTTCCTCTCTTCCCCCGGCGTCGCCTGATTCCGCGCCACAGACAGGGCATCGCCTGCCGCGAGCTTGCGGCCGTGGAAGCCGCCGACGCCGGCCCGCGCGTAGGTCGACAGGCTGCCCATGAACGGTTGGAGCGCGAATCCGCCTGCGACGGCGAGATAGGCCGTGCTCGAGCCTTCAACCATGCCGAGGCGCAGGACCTGGCCGCGCTTCAAGAGATGCGTGCGATCCGAGTCAATCGGCTTGGATGCGGCGTCGGGTCCTTCGATCAGCGCCGGCGTCAGCGGGCCGACCAAGGCCACGCGTACGCTGTCCGCTTCGACCAGCAGATCGGGCCCCATGACGCTCATCTCTAGCCCGGCCATCCCGACGGAATTGCCGCACAACGCGTTGGCGAGGCTGAGAGCGATGCGGTCCATGGCGCCGGCCGCCGGCATGCCGAGCGCCATGAAGCCGATGCGGCCGAGATCCTGCACCGTGTCGAACAGGCCCGCTCGCAGGACCTTGAGTGCTCCCATCATGACGGCCGGATCAGAGTCGCCCAGTCGAAGGTGCCCGCTTCGACCTCGCCGTTGATGCGATCGAACGTCCGCCGGTCGATGCGCCGGAAGGACAGCCGATCGCCGGGCGCGAGGAACACCGGCTGTTGGCGGCGCTGATCGAACATCCAAAGCGGGGTGCGGCCGATCAGGTGCCAGCCGCCGGGACTGTCGAACGGATAGATGGTTGTCATGTCCATGGCGATGGCGACCGACGAGCGCGGCACGCGGACCCGCGGCTGGGCGCGCCGCGGCAGGACCAGCGACGGAGCGAGGCCGGCGATGTAGGCCAGCCCCGGCATGAAGCCCAGCACGTAGACCTTGAAGGCCGACGTGAGGTGGCCTGCGATCACCTGCTCGGGTGACTTGCCGGTGCGCTCTGCAACTTCGGCGAGGTCGGGGGCAAATTCGGGATCGTCATAGCAGCAGGGAATGGTTACATCGCGGCTGGCTCCTTCCGCAGGCAGCCCGTGCGCGATCATGCCCTCGATCGCAGGTTCGAGTATCGTCCGCGACGTGACGACGGGATCGTAGGCCACCATCAGGGACCGCATGGTCGGGACTGTCTCGACCAGACCCGCCAGCTCGCCGGTCGCGCGCGCCCGGCCGATCGCGGCGTGCAGCGCCATCACCCGGGCGTTGATTTCCGGCGAGATTTCGTTGCCGAATTCGACCGTGAAGGCGGTGTCGCCGCAGGACAGGTACCGAACGCTCACATCTGCTAGGATACCACTGTCGTCCCGAGCGCAGCGAGGGACGTTTGAGCCCCTCGCTGCGCTCGATGACAGAATAATCGAAGGAGTCATCCATGGCTGCGACCAACGCTGGCTTCGTCAACATCAACTCCGATCTCGGCGAGAGCTTCGGGCCCTGGGTCATGGGCAACGATGCCGAGGTGCTGAAAATCGTCAAGTCGGCCAATGTCGCCTGCGGCTTCCACGCCAGCGATCCAACCGTCATGGTGGACACGGTGAAGCTTTGCCAGCTGAACGGCGTGAGCATCGGCGCCCACCCGGGCTTTGCCGACCTGCAGGGGTTCGGCCGTCGCGTCATGCATCTTTCGGCGAAGGAGCTCGAAGCCAACATCGCGTACCAACTCGGCGCGCTGCAGGGTATCGCCGCGCTGTTCGGACAGAAGGTCACGCACGTGAAGCCGCATGGCATGATGGGCAACATGTCGGCGGAGAGCGCCGAGATGTCGGAAGCGATCTGCCGTGCGATGAAGGCGATCGATCCAGAGTTGATCTTCCTGGCCCAGGCCAACACCGAGCAGGGCAAGGCGGCGCGCAAGGCCGGCCTGCGCGTGGCCGAGGAAGTGTTCGCCGACCGCACCTATACCGACACAGGCTTCCTGACGCCGCGCAAGGAGCCCAACTCCATGATCAAGGATCCGGCGCAAGCGGTGGCGCACGTGCGTCGCATGGTCGACGAGCAAGCGATTTATTCGACGTCGGGCAAGCGCATTCCTTGCCAGGTCGATTCGATCTGCGTGCACGGCGACGGGGCGACTGCCGTGGTGGTGTCCAAGGCGGTGCGTGAGGGGCTGGAGACCGCCGGCATCCGCATCGTCACCTTGCCGGAGATGCCGAACCTCAAGCATTGACCGCCAGGTCAACCGAATGTGACCGCGCGGGAGACTGTCCGCAGTCTTTCCATCGGTCATAGTCCCTTGGTCGTCGACAACAGGCGACAGCCAGGGAGAGAAACCATGAACAGGCTGATCGTTGCAGCGGCCTTCGCCGCTGCGTTTGTTGCATCCCCGCTTGCTGCGCAAACACCTGCACCACCGCCGCCCTACGGCCTGGGCATCCAGCTCGACGCCGCCAAGACGGCTCTGGCAGCGGCCGAAGCCGAGGCCAAGAAGAACAACTGGCCGGTCGCCATCGCGATCGTCGACAGCTCGGCCAAGCTGGTCGCATTCGTAAAAATGGACAACACCCAGCATGCCAGCGTCGACATCGCGCTCGGCAAGGCGGTGACCGCCAACAACCTCAAGCGGCCCACCAAGGCCCTGCAGGACGGGATCGCCCAAGGCGGCGTCAACCTGCGCATTCTCGGTCAGCCCGGCATTACGCCTCTCGAAGGCGGCGTGCCCATCATCGTCGATGGAAAGATCGTCGGTGCGATCGGTGTATCGGGCGTGTTGAGCAATCAGGACGCCGAGGTGGCAATGGCGGGAGCCGCCGCCGTCAAATAGCGGCGAGATGTCCGGAGCGCTTGTCTTGTCGAGCGCCTTCGCGCCGCTATAGTCCGGCCGACTTTCGACCCCGGTCGGGTCGGCCAGGAGTTGCGTATGGCGGCGTTCGGCAGGGTTCAGTACATCAAGCGCTTCGAGGATGATCGGCTCTTACAGGGCGGACCGTTCACCGACAATCTCAGCCCTCCCAATCAGGCGTACGTCATGCTGGTCGGCGCGGCGCGTGCTCATGCGCGCATCGTGAAAATCGATTCGGCTGCGGTGCGCGCCACACCGGGCGTGGTTGGCGTGGTCACGTGGGATGACATGGCGAACGGCCGCGTCCAGCCGTTCGGCTTTCCGGCGATCTGCTCCAATGCCGACGGCGAGCGACCGGACATCACATCTCGTCGGTCGGCAGTATTCGACCTCGGCGATCTGCTTGCCGACGTGCGGGAAACCATCTACGCCGATTCGGTCCACTTCTATTGGGCGCCGAACGGTAAAAGGACTATCGCCTCATGGCCAAGCGCGTCGCGGCCGACCTGGTGGCAGCTTGGGGCCTGAAGCGCAAGCAAGAAAGGATTAGGGTAGGAATTGGCCATGAAGCGGCGTCGCCTCTACGCCTGGATCAGCACCTTGATCGGCATCGTTTTCGCGCTTGCCCTGATCGAGTTGACTGCCACGGTCTGGCTCTATCTCGAGGAAGGCCGCTACACGCCCGCCAGCGAGCTCTTCGAGCGCGCCCAGAACACTTACGTGCGCGACCTTACCAAAGGGTCGGATTGCCGCTACATCGACACCCTATTCCCGCATCCGTATCTCGCCTTCGTGCACAACGGGAACCCGCCGTGCGGCATCGTCAACATCAACAACATCGGCCTCTTTAACGACAACTTCCCGGCCGTGAAACGGGCCGATCGGTACGTCGTGCTGTTGACCGGCGGCTCGGTCGCCTCGCAGCTCGGCCAGAACTGGGCATCGCCGCCCGCGCCGCGTTACCTCGAGGATGAGCTGAACAAGCACTACGTCAGCCCCAACGGCAAACCCTTCCTTGTGCTGAATGGCGGCGATGGCGCCTGGAAGGAACCGCAGCAGTTGATCCTGTTCTCGATGTACGCAACGTCGGTCGATGCGGTGGTGACCCTGGACGGCTACAACGAGCACTACGACTTTCGGCCCAACACCGACCACCGGATGGAGGCGCCCGCCTCGAACTTCCTGCAGGTCAATCCGTTCGCTGCCGACGAGAATTTCGGAGACGCGGCGATCGGCTGGGTCATCGGTCGCTTTGCAGGCGCGTTGGCGAACACGCCCGTAATGGGTCATTCGCATGCTGCCTACATGGTCATCCGCGGCATTGAAGGCGTGGCCAAGAGCAAGGACCGCTTCAGCTCCAACAAGCGCACGACGCTCAGCGGCTTCTTCCAGCTGCCGCCGGACATCTACAACGACGCCGACAAGCTGTTCGCCTTGCAGCTCGGCCTGTACCAGAAATACACGCGCGGTATCGACGTCATCGCTCGCGACAACAATATCAAGACGGCGTACTTCCTTCAGCCCGTCCCGGCCTGGGGCAAGACTCTGAGCGACGAGGAGAAGAAGGTCGTGGGCGACCTCGCGTACGGCGAGATCTACCGCCGTATCGTTGCCGGCATGGTGGCGCTGCGTGAACGTGGCCTTGCGGTCTACGACCTCGGCGACCTCCTCAAGGACGAGAAGGGCACGTTCTACGCCGACGATATCCACTTCATCAGAAAGCCGGACGGCGAGAGCCCAGGCTATCGGCTGATGGCCGCCCGGGTGGGGCAATTGCTGGCAGAGACCTGGAACTTGCAGCGAAAGCCGTAAGGCGTTCACAAGACAGAGATTTTGGGGTGACGGCGACGTTTTCCTGTTGATTCAGGACGACTGAGGCGTTTCACTGTTCGAGACGCAAACAACAAAGGACGGCTGTGGGCTGTCCATAAGCGTCGCTTGGGATGGAGCAAGACATGGCCGTCACACGCCGGCAATTCATGAAGGTGAGCGCTGCATCGCTTGCCGCCTCTTCGGTTGGCGCCTTGGGATTCGTCGACGCCGGCGAAGCATTGGCCGCAGGCGTACGCCCGTTCAAGCTCGAGCGCGCTACCGAGACGCGCAACGCCTGTCCATATTGCGCCGTCGCCTGCGGTGTCATCGTCTACTCGATGGGCGACCGCTCAAAGAACGCACGTGCCGAGGTGATGCACGTCGAGGGCGATCCAGACCATCCGGTAAATCGCGGCACGCTCTGCCCGCGCGGTGCGGCCGTGCTCGACTTCGTGCGCAGCCCCAACCGTACGAAGTATCCGATGATCCGCAAGCCGGGCTCCGACAAGTTCGAGCGGGTGAGCTGGGATGTCGCGATGGACCGCATCGCGCGACTGGTGAAGGACGACCGCGACAAGAACTTCATCGCCAAGAACCGCGACGGCGTCACGGTGAACCGCTGGCTCAGCACTGGCTTCTTCGGCACGTCGTCGCAGAGCAACGAGGCAGGCTATCTCACTTACAAACTGGTGCGCGCCACCGGAATCCTCGGGTTCGAAGACCAAGCCCGAATATGACACGGTCCTACGGTGGCCAGTCTTGGCCCCACGTTTGGACGCGGTGCGATGACGAACTCGTGGAACGACATCAAGAACAGCGATCTCGTTCTGATTATGGGCGGCAATGCCGCCGAGGCTCACCCCTGCGGCTTCAAGTGGGTCACTGAAGCCAAGGCCAACAATGGCGCCAAGTTGATCGTGGTCGATCCGCGCTTCACGCGATCGGCTGCAGTGGCCGACGTCTACGCGCCGATCCGGCCGGGCACCGACATCGCCTTGCTGTCGGGCGTGATGCGCTACCTGCTGGCCAACAACAAGATCCACCAGGAGTACGTCAAGGCCTACACCAACGCCTCGTACATCGTGAAGGAGGGTTTTGCCTTCAACGACGGCCTATTCACCGGCTACGACGAGGCGCGCAAGAACTACGTCGATCGCTCGACCTGGGATTACGAGTTCGACGAGCAGGGGATGGCGAAAGTCGACGACACGCTGCAGAATCCGCGCTGCGCCATCAATCTATTGAAGGCCCACGTCGAGCGCTACACACCCGAGATGGTCGAGCGCATCTGCGGCACGCCCAAGGCGAAGTTCCTGCAGATTTGCGAGATGATAGGCTCGACGTCGACGCCGGACCGGACGATGACGTCGATGTACGCGCTGGGTTGGACGCAGCATACTACGGGCGCCCAGAACATCCGCTCGATGGCGATGATCCAGTTGCTGCTGGGCAACATGGGCATGCCGGGCGGCGGCGTGAACGCACTGCGCGGCCATTCCAATGTGCAGGGCATCACCGACCTCGCCCTGCTCAGCACCTCGACACCGGGCTATCTCGTTCTGCCGACGGACAAGGAGAGTACCTACGCCGACTACATGAAGTCGCGCGGCTTCAAGCCGATAAGGCCAGGCCAGACCAGTTTCTGGCAGAACTACGGCAAGTTCTTCGTCAGCCAGCAGAAGAGCTTCTTCGGCGCGGCGGCGAGCAAGGACAATGACTGGGCCTACGACTACCTGCCCAAGTTCGACGTGCCTTACGATACGCTGAAGATGGTGGACATGATGGCGGCTGGCCAGATGAACGGCCTGTTCTGTCAGGGCATGAACATCATGATGGCGGCGCCCAACAAGGCGAAGGTCCAAGCCGGGCTGGCCAAGCTGAAATGGCTGGTCGTGATCGATCCGCTCGAGACCGAGACGGCCCGTTTCTGGGAGAACCACGGCGAGTTCAACAGCGCCGATCCCAAGGCGATTCAAACCGAGGTGATCTCGCTGCCGGCCACCGCCTTCGCCGAGGAGGAGGGCAGCGCCACCAACTCCAGCCGTGTGATCATGTGGCACTGGAAGGCGGCGGAGGGTCCGGGTGAAGCCAGGGGTGACATCGAGATCATCTCCGATCTGTACCAGCGTCTGCGCGGCCTCTATGCCAAGGAAGGTGGCGCGTTCCCCGACCCGATCCTCAATCTCACGTGGAGCTACAGCAATCCGCGCAACCCGGATCCGGCCGAGGTGCTGAAGGAGATCAACGGCTATGCGCTGGAGGATGTGCCCGATCCGGCCGATCCGGCCAAGGTTGTGCTGAGGGCCGGCCAGCTCTTGCCGACGTTCGGCCTGATGCGCGACGACGGCAAGACTTCGGGTGGCTGCTGGATCTACACCGGCGTCTATACCGACGCCGGCAACATGTCGATGCGGCGGGACACCAGCGATCCGACCGGCCGTGGCGTATTCCCCAATTGGGGCTTCTCGTGGCCTGCCAACCGCCGGGTGCTCTACAACCGCGCCTCGGCTGATCCCAGCGGCAAGCCGTGGAGCGAGCGCAAGAAGTACATGTGGTGGAACGGTTCGCGATGGGCCGGTCCCGACGTGCCTGACTACGCGCCGACCCTCGCGCCCGACAAGGCGGTCGGTCCCTTCATCATGAACCCGGAAGGAACTGCGCGCCTGTTCGGTCGGGCGACCATGCCCGACGGCCCCTTCCCGGAGCATTACGAGCCGATGGATGCCTACATCGCCAATCCGCTGCATCCAAAGGTCACCACCAACCCGGTGGTCCGGGTATTCGCCGCCGACGCCAAGAGCTTCGGCACGCCCGACAAGTTCCCGATCGTGGCGACGAGCTACCGTCTCACCGAGCACTTCCACTATTGGACCAAGAACGCGCATGCCAACGCGGTCCTGCAGCCGGAAATGTTCGTCGAGATGGGCGAGCGGCTGGCCAAGGCCAAGGGCATCAAAGATGGCGACTGGGTCGAGATCTCGAGCCAGCGCGGCGCGATCAAGGCCAAGGCCTGCGTCACCAAGCGGCTGCGCCCGATCATGGTCGACGGCAAGCCGTGCGATGTCGTCGGCCTGCCGATCCACTACGGCTTCATCGGGCTCACCCGCAAGTCGCAACCGGTCAACACGCTGACGCCACCGGTCGGCGACGCCAGCGTGAACACGCCGGAGTACAAGGCCTTCCTGGTCGACGTGAAGAAGACAACGCCGCCGGCGCAGACGCCGGTGACGGCATAGCGGAGGAGGGCAGACCATGGCTACGCTTCAGTCGCTCGACATCCGCCGCCGCTCCGCCTCGACGGAGACGCCACCGCAGGTGCGCCAGGCGCCGATCGAGGTTGCCAAGCTGATCGACGTCTCCAAATGCATCGGTTGCAAGGCCTGCCAGGCAGCCTGCATGGAATGGAACGACCTTAGGGCACCGATCGGCGAGTTTGAGGGCAGCCTGAACAACCCGGTCGACCTGACGCCGACCTCGTGGACCGTGATGCGCTTCACGGAATACGAGCATGGCGACGACCTCGAATGGCTGATCCGCAAGGACGGCTGCATGCACTGCGACGATCCGGGCTGCCTTAAGGCTTGCCCGTCGCCGGGTGCCATCGTGCAATACACCAACGGCATCGTCGATTTCGTCCAGGAGAACTGCATCGGCTGCGGCTACTGCGTGAAGGGCTGCCCCTTCAACATCCCGCGTATCTCCAAGGTCGACCGCAAGGCCTACAAGTGCAGCCTGTGCTCCGACCGCGTCTCGGTCGGCCAGGCGCCGGCCTGCGCCAAGGCGTGCCCGACCCAGGCGATCTATTTCGGCTCCAAGGACGACATGATCGTTCATGCCGATCACCGTATCGAGGACCTGAAGTCGCGAGGCTTCGATAAGGCCGGCCTTTACGACCCACCCGGCGTCGGCGGCACGCATGTGATGTACGTTCTGCAGCACGCGGACAAGCCGTCGCTCTACGCCGGTCTGCCGGACGATCCCAAGATCAGCCCGATGGTCGGGTTGTGGAAGGGCATCCTGAAGCCGATCTCGCTCGCCGCCATCGCGTTTGCCGGCGTATTCGGCTTCCTGCACTACATTTCTAAGGGCCCCAACGAGGTCTCGGCATCGGACGAGCGCAAGGGCGAGGAGCTGGCCGAAGGGAAGCGCCCATGAACCACGATCGCAACGCCGTCTCGCGCTACACGACGGCGGCCCGCATCAACCACTGGATTACGGCCGCCTCCCTCATCCTGCTGGCTGTGAGTGGCATGGCTCTCTTCCATCCGTCGCTGTTCTTCTTGACTAACCTGTTCGGTGGCGGACAGATGACCCGGGCGATCCATCCGTGGATCGGCGTTGTGCTCGCCATCAGCTTCACCGGCCTCTTCATCCGCTTCTTCAGCCTGAACTTCTGGACCCGTGAGGACACGATCTGGATGAAGAATTTGGGCAAGGTGATCAACGACGACGAGGAAGGCCTGCCCGAGCTTGGCAAATACAATGCCGGCCAGAAGCTGGTGTTCTGGGGGCAGTCGATCCTGATCCTGCTGCTGTTCTGCAGCGGCTTGGTGCTGTGGGATGTCTACTTCGAAGACTATAGCACCATCGACCAGAAGCGCTTGGCCGCCGTGGTCCACGCGCTGTGCGCAATCGGCGCCATTTTGATCTGGATCGTGCACGTCTATGCCGCAATCTGGGTCAAGGGAACATTGCGCGCGATGACACGCGGCTCGGTCACCCGCGGCTGGAGCTGGAAACATCATCGCAAGTGGTTCCGCCAGGAAGTCAGCCAGGGACCCGGCAAGTCCTGAACTCTCGCGGTCCAACGCTTCCCCCAACAGCCTTCGGCGAAAGCACGCTGGGCGAGGTTGCCCGGAGTGAGCGCGTTCGGCTACCGGATCTCGCGACCGTCTTCCACAGGCGCGCCGCAAGGCTGGTCGAACTCGCGCCCGGGCACGAGCTCGAAGGCTTTTTGAGAATGATCGCCGCGCTCGCCTCGGCCCAGCATGAGGCCCTGGCGACCCTCCCTATGGGTCGGCTGCCGGGTCGCGCGCAGGTCGCGGACGCTAAGGCGGCTGGACGCGCACCGCTCGATCCCGAACACTGGCCGCGCGACGAGAGCTGGCGCGCGGCCCTGGACGCCGTCCTCGCGAAGCTCGAACCAGCAGCGATTCCCCCCCAAGCACAAGACGCTGCCTCGGCCTTGGCGGCCACCTCGTCCGCGAAGGTGGAAGGCATAGCGCAGTCATTCCTGTCCGGTGAAGTCGGCTCAGCCGATGCTGGGAAGGCCGTGTTCGTGGCGGCCGCTCTGCAGGTCGCCTGGACCCGCATGGCCGCCTTGCTGGACGCGTCCGATCTCGATCCCGTCGATCGCGGCACGTGCCCCACCTGCGGGTCGCCGCCGGTGGCTGGACTGATTGCGCCGGGTGGCACCAAGTTCGGCCATCGCCATCTGCACTGCTCGCTCTGCGCCACCGCTTGGCGCTTCGTGCGCGTGCGATGCGTCAACTGCGGAAGCACCGACAAGATCACCTACCGGCAGCTCGCTGGGACTTCGTATGTCCGCGCGGAATGTTGTGGCAATTGCCAGAGTTATTCGAAGCTCTTCTATCTGGATACCGTAAAGGTCGTCGAACCGACGGCCGATGATTTGGCTTCCTTGGGACTTGACGTGCTGGTGGGCGAGGAAGGGTTCTCGCGTGTGCCCAACCCCTTCATTGTGGGATCGATGACCGGTCCAGGGCTTTCGTGACCGGCGATCCATTGCTACTTCGCTAGCGCTGAGCCAATCTCCCCTCAATCGAGTTTCGCGAGGAAATCCTATAGTGTCGCGTGCCGACCAGGCTGAGCGTGAGGCCGTCCTCCGACCGCCCTCCATCGACCGGATGGCGAACTGGCCCTCCCTACAGCCCCTGATAGACCGTGCCGGTCGCGCGCTCGTCGTCGAGGCGTTGCGCGACTGGGCCGCGGCCAAGCGTGGCAGCGCCGACGTCATTGACCAGGACGCCTGCCTGCGCTGGTGCGAAGCCAAGCTCGCGCATCTGGTGGAGCCTTCGCAGCGGCGCGTCTTCAATCTGACAGGCACCGTGCTGCACACGAACCTAGGGCGTGCGTTGTTGGCCGAGGAGGCGATCCAGGCGGCGGTCGAGGCGATGCGCTCGCCCACGACGCTGGAATACGATGTGACGAGCGGGCGTCGCGGCGAGCGTGACCACCACATCGCACCCTGGCTGACCCGGCTGACCGGCGCTGAGGCGGCGACGGCGGTCAACAATAATGCAGCAGCGGTACTGCTCGCGCTGTCGGCACTCGCCGCCGGCAAGGAAGTCATCGTCTCGCGCGGCGAACTGATCGAGATCGGCGGTGCCTTCCGCATCCCCGACATCATGACGCATGCCGGCTGCCGACTGATCGAAGTCGGCACAACCAACCGCACGCACCTATCCGACTACGCGGCGGCGATCAGTCCGGAAACCGCCGCTATCATGAAGGTGCATCCCTCGAACTACGCGGTGACTGGCTTCGCCAAGGCAGTGCCGGCGTCCGAACTCGCTTCTCTGGCCCATGCCCGGGGACTGCCCGTGATTGAGGACCTCGGTAGCGGCACGCTGGTCGACCTCGAGACCTGGGGACTGCCGCACGAGCCGACGGCGCGCGAAGCGATCGCCGCCGGCGTCGATCTCGTGACCTTCTCGGGCGACAAGCTCCTGGGTGGCCCGCAGGCCGGCCTGATTGTCGGCCGCAGGAATCTCGTCGACCGCATCGTACGCAATCCCATGAAACGGGCGATGCGTCTCGACAAGCTGCGTCTGGCCGCTCTCGAGGCGACGCTACGCTTGTACGCCGATCCGGCACGCCTGGTCGAGCGTCTGCCGACTGTGCGCGCGTTGGCACGGCCGACGTCGGAGATTCGTGCGCTCGCCGAGAGGCTGCTGCCTGCCCTCGCTCGGGCGGTCGGCGCAGATACGCACGTCGCCGTCGAACCGGTACGCAGCCAGATCGGCTCCGGTGCGCTGCCGGTCGATCTCCTGCCGTCCTTCGCACTTGCGCTTCGCTCAGGGAAGCTCGACCGCCTGGCCCAGGCCTTCCGAGGGTTGCCCGTGCCGGTAATCGGCCGCATGCGCGATGGCGCCCTCTATTTCGACCTGCGTACGCTCGATGACGAGCAAGGCTTCGTGGACCAGCTCGAGAGGCTCGATGTCGTGGCTCACTAGCAGATTCGGGTCCGAGCGGCGGCTGGCGAAGGCGCTGGTCGCGTGGGATGCAGGCGATTGGCGGACGGCGCTCGACATCTGGGCGCCGCTGGCGCATCGCGGTAATGCCCGCGCCCAAAGCAACGTCGGAGCAGCCTTCCTTGAAGGTCGTGGCGTCGAGCGCGATCCCGCCAAGGCGGTGCAATGGCTGACGCTCGCCGCTCGGCAAGGCGATGTCGGTGGGCAACGCAATCTCGCACTCTGCTTCGACGAGGGCTGGGGCGTGGCGCAGGACCACACCGCTGCGGCGCACTGGTACGAGAAGGCGGCGGGGCAGGGCGACGTCGATGCAATGGCGCGGCTGGCCGAGCTGTATCACGACGCGCTCGGCATCGCGCGCGATCCCGTCAAGGCGGCAAATTGGTGGGCGCGCGCGGCCGAACTCGGCCATCCGCACGCGCAGGCCATGCTTGGAGCGGCCTACCTTGCCGGCATGGGCGTGCCGCAGGATCGCGATCAGGCCCGACATTGGCTGGAGAGAGCGCAAGAGGGGGGCGCAGGAGAGCTCGCAGCCGGCTTTCTCGCGCAGCTCGGGAAGGCGGCATGATCGTCGGCACCGCAGGCCACATCGATCACGGCAAGACGGCGCTGGTCAAGGCGCTCACTGGCGTCGACGCCGACCGCCTCAAGGAGGAGAAGGCGCGCGGCATAACCATCGACCTCGGCTACGCCTATAGCGACTTGGGCGGCGGCCATCAGCTCGGTTTCGTCGACGTGCCCGGTCACGAGCGCTTCGTGCACAACATGCTGGCCGGCGCCACCGGCATCGACGCCGCCCTGCTGGTCGTGTCGGCGGCCGAGGGCATCAAGCCGCAGACCGTCGAGCATCTGCAGATCATGGACCTGCTCGGCCTCGATCGCGGCATCGTCGCGTTGACCAAGTCCGATCTCGCCGACGACGACCAGATCCTGGAGCGCATGGCCGAGGTGGAGACGTTATTGTCGACGACGTCGCTCAAGACGGCAGAGATCATTCCTGTATCGGCGATCACCGGGCAGGGCGTCGACGAGCTGAAGAGCAAGCTGCTGGCATTGGGCGAGAGCGGCAAGGGCATCACGGGCTTCGCCCGCCTCGCGGTCGACCGCTGCTTCGTGCTGGCCGGGGCGGGGGTCGTGGTGACTGGCACCGTGCACGCCGGCGAGATTAGGGTCGACGACCGGCTATTGCTGACGCCGTCCGGTCTGGAGGCGCGCGTGCGCTCGCTGCATGCCCAGAACCGCGCTGCCGATGTCGGGCGGGCTGGCGAGCGCTGCGCGCTCAACCTCACCGGTCCGCGGCTCTCTAAGGATGCAATTCGACGCGGCGACTGGGTGGTCAGTCCCGAGTTGCACGCGCCGACGGACCGGCCGGACGTGCGGCTCGCCCTGCTCGCAAGCGAAAGCCAGCCGCTGAAGCACTGGTCGCCGGTGCACGTACATCTTGGCTCGGCGCATGTGATGGGGCGCGTGGCGCTGCTCGAGGACGACCGCTTGCCCCCGGGCGCCACAGCGCTCGCCCAGCTGGTGCTCGATGAGAAGATCGGCGCCCTGTCAGGCGATCGGGTCATCCTGCGCAATCCGTCGGCGACCCGCACAATCGCCGGCGCCGAGGTCATCGACCCGTTCGGCCCGGCGCGCAATCGTCGCGCCGCTCGCCGGCTCTCGGAGCTTGCTGCCCTCGCTGAACGCGACGCCGATGTCCTGCCCAAGCTGTTGCGGCTGGACGCCGGTTTCGTCGAAGTCGGACGCTTCGGGCAGTCGCGCAATCTGCAGCCGCGGGACGTTGATCGCCTGCTCGAGAGTGCAGACGGCATCAAGCTCGCGAATTTCGCCCTTCTGCACGCAACGATGGACGAGGCGCGGCGCCAGATCATCGCGGCGCTCAAGGCGCATCACCAGGAGAAGCCCGACACACCCGGCCTGCAGCCCGAGCGCCTGCGGCTTTCCCTGCCCAAGCGGTGGCCGCCGCCCGGCT
>Ga0081539_10003782_pt1 | contig 17888 bp, 18 predicted proteins | sample TabmetS4T2R2_FD_71023 | JGI IMG/M metagenome (GOLD analysis project Ga0081539, IMG submission 71023) | Tabebuia heterophylla rhizosphere microbial communities from the University of Puerto Rico - S4T2R2 | ecosystem: Host-associated > Plants > Roots > Rhizosphere ...
CCATACACGGTCACCTGGTCTTCTGTGCCAACGGTTACTGTCGTCGGCGCGAACGTAACACTCACTTGAGGTTTCATATAACTGATGTCTCCGGATCTGATTCCCAGGCGGCCTAACGCCCTCGGTCACCGTTTGCTGCCCAAACGCAGCCTTTCAGAGTCATTCCAATACGCAACAGGGCAGCGATGCGGTGGAACGAGTGGTTAGGCGCGCCCACTGGGACGGTCCCCCGCCTGGCCTCCGCGCGCCACCACCGTGTGTGGGCAGGGTACCAGATTAGTTCAAGTCCAACCCCGGTTTTGACCCCCTCCCTGCCCGAGCAGTGTTCACGGTTTGTCCGGGACCACTCCTGTCGTCAGGCGCTCACTTGGCCAACTCTATCGTGCCCTCGAACGTGCCGGTAAAGTTGGTGAAGAAGCCTTTGCCGGGGGGGCTGGCCGGAGGCGCCAGCAGGTTGCCCGTCCAGATCTCGATGAGGGTTCCGGTGGCCCCGGCAAATCGGCCCGTCCCGCCGCTGACGGCAAAGACGGTCTGCCCGCCCACAGGCGTAAAGACGCCTGTGGTGGGGTCAAAGCATGCGCGGTTAGTGACACTGGGGCTGAGGTGCAAAAAGAGTTGCTCCTCGGTCGCGGCGAAGCTCAACACAGTAACATCCCCGACAAAGGCGAGTTCCACGCCGCTGCCGCCACCTGGCAGCGGACACGTCTGGCCGTCCGCTGGAGTTTCGCCCACAGACTGGGCAGTAAACGGACCCTGAGTACTCTTGCCCGCGACGGTGCACGAGTGTGCCGGCGTGCCAGTGAAGCTAAAATCGTCTTTGTTGGCACAGGTGCCGGCGAAGCGGGCCTTAAAGGGTCTGTCTCCGGCTTCTACGCTGCCAAGGGCAACGGCCAGACCAATCCCCACGACGAACCCTATGACGAACTTATGCTTGCGCATGGGCTTTCCTCCTCCTGAAGGTGTTAGACTTTATTCGAAATAGTGAGTTGTGATCGAAAATCCCAGGCGATGGGCGTCAAAATCCTTATTTCAGATCAAGTCTGTTGTTACCATTCGCTTGACAGTTGCGATCAGCTTTCACGCCACGCTTCGACCCTCAAGGGACATCACCTCCTTTTGCTCCGGTGCCCTCTCGCTCCCCGGCAGACAAGGCCGCAAGGGGCATGTCAATGGTGAAAGCCAAGCCCGGTTTTCTTCCCTTAATCCAAGGCGACTACCTTGCGCTGCCCCCAGCATCCGCCTGCACCCTGACTCCCACTGAGCGGAGCCTAACGGCCCGCCTCAGCGGCAAGGCCCCAACCCCTACTTTTCAGATTCAGCAGGAACCGTCACAGGGGCCGCGTCTGCTGGAGGCGCATGTTAGGCCGCTTCGAGTGAACTCCTATTTGCCTAGAATCTACTTATTCTGAAGGCATCAGGCCGACCTGTTTCAGAAATGTCGCTAGATCCCAATAGTCGGAATTCCGCTTGATCTTCCCAGTTCGCAGTTCAATGATCGTAGCCCCTCGGATTGAGAAGCTCTTGTTAGTGGCTGGCATTCCGGGTAAGTCCCCTTTGTGTGTTCCTGATATTATCCACTCCATCCCCGCCCAGCTATCACTAGCGAAGCGAGATGTTAGCTCGATCTTGAAATCGGGGAAAGCAGCAAAGATACCCTCGGCAAATGCCTTTAGCTCTACTTTACCGTTATTAATGACTCCGAACGTTACGTCCTCATAGATGCAGTCATCTGTAAAGAGGGAAAGCAGGTGATCTATATCGTGGCTAGACCAGTCTGCGGCCCAAGCTTCAAGAGTATCTTCAATATCACCTTGCATCGTTTTTTCCTCCTTCTTATTCGCTAAATAATACTACATCATCGTTTGGCGTATGGCGGCCTAACGCTCAAGCGCACCGCGAGCGGCCCCACACGCGGCCTTTCCGGTTCAGCAGAATCCACTCGCGGGCCGCGATGCGGTGGCGCGCCGTGTTAGGCATTGGAGCCCGTTCAACGAGTCTCTTTGCCCTTGCCCTCTCTTATCCTAACCACGGGGCAGATGAAACTCATCGAGAAATTCCTCTGTCGGCCCTTGCGCAAACTTCCGTCCCAGTGAGGTGAGCGTATCCCATGGTTGGGCGCTCGCCGTCCAAATATCCGCCACGGGTTGATACCGACTCGGGTCATCTAAGCTGCCTGCCCATACGCCAAGGGCGTCGGGCCAGACCGCAGGCTTCACAAAGACCGGGGAGCCGCATTTCCCACAAAACCCGCGGTTGATACTGCGGCCACTTGCAGCCTGAACCTCATAATACCTGCTCTCGCCTGTGATGATCAGTGCAGCTTGTGGGATATAGATCACTGGACAATAGGCACCGCCACTAGCCCGTTGACAGTCCCGACAGTGGCAGGTCCACGAGATCAGCGGTGTCGCCGTGCTCTCGTACCGAATCGCTCCACAGGCACAGCCGCCAGAGAGAGACGTGGACATCAGAACGTTCCTCCTTTTCGTGAGAGAATATTGACTAGAGCAAGAGGCCTTAATTCTCTCTTCTTGTCACTAATAATGACAGTTCAATCTAAAGCGATGCCTAACGACGCCAATCACTTGCCGCCGCCCGACCGAGACTTTTCAGAGTCAGCAGTATCCGCAAGCGGGCGGCGGTCAAGTGGAATGGTTGGTTAGGCTGCCCTTTACGCGGCACTACTTTTTCCCTCAGCAACCTTATTCTCCTCATTCACGCACGCCCCTCAGATATTCTCACTCCATTGGCAATGACCCGCGCCCGGTAGCGACTTACAGCTTGCTCCCCTCGACCAAGCCCGCAATAGGACCCAGCGGCAGAGCGCGCGTGAGCCGAAAACCAGCCGCTTCGAACAGTTGCCGAAACTCGCCCACGGTGCGTTCCTTGCCGGGTAAAACCACCTGCATGTTGAGGTCCATGAACGCTGTCTCCGGAGAGATGTGCTGCTCTGGCACCACATGTTCGAGTACGAGTAACCGACCGCCGACGGGCAGGGCGCGCTGACAGTTCCGCAAAATGGTCACGGCCCGCTCATCGTCCCAGTCATGCAGAATGGAGGCCAGCACGCAGGCATCGGCCCCAGCGGGCACCTCAACGAAAAAGTCGCCGCCCACGACAGTACAGCGATTCGCTACCCCTGCCGCTTCGAGCACAGGAGGCGCACCAGCCACCACGTGCGGGGCATCAAACAGAATGCCGCGCATCGCAGCATGTGCGCGCAGCACGGCGGCGAGGATGGCCCCGTAGCCGCCACCGACATCGAGCAGGACCTTGATGCTCGCGAAGTCATCATAGCCCGCCAGGAGGGGTTCCACTCGCCCCGCTGCCGCCTGAGCGCAAAATTGATTGAAATGGTCCGCCTCTGCTGGATGCCCGCCCAAGTAGGCGAAGAAGCCTTGCCCATGCAGGTGATCGAAGGCTGGCTCGCCGGTCTGCACGCTGTGGAGCAGATTGCCCCATGCTGTCCAGAGGTAGGGGCTGCCGAATACCAGCGCCATCTCTCGGAGGGAGTCGGGACGGTCGCTCCGGAGATAGGTGCCGAGCGGCGTCACCGTAAACTGCCCCGGGGACTCCTCTGCCAACACCCCCACGCTCGTGAGCGCGCGCAGGAGGCGGTAGAGAGACGGCGCGTGAGCACCGGTCCGGCGCGCCAGGTCGTCGGTCGTGCGCACGCCGTCGCGCAGCAAGTCAGCCACGCCGAGCGTCGCCGCCACGTAGAGGGCTTGGCTCACCCAAAATCCGTTGACCATGCGGAGAAGTTCGACGTATGGGGGTAGGGCTGCGGTTTCTGCGGACGTTGTCTGCGCCATAATCATCCTCCTTTGTTACAAGGCTCCACGACAGCCTAACGCCCCGCGCACCGCGAGCGGCCACACCGCAGCCTTTCAAAATTAACAGAGTCCCAACGTGGCCGCGATGCGGTGGCGCGGTTGGTTAGCCCGTACTTTGGATGATTGGCTCCGTTCCTCTCGGGTTGTGAAACGACCATCCATTATACCCAGCGGGGCATAGTGTCGTGCCGAATACCAAACGACAGCTTCCCCAGCAAGCCCAGCACATCATACCCGCCGAAGGGGTGGATGATAGCCGCTCGAATATCCCGGTACAGCTGTTCAAGCGGCCCTGTCCGAAAGAGCGCTGCCCCGCCAACCATGCGTAGCGCCTTATCAACCACGCTCACCGCCGTCTCGGTCACAAAGTGCTTGCAGGCCAGGAGATCCATCAGCGGAGGATTCGCCCGCGTGTTCACTTCGCCCACCGCACTGGCGGTTTGCACTAGCATCGCTCGAGCGGCTCGCAGCCCCACCTCCATTTCGGCGGCCAAGAATTGGTTGCCTGGATAGTGGCTCTGTGGCCGCTCAAAGGGCAGTTGGGTCCGCCCACTCGCCCAAGTGATCGCGTAGTCTCGGGCGGCCTGCGCCATGCCCAAGTAACAAGCGGGCACCGAGGTCCAAAACCAGCAGGCAAAGAGCTGATTCACCGTATCCCAGGTCTGCGCCGGGCGCGCCGTCACCTGCTCCTCAGGTACGAAGACGTTCTCCCAGACCACATCATTACTGGCCGAGGCCCGGATGCCCAAGGTGTCCCAATTATTCTGGATCTTGAGGCCTGGCGTTTGGGCGGGCAGGGGAAACAGTAAGCACAAAGGCCCTTTCTCTGGGTCGTCGTAATGAGCGGTGCCAAGATGGACATCCGCGCACGCGGTGAGGGTGCCGAAGCCGGAGCGACCGTTGACTCGATAGCCGCCCGCCACCTTCTCGGCGCGCCGGGTGGTATCATCGACCCCCGTAAAGCCGACCACGGTGTTCATGCGCGGGTCACTGCCGGGGAAGCACCAAATCTGGCGGTCGCGCGCGATCGCCTGCAGAACCGGACGCTGGGGCTCAGCGCCTAAGCGCCAGAGATCTGCGAGGACGCCGACATTAAACAGGTGCATGTTGATCGCGACTGCAGTCGGACCATCGCCTCGGGCCAGTTGCTCCTGTGCCAAAGCGAAGTCTAAAGGAGTAGCGCCGCCCCCACCGAGTTCAGCCGGTACTGTTATGTTCGTATAGCCCGACTCTTTCATGGCAGCGACGTTTTCAAACGGGAAGCTGTTCTCGCGGTCGTGCTGAGCTACGCGGGTCTTAAAGTCCTCAGCGTGGGCGGCGGCTAACTCGATAAAGTGTTGCTGTCGCTCGGTGTCTTGTTGCTCCATAGTGCGTCCCTCCTTTCTTTTTGCAAACTTTGGTGCGGGCTAACGGTCGCCGTCTCGGGCCGCCGCCCGGACGAGGCCTTTCAGGCTCAGCAGCATCCGCAAGCGGGCGGCGGTCACGAGCACGGCGTTTGTTAGACGCCGTCTTACGGCTGCCAGTCGTCCAGCGCCGGGTCCAGTCCCAACGCCACCTTGCCGATGTACTCGAACGCTTCATTGGGCGACAGCGGCTGCATGAACGGCCCCGCGCGTACGTCACGGTACCACCGCGACAGGGGGTTCTTGCTCATGTAGCCTGCTCCACCAGAGGCCGTCAGGGCCCGATCGACCACCTCAATGGCCTTGCGGTTCACCATCCACCTCGTGCACTGATAGTCCTTGAACATGGCATGCAGTGCCTCCATTGGCGTCTCCATGAAGCGATGGGACGCAAACAGCTGATCCATTGCCCTCCCCGTGCGCTCCAGCATCGCCCGACACGCCGCCAGATCGATCTCGTTCTCGGCAATCGTGCGCTGAATCGCCGGCCGCTCGGCCAGCGTCCGATGACTCGGGGCTTTCCTCTTGGTCTTGACCGTCTCGCAAATGAGGGCGTGGGCCGCCTCGGCGATGCCCAGAAACGCCGCGACGAGCCCAAAGTTGCTGGGCATCACGATCGCAATGAAGGGTGCGGGCCACCCCCCGTAGGGCGCTAGTGGGGTTACGGCGGACTCCAGCACCAGACAGTTTTTGAAGACAACGCTGTGACTCCCAGAGGCGCGCATCCCGAGTGCATCCCAGTCGTCCTGAATCTGCATGCCGGGGGTGCCAACCGGGACCTGCGCGGCACCCCAGTACACGGGTTTCCCCTCCGCTTCGACCACCTTCAGGGAAAGGACCATCAGGGTTGCTGCGGGACTGCCGGTCCCAAAGATCTTGAGCCCGTTGATGACCCAGCCTTCCGGCACGCGGCGCGCTTCCGTGAGGGGATGCAGGAGGTCCGAACCGGGCTCACTGCTCGCCCCCGCCAGCACGAGCTGCCGATTGGCAATGGCGCGCAAGGCCAGTTCGATGGGAGCAGCGCCGGCTGTATCTCCTCTTGCCTTAGCAGCCTGCCACATCTGGCGCAGGGCGAAGGCCATACTGATGTGCATGTTGGCAGTGATTGCGGTCGAGGCATCTCCCCGCGCTAGGCGATTCATGCCCAACGCAGCGTCATAGGCCGACTCCATCCCGAGCCCACCCAGCTCGCGCGGCACGGTGGCCGCTAGGTAGCCACTCTGCTGGAGCGCCACGATGTTTTCCTGCGGGAAGGTATTTGTCCGATCCAACTGCTCGGCGCGTGCGGCAAACTCCTCCGCATGCTTCTCGGCCAGCGTGACGAAAGCCACCCCCGCCTCCGTATGAGGTTTCAGCTCGAAGTCCATATTTCCCTCCTTGACCAAACTCGCGGTGAGCGTCTAACTTTTAATTGAACGACACTGCGTGTTCCTATTAGCAGAAACACCTTCCTACGAATAGCCACAACGGTCTACATATAGCCATCCCTATACGGCTATATGTAGGAACATTTTCTGGCTACATATAGGAACCTGCTTTGGTCACTAGGAACCTGCTTTGGTCACGATCCGCGAGGCAAGCCCTAAGGCGACAACTCGGTCATAACGGAGGTGCCACACTTGTTGTTGAGAATGCCACGTCCCGCCTGCCGCTTTAACTTGGCGGCGCGTGGTTCCTTCCGTCACCGCGATACGCAGCGCAACAATCCGTTCCTGTAGTGCTGATCGTTGCGGTGGTGTCCACGGTTCTTCTTCCACGATGATCTCAATGGTCTTCAGCCGTTTGCGCTGCTGATCGTCGTACCGATAGCGGACACAGACCAGTTGTTCGCCATATTGCGCCAGGAGCTTCTTGGCCCCGTCTTGTTGTGGTTGGATAGTTTTCCGAATCCGCATAGAGCCTCCTCATAGTCGGTCCGCGGGACTGGCCACGCCGCGTCCACCACGATTTAAGACGTGGGTATAAATCATGGTGGTACTGACATCGCGATGGCCGAGTAGCTCTTGAATCGTGCGAATGTCATACCCCGCTTCCAATAAGTGGGTCGCAAAAGAATGGCGTAACATGTGTGGATTGGCGGGCTTGATGAGCCCGACTTCGCGGGCTGCTTCCCGCAAGGCACGTTGTGGCACGGACTCGTACAAGTGATGCCGACGCTGAAGCCCCGAACGCGGGTCAACACTGAGATGCGAGGCGGGAAAGACCCATTGCCATCCCCATTCACTGGCGGCGTTGCGATACTTGCGATCTAAGGCATTTGGAAGTGCGACCCTGCCAAACCCTCGTGCTAGGTCCTGTTGGTGCAGGGCATGCACCCGCACGAGATGTGCAGTGAGCGGTTCTTTGACCACGGATGGCAGCATGGTGATCCGATCTTTGTCGCCTTTGCCTTCGCGCACGACAATATGATTGGCGGTGAAGTCAATGTCTTTGACACGCAGCCGTAGCCCTTCGGTCAACCGTAGCCCCGCGCCGTACAATACGTTGGCTATCAACCAGGAGACTCCTTCGAGCGCACCGAGGAGCACTCTCACTTCCTCCCGCGTAAGTACGGTAGGTAACCGCTGCGGGCGTTTGGCAGGGACGAGGTCATTGAGCCAGCCGAGTTCTTGTGCCAGTACCTCACGGTACAAGAAGAGAAGCGCGTGTAACGCTTGGTTTTGCGTCGCCGCGCTGACCTGCCGGTCCACAGCAAGCGAGGTGAGGAATTGCTCGACTTCTTCCTTGCCCATCTCACGAGGGTGCCGTTTTTTGTGGAAGAAGAGGAAACGTGAGATCCAGTGCACGTAGGTTTTCTCGGTTTGGTAACTGTAGTGCCGGAAGCGGAGGACAGAACGGACTTGATCCAGCAGTTTGGGCTTGTACACGTCTGACGCAGATAGCGTCCTACTGCTAAACTGAGGCGGGGACGGTGTGTAGGGTGATGGTGAAGTATGTCGTGCGTGAGAAGACCGCTCGTCTCGGGGCACGACGGACAAGTAGATAGACATAGACCCCTCCTTTCTAGAGAGCGAATATAAAGCGAAAGTAAGAATCAATCAAGGTCCCCGAAATCTGCTTAGTGAGGTGGGCTAAATCGAACCACAGAAGATGGGCACAGCAGAGTTATCACCCTGAGTGCAATGCAAGGTCTCTCAGAAAGACCTGTCCTGCCTGCGCCAGTGCCGCAGGCACAGGTGAGCCTTTCGACACGCTCAGGACAGGCTACCCGCAGCGGAGTCGAGGAATTCTTCGCAGAGTCTATCTTGAGTCTGTTAAAGGAGGCTCAAAATGACAACAATAAGGAGTCACTTTGAAAAGTGCACGAAAGCCGTATATTTCGATTTAGGCAACAACGGTGGAAGCAGTGCCGTTCATCATGCCAGCGCAAGCCGACCTCTAGTCCCTTCCTCCTTAGATTCCGGGTCGCGGGTGCTTGCCCGGAATGATAGGCTGCCACCAGTGTCCGGTATAGGTGGGAATTTGTTTCTGAACAGTTGTATAAGAAGCGTGACGAGACGAAAAACTCGTGCTAAATGAAGGAAGAACGCTGGAAAATCCGCTTTTCCCTTGTCTTGTCTAGTGCTGCTGAGTGATGAGGGGTGTGGGAGGGGTATGATGATGACAGAACGACGCTATGGGTTTCATTTCAGTGGAGTGGAAGGCGGCTTGCTCATTGGGAGTATATTGCTCGCCTCTTTCCTTATCTTCGTTTCTGGGGTGTACGTCGGACGGGAAGTGACGGGGCGAAAAATAGTGCCGCACTCCCAGGTCGTGCGTGTACCAGTTGTTCCTTTCTCAAATCCGGGGACGGCTCGGCCGACAATTCTGCCTGACCTCGCGGCTGGCCGTACCGCCGCCGCGAATCCGCCGATGAGCTGGCCGGTGCCAAAAGAGCGAGTCATCCCTCCGGCACTCTCCGGAGCGCGGCCGGACGCGCCAGTGGAGAGAGAAAAAGAGCGTAGGGAAGTAACGTCGTCACAGAGAAACGAACCTGTTATCACGGCAAATCCACAGCGGATGGCGGTTTCACCACCAGTGAGTGACGACCGTGCCCCGCTGCGGACGAAGCCTGAGACGGGAACATTATCAGCAAAGGTGCCAGCCGTGGTTGCCGCCCATACAGAAAAGCCCCCGGCTCCTATCACCTCGCCCGAGGAGACTGGAAACAAAAAGCCACAACCGGTAACCATTGCCCATCTCGAACAGACCGAGCCTCCGGCTCGTCCGCATGTGCCGGAAGTGGAGACAAGACGTCCTACCACAGAGGGAAAAAGTAACGAGGCTAAGCGGACTGCAGATACTATAAAGAAATCGGCGAAAGCGTCGTCGGCGTGGCGAGTGCAAGTCGGCGCGACCACGTATCAAGAGACCGCGCAGGACATGGCGCGAGAGTTGCGCGAACTCGGCTATAGTCCCTCGGTGAGTAAAGTGCAAATCAATGGCGAGACGCTCTATCGCATTCGTATCGGGAGCTTTGGCAAACAAGGTGAAGCCGCAGCTACGGTCGGCCGCTTCCGCCGTGAAGGCAGGTTCTCGCAAGCGTATCTCGTGTCAGAGTAAGGGTTGTATGACGGTCAGAGAGGCGATTGCCCAAGTAGTGACCGGACGTGACCTCACTGAAGATGAGATGGCGATGGTCATGACCGAAATTATGGATGGGCAAGCCACGCCAGCGCAGATTGGCGCGCTTCTTACCGCACTTCATATTAAAGGGGAAACGGTGGCGGAGATTACCGGTGCCGCGCGGGTGATGCGTGAACTGGCCTCCAAGGTCCACGCCTCGTCGGCGGTGTTGGATACGTGTGGGACCGGTGGTGACGGTCGCCATACGTTTAACATTTCGACTGCGGCAGCATTTGTTGCCGCTGGCGCCGGACTCAGCGTCGCCAAGCACGGCAACCGTGCTATGTCCGGAGCAGTTGGCGGTGCGGACGTGCTCGAAACCCTCGGAGCGCACATTGAGCAGACGCCCGCGCAAGTTGAGCACAGCCTCCACGAGGTGCGCTTTGGGTTTCTCTTAGCCCCAGCGTTCCATCGCGCCATGCGTCATGCCGTGGGGCCGCGCCGTGAGATTGGTATCCGTACCATGTTTAATGTCTTAGGGCCGCTCACCAATCCTGCCGGCGCACGTCACCAATTGTTAGGGGTGTTTGCCCAACAGTGGGCGACCCCGCTGGCTGAAGCGCTCGGACGCCTCGGCAGTATCCATGCGCTGGTCGTGCATGGTGAAGATGGACTCGATGAAATCTCGCTGACCGCGCCAACTACGATGGCTGAGTGGCGAAATGGGAGCGTACGCACGGCAACAATGACACCGGAAGAGTTTGGCTTCGTGCGCTGTTCCCTCGGTGACTTACAAGTTAAAAGCGCGCAAGAATCGGCTGACATCATTCGTGCGATTTTTACCGGTACCCGCGGGCCGCACCGCGATATCGTACTTCTCAATGCCGGCGCGGCATTGTACGCTGGCGATGCGGTCCCATCTATTGCGGTCGGCGTTGAACGTGCTCGGATGGCAATCGATAGCGGTGCGGCGCTGCGCACGTTGGAGCGCTTTGTCGCCTTGACCCGTACAGGAAGCGTATGATTTTGGACGACATCGTCGCATACAAAAAAACCGAACTCGCAGCGCAACAGCAGCGTACGTCTCTTCAGCAATTGCAGGACATGCCGCTGTTTCACGCCGCACCGCCGCCATTTATTCAAACGCTACGTGAGTGGCCTGGACGCACAATCATCGCTGAAGTGAAAAAAGCCTCACCCTCGAAAGGCGTGATCCGCGCGGATTTTGAGCCGTTGTCGCTAGCAAAAACCTACGAGATCAACGGCGCCGCGGCAATCTCGGTGCTGACTGAACGTCAGTTTTTTCAGGGCAGGCTAGACTATCTTCGCTTGATTCGTGAACAGGTGCGCTGCCCATTGTTACGTAAAGATTTTCTGTTCGATCCCTATCAAGTGTATGAAGCGCGTGCGTTTGGTGCCAGTGCGATTCTCTTGATTGTCGCGATCCTTTCTAAGGCGCAAATGAACGAACTGAGTACTCTGGCCCAATCTCTTGGTCTCGATTGCTTAGTGGAAGTTCACGATGAGGCGGAACTCGACTGCGCGCTGGCCTGTGGTGCGGAACTGCTTGGGGTAAATAACCGTGACTTACGCACGTTTCATACAACGGTCGAAACCAGCGAGCGCTTAATTCGCCTCGTACCGCCGGGAACAACTGTAGTATCAGAAAGTGGCCTTTCGCGCAGTGAACAGTTGGCCCGTCTTGAATCACTAGGGGTGAAGGCTTTTCTCATCGGTGAAACGTTTATGGCAGCTCCTGATCCTGGAGTGCCCTTGCGTGAGCTGATTCGGAGCGAGGTGTGAGCGTCCGGGTAAAAATTTGCGGAGTGACTAGTGTCGGGGACGCCCTACTCGCTGCCGAAAGTGGGGCAGACCTCATTGGTCTCAATTTCTATCCTCTGAGCCCGCGCTGTGTGTCTCTTGCTACTGCTCACGCTATTCGTGCTGCCCTGCCTGAACAGGTCTGCTGTGTAGGTGTATTCGTCAATACCGACCGCGCACAGATTGCCGATCTGTGCGCACAGCTTCGCTTGCATGCCGTGCAATTCCATGGCGAGGAAACCAACACTGACGTGCAAAACTGGCCCTGCCTGACGATCAAGGCGTTGCGTATACCAGATGATGGCCCGCTGCCAGACTGGCAACAGTTCCCGGTTGATTACCTCCTCCTTGACACCCATAAACCTGGACGATACGGGGGAACAGGGGAGAGGTTTTCGTGGGAACGTCTGACGGACCTCTCCGGAGGCTGCCGTAGCCGTCTCATCCTTGCCGGTGGGCTGACGCCAGAGAACGTGACTGAAGCCGCACGTATAGTCCGTCCATGGGCAGTTGATGTTGCCAGTGGCGTCGAGTCTGCCCCTGGTCGCAAAGACCCAGACAAAGTACGAGCGTTTATTGCCAATGCCAAGACAACCTGATGCTGCCGGACATTTCGGGCCCTATGGGGGACGGTACGTCGCCGAAACCTTAATGCCTGCTTTGTTAGAATTGGAAGAGGTCTATCGTCGCAGTCGGCGCGATATTACCTTCCAACGCGAGTTGCGCACGTTGCTCCAAGACTATGTCGGTCGTCCAACGCCGCTCACCTTTGCCAAGCGTCTCACTGAGCGTTGGGGTGGTGCTAGAGTCTATCTGAAGCGAGAAGACTTGAATCACACTGGCGCCCACAAGATCAATAACACGATTGGTCAAGCCCTATTGGCGCGACGGATGAAGAAGGAACGGCTCATCGCCGAAACCGGTGCTGGGCAGCATGGCGTGGCAACGGCCACGGTGGCAGCGCTATTCGGTCTTGAATGTGAAGTGTTCATGGGGAGTGACGATATCGCCCGCCAAGAGCCGAATGTCTTTCGCATGCGCCTCCTCGGCGCCACAGTGCGCGAAGTACATAGTGGGACACGAACGTTGAAAGATGCAATGAACGAGGCGTTGCGTGATTGGATCTCGCATGTGGCGTCGACATTCTATGTTATTGGCACAGTCGCCGGCCCGCACCCGTATCCTATGCTTGTGCGTGACTTTCAGTCGGTCATTGGCCGCGAGGTAAAGAAGCAGATCGTGCAACACGAAAAGCGGTTGCCTGATTATCTGATCGCTTGTGTTGGGGGTGGCAGTAATGCGATGGGACTCTTTGCGCCGTTTCTCAATGAGAGTTCTGTGCGTATGATCGGGGTTGAAGCCGGCGGTCTTGGTGACGGGCAGAACGCGGCGTCAATTTCTGGTGGTCACATCGGTGTCCTGCACGGCAGCAAGAGCTACGTACTGCAAGATGAGAATGGTCAGATTCGCGATACTTATTCGTTAGCGCCAGGCCTTGATTATCCCGGGGTTGGGCCCGAACTGAGCTATCTCCACGATGAGTACCGGGTGCAATATGTGACGGTGAAAGATGCTGACGCTGTCGAGGCGATGCGTCTGTTGGCCGAGACTGAAGGTATTATTCCGGCGCTTGAGAGTGCTCATGCGATAGCCTACGCATCGACTTTCGTTCCGCGACTGCGTCGAGATGAGATTGTTGTGCTCAACCTCTCCGGGCGTGGCGACAAGGACCTGCAAGCAGTTGCGCGCTTTTTGGGAGCAGTTCACTAAGAGTTATGACACGGATATCGGACACCCTCGCTGGCTTGAAAGCTCGTGGTGAAGTTGCGCTTATTCCCTATATTACTGCCGGCGATCCCACCTTGGAGACGACTGAACAATTCGTGCTGGAGTCAGCACGTCAAGGAGCGGATCTTATTGAGTTAGGCGTCCCGTTCTCTGACCCGATGGCCGATGGTCCAGCCAACCAACGAGCGGCAGAACGGGCGCTCAAAAGTGGGACTTCCTTACGGCAGATTTTACACCTCGTTCAACGTCTCCGTCAGACTGTGACCGTGCCGCTCATTCTGTTTACCTACTACAATCCGATCTTTCGTTACGGTAGCGCCCGATTTGCTGATGACGCGCGAGCCGCTGGGGTCGATGGTGTGCTCTGTGTTGATCTGCCACCGGAAGAGGCTGAGGAACTCAAACAGGAAACCGATCGTACCGACCTTGATTTGATTTTTCTCCTTGCGCCCACGAGTTCTTTGGAACGCGCACGCAAGGTCCTCACGCGCGCACGCGGATTTATCTACTACGTATCGGTCACCGGGGTCACGGGTGTCCGCACCGGGGTGCCTGAGGACTTAGGGGAGATGGTGCGCCGCATTCGAGCTATTTCTCCAGTTCCGGTGGGCGTGGGATTTGGTATTTCCTCGCCTGACCAGGCGGCGCAGGTCGCGGCGATTGCCGATGCGGTCATTGTTGGCAGTGCTATTTCCCGCATCATCGAAACACATTGTGATCAACCGGATTTGGTGGCTCGCGTCGGGACGTTCGTCGGGAGTTTGAGACAGGCATTGCGTGAAGCGCGGCAGCCCTAAATCGAACCACCGGACGGTGATACACTCACTTTCGCCGGCCATGAAGGATACTATGGACAAATGTGGTAACGTCGTTTTCACCCGACGCTTGAGCGTCGGGCTTACAATGCCAAGCCTGGTAAACCAGGCTCCCAGGCGGCTTCAGCCGCCTTCGTTGGTTGAGCCCGGAGCTAAAGCTCCGGATGATAGCTGCGGTCTGATTGAGTCAGAGAAGGCAGTATAGGGGAAACCCGAACCCAGGGAGGAAAACGATGGCCGCTGTTGAGCAACGCCCCGCGCAAGAGGACGCCGAATCAATTTGGATCAAATGCGCTTCTTGCCAAGAGATCTTGTTTCGTAAGGAAGTCGAGCGCCGCCTGTTTGTCTGCCCGAAGTGCAACGCCCATTTGCGCCTAACGGTCGAGCAACGCCTCCTCATTACCGTTGATCGTGGTTCGTTTACTGAACATGATGCTCTGTTACAATCGAACGATCCGCTGCACTTTGTCGATCGTAAACCCTATGCTGAGCGACTCGCAACCACCTGTGCAAAAACGGGACGACGCGATGCGGTGGTGTGCGGGGTTGCCACGATTCACGGACGCCTGGTCGCGCTCGGAATTTTCGATTTCGCGTTTCTTGGGGGAAGTATGGGTGCAGTCGTGGGTGAACGATTGACACGCATTGTCGAACATGCGCTTCGTGAGCGCTTACCGGTAATCTTTTTTGCTGCATCTGGTGGAGCGCGGATGCAAGAAGGAGTACTCTCACTGATGCAGATGGCGAAGGTCAATATGGCGCTGGCTCGGTTGCGCGACCAGGGATTGCCTTATCTATCGGTGATGACCGATCCCACTACTGGTGGCGTCGCTGCTTCCCTAAGCATGGTTGGGGACATTAACATCGCTGAACCGCAAGCGCTGATTGGTTTTGCCGGACCACGAGTCATAGAACAAACGATCCGGGAGAAGTTGCCGCCAGGATTCCAACGGGCCGAGTTTCTTCTTGAGCATGGAATGGTGGATATGGTGGTCGAGCGCGCGGATTTACGCCGGACTTTGCATCAAATTTTGGGGCTACTGTGCGACCCAACGCTAATTAAAAATGAAGAATTAAAAATGAAAAATTGAAAGGTATAAAAAATTCCAGAACTGTGGTACTGCACTGCTCGCACTATTCTTTATTGCTTAAGTTTTTTCATTCTTCGTTGTCCTCATGCTGACCTATCAGCAAACCCTAGATCATGTGTATCGACTCGAAGTCGAACGCATGGACCTCAAGCTCGAACGGGTAGCCGAAGCGCTCCGTCGTTGTGGGTCACCACATCTCCGCTTTCCCGCACTGCATATCGCGGGGACCAATGGCAAGGGGTCTACCGCGACGTTCTTGTACGCAATGTTGAGTGCTGCAGGGTATCGTGTTGGCCTCTTTACCTCTCCACACCTGATCGATTTTCGTGAACGTATCCAGCTTGGGCGCACCTGGATAACAGAACAAGAAGTGATTGATGGAGTTGCTGCAATCCGTACGGAGATCGAACCGGCAGGAATCAAGCTCACCCCTTTCGAATTGATGACCGTGCTCGCCTTTCGTACCTTCGCTCAGGCGGCGGTTGAGATTGCGGTTGTCGAAGTCGGACTCGGTGGGCGACTTGATGCCACCAATGTGCTGACGCCGCTGGTAGCGGTGATTACGAGCATTGGTCTTGATCACCAAGCGTACCTTGGGAATACCATTGCTGAGATCGCACGTGAAAAAGGCGGAATCATTAAACCTGGCATTCCCACTGTCATTGGTCGTGTTGACGAGGAAAGTCGACAAATTCTTTGCGCGCTGGCCCACAGCCGGCAGAGTTCCACCTATCTTCTCGGGCACGACTTTGTGGCAGTGAACCAGGATGACGGTGCGATGCGCTATCAGGGGGTCCACTGGCAACTACACGACCTGCAACTTGGGCTTCATGGGCAATTTCAGCGTAATAATGCCGCCACAGCGCTCGCAGCGCTTGAATTGGTACAGCACGCATTTCCCACCAGCGAAGCGCAGGTACGTCATGGCTTACAAGCTGCACGTTGGCCTGGACGGCTGGAAGTTATTTCTCAGCGGCCGCTCGTGATCTTAGACGGAGCACATAACCCTCATGCTATGCAAACGCTTGTGGCTGAATTACCCGCGGTCTTACAAGGGAAGAAGGTGAAGTTGCTCTTTGCGGTAATGCGAGATAAAGACTGGCGGACAATGATTCCACTTCTTGCTCCATTCGTGACCGAGGTGGTTGTGACCCGTGTGCAACAACCGCGCGCCGAAGATCCAGCCGTGTTGCAAGCAGCCTTTGCGCCATTCTGCCCAGTACAGATCCTTGACGACGCGCAAGCTGCCTGTCGACAACTCTTGGCCGCCACGAAACCTGACGAGGCCTTGCTCGTTGCCGGTTCGTTGTTTCTGATTGGCGAAGTCTATCCATTGTTTTCGCCGACAGCGATGAAACCTTTATTTGAGCAGGAAAAAGGACCGACCGCATGAAACACTGGTGGCGTGTTGTGGTGGTGTTGGGCGTGAGTCTGTGTCTCGTGACCTTTCCTACCTGGGCACAAGCTCAGGATGTTGAACCGGAAGAGCCTATCCAGGTCAAGGGGAACACGTTGACCTATGAACAACAGTCGAATGTCGCGACGGCAACCGGCGATGCTGTTGTCACTAAAGGTACGGCAAAACTGTCAGCTGATACTATCAGTGTCAATCGCGACACCAACGAAATGACGGCTCGCGGAAATGTGACGCTGGAAGATGAACGGGGTAATATCAAAGCTGACGCCATGCGCATGGAAATGGAGAATGAGACCGGAGACATTACCAACGGAACTGTGACCTTGCCGCAGCAGCAGTATGTGCTCACCGGCAAGAGCTTACAAAAGTCCTACGGGCAAACGTATCACATCGAGAATGGCGCATTTACCACCTGCCAATGTGATAATTTTGCGAAAGCGGATTGGAGCATCGGTGGGAAGACGATTGACGTGAATAAGCGGGGGCGTGGGACGGTCCGTCACGGCACGTTTCGGGTACGCGATATTCCTCTGCTGTATATCCCGTATGGATCTGTGCCGGTAACGGCCGACCGTCAAAGTGGCCTGCTCTCTCCCAATTACGGATTTTCGAGTAAGCGCGGGTTTGTCTGGCAGCAGCCACTCTACTGGGCGATCAACAAAAGTTATGACGCGACCGTGACAACTGATGTAGAAACAAGTGCGCGTGTGGGGTTGTGGGGAGAGTTTCGCTATGCACCCAATGAGCGCACCGAAGGGTTGTTTTCTGCCTCATATTTTAACGAACAGATTCGCGGCCCCGCGTCAACAACGTCACCTGTCGATCGCTGGAGTATCACCGGAGTTCACCGTCAGTTACTCCTGAATGACTGGCGTTTGTACAGTGATCTGTTCTTTGTCAGTGACGACCAGTTCCTGCGTGAGGTCAGTCATCGGGCGCTGAATCTCAAATCCACACTTGAGATCGACGATTGGGATTTGCGCGCGCGTCGTTTTACTGACTCGCGGGTCGGCGGGGTTAAGACCTGGCAGCATGCGTTGTTCCGTGGTGAGGCAGCGTACTATCAAGATTTGCGGCAGGACCAAGATTACGCCTTTCAAGAACTGCCGCGCTTACAATTCCAGGGACAACACCGGGTTTGGAACGATCGCTTAGATGTCGGCCTCGGGGTGGAC
>Ga0081539_10003783_pt1 | contig 17875 bp, 15 predicted proteins | sample TabmetS4T2R2_FD_71023 | JGI IMG/M metagenome (GOLD analysis project Ga0081539, IMG submission 71023) | Tabebuia heterophylla rhizosphere microbial communities from the University of Puerto Rico - S4T2R2 | ecosystem: Host-associated > Plants > Roots > Rhizosphere ...
GAAGTGCAGGACGCGACACGTCTCGGCTACGCGGACCGCGCCTTCGACATCGTGGTGTCGGGGTGCTGCATCCTGCACATCGTCGATTACGCGTCGGCGATTCGTGAAGCGAGCCGCGTGGCGCGCGAGTACGTACTCTTCCATCGCACGCCGGTGCTGCATCTCTCGCCGACGACGCACTACCGCAAGCTCGCCTATGGCGTCCCGTGCGTGGAGATACATTTCAACGAGACGGAGCTGCTCGCGCAGTTTCGCGCCGCGAATCTCCGCGTCGTGGACGCGCAGGCGATCGAGCTGGGCTCCGAGGCGCCACCGGGCGACGTGCACGTCGTGAAGTCGTATCTGTGCCGGAAGGGCTGACCCGAGAATGACTGACGCGCATTACTGGTTCTGCACGCTCTTCGATCGCAACTATCTGTTCCGGGGGCTCGCGCTGTATCGCTCGCTGGAACGGCACGCGGGAAAGTTCACGCTCTTCGTGCTGTGCATGGACGACGAGTCGTTCGGCACGCTGTCGCGCCTGCGTCTGCCCAACGCCCGCCCGGTGCGCCTCGCGGAATTCGAGGACGCCGCGCTGCTGCAGGCGAAGAAGACCCGCTCGCCCCTCGAGTATTACTGGACGTGCACGCCCTCGCTCCCGCTGTTCGTTCTCGAGCGCGAACCGCGCGCCGACGTCGTGACGTACCTCGACTCCGATCTGTTCTTCTACGCCGACCCGGGGCCGCTATTCGAGGAGATGGGCAGCGCGTCCGTGATGATCCACGAACACCGCTTCCCGCCGCGCCTTGGCCATCTCGCGAAGCATGGCAGGTACAACGTCGGCTGGGTCAGCTTCCGGCGCGACGATCGGGGGCTGGCCGTGCTGCGCCGCTGGCGGGAGCAGTGCATCGACTGGTGCTATCACCGGCCCGAAGAGGGTCGCCTCGGCGACCAGTCGTACCTCGATACGTGGACGCGTGATTTCGACCGCGTCCACGTCATGCGACACAACGGCGGCGGCCTCGCGCCGTGGAACATCGAGCAGTACGCCATCACCAACCGGCCGGACGGCCGCGTCTTCGTCGATGGAGATCCGCTGATCTTCTACCATTTTCACGGCGTGCGGACGTTCGAGGATGGCTCGATCCAGCGGACGCACGACGCGTATCGGCTGCGTCCCGCCGACATCCGGCTCGTCTACGACCCGTACGCCGTGGCGCTGGAGGACGCGCGCAGCGAGGTGCAGCGCGTGGCGCCCGGCTTCCGCTTCGGCCTCGAGCATCGGGACGCACCGGCGGCCAAGGACGCGATGCTCGACGTGCGCGCCTTTCCGACGGTGCACGCGCTCATGCCCGTGCACAATCGCATGGAATACACGCGCGAGTGTCTGCGCTGCTTCGAGCAGCAGGATTATCCGCACATCAACGTCGTCGTGATCGACGACGGATCCACCGACGGCACGGCCGCGATGCTCCACCGTGAGTTCCCGCGCGTGACCGTGCTGCGCGGCAACGGCAAGCTGTGGTGGACGGGGTCGATGTGGCGCGGGGTGGAGCATGTCCAGCGCGTAGCGCACCGCGACGACTACGTCTTGTGCATCAACAACGACACCACCTTCGACAAGGATTACGTCTCGACGCTGGTGCGCGTGAGTCGCGAGCATGGCGGCGCGCTCGTGGGCTCGCTGCTGCGCAGCTGGACCGACCGCTCCCTGATCAGCATCGGCCCCGTCATCGCCTGGCGCGACGCCGAAGTGTCGGAGCTGGCGACGAAAACGGTGGATGCCGAGCGGCTCTGCGCGCAGGAGACGATCGAGACGCTCGACGCGCTGCCGGGGCGGGGTACGCTGGTGCCGCTGCGCGTCTTCCGCCGCGTCGGAAACTTCCGCCGGTGGCTGCTGCCGCACTACGCCGCCGACTACGAGTTCTCGGCGCGCGCCAAGCGCCGCGGCGAAAAGCTCGTGCTGTCCACCCGCGCCGTGGTGTACACCGCGCCCGATCCTCCCGAGCCGGTGCAGGAAGGAGGGCTGCGCGACACGCTGCGGTCGATGTTCTCGCGCCGCTCGCGGTCGAACGTCGTGGATCACCTCGTCCTCTTTGCGGTGTCCGGACCGCTCGCGCAGCGGCCGCGCGCGCTGTACCGCATCGCGCGGAGCGCGCTCGGCGCCGTTCACAGCGCGGCGTCCGAGTGGCTCAAGCGTCGCGACGCGAGCGCGAATCCGTCCACGGGGCGTGCGACGTAGGATGAGCGCGACGCTCGACACGCTCGAGTCCGATCGTTCGCCGCACGTCGTCACGTACACGGCCGCCGGTCCGATCCGCGCGACGGACCCGCGCCACGTACCCGCGTTCTGGCGCCTCGCCCGCGACATGTGGGCCAGCCGCGATCTCATCGTGCGTCTCGTGCGCCGCGACGTGCAATCGCGCTACCGGCAGTTCTTTCTCGGACCGCTGTGGGTAGTGCTGCAACCCGCGATCACGATCTCGGTGTTCCTCGTGATGAACAACACCGGCGTGCTGAACGTCGGGGCGGTGCCGGTTCCGTACCCGCTCTTTGCCCTCGTCGGGATCACGATCTGGCAGCTGTTCGTGAGCGGAGTGACGCAGGGGATGGGAAGCCTGGCCAGCGCCGGCCCGCTGCTCATCAAGCTGAACGTCTCCAAGGCGGCGCTCGTGGTGGCGGCGCTCGGCACGGCGCTGGTCGATTTCGCGGTTCGCATCGGCGTCATCGTGCTGTTGTATGCCATCTACCAGCTGCATCCGTCCCTGAACGGATTGCTGGCGATCCCCGCGCTTCTCCCGCTGCTCGTCCTCACCGTGACGCTGGCGCTGATTCTCGCGCTCATGGGCGTGTTCGTGCGCGACATCACGGGACTGGTTCCGACCGCGCTCGCGCTGTTCGTGTTCCTCATGCCGATTTACTACGAGACGCCCGCGAGCCGCGCCTTCGCGCAGTTCAACAAGTGGAATCCGCTGTATCACCTCGTGTGCGGGCCGCGGGATCTCCTGCTGCGCGGAGAGCTGGCGTACCCGGCCGGCTTCGCGCTGTCGACCCTCGGCGCCGTGCTGCTCTTCGTCTTCAGCGCGCGGCTGTTCCTGGCGGCGCAGTACAAGATCGCGGAGCGTGCCTGAGATGGGCGGGACCGCGATCGCCGTCTCGCACCTGTCGAAGAAGTTCTGCAAGTCGCTGCGGCGCGGGCTGTACTACGGCGCGATCGACGTCATGTCGTCTGTCGTGCGCCGCCCCGAAGGCTCGCGGCGCTTGCGTCCCGACGAGTTCTGGGCCGTGGACGACGTGTCCTTCGAGGTCGCGCCCGGTGAGACGCTCGGCGTCATCGGACAGAACGGCTCGGGCAAGTCCACGCTCCTCAAGATCCTGAACGGGATCCTGCTGCCCGACGCCGGCTCCGTCGTGATGAACGGACGCGTGGGCGCGCTGATCGAGGTCGGCGCCGGATTCAACCCCCTGCTCACCGGGCGCGAGAACATCTACCTGAACGGGGCGATCCTCGGCATGACGCGCGAGGAGATCACCGGGAAGTTCGACTCGATCGTCTCGTTCGCCGACGTGGGTGAGTTTCTCGACGTCGCCGTGCGCAACTACTCCAGCGGCATGATCGTGCGGCTGGGGTTCGCGGTGGCGATTCACGCGGACCTCGACATCCTGCTGGTGGACGAGGTGCTGGCCGTCGGTGACGCGCTCTTCCAGTACAAATGCTACGACCGCATCGGGCAGTTGCAGGCGCGCGGCGCGGCGATCGTGCTCGTGTCACACGCGATGTCCGTCGTCGAACGCGTGTGCCGGCGCACGCTGGTGATGGACCATGGCAAGCCGGTGTATCTCGGCGACACGGCGGTGGCCATCGAGCGGTACTTCAGCCAGCTGTCGGACGTGGCGCGCGCCGCCAACGCGCGCACGGAGCTCGACATGAAGGAGATCCGGTTTGGCGCGGCGGAGGTGCACCGCGCGGGCGCCGAGCGCGGCGCAAATCACGGGATCCGATTCGGCGAGGATCTCGAGGTGAGCTTCGAGTACCACACGGAGCAGTTCGCGGGTCGCGACGTGGAGTTCCGCGTCGGTCTCAAGCTGCCGAGCGGCGTCGTCGGGAGCATGATGCGTTTCCGCCGGCGCGCGCAATCGGAGGAGCGCATCACCCTGCGCGTCAAGAATCCGCGGCTCGTCCCCGGCACCTATTTCGTGAACATCGCCGCGTGTCCCATCGGCGCCGACGTCCATCTGGGCGGCATTCAGAACGCCGCGAGCTTTCACGTGCTCCCCGAGACGGCAGGCGACTATCGCTTCGAGTACGGCCAGGAGCACATGGTGCTGTTCGACTACACGGTGAACGGCGCCGGCGTGTAAGCGACGCCGATGCCGGAGCCGGGATACCAGTGATCCAGCGGCTCCTCCTGGAAGAAGAGAAAGGCGCGTCCCGTGGCGCGCGCGAAGTCGTAGAGCTCGCGCGTCGCGTGCGCGTTGTCCGCGATGATCACTGCGCGTTCCGAGAGGGCGCCGGCGATCAGCTCGTACTCGCGGCGCTCGTATGAGGCGGAATGATCGCTGTCGTTGATGAACAGGTCGACGCGTATGCCGCGTTGCTTCAGGGCCTCCAGCGATGCCAGCGAGTCGCCGTACAGGATTTCTCCGGCGCGCACGTATGGCGCGCGATACAGCTTGCCGGCTTCGGGGTCGATGTCGGTGCCGAAGTATTGGCCAGGATGTCCCTCACTTGCGTTGCGTAGAAGCGCCGCGGAGAGGACGCAGCTGCCGAGTCCCTCGTAGACGCCCGTCTCGATCACGACACGAGGTTTCAGCGCGCGCGCCAGCGCATACCAGCCGAGGCGTCGCCCATACGGCCCGCCGCCGACGTGCACGCGCAAGGCGGCATCGTTCTCCACTTCTCGAATGAAGGCCTCCGCTTCCGGCAGCGAACACCGCGTGACGGCGGAGACGAATGCGGCGAGATACTCCTTGTTCTTGGCCGTCAGGTCATACGTAAAGTTCGCCGCTTCGGACGACCGCCACGCCCATTGCACGCTCTGCCGGGCCGCAGGGCCGTAATACGCCCACGGCGTGCGGAGGCGCTGAAACCCGGCGAGCAGACGACGCAGCGCACTGTGCTGCCACCGCCTCTTGATCCAGCGGCGCATCGGTCTCGTGACGTCGCCGGCCCAGGCACGGAGGGGACCTCGGCTCGCAGCGCCGGGAGCGTGCGCGGAGTTCACGATCTCGTGCCCGCTCGTGCCGGGGTCATAGTCGACGGGGTCGCGCGCGCGAGCAGCGCGTCGAGCGTCTGCGTCAGCAGTGCCGGTGGGACGCGGATGTCCGTCCCCACCGACTCACCCAGCAACAGCGCGTAGGGCGCGTTCATCGCGCAGGCGAGGCGATAGAAGCAGGCGTTGAGATAGCCTGGCTCGAAGAGCTCCAGCAGCGGCGCGCCGCGGCTGAAGATTGCGTTGCTGAACCCCGCGCCGTGCGCGCCGACGATCGCCTTCGCCTGGCGAAAGAGCGCCATCTGCTCGGGCAGCGTCATGTCCTCGAGCATGAACGCGTGAAAGCCTCGCGGCATCAGCACCTGCTCCAGGATTTCGTCTTCGTTCACGACACGCCGCTGCGTCGCCTTGCGGCGCGAGACGTAGACGAATGGTGCATCGATCCGCGGCAGTCCGATCGGCGTGATCGCGCCGTCGACGCGCGCGGCGTCGAGGAGCTCGTTCGCCACCCACCGGCATACGTGTGGCGAGGGGATGCCGGTGCCGTGGAGCGCCATCGGAATCAGCAGGTGCTTTGCCGTGGCTGCCGTATCGCGCCACTCGAGGACGTCGCGAACGTCGAGCAGGCGCAGCGTTTCCTGGACGTGTCGCGGCGGGCGCGCCTCGATCAGCACCGGGACGCGCTCGCCCGTCGCCGTCTCGTATTGCTTCAGCAGCCAGAGACGCGGCAGCGACTCGAGCAGCCAGTGGAAGTACGCGTTGCCGAAGCGATTGGCGAGAACGAAGACCTTGGTGAAACGCGCGCGCCGGCTTTGCCGGCGAAGCTCGCCGAGCGTGTTCGGGTAGTAGATCCGGCCGGCGGACACGCGCTCGAGGTACGGGCGATGATTGAGCAGCGACTCGAGAATGACGTGGCCGTCCTGCGTCAGCGCGAGCGCGTCGTGCCCGCGCAGCTGTCCCTCGGCGACGTCGAGCACGAATGGCGCCGGATACTCGCGCCGTCCGATGAGCGACGCGAACTCGGCATCCAGCGGTTGCAGGTGCACGGGCTCGACGAAGTCGATCGATTCCGCGTCGCCGAACTGCAGGACCCGGATGTCGCTGCGCTTGTCGTAGTCGCCTCGGCCGAGCGTCGCCGCCGCGCGGTACTGCGCCGACAACCGCGTGTCGAGCCAGGACCAGAGCCGCAGCGCGACGGGACGGAGGATGCGTCTCAAGTTGGCGACGGCCGTTCGTCCCAGCCGATGAGTATCCCGCGGATCATCCGCATTCCGACCTTGAAGGCGACCCAGTCGTTGACGTTGCCGCCTTTGCTCACGCCTCCGCGGGGATGGAAGGTGATCGGGCACTCGACGACGGTCAGGCCTGCGGCGATCGCCTTGTCGAGGAAATACGGGTTGAACTCGAGATTCACGTACGGGCTGAGTGTCGGCAGCAGCGACTCGAGCGCTGAATTGCGACACAGCTTGTACGTGGTGCCGACGTCGGAGAGCGTGCTGCGCCCGATGTGCTTCGCCTCGAGCAGCTTGGACACGAAGAGGTTGCCGTAGTGCATGAACGTCGTGAGCTGCGTGCGCGGCTGCTGCAGCAGGATCGCGGTGCGCGAGCCGCAGACGATGTCCGCGTGCGGCATGTACGCGATGAACTTGTCGATGTCGTACGCGCGGAACGTCGCGTCGCCCTCGCTCAGCAGCGTGAGCTGCGTGTCGTCGTACCTGCTTCCCTCGATCAACGCGCGGCGCACGCACGCGCCGTAGCCCTGGATCTCCTCGTTGAGGGCGATCGCGCCCGCCTCGGACGCCCGCTCGATCGTGCGATCCCTGCTGTTGTTGCTGACCACGATGACGCGCTTGACGCGGGGATGGCTGGCGAAGTCCCGCACCGCGTCCGCGATCACGACTTCGTCGTTATACGCGGTGAGCACCACGGTGACGTCGGCATTCTCGAGCGGCGCGTACCGGAGCGCGCGTGCGCGATTGATGTCCGGCAGGTGCCAGTACAGGTCGATGGCAATCAGGAGCAGACCGGCGACGAGCGGCACTCCGCTGTACCACACGAGCATCTCGTTGACCATGAGCGCCGTCGGGTTGTCGAGCACGAGCAGGCGCCGCGGGATGGCGATGGCGACCCCGAACAGATACAGCCCTCCGGCCAGAAACGTCAGCGCCGTTCCGTACAGCGCCCACGGAATCCGTCGTCTTCGCATCGGTTACGCGCGTCCAGGCTGCGAGGGCGGGGCCAGTCGAGCGCGGATGTACATCTGCTTGGCGAAAGGCTTGATCGGAGAGCGGAGGTAGAGTCCGATGAGGAAGGGTCGCACGGGCCACCGCGACTTGAGGCTGAAGGGAAGAAAACGGGCGCGGCAATCCTCCACGCGGAAACCGTTGGCCTGCAGGAGATCGCTCAGCCCCTTCTCGGTGTAGATCGCCACGTGCGTGTAGTCGTCGAAGTACTCGCGGTACGCGTAGCGGAAGTTCGGCTGGATGATCGCGAGCTCGCCGGTTTGTTTCAGCACCCTGCGCAGCTCCGCCAGACAGCGGACCAGCTGCTCCTGCGTGAGGTGCTCGAAGAGATTGCTCGCGAAGGCGAAATCGACGGAAGCGTCGGCGAGAAAGGGAAGCTGCGTGACGTCGTGCGCGCGCGCATCGACGCCGGGGTCCGCGTGCTCCCCGACCTTCTCCCAGAGATCGACCGCGGTGCGCTGCCGGCAGGTGACGGAGTTGATGAAATCGCAGTAACCGGCCCCGAGATCGAGGACGTGATCCGACGGCCGAATCAGGCGGCTGAAGTGGTATTTCCAGAGCGCCTTCCACAGCACGCGGCGTTTGTTCAGGAAGGAGAAACGCGTCGCGTGGTACTGCCCCTGATCGAAGTCGGCGGTCATCCCTGCGCGGTCTGCCAGTCGAGCGTGGCGCGCGCGCGCTGGCGCGAGGCGCGCGGGCAGAAGAGGAAATGCCGCAGGAGCAGCATCACCGCGACGAACATCACCGCCGAGAGGACGCCGGCGACGATGTGCTGATTCAGGAGCTCGTTCAAGGTCACGATGCGCAAGGTCTGGTCGTTGAGCCACTGTTGCACGGCGATGAGCCGCGAGCCGGAGGTCGTGCCTTGAAGGAAGCGGAGCGCGGCGATGAGGTCGCCCGCGTCAGGGTAACCGATCGAGAGCGGTGGTAGAATGGTCGCGCGGCCGAAGCGGAACGTCGTGAGGTGACAGATGAAGTGAATTGCGACCATGACGACCCACAAAAAATAGACCTTGCGGTTGGCGCAGGCGAAGGGAATCAGGAGCACGAGGCCGGCGTACGCGTGGTTGATGTGCATGCGCGTGTTGAGCTGCGGCATCGCGATCGCGCTCAACGCCAGCACGAGCAGGAGGAGGTGAGCGGGGCTCAGCAGCGCCGGATCGACGGCGGGGCCGTGACGCGACCATCGCTCGGACATCGCACGGGCGAACCCGGCGATCCACCTCGCGACAAGGGGAGCGAACCGGACGCAGGCTGCGCCAGCCGCGAGCAGGACCGCGATGAAAATGAGCCAGCGCGCCGAGTACAGGCCGAGAATCAGCGTTTCGTTCGTGCCACTGGATCGACGCAGCAAGCCGAGGGCGCCGCATCCGATCGCGACGAGTCCGGGAATTCGAATCGCCTGCGCGAGGCGGATGCGCCCCGCGTCCCAATGCGCTCTCCCTCCGACCATCGCCGCACGCCAGCAGATCGCGATGACCGCGGCCATCGTCACGGCGCCGGCCAGCGTGTTCAGGGCGCTCAGCGTGCGCGCCCGCAATCGAAGGGTGTAAGCTGGCCCTGTCTGTCCTGTCGCGCCCTGCACGATGACCGTGACCGTTCGCCAGATGTTGAGCGAGTTGTTCGACAGATTCGGCATGATCGTGGTGAGATCCGCATAGCTCCGGGGGATCGACGTCACACCACCGCCGGTCGCGACGACGAGCAGGGTCGCGAGCAGCAGGACGGCCGCGCCACCCAGCGCGAACGGGACGATCCATCTGCGCGAGTAGAGGAAATACTGAAGGACGAGATAGATCGTGGCCGGGACGACGAAGAACACGACGCCCTGCGGCTTGAACAACCCGCTGAGCCCCAGCAGTGCACCCACCCAGAACCACGCACGTGGCGTGTCCTCCCGGCCGAGCAGGACGGCGACGGCGAGCAACCCCATGAGCGTATGTGGACCATCCCAGAATCCCTGCCACGCGCCGTGCACGGCAAACCAGGGATTGATCCAGTACATCATCGCGATCGCGACGCGGTATCGGCTCGGCGAGATGCGCCACAGCGCCAGGAGAACGCCGAACTCGAACGCGACTTCCATTAGCTTGTAGGGCCCTGTCCAGAAGCGGGGCACGAGCTCGGCGAGCCAGTACGCCGGTCCGAGGAGCGCATAGGTTGCGACTCCGTAAATCCCGTGATAGCCACCGCCAACGCCGTGAGACGCGACCGCGGCGCCCCACTCGAGGATGATCTGATCCGTGTCCGGCATGCCGGTGAAGAACAGACCGGGAAGACGCATCGCAAATCCAGCGGCGACGAGCAGCAGGACCAGCCATGAACGCGCCGGCGGCGACGTCCACGGCGCGCCGTCGGACGTGTCCGCGCAGATTGCCAGCGCCGTCGCATTCAGTTTTCTCTCCTCGCGCGAGCTCGATGCGGTCATGTCAGCGGTTCGAAGTGCCTGACAAATCAACCAGGATGAGAGTCAGCTCGAAATAGACGCATGAACCGTTTCTGCACCCTCTTCGACGCGAGCCACCTCACGCGCGGCCTGGCGCTGCATCAGTCCCTGGTCGAGACGCGCGAGGAGTTTCTTCTGCTCATCTATTGCTTCGACGACGAGGCCTACGACATCCTCGAGAAGATGCGCCTGCCGTCGGTGCGTCTGGTGCGGCTGCGCGACTTCGAGACCACGGCGCTCCTCGGGATCAAGTCCGGCAGGACGCGAGCCGAGTACTGCTGGACGTGCACCCCCTGGGTGATCCGCGACGCGCTCGATCGCTTCGACCTCCCCGAGGTCACGTACATCGACGCGGACCTGTACTTCTTCTCGGGACCGAGCGTGCTACTCGCCGAGTTCCACGCGAGCGAAGCGTCGGTGCTCATCACCGAGCATCGCTACACCCCGGAGTACGACCAGTCGAAGACGAGCGGCATCTACTGCGTGCAGTTCGTGACGTTCATCAGGAACGATCGCGGGCTCGCGATCCTCGAATGGTGGGGCACGCGGTGCATCGAGTGGTGCTTCGCCCGGTTCGAGGACGGCAAGTTCGGCGACCAGAAGTACCTCGACGACTGGACGACGCGATTCGCCGGCGACGTCCACGTGCTCGAGCACGTGGGCGGCGGCGTCGCCCCGTGGAACGTGCAGCAGTACGAGGTGACCGAAGGTCCGCGCGTGAATGGCGTGCCCGTGGTGTTCTACCACTTTCACGCGCTCAAGTGGTGGTCCACTGGACACATCGATCCGTCGGGTGGCTGGTATCGCATCACCAGGGCGACGCGCGACCTGATCTACAGGCCGTACGCCCGCGCGCTGGAGCGCGCGCTGGAGCGCGTGCGCGCGCTGTCGCCAGGGTTCCGCCTGGGATTGTTCGAGCGCGAATCCGGCTGGCGCGGCTTCAAGAAGCGGCTGCAGCGGCGGATGGAAGGCAACTATCCAGTGATACCTGCCCGTACATGACGGCACGCGGCCGGTCGTGGCGCACGTACATCTATTCCGTTCTGGCCGCCGAGATCTCGTCCGGGGCACGGTACTTCTCGAAGATCGAAGAGTGGCCATCCGAGGCCCCCAGCAATCCGTTGCTCGTGGACCTCGTCCGTGCACGCATGCTGTGCCGCCCGGGCTCGGGCGGCGTGGCATACCTGCTGAATGGAACGCTCAACTACAGCACGGACATCGAACATGTGCTCGCGCAAATGCGGGCAGTCATGTCTCGCGAATGCCGCGCCTTCGCGGTGCTGTACAATCCGTACTTCTCGTGGCTTTACGCGTGGGCGACGCGACTCGGCCTGCGCTCAGCGCCGACGCCGCCGACGTTTCTCACGCGGACCGACCTGGGGAACGTCGCGAGGCTGGCCGGGTTCGAGGTCGTTCGATACCGGCCATCCGTGTATGTGCCGGCTCGATTGCATGGTCTTGGGACGTTGATCAACAAGCTGCTGCCCCTCGTGCCGCTCATTCGAAACGCGTCGCTCGCGTCCGTCGTGACGTTGCGGCCCATCATGTCCAGCGCGACGCGGCCGTCGCTCTCCGTGGTGATTCCGGCACGGAATGAGGCGGGCAACATTGCGAACGCGATCGCGCGTCTGCCGGATATGCGTGCGCAAGTCGAGGTGTTGTTCGTCGAGGGCGGATCGACGGACGACACCTGGCGGGAGATCCAGCAACAATGCGCGCGAGACCTCGGTTCGTTGTCGGTGCGCGCATTGCGTCAGGCCGGCCGCGGCAAAGCAGACGCCGTTCGTGTCGGCTTTCGTGAGGCGCATGGAGACCTTCTCGCGATCCTCGATGCCGACCTCACCATGCCACCGGAGCTCCTGCCACGCTTTTACGAAGCGTACGTCAGCGGGCACGCCGATTTCATCAACGGATCGCGCCTGCTGTACCCGATGGAAGGCGCGGCGATGCGTCCGCTGAACCGACTTGGCAACATCTTCTTCGCAAAAGCGCTCAGTTACGTTCTCGACGCGCGCATCGGCGATTCGTTATGCGGCACGAAACTGCTGTCGCGTCGGGACTGGCACCGAATGCAGGACTGGCGTGCCGATTTTGGCGACTTCGATCCATTCGGTGATTTCGAGCTCCTGTTTCCCGCGGCGGTGCTGGGCCTCGGCATCGTCGATGTGCCGATTCGATACCGCGATCGAACGTATGGCACCACCAACATCAGCCGCTTCCGCCACGGCTGGATGCTCCTGCGCATGACCATCATCGCGTTCTTTCGCATCAAGCTCGGACGCACGTGATCGGTCCACATGATGCGCTCGATAGTCCGGCGCGGGCGAGCGAACTGAGGGCGATCATTCACGGGAAGCCGGCACTCCGCGCCTGGTACGATGAGGTGTACGACAGATATGCCGCCGTGATTGCCCAGACGCCGCCAGCGGGAATCGCGCTGGAGCTCGGGTCCGGCGGCGGCTTCGCCAAGGAACGCGTCCCCAACCTGCTGACGTCGGACGTTCTGCCTTACGAAGGTGTCGATCGGGTGATCGACGCGACGGCGATGCCGTTTCCGGATGCTTCGCTGCGCTTCATCGGCATGCTCAACGTGTTCCACCACATTCCACGCCCGCGCGCCTTTCTGGCGGAGGCACAGCGATGCCTCATGAGCGGTGGCAGGATGCTGATCGTGGACCAACATCGCGGGTGGATCAGCTCACCGATCCTGCGGTTTGGGCATCACGAACCGTTCCGTCCGGATTCGACGCGCTGGGAGTTCGATTCCACGGGACCGCTGTCAGGCGCGAACGGCGCGTTGGCCTGGATCGTCTTCCGACGCGACCAGGCCACGTTCGTGCGCGAGTTTCCGCACCTCGAGCTAGTGCGGTATACGACACACACGCCTCTCCGTTACTGGCTGGCGGGCGGTCTGAAGTCGTGGTCACTCATCGGTGCGCGGACCTTTGCGGCTGCGTCAGCGCTCGACCGATTTCTCGTGCGGCTCCTGCCGGACCTGGGTAGCTTCGCGGACGTCGAGCTTCGCAGGCGATGATGCCGACGCCCGGCGAAAATGTCCGCGGTCCGCGCTGGCGAGTGCTGTCGCTGATGGCCGTGCAGCCGGTGCTGATGCTCGTTCTCAGTCTGGCACTGCGGACGGATCGCGGGCCCTACTGGCAGTCACGTTTTTTCGATCCGGACTACGTGTATCTGTTCAGTGGTCTGACCATCGCGAAGCTGCGCGTGCCGCATCACAACGACCATCCCGGCACGACGCTGCAAGTTGGCACCGGCGCGCTGCTGCGCGCCGTCGATGCAGTGGATCGGGCGCGTGGATCGCGCGCCGGGGATCTCACGAGCCGCGTCATCGGGAATCCTGAGCGCTATCTGCGTTTGACGAGTGACGCGCTGCTCATCCTCAGCGCGCTGAGCGCCTTCGTCGCCGGCGTCGTCGCGCTGCAACTGGCCGTGCCGCTCCGGTCGGTTCTGCTTTCCCAGGCGTCATGGTTGCTCACGCCGATCATTCTGTCTCATGGAATTCGCGTGAGCCCCGAAGCGGTGTTTCCCGTTCTCCTGCCCTGGGTCGGCGTGCTGCTCCTGTGGTATGCGCAGCCGGCCGCCGTGTGGACGCCGCGTGTCTCGATTTACGCGGCCGTACTCGTCGCGCTTCTTGTCGCGACGAAAATCAACGCACTTCCGTGGCTCGCGCTCATCGTTCTCCCTGATGCGCTTCGCGAGCGCAAGCGTTTCGCCGCAGCGTTCGTCACCGCGCTTGCCGTTGTCTTGCTGCCGATCTATCCGCGCCTGCTCGCAGTCCTGAGATGGATCGGTCACCTCGTGTCCCACAAGGGACGTTACGGCAGCGAGGGTCCGGGATTCATAGATGCCGCCGGCGCGGCGCACGCCCTGGCCGATTCCTTCGCGAAGGAGACGGCGCTGTTCGCCGCCGGGCTTCTGCTGATCATCGCGTTCGTGCACCAGCGCCGTTTCACGCGCGGTGCGAACGACGATCTCGCGCGCCGCCGCGGCCGGGTACTTGGCGCGGCGGCCGGCGCGGTGTGGGGGAGCATCGCGATTACGACCAAGCATCCGGCCGCCGACTTTCTGCCAACGGAGCACTATCTGCTTCCCGTCTCTGGAACCCTGGGCACGCTGTTCGCCCTTGCACTGGACCACTGGTGTCCGGGTGTCGAGAACAGTTCGTGGCCGAAATGGAGCATCATTCTTATCGCAGTCCTGTTCCTGCACACCGCCCAGCTCCGAACGTCGGAGGCCGTCGGCGATCACCAGGCGAGACTTCACACCGAACGCCTCATAGCTGGCGTCGCTGCCGTCGACCCGCGTTGCGTGCGCGTCTATCACTATCGGTCATCGAGCCGGGAGTTCGCGCTTACCTTCGCGAACGACTTCAGCGCGAATCAGTATTCCGGTGACATCGGAAACTTGCACGCGGGCCGGTGGTTGACATTCGATCTCGCTGGTAGGGTGGGAAACCCACGCCGAGTGTACCTGCCCGTCGATACACTCGGCAGACTTCCGTGTCTCGTTCACCAAGGCTCGCCCCGCGATTCCCTGCCACCGCGAAATCCCAGGCGCGTCGAGCGGCTGCCTGAATCGTGGACGCAGGAGCTGGCGACAGTGGTCTCGCCGTGAAATTCGGGATCGTAACACCGTCATTCAACAGCCGGGTTTTCATTCGCCACACCCTCGACAGCGTCATCGCGCAGGCCGGGCCTTTCGAGATCGACTATCTCCTCGTGGACGGTGGCTCGACGGACGGCACGCTCGATCTGCTGCGGGAATACGAGGCGAGACTCGCGACGGGAGAGCTCAAGTTCGCCTGCGCGAGCGGGCGGCTCCGGTGGACGTCCGGCCGCGACAACGGGATGTACGACGCGATCGGCAAGGGACTCGAGGCCGTCGAGGGTGATGTCCAGGCGTGGATCAACGCGGACGACGTCTACTTCCCCGGCGCATTCGACGCGGTGCGCCGGATCTTCGAGCGCCATCCCGAGGTCGAGTGGCTCAAGGGAGTGACGTCGTACATCGACGAGCGCTCGCGCGTTTACGAGGACGGCAGATGCTGGGTCTACCACCGTCCATGGATCGCGCGCGGTGTCTATGGCCGCGAGCTGCACTTCATCCAGCAGGACAGCTGCTTCTGGCGGTCCGAGCTCTATCGCCGCTCCGGCGGGATGAATCGCTCCGTGCGCCTCGCGGGCGACTACGACCTCTGGGTGAAGTTCGGCCGCACCGCGCGCCTCTGGTCGATGAACCGCGCGGTGAGCGCGTTCCGAAAACGCGAGGGCCAGCTCAGCCGCGACATGACCGCGTATTTCGCGGAGTGCGACCGGATTTCACCACGTCCGGTGAACGCCGTACCGGGTCTCAGGCTCTACGAGCGTCTCTCCCGAACGTTGCCGCGGCCGCTCGCGCGCGTTCTGCTTTCCGTGCTCTTCCGACCCCGCATCGAAGCTTTTCAGTGGCGCGCGGGCGAACCGGTGTTGTTCGATGCGTCCGCCTTCTGGCATTCAGGACTGCCGCTCGACGACAAAGCGGCGTAACGCGTCCTCCCACGGCGGCAGCGTCCGTCCCAGCAACGACTCGGCGCGGCACACGGACAGCGCCGAGTTGTCCGGGCGCGGCGTCGTGAACCCGAATTCCTCCGACGTACAGGGTTCGACGAGCTCCGCGACCCCGAAATGCTCGAAGACCCGCGCCGCGAGCGTGAAGCGACTCACCTTGCCGCGGTTGGCGACGTGTACGATGCCCTCGGCGCGTTCGATCAGCTCCCACGCGGCGCGCGCGAGGTCCACGGTGTACGTGCAGCACCCCACCTGATCGGCCACCACCCGCGTGCGCTGTCTCGCGCGCGCCCGGTCGCACATCAGCCCGACGAATGACCGGCCCGCGACGCCGAACAGCCACTGCGGACGCACGATCAGGTGCGCCGCGCCGCTGCGCTGCACGGCGAGCTCGCCGGCGAGCTTGCTCTCGCCATACACGTTCACGGGGCCCGTCGCGTCGTTCTCCGAATAGAATCCGCTGATCCCGCCGCTGAACACGTAGTCGGTGCTGAAATGCAGCAGGCGCACGCCGCGTTCGGCGCACAGCTTCGCCATCGCGCCGACGGCGGTCGCATTCACGGCGAACGCATCGTCGCGCTGCGTCTGTGCCGCGTCGACGTTGGTGAACGCGGCGCAGTTGAAGATCCAGTCGGCGCGCGCGCGCGCCATGGCCTCCTCGAGCGCCCGCGCGTCGCGGATGTCGAGCTCCCTGTGCGAGTAGCCGGCGATGTTCGCGCCCGCCGGCTTCTCGCGCGCGATGTCACGGGCGAGCATCCCGCCGCTGCCCAGCAGGAGAACGTTCACGCAACGCTCGCTATCGCGCCGAGCCCCTGGCCATCGCCGGTGCGTACTGGGGCAGGTGGGCGCGCGCGTCGCGAAGCCGCGGCAGCGCGCGATCGCGTGCGGAGGTCAGCGGCTGCCGTGTCGGCCAGTTCACGTTCACGTCAGGGTCGGACCAGAGAATGCCGCGGTCGTCGCCCGGGACGTAGACGTCGGTGCACTTGTACTGCACGACCGTCGCGTCACTCCGCGAGTAGAAGCCATGCGCGAAACCGGGCGGGATCCACACGAGCCTTGGCTCGTCCGCGCTCAGCTCTACCGCCACCCACCGTCCGAACGTCGGTGAGCCCACGCGGATGTCGACCGCGACATCCAGCGCCTCGCCGGAAGAGCACGAGATGAGCTTCCCCTGCGGGCGCTCGAGCTGATAGTGCAGACCGCGGAGCACATTGCGGTTCGAGCGCGACTGGTTGTCCTGCCTGAACTCCGCGGGCAGCCCGAGCTCCGCCCACCGCTCCTCGTGAAACAGCTCGAAGAACCAGCCGCGCTCGTCGCGGTGGACCGTCGGCTCGATGACGAGCACGTCGGGCAGCTGCGTCGGGGTGACCTTCACACCGACACTCCATGTCCGAGCCGTTCGCCGCGGTACGCGCCGGACTGCACGCGCTCGCACCACTGCTGGTTCGCCAGGTACCACTCGACGGTCTTCCGCAGCCCGCTGTCGAACGACTCGCGCGCGCGCCAGCCCAGCTCGCGCTCGATCTTCGAGCAGTCGATCGCGTACCGCAGGTCGTGACCGGGGCGATCGGTCACGAACTCGATGAGGGATTCGTGCCTCCCGATCGTCGGGTTGGGCGCCAGCTCGTCGAGCAGCGCGCAGATGGTGCGCACCACGTCGATGTTCCTGCGCTCGCTGCGCCCGCCGATGGCGTAGGTCTCGCCGGGAACGCCGCGCTCCACGGTGAGCATGAGCGCGTCCGCGTGGTCGTCCACGTACAGCCAATCGCGGACGTTCTCGCCGCGCCCGTACACCGGCAGCTTTCGCCCCGACACGCCGCGCTGGATGATCAGCGGGATGAGCTTCTCGGGAAACTGATACGGGCCGTAATTGTTCGAGCAGTTCGTGATCAGCGTCGGCAGACCGAACGTGTGGTGCCACGCGCGCACGAGGTGGTCGGACCCCGCCTTGCTCGCGGAATACGGCGAGTTCGGCGCGTAGGCCGTCTGCTCGTCGAACGCCCCGGTCTCGCCAAGCGACCCGAACACTTCGTCCGTGGAGACGTGAAGAAACCGGAAGTCGCGCTTCGCCTTGCCGTCCAGCTCCATCCAGTAGCGGCGTGCTTCCTGGAGCAGCGTGAAGGTGCCGGTCACGTTCGTCGCGATGAACTCGCCCGGCGCGTCGATGGACCGGTCGACGTGTGACTCCGCCGCGAGATGCATGATCGCCGACGGCTTGTACGTCGAGATGACGCGATGCATCTCGGCGGCATCGCAGATGTCGCTGCGCTCGAAGCGATAGTTGGGCGCGCCGTCGATCTCCGCGAGCGACTCGAGGTTGCCGGCATACGTGAGCTTGTCGACGTTGACGACGACGGAATCGGTCTCGCGGACCAGCTTGCGAACGAGGGCGGAGCCGATGAAGCCGGCGCCGCCGGTGACGATAACGGT
>Ga0081539_10003784_pt1 | contig 17870 bp, 20 predicted proteins | sample TabmetS4T2R2_FD_71023 | JGI IMG/M metagenome (GOLD analysis project Ga0081539, IMG submission 71023) | Tabebuia heterophylla rhizosphere microbial communities from the University of Puerto Rico - S4T2R2 | ecosystem: Host-associated > Plants > Roots > Rhizosphere ...
CGCTCGTCAGCCGCCCGCAGATCTCGTTCAACACCGACGACCGGCTGCGCCTCGGCGAGTTCGGCATCCAGGCGCGCCTGGTGCGCCCCGCCGCCGAGGCAGTCGAGCAGGCCGACCACGGGCACACGATGGTCTACTCGTCGGCGGCGCGCGCGCAGGAGGACCTGCACGAGGCGCGCGCCACGCGCGCCGGTCGCCCAATGCTCGTGGCCGAGGGCAAGCGCTACGCGATCGGCCCCGGCGGCGCGACCATCGGCCGCAGCCGCGAGTGCGACATCGTCCTGGCCGACTCCAACGTCTCGCGCCGCCACGCCGAGGTGCGGCCGGCTGGCGACGGCTGGACGATTACCGACCTCGGCTCGACCAACGGCGTGAAGGTCAACGGACGCGAGCTGCGCGCCAACGACGCGCACCCGCTCAAGCCCGGCGACCAGCTCGACGTCGGCACCGTCGACGCGCGCTTCGAGGTGCAGTGATGCTCGAGCCGGTGTCGGTCGCCCTCCAGTTCGGGTTCCTCGCCGTGCTCTACCTCTTCCTGCTGTGGGTCTCGCGCAGCGCGCTGCGCGACCTGCGCCGCCCGACGGCGCGCGCGGTCCCCGCCGAGGCCTCCGACGCGACCGGGCTGCATCCGGCGTCCCGGGTCGCGGCCGCCATCGGCGACGGCGAGCCGCGGCTGATCGTCGAGCGCGCGCCAGGGCACACTCCGGGGATGGAGTACGACGTCGGCGACGGCGCGGTGCTCGGTCGCGGCGACCAGGCCGAGATCCGCCTCGAGGACCCGTTTGCCTCCTCGCGCCACGCGCGGCTCGTCCGCCAGGGCGGGATCGTGGTCATCGAGGACCTCGGCTCGACCAACGGCACCTACCTCAACGAGGAGCTGCTGTCCGGGCCCCAGCCGCTTCACCAGGGCGACCGCGTCCGCATCGGCGACAGCGAGTTCATGTTCAGTGATCGCTGATGCTGCGGGTTGCCGAGCACTTCGAGCGCACCGACACCGGCCGCCAGCGCCGGGGCAACGAGGACGCCTACTTCGCCCGCGCGCCGCTGTTCGCGGTCGCTGACGGGGTCGGCGGCGCGCAGGCGGGCGAGGTGGCCTCGCAGGTCGCGGTCGAGGTGCTGGAGAAGGGGCTGCCCGAGGGCGGGGGGTCGATCGAGGAGCGGCTGATCGCGCGGGTCGAGGAGGCCAACGCGCGGATCGCCGAGCTCGCCCAGGCCGACGAGCGCCGGGCGGGCATGAGCACCACGCTGACCCTCGCCTACGTCGGCGAGGAGGACGTGTCGGTCGTCCACGTCGGCGACAGCCGCCTGTATCGGCTGCGCGACGGGGTCTTCGAGCGCCTGACCGACGACCACACGCTCGTCGACGAGCTCGTGCGCTCGGGCAAGCTCACCCAGCAGGAGGCCGAGCAGCACCCCCAGCGCTCGATCATCACCCGCGCGCTGGGCAGCGAGGGGATCGAGGCCGACAGCCGCACGTGGCCGGCGCGCGACGGCGACGTCTACCTCATCTGCTCGGACGGCCTGACGGGCATGGTCGACGAGGCCCGGGTGGGCGAGCTGCTGGCCGGCGCGCCGTCCCTGTCGGCGGCCGCGCGGACGCTGATCGACGCAGCCAACGACGCCGGCGGCCGCGACAACATCACCGTCGTCCTGTTCCGGCTGGAGGAGATCGGCGGCCCAGGCGCGGCGGCAGAGGCCACGGCCGAGCACGCGGCGGTAGCGGCGGAGCCGGCGACGGTCGCCGGCGGCCGGGCTGCGACCGCCGTCGAAGCTCCGCCCGAGCCGGTTGCTCGCCGCGCCCCGCGCCCGCCGCGCTCCGAACGCCCCGAGAGCCGCCGCCGCCGGCGCTCCCTGACCGGTCCGATCCTCGTCCTGTTCCTCGTGGCCTGCGTGGTCCTCGCCGCGTACTACGCATCGCAGACCGTCTACTTCGTCGGCGCCACCAACGACGGCTTCGTCGCCGTCTACCGCGGCCTGCCGTACGACCTGCCGGCCGGCGTGAAGCTCTACTCGGTCAACTACGAGTCGGGCGTGCCGGCCGACGAGCTCAGCGCCGCGCAGAAGCGCACGATCACGGGCCACAAGCTGCGCTCCAAGAACGACGCGCAGGACCTCGTGCGCCAGCTCGAGACCGGGGAGCTTCAGGCCCGATGAGGAGCGCCCGCAATCGCGAGCTGTTGGCGCTCGTCCCCGCCTCGCTGCTGCTCACCGCCGGCTTCTCGGCGGTGTTCATCGAGCGCGACGACGTGCTCTCCAACGTCTCGCTGACCTACGGCGCGCTCTTCCTCGGCCTGTGCCTGGCGGCGCACGTCGTCATCCGGGTGACGCTCCCGTACGCCGATCCCTACCTGTTCCCGCTCTTCGCGGTCCTGGCCTGCTTCGGGATCGTGATGATCTACCGCATCGACGACGACCTCGCGCGCGAGCAGGCGCAGTGGTTCGTCATCGGCCTCGGGCTCTTCGCGGCGACGATCGTCCTGCTGCGCGACTACCGCGTCCTCGAGCGCTACCGCTACACGGTGGCCGCGGTCGGCATCGCTCTGCTGCTGCTCCCGCGCCTGCCCGGCATCGGCGCGCAGATCAACGGCGCCTACCTGGCGGTGAAGGCCGGCCCGCTCACCTTCCAGCCGGCCGAGTTCTCGAAGATCGCCATCATCGTCTTCGTCGCCAGCTACCTGCGCGACACGCGCCAGCTGCTGGTCATCGGGGCCAAGAGCTTCGCGGGGATCGCGATCCCGCCGCTCAAGCACTTCGGCCCCCTGCTGGCGGTGTGGGGCGGGGCGATGGCGCTGCTCTTCGTCATCCAGGACGTCGGCTCGTCGCTGATGTTCTTCGGCGGCTTCCTCGCCGTGCTCTACGTCGCGACGAACCGGCTGTCGTTCGTCGCCATCGGCCTGGCGCTGTTCGGCGCCGGCTCGTGGTTCCTGTACCAGGTGCGCCCGACCATCACCCACCGCGTCGACGCGTGGCTGCACCCGTTCGGGCCGCTGTACGACCAGGCCGCGGGCAGCTACCAGATCGCGCAGTCGGTCTTCGCCCAGGCCGACGGCGGGCTCTTCGGCCGCGGCTTCGGGCAGGCGATCATCGCGGTCAACGGCCAGCCGCTGCTGCCCGCCGCGCAGACCGACCTCATCTACTCGGTGATCGTCAACGAGCTCGGGCTCGTCGGCGCGTGCGCCGTGCTGTGCACCTACCTGCTGGCGATCGAGCGCGGCTTCAAGATCGCCTCGCTGGCGCGCGACTCGTTCTCCAAGCTGCTGGCCACCGGTCTGACGGCGGTCTTCGCGCTGCAGGTCTTCGTCATCGTCGGCGGGGTCACGCGGGTCATCCCGCTCACCGGCGTGACGCTGCCGTTCATCTCCTACGGCGGCTCGTCGATCCTGGCCAACTTCGTGCTGCTGGCGCTGCTGCTGCTCGTCTCCGACCGCGCGCGGCGGGAGGCGATGACGTGAACGCGCCGATCTCGAGGCTCTTCGTCGTCGTCGTGCTGCTCTTCGGGCTGCTCGTCGCCTTCACCTCGCGCTGGACGGTCTTCGAGGCCGACGCGCTGCGCCACAACACCAAGAACCGCCGCGACCTGCTCGAGGACCAGCGCATCCACCGCGGCGTGATCCGCGCCGGCGACGGGACGGTGCTCGCGCGCTCCGTCAAGCGCTCCGACGACACCTTCGTGCGCACGTACCCGCTCCCGAAGCTGTTCCCGCACGCCGTCGGCTACGACTTCATCGATCGCGGCCGCGCCGGCCTGGAGCGCAACTACGACGACGACCTCGCCGGACGCAAGAACGCGCTCGGCGGGCTGATCGACCGCCTCGGCGGCTCCCAACGCGAGGGCGACGACCTGCTCACTTCGCTGGATCCGGGCGCCCAGCGCGTGGCCTTGCAGCAGCTCGGCAACCGCAAGGGCGCGGTCGTCGCGCTCGATCCGCGGACCGGCGCGATCAAGGTCATGGCCTCGGTGCCCGGCTACGACCCCACCGACATCAAGCGCGACAGCGGCTTCAGGGCGCTCAACCGCGACCCCGACTCGCCGCTGCTCAACCGCACCACCCAGGCTCGCTACCCGCCGGGCTCGACGTTCAAGGTCGTCACCGCCATCGCCGCCATCGACTCGGGCAAGTACACGCCCGACTCGCGCATCAGCGGCCGCAACGGCAAGGTCATCTCCGGCGTTCCCCTCAACAACGACGGCGGCGAGTCCTTCGGCGACATCACCCTCACCGACGCGCTCACGCACTCGGTCAACACGGTGTTCGGCGAGGTCGGCGAGAAGATCGGCAAGCAGACGATGAGGGAGTACATGGAGCGCCTCGGCTTCGGCAAGCCGGTCGAGGTCGATCTCCCGCTCGATGAGCGCGCGGCCAGCGGCGAGCGGCGCAGCGGGACGGTCCGCGACCCGACGAGCGGCTTCGTCGACGTGGGGCGCATGGCGATCGGCCAGGACAAGCTCACGGTGACGCCGCTGCAGATGGCGATGGTCGCCTCCGCGGTGGCCAACGGCGGCAAGCTCATGAAGCCGCACCTCGCCGACCGCATCGTCGACCGCGACGGCCGGACCGTGCGGACGATCAAGCCCGAGGAGATGTCGCAGGTGATGTCGTCCGACACGGCGTCGAAGGTCGGGGCGATGATGGCCCAGGTGGTCAAGGAGGGCACCGGCACGGCGGCCGCGCTGCAGGGCATCGACGTGGCCGGCAAGACCGGCACCGCCGAGGTCGACCGCGAGTGCGGGCCCAACCAGCTGTGGTTCATCGCCTTCGCGCCCGTCCAGGATCCGCGCGTGGCCATCGCGGCTACCGTGGAGTGCGGCACCGGATTCGGCGGCACGGTGGCCGCGCCGATCGCCAAGGCCGTGATGCAGGAGCTGCTCAAGTGACCGAACGCCTCGGGACAGAGACCGTCGTCGACGGCCGCTACCGCGTGCTGCACCGGGTGGGCAGCGGCGGCATGGCCGAGGTCTACTGCGCGCAGGACCTGCAGCTCGGGCGCAAGGTCGCGCTGAAGGTCCTCTACCGCCGCTTCGCCGAGGACAAGGAGTTCGTCGAGCGCTTCCGCCGCGAGGCGTCGAGCGCGGCCGGGCTGCAGCACCAGCACGTGGTCTCGGTCTACGACCGCGGCGAGTACGACGACACGTACTACATCGCGATGGAGTACCTCGACGGGCGCTCGCTGAAGACGATCATCCGCGAGGAGGCGCCGCTGGACCCCGACCGCGCGATCGACCTCGCGATCCAGGTGCTGCGCGCGGCGCGCTTCGCCCACCGCCGGGGCATCATCCACCGCGACTTCAAGCCCCAGAACGTCATCGTCGACGCCGAGGGCCGGGCCAAGGTCACCGACTTCGGCATCGCCCGCGCCGGCGCGTCGGACATGACCCAGACGGGGTCGATCATGGGCACGGCGCAGTACCTGTCGCCCGAGCAGGCCCAGGGCGAGGCGGTCAGCGCCGCCTCCGACCTCTACTCGATCGGGATCATCCTCTACGAGATGCTCACCGGGCGGGTGCCGTTCGAGGGCGAGAGCGCGGTGACCATCGCGCTCAAGCAGGTCAACGAGGCGCCGGTGCCGCCGAGCGCCTACAACTCGGCCGTCGGCCCGGCGCTCGAGGCGACCGTCCTGCGCGCGCTGGAGAAGCACCCGGCGCTGCGCTTCCAGGACGCCGACGAGTTCATCGGCGCGCTCGAGGACGCGCGCGGGTCGGCGACGACGGAGACCCACGTTGCGGCGCCCGTGTACGCGGCGCCGGCCGGGCCCCCGACCAAGATCGAGCCGCCGGTCTCCGAGCCCTACCCGTACCCGGATGAGCCGCTACCCCCGCGCGAGGAGCGCGACCGCGGGCGCTGGTGGTGGTGGGTGCTCGCGCTGCTGCTGGTGGCGGGCGCGATCGTGGCCGGCGCGCTCCTGCTCGGGGGCAACGCCAAGCAGGTCACGGTGCCCCCGGTGGTGGGCGCCGATCAGGCCAACGCCGAGGCCAAGCTGCGCCAGGAGGGCTTCAAGACCGACGTCACGCCGAAGACCTCGCAGCGCCCGGCCGGCGAGGTGATCGGCCAGGACCCGTCAGGCGGCGAGCGTGCCGACAAGGGGTCGACGGTCGAGCTGACGGTGTCGTCCGGGCCCCAGCAGGTCGCGGTCCCGCAGGTCACGGGGCTGACGCTCAAGTCGGCCCAGGGACGATTGGACCGCGCCGGCCTGAAGTCCTCGGTGCGCGAGGAGAGCTCGGACACCGTCGAGAAGAACCGGGTGATCTCGGCCACGCCCCCGGAGGGCGAGAAGGTCGACAAGGGCTCGGAAGTCGCGCTCGTCGTCTCCACGGGACCCGAGCAGATCGACGTGCCCGACGAGACCGGCAAGAGCTTCGACGAGGCGTCGTCCGATCTCGAGGCGGCCGGGTTCAAGGTCACGCGCAAGGACCAGGAGACCACCGACGAGGATCCCGGGACCGTGCTGTCGCAGAACCCGAAGGGCGGCTCGCAGGCGGCCAAGGGCTCGGTGGTCACCTTGACGGTGGCCAAGGAGCCGTCGCAGATCGATGTGCCCGACGTCACCGGCGAGGACCAGGGCGACGCGATCGCGCGCCTCTCCTCGGCGGGCTTCGAGATCCAGCGCCAGGAGAAGGACGTCGACTCGCCCGAAGGCGACGGCGTCGTCGTCCAGCAGGATCCGGCGGGCGGCAAGGCCAAGAAGGGCTCGACGGTCACCATCGTCGTGGGCAAGTTCAACCCGAACCTGAACCCCGAGGGCAACACGACGACCCCGACGACCCCGTGAGAGTCGCGGTCCTCGCCGGCGGACGCTCGTCCGAGCACGACGTGTCGCTGGACTCGGGCGCCTCCGTGCGCGAGGGGCTGACCGCGGCCGGCCACGAGGTCGTGCCGATCGAGCTGGCGCGCGACGGCACGTGGTGGTCCGCGGGCGAGGAGGTCGAGCTGCGGCCGGGACGCGGGCTGCTCGGCGCCGATGCGGTGTTCCCGGTGCTCCACGGGCCGTTCGGCGAGGACGGCACCGTGCAGGGCCTGCTCGAGCTGCTCGACGTGCCCTACGTCGGCTCGGGCGTGCTGGCCAGCGCGCTGTGCATGGACAAGATCCTCTTCAAGGACGTCATGGGGCGGGCGGGGCTGCCGCAGGTCCCGTACTGGTGGGTCGACGTCAACACGCGCGTGGAGATCGGCGCCGGCGTGACCTACCCGTGCTGGGCCAAGCCCGCGCGCCTGGGCTCATCGGTCGGGATCTCGCGCGTGGACGAGCCGGGCGAGCTGCAGGCGGCGATCGAGGCGGCGGCCGCGCACGACCCGCGCGTGATCGTCGAGGCCAGCGCGACCGGCATCGAGGTCGAGTGCTCGGTCCTCGGCCCGTCCGACGCGCCGGTCGCCAGCCAGCCCGGCGAGATCATGCTCGCCGCCGGCGAGGACGGCTGGTACGACTACGAGGCCAAGTACACGCCGGGCGGGATGGAGCTCGTCGTTCCGGCGCGCATCTCCGACGCCGCCCGCGAGCGTGTCCGCGAGCTGGCGGTCACCGCCTACCGGATCGCCGGCTGCAGCGGCCTGGCCCGCGCCGACTTCTTCGTCGACGGCGACGACGTCCTGCTCAACGAGCTCAACACGATGCCGGGCTTCACGCAGACGAGCGTGTACGGCGAGCTGTGGGCGCGCGACGGCGTGCCCTACCCCGAGCTCTGCGATCGACTGGTCCGGATCGCCGTCGAGCGCTACGAGCGCGAGCGCGCCTTCCGCCACTGACGCCCCCTTGATGCGCGCGGGCGGTCCGCTACGCGGCGACGATCGCCCGGATCGTCGCGGCGCCCCGCGCCTTGGCGACGGAGACGCGGTGATGGCCGTCGCGGACGGCGTAGCCGTCGCCGACCTGGACGACCGAGATCGGCGGCAGGACGGCGCCGCGCTGCTCGGCAAGCCAGACGCGCGTCCAGCGGCCGCGGGTCGGCGCGGCCGGGCGGAACTCGTGGTCGAACTGGGAGGCGCGGTTGGGCTCGAGCGTCGCGCTGACCGCATCGAGCGGGATCTCGCGCGGGCCCGCGGCCGCGGCCGGCCGGCGGTGCAGGAGCGCGCGCTCGTCGTGGACGGCGAGGCGGCTGCAGGCCGAGCAGCGCCGGCGCAGGCGGTTCACCAGCGCGGCGCGGCGGCGCGCCCGGGCGGCGCGCCCGAAGGCCTGCTCGGCCTCGACTCGACCCCAGTGGTCCATGACGCCCAGGATCGCGGCAGCACGGCTCGATCGCGATACGGCATCCCCGCGAACGCGAGGCGGGGATCCTTCCCGGCGCGGGTGGGGATGACCGCCCTCGAGTGGTTCGGTCGGCTAGGCCGCCGACCACAGCTCGCCGGTGAGGGCGCGCTCGGGGCGAACCTGCCATTCGGCGGCCAGACGCCACAGCTCGGCGGCGGCCAGGGGGCCGGGGCGGTCGCAGACCGCGGCGACCTCGGGCGTGGCGATGCGCGCGAAGCCGCGCACCGCCGCGAGCGCGTCGGGGAGTGGCTGGGGCTCGCCGCCGGCATCGAGCGCGATCTGGCGCAACCGCGCGGGATCCGTGCTGTCGTAGAGCCAGTGCACCTCGCCGCCGTCGCCGCGCACCTCGAACGAGGGGAAGGGGACGCGGGGCTCGCCCTCGCGCCCGGCGGCCCGCGTGCGCTCGAGGTCGGCGCCGAACGCCTCGACGATCGCGTGCGAGCGCAGGTCGATGGCGAAGCGCTCGACGTCGATCCCGGGGACGCGGCGCGCCGCGTCGATGAGCGCGTCCGCGGTGTCGAGCTTGAGGCGATCGACCATGAACCCTTCGCGGACGACCCGCAGGTAGGGCCCGTCCAGGCCCTGCTCGGCCGCCGCCTTGACCGCCTGGCAGGCCGGGTAGGACGAGGTCGGTGGAGCGTCGAGCCACAGGCGCGGATCGGTCGGCATGCCGCTCTCGGCGGCGGCGTCCATGACATGGCGCATGGTCTCCAGCGGCCTGCGGAACTCCCTTGCAAGGCCTCCCATCACGTAGGTGATCGAGACCCCTTCGGCGAACTCCACCTGAAGTCGGCGGAGTGCCGGCTCGGCCGCCCACGAGTACGGACAGGCGGGATCGGTGTAGTAGGTCACATGAAGAGCGCCCACACCCTCACAATATGAGCAGGATGCTTGGGGCAGCGTTCGGATGAGCTCGCAGGTTGGGACCCTGCTCAACGGGCGCTACCGGCTCGATGCGCAGATCGGGGCCGGTGGGATGTCGACGGTCTACCGCGCGTTCGACACCGTGCTCGAGCGCCAGGTGGCGATCAAGCTCATGCACCGCGAGATCGCCTCGGACTCCGACCAGCTCGAGCGCTTCCGCCGCGAGGCGCGCGCGGTCGCCCAGCTCAACCACCCGCACGTCGTGGGGGTCATCGACGCCGGCGAGGACGACGGCACGCCGTACATCGTCTTCGAGTACGTCGAGGGCGAGACGCTCAAGGACCGCATCCGCCGGTACGGGCGGCTGCCGGTCGGCGAGGCCGTCGCCTACGCCATCGAGATCGCCCGCGCGCTCGGCGCCGCGCACGACCACCAGATCGTCCACCGCGACGTCAAGCCCCAGAACGTCCTCATCGACGAGGAGGGCACCGCCAAGGTCACCGACTTCGGGATCGCCCGCTCGCTCACTGAGGAGGGCCTCACGGCCGACGGCCGCGTGCTCGGCACGACGGACTACGTCTCGCCCGAGCAGGCGCTCGGACAGGACGTCGGGCCGCAGAGCGACCTGTACTCGCTGGGCGTGGTGCTCTTCGAGATGCTCACCGGCGACGTGCCCTTCCACGGCGAGAACCAGGTCGCCGTGGCGATGAAGCACGTGCGCGAGGAGCTGCCCGACGTGCTCATGCGCCGGCCGGAGGCGTCGAGCACGCTGGCGTCCGTCGTCGACCGCGCCACGGCCAAGGAGCTCGACCGCCGCTACCAGTCCGACCGCGACCTCATCACCGACCTCGAGGAGGTCCTGGCCATCGAGACCGCGCGCTCGGGACAGGCGACCGGCGAGGCGACCGCGGTGATCCGCACGCTGCCGCCGAGCGCGCGACGGCGCCTTCCGCTGCGGATGCGCCACCCGGTGCGCCTGCTCGTGGCCCTCGCGCTCGTCGGCGCCGCCGTGGCGGTGGCGCTCATCCTGCTCGCGAATCGCACCGAGCGCGGGGCGCAGGGCACGCGCAACGTGCCGAGCGGGGCGCCGAAGAGCGCCAACCTCGTCCCGATCTCGCTCGGGCAGTCGGCGGCCAAGGACTACGACCCGGCCGGCGGCGACGGCGAGCATCCGCTCCAGGCCAAGCTCGTGGTCGACGGGCAGTCCGGCACGTCGTGGTCGACGGAGACCTACGAGGGCGGCGTGCTCAACAACAAGCCGGGCGTCGGGATCTACGTGATCGCCGATCCGGCGGTCGCCGCGCGCCAGATCCAGATCGCGACGTCGACGAAGGGGTGGGGAGGGGCGGTGTACGCGGCGCCCGCGGGGGCGGCGCCGAAGTCGATCGAGTCGGGCTGGGCGAAGATCGTCGACATCAAGAACGCGAAGGCGACGACGCGGCTGAGCCTCGACACCGGGCACAACCCGTACCGCTACTACCTCGTGTGGATCACCAAGCTGCCGCCGGGAGGCGACAAGGTCTCGATCTCCGAGATCCGCCTCTGGCGCTAGCTACCCACGCGAACGTCCATGGCGTAACAACCCTGTTGTTACACGGTGGACGTTCGCGGGGTGGGGTTACTGGCGCAGCAGGTTCAGGACGGACTGCGGGGCCTGGTTGGCCTGCGCGAGCATTGCCGTGCCGGCCTGCTGGAGGATCTGGTTCTTGGTCAGCTCGACCATCTCCTCGGCCATGTCGACGTCGCGGATGCGGCTCTCGGCCGAGGTCAGGTTCTCCTGGTAGACGCCGGTGACGGCCAGCGCGTGCTCGAGGCGGTTCTGCACCGCGCCGAAGCCCGACCGCAGCGCGGTCACCGCGTCGATCGCCGCGTCGACGTCCGACAGGCTCGCCGTCGAGAGGTCCGAGTACGCCGTGCCGACGGCCGCCGACAGGTCCGCGAACGACACGACGATCGTCTCGCCGTCGTTGGCGCCGACCTGGAAGGTGACCGACGTCGCGCTCGAGTCGAGCAGGTGCACGCCGTTGAACACGGCGCTCTGCCCGATGCGGTCGATCTCGGCCTTGAGCTGATCGACCTCGCTCTGGATCGCGTTCTGGCCGGCGGTCGAGGTCGAGCCGTTCTTGTACTGCACGGCCAGCTCGCGGACGCGCTGGAGGATCGAGTGCACCTCGTCGAGGTTGCCCTCGGCGGTCTGCACCATCGAGACGCCGTCCTGGATGTTGCGCTGAGCCTGCGCGAGGCCGCGGATCTGCGCGCGCATCTTCTCGGAGATGCCCAGGCCGGCCGCGTCGTCGGAGGCCTTGTTGATGCGAAGCCCCGACGAGAGGCGCTCCATCGCCTGGGAGATCTTGTCGGAGGTCTGGGCGAGATGGCGGTGCGCCGCCATCGCGTCCACGTTGCTGTTGATGCGAAGTGCCATTGGGGGTCGGATTCCTTTCCTGCTGTCTGATGCTGCTAGTGGGGGGTACTGGCCGGCGCGGGGACGTCGGGCAGCTGGGCGGGGGCCTTGGCCGCCGCGGCGTTCTCGGCCGTGACGGCTGCCCAGATCTCCTCCCGGTACACGGGGATCGACTTGGGCGCGGCGATGCCCACGCGCACGGTCGAGCCGGTGACTTCCATCACCTCGATCACGACGTCGTCGCCGACGCGGATCTTCTCGCCTGCACGCCTAGTGATGATGAGCATCGCTGAACTCCTCCTTGGAGAACGGTCAGGCCGCGACGATCTCCTCCGCGGCCGGCCGCTGGAACAGCGGGGCCCGGACGGGGGCGTCGGCGGACTGGTTGATCACTTGGTGGCCGCGGCCACCAGAGATCAAGATCGGCGCGTAGAGGTTGGCACTGAAGTCCTCCAGTGCATCTGCCGCGCGGACCGTCACGTAGACGGCCGTGTCGTCGTCGTCGCTCAGGCCGATCCGGTCGGCCTCCGCGTCGTCGAGCTCGACCTCGAAGCTCGCGAAGAACCGGAACGGGTTGGTCACCGGGATCGCCAGCTCGGGATCGTCGACCGAGTGCAGCCACACGAATGCGCTGTCCTCGTTGCGGGCCAGCAGCGCGTACCTCGTGCCGCCGAGCCCGATGAGGCCGCTGGGGAACTCGATCACCGCCTCATCGGGGATCTCGAGCACCCCGAAGCGGCTCGAGTGCAGGGTCACTGCCATCTTGCCTCCGGGGGTCGTGGGGTGCCGGAGGCCGCCACGTGGCGGCCGTAGGCGGGTCCCCAGGTCGTCTTGGTTGGTCATCGCAGGAAGTCCATGAGGGATTGCTGGATCAGGGTGGCGCCGCCGTGCAGCGCCGCGCTCAGCGCGTTCTGCTGCGCGGAGAGGTCGGTGAGCGCCTGGGGGAGATCGGCGTCCTCGGTCTTCGAGAGGAAGGCCGTGGTCACGTCGTGCAGGTCGGCCAGCCGCTGGCCGGCCGCGTCGACGCGGTTGGTCGTCGCGCCGATCTGCGACCGCGCGTCGGCGACGGTGTCGAGGCCCGTGTCGAGGGCCTGCAGGTCGGTGGTCTGCAGCGACGCCGCGTCGTTGCTGGCCAGGTGCGAGGAGATCGTCCGCAGCGCCGGGATCAGGCCGGAGAGGACGTCGTCGGCGGTGACGTTGACCTGGACGCTGACGCCCGGGCCGATCTGGCGCACCACCGGGTTGGCGTCGCCCTGGTAGGCGTCGGGCGTGGCGCTCGTCAGGTCGTAGGGCGGGGTGTCGGTCGCCGTGCCGCTGAAGATGTAGCGCCCGTCGTAGGCGCCGTTGAGCGTGGTCTTCAGCTGCTCGGTGAGGGCATCGATCTGGACCTTGATCGACTGACGGGCGGCCGGCGTGGTCGCGCCGTTGGCCGCCTGGACCGTGAGCTCGCGCGCGGTCTGGACGATGTCGGTGATCGAGCTGAGCGCCGAGTCGGTGGCGTCGAGCCAGCTCTTGGACTCGTCGACGGCGGTGCTGTAGGCGTCGGTGGCGGAGATCTCGCCGCGCAGCCGCACCGCGCGCTCGGCCCCGAGCGGGTCGTCGGATGGCTTCTCGATCTGCTTGCCGCTGGACACGCGGCTCTGCGCGTCGGCGAGGCGCTCCTGCACGCGGCGCAGGTCGGCGAGCACGTGGCGCTGCGACATGCCGGCGGTGATGCGCATCGCTACAGCCCGACCCTTCCGGCGCGGTTGATCAGCGTGTCGAGCATCTCGTCGATGCTCGACATCGCGCGCGCCGACGCCTGGTAGCCGCGCTGGAACCGCAGCATGTTGGCCATCTCCTCGTCGAGCGAGACGCCCGAGACGTTCTGGCGACGGTCCTCGGCGCCGTCGTAGGCGGCCTGGGCGATGGCCTGCGCGTCGGTGGCGTTGGCGGCATCCGAGCCGACCTGGCGCACGAGCGCGCCGTACTGCGAGCCGGCGGTGCTCGTGTTGCGAAGCTCGGAGATCGCGCGTGCGACGTCGTTCGACGCCGCGCCCGAGCCGGTGCCCGCGATGATGCTCGATGCCGCCGGGATGCCGGTGCCCAGCGTGGCCGCCGTCGTGCCGCCGAAGAAGGCCGAGCCGTAGGCGGCGTTGACGTCGTCGTGCAGTGTCTTGGCGACCGCATCGAGCGCCGCCTGGTAACCGGGCAGCGTCGATGTGGTCAGCGTCTGCAGCGCGCCGAGGGAGCCGCCGCCGGCGGCGAAGCTCGCGGGCGGCGGGACCGTCCAGTCGACCGTCTTGTCGTTGACCACCGACTGGTTGCCGAGCATGACCTGGATGCGGCCGTTGCCCAGCTGGGTCACCGAGACCTGGCCGTACTGGCTGAGGTCGTCGAGGATCTGGTCGCGCTTGTCGAGCAGGTCGTTGGGGCTCTGGCCCCCATCGAGGGCGGCGTCGATCGCCTTGTTGAGCTGGGCGAGCTGGGTGGCCGCGGCCTGGATCGGGCCGGTGGCGCCGGTGATCTGGGTGAACTCGGACTGCGCGTCGGTGGCGGCGGCGCCGAGGTCGGTCGAGAGGGTCTTGAAGGCGTCGGCGAGCGTGGTCGCGGCCGAGGCGACCGCCTGCTTGGAGCTGTCGGACTCGGGGTGGTTGGCGAGGTCGCTCCACGCCGTGAAGAACTTGCCGAGGAGGGCGTCGATGCCGGTGTCCGACGGCTCGCCCAGCGCGCTCTGCACGCGGTCGAGCGCCTCGGCGGAGGTCGACGCGTCGCCGAGCGCCATGTTCTGGGCGCGGACCTGCAGGTCGAGGAAGGCGTCGCGGATGCGCCGGTAGGCGGTGACGTCGACGCCCTGGCCGAGGAAGGCGCCCTGCCCGTTGTGGACCGCGCCGGCATCGACGTGGAGCGCGTCGGTGGATCCGAGCGCCGCCTCCTGCCTGGTGTAGCCGACCGTGTTGGCGTTGGCGACGTTGTGCGTGGTGACGTTCAGCGCCTGCTGCTGGGCCTGGAGGCCGCGCAGCGCCGTTTGCAGTCCGAGGAAGCTCGAGATCGACATCTGGTCAGGCCTCCAGGTCGAGCGTGCGGAACGGAGCGCTCCGCGCCGGGCGGGTGCCGTTGGCGGGCGGCGCGTAGCCGGTGTCGAGCTCGCCGCCCAGCTCGCGCATGAGGTGGTCGAGGAAGGCGAGCTCCTGGCGCATGAGCGCGCGGTTGATCGCGTGCTCGCGCGTGGTCTCGGCCAGCAGGCCGCGCAGGTGGGCCGAGCGCTCGGCGGCGGCGGTGGCCTGGGCGGGGGCGAGCAGCTCGGAGAGCGCGTCGAGCGTGACGGTGTGCGGCGGGATGCCGAGCGCGTTGCCGGCCGCCGTGAGGATCGCGGTGCGGTGGGCCTCGAGCGCGGCGCGCCGGCCCATCTCGGCCTGGATGTCGGTGAGGCGGCCGAGGACGTCCTCGACCTGGCGGGCGCGGATGGCCTGGCCCTGGCGCAGGACGGCGTCGAGCAGGCGCTGGGCCGAGGCGATCTGCGCGTCGAGGTGGACGACGAGCTCGTCGCCGAGTCCGGTCTGGGGGACGAGCGCGGTGCTCACGAGCCCGGTGCCTTGAGGTCGAGGCCGAGGCCGCCGCCGTCCTCGACGGCGCTGGCCAGCGCGTCGGGCAGCAGCGAGGCGTAGGCATTGCCGGTGTCGCCGGTCGTCGCGAGCAGCTCCTTGGCCAGCTGCTGGACGAGCAGCTGCTCGAAGCCGCGGGAGAGCGGATCGGCGGAGCGGGCCACGTTCGTGGCCGAGCTGGCCGCGGGCGCGCCGGTGGCGACCGGATCGATCACCGCTTCACCCCATTGGCGATCTCGAGCGCCTGGTCGGCGACCTGGATCGCCTTCGAAGCCAGCTGGAACGAGCGCTGGGCGTCCATCATGTCGGCCATCGCGTCGCCCATGTCGACGTTCGACGCCTCGAGCACGCCGGAGTGCAGCGCGGTCGTCCGCGGGGCGGCGCTGATCGGGCCGCTGACGGAGGTGGCCTGGAAGCGGTTGTCGGCGCCGCCGTCGAGGCCGGCGGGATTGGGCACCGTGACGAGGCGGATCTGGCCGAGCTTCTTGCCCGCCGCGCTGACGGTGCCGTCGGCGGCGATCTGGACCTGCTCGGGCAAGGTGCCCTTGGGGAAGGCGATGGGCGGGTCGACGAGGGCGCCGTCGGCGGTGCCCAGGCGGCCCTGCGCGTCGATCTGCAGGTGGCCGTCGCGGGTCAGCCACGTCTTGCCGTCGACCTTGACCTGGATGTAGCCCGGGCCCTCGATGGCGACGTCGAGCGGGTCGCCGGTCTCCTGCACGGCGCCCTGGCGGTCGTCGCGGCCGATCATCGTCGCGGCGGCGCCGCTGCCGATGCGCACCGCCTCGGTCGAGCCGACCGGTCCCGCGGTGTAGGCGAGGTCGCGATAGGCGACGCGGACGTGCTTGTAGCCGGTCGTGCTCGCGTTGGCGAGATCGTTGGCCACTGCATCGAGCCTGCTCTGCTGCGCAGCCATACCAGCGGCCGCGGTGTACATGCCTTCCAGCATCGGGGGGAGCCTTCTGTTCTCGGCGCGGCCTCCGCAGCAGGCGGTCCAGCCACGCACCTTGTTGTCAGTCCGAGTTGTCGGACGACCGCAAGGAGGCTTTAGCCGGGAAGGTTGCCGACCTGCGAGGCGGTGAGCTGCAGCGTCGAGTCGATCGTGGTGATCGCCTTCTGCGTCGCTTCCATCGCGCGCATCGACGCCATCAGGTCGACCATCGTCCGCGCGGGATCGACGCCGGAGCCCTCGAGCGAGCCGGAGCGCACCTCGCCGGTGTCCTTGCCGCCGGCGTTGCCGGTGAAGTACGAGTCGCCCTGCTTGACCGGGTTGGCGACCTTGAAGACGGCGACCTTGCTCGTGTCGACGGTGCCGTCGGTCACCTTGATCGGCTGGTTGCCCTCGCCGAGCACCTGGTTGCCGAGCTGGTCGACGAGGTTGCCCTTCGCGTCGGCGGTGAAGGCGCCGTTGCGCGTGTAGCGGATGCCGCTCGCGGTCCGCACGCCGAACCAGCCGTCGCCCTGGATGGCGAGGTCGAGCGGCTCGCCGGTGTCGCGCAGGGCCTGCTGGCGCAGGTCGGTCTGCTGCTTGTCGATGGCGGCGCCGGAGCCGAGCGGCCCGACGACGCTCCCGTCGGCGCTGTCGGAGAGCAGCAGGTCGCCGAAGGCCTTCTGGGAGACGCGGTCGGCCTTGTAGCCCGGGGTGGAGGCGTTGGCGAGCTCGTTGGCGAGCTGGTCCTGCCTGGCCATCTCGGCCAGCATCCCCGACGCAGCGATGTAGAGCCCGCGCTCCATGCAAGCCTGGTCATCGGCGGCCGATGAAGGAGCTTGAGAAGCGATGTCGCCCGCGCGGGGCCGTACGGCCGAGCGGGCCGGCCGCGCCGAGCGATCCGCATGCACGTCTCCGCCGCCACCGAGCTCATCCTGCTGCGCACGGGCTTTCCCGCGCCGGCGACCTTGCGCGCCGGCTCGGTCGTCGTTGCCCGCGTGCTCGAGAACCGCCTGCTCTCGCTCGCCGGTGCGCGCGTCGCGGCCGCCCTGCCCGACGAGGTCCGGCCCGGAGACGTGCTCAAGCTGCGCGTCAAGGAGCTCGCGCCCGAGCGGATCGTCCTGCAGATCGTCCCCGATCCCCCGCCCGCGACGACCGCGGCGGTCGCCCTGCCCGGCGGCGCGACCGCGCGGATCGTCGAGGACGACGAGTCCTCCGGCGGCGCCGGAGCCGGCCGCGCGGTGGTCCTGCGCTACGACTCCCCGACCGTCGGCCGCCTCGACATCCGCCTCTCCGCGGCCGGCGCCACCGTCCACGCCACCGAGGGCCCGCCGGCCGACGCCGCCCGGGCAGCCGCCGGCGACCTCGCCGCCGCCCTGAACGCCCCCGTCGCGGTCGTCGGCCGCAGGAGCGCGCTCGATGCCCGAGCCTGAGGGGTGGCGGAGGCCGCCACATGGCGGCCGCAGCCGGGTCCCCCCGGCCGAAGGCCGGACGGTCTCAAGGGCCGCCGCCCTCCGCTACGACGCCGAATCCGGCGGGGCGCCGACCGTCGTCGCCGCCGGCAGCGGCGAGCTCGCCGACCGCATCATCGCCCTGGCGCGCGAGCACGGCGTCCCCGTCCGCGAGGACGCCCCGCTCGCCCAGGCGCTGGCGCGTCTGCAGCTCGAGGCCGAGGTCCCGCCGGAGCTGTGGGAGGCGGTGGCGCAGGCGCTCGTCTGGGCCTACCGCCTCAGCGCCGCGTAGAAGCGCTCGACGATCTCGCCCGCGGGCTCCTCCGCCTCGATTGCGCCGACGCCCTGCCCGGCGTACATCGCCATCGCCTCGAGATCGCCCTCGACGTCGCTCCGCGGCAGCT
>Ga0081539_10003785_pt1 | contig 17869 bp, 16 predicted proteins | sample TabmetS4T2R2_FD_71023 | JGI IMG/M metagenome (GOLD analysis project Ga0081539, IMG submission 71023) | Tabebuia heterophylla rhizosphere microbial communities from the University of Puerto Rico - S4T2R2 | ecosystem: Host-associated > Plants > Roots > Rhizosphere ...
CATGGAAACCCGCCGTTGCATCCGACATGGCCGGGTTTGCGGTGATCCGGTCGACGATGATGCGCGCCTTGGTGTCGGCCACGCCTTCGCCGATTCGCAGGGAAGGTTCCACGAGCAGGCCGAGACTGTCGTTCTTCAACGCCTCGACGGTAAACTCGACCATGCGCGAATACATCGCCGCCTGATAGCTTTCGCCGCGCTCGCCGATCACGCCATACTGCACTTCACCGCCCTCGCCGTGAGGCAGGAGCTGCGGGAAGATACCGCCCTGCACCTTCTCGACGGGCTTGAAGTCTTCGATGTCATGCGTCTCGTGGCTGATGCGCATGACCGCCGGGAAATTGATGATGTAGGAGGCCAGCGCCGCCGCCGATACGGTGTCGGCAAGCAGCTTCCTGAAATCGTCGGTTGTCATCATCGTCAGGATGTCGAGACGGCCGCCGGCGCCGATCCTTGAACGGATTGCATCGGTAGCCTCTCGCAGGCCGAGCGGCGGATTGGCGCGGGCGACATCGTTGCCGAAAGCGGCGCGAACGATGCCCGGCGAGAAGCGGTTGAGCATGCCGATCGCCATCGGGTCGAAATGATCGGTCGGGTTGGGCTTGGGAAGAGCGGTCATCGTAAAGTCCTCATTTCGGCAGGAAGTCGTTCCAGGTGGCGGGCCGGCCTTGGCCGCAGTCTCGGCGCGGAGGCTGGGCCAGACCGCCGATGGGGTGGGGATTGGCAGCAAGACGCATGCGCTCGTAGGCGGATGGCGACGTGTCATCCTTGGCCTTCAAGGAGTCCAGCTCAGCCTGCAGCCGGTCGGCGCGGGCCTGCTCGGCCTCGGCCGAGAGAGGCTTTTCCAGCGCCGTCCAGTTGTTCTTGAGCGCCAGCGCCTTCAGCTCGGCCGGCGCTTTCGCATAGAGCCGATAGTCGAAGGCCGCGAAGGGCTTGCCTGCCGCAGCGTCGACCTTGGTCGCGTAGCCCGCCTTCAACGCTTCCTCGGCCGTGAACCAGATCTCGTCCTTCATCGCGGCGCGCACGTCCGACGCGCCCTTGCCGGACCTGGCGGCGTAGATGCCCGCGTACTGGTCGCTGATACGGTCGAGAAGCGCGGCCTGCTTGAGCTGCGCGGATGCGGGGCCGACCGTGACGCCGTGCGCCTCGTGCAACATCATCAGTGCGCCGGCGCACATGGTGATGTCGCTGCCGGCCATCGCGATCAGCGATCCGGCCGAAGCCGCCAGGCCCTCGACGATCACATGGACACCAGCCTTGTGGTGCGCGAGCGCGTTGTAGATCGCGATGCCGTCGAAGGCGTCGCCGCCCGGGCAATTGAGCCGCACGGTCAGCGACTTGTCGCGGCCGTGTTCGGCGAGGGCGCCGATCACGTCATGAGAGGTGAAGGCATTGGTGCCATAGTCCGCGGCGACAACCGGGCCGTGTAAGATCAGCTCGCCGTTTTGGTAGATGTTCGCCATCGGCGTCACTCCCCACCACCAAGGCCGCGATCTTTGTTGACCTCGTCAACGACAGCCCGATAATTCGCCTTGATGCGAGCCAGTCTGTCGGCGTGGATTTGCTCAGCCGTCGGCAGGGAAGCGGGATCGGGCCACATGCCGGCGAGGCTGATATCCTCTCGCTGAGCGCGAACTGTGAGCACGACGAATGCCGCCGTGATATTGGTCAGCACCACCTCGAACAAGGTTCCCGCCTGGGCGATCCTTTCGGCGAATTCCGCCTTGGTGCCGACGAAAGGAAGCCAGCGCGGTATCTGGTCGATGGTCTGCTTGAAATGGTCCTGAGCTTCCTCGACCGTCCCCACGAAGCCCTGCGGGGGCGCCGAGGCGGCCATGAGTCGTCCAGCGTAGATGTGGGACGAACCATCGCCTTTGCGGAAGGTCTCAGCGCTCGCCTCGATCTCGTCGCCGCGCGCGGTGATCAACGAAGCTGCATCGCGCACCGTCGCCGCGGCAATCGTCCTGTTCATCGAATGGCCGTTCGGAGCGTCGACCAGCCGGTCGCAGACAAGATAGGTGAAAGCTTCGAACGGCGAATATTCCCGGTCGGCCTTGTTGGGGATAGGAATCTGGTCGCGACGTTTGAGGGCGGCCAGCCCATCAGAATCGAGCTTCGTGAGCGCGAGGAATTGCTTGCGACTGATCATTTGAGTCATCCCGTCATTGACAAAATGTGTTGGTGACATTTTGTACGCGACGTTTCGACTCTTCGCAATAGGGACTTTCGAAAAATATTGCCAAGCCCCCTGCCGACCTTAGCGCCGGCAGGGGCGCTCGTGTGTTTCACGGATTGTTTCACGTGAGCCGAGGTGAAACAGCGCCTCGCCGGGTCGTTGGGTGTGAAGCGAGAAAGGCCTCATCGGCCGCGATCGCCGCGTCGATCTCGTCCTTGGAAACGGGCAGGTAGTCATCGTTCGCAGCGCGCCGTTTCCAGCTAAGGCAAGCCTTGTCATGTGCCGGCACGAGTAGCTGTTTGGCTTTCGCCGCCCGGTAAGCGCGGAGCAGCTCCCGTTCCTCGGACGGCATTCTAACGCGTCGATGCATTGCCCTAAATAGGTCGAGCTTCAGCCGCGCGATCTCCGTTGCGGTATCGGCCTCCCACCAAGCAGCCTGGCGCGCCGAGCGCAGCAGCCTGTTCATGTGGGTGTCGACCAGCACTTCGTCCGGCAGTGGCTCCAGGCATTTGTCAACGAACGCGTCGAGCTGCTGGCGGTCAATGGCCCGCGCGCTCATGACCGCACGTCCCGGCGAGAGAAGTAGACGCCGCCGATCTCGTGGTCAGCGCTGGCGCCGGGAAGATATCTGGGCAAACCTTCTTCGGCTGCCCGAACAGCAGCGTTCGGCATTGTGTCGGCTCCGTGCTTTTGATAGAAATCCTATTAGTACGCTTCGCGGTGCACTTCAATAGAAATTCTATCAAACGGTCGTTGACATAAATGATTTCTGTTCGGCAGGTGAAGGCGGCTCGCGCGCTATTGGCTTGGTCTCAGGCCGATCTGGCGCGAGCGTCCCAGATTTCGGAGCCAACAGTCGCTCGTCTCGAATCTGCGGATGGTGAGTTGGGCGGCCGAAGTGGAACGGCCGAAGCAATCCGTCAGGCGCTCGAGTCTGCCGGCGTCGAATTCATCGCCGAGAACGGGGGCGGGGCCGGTGTCAGACTTCGCAAACCGACCGAATCAAAGTTCATCGGCATCGATCCAGCACCGGGTGGCGTGCAAAACCAGGTCACAAGCCAGCCACGCCGACCGCGAGGGCCGGGCGAGTGAAGGCCCGCCGGACTCAAAAATCCATCTCCACAGCGTTCCGAGAATATTCCGGCCTCGCTTCTATCATGACCAGCGCGAGTGTGATTCGCCCCGATCGATAGGAGACGACAATGATTGATTTGCCCGAGGATGAGGAACTTCTTGCTGCCCTAGCGCCGGAGGAACCGACGATTTTTCAAGGAGTGCTAACCCCGCAACAGCACAAACTGCTCTCACGACTCCGCCAGGCCGGGCGAATTGAGTTCCGGCCAATACCATCTGCTCTACCCGCTTTCGGCGTCTGGGAATGGCATGCCGGCCGACAGGAGCTTGCCCGCCGTCGGAAGGGCTAGGTCAGCGAACCAATGCTTGCGTGCGCCGACACTATGCGCAAAGACTGTCGACGGGGAAACATTTCCGGGAGGGGCCGTCAAAATGGCGAACGTCAGCTCCGCGATCATGCAGCGCCAGCAATCGTCCATCAATTCCAAGCTCTCCAGCCGTAGCAATTGAGCCTGCGGAGGATTTCAAATGAAAGTGCAACAGATCTTTACGCCTAACGACACACCCACCATCACATACGTTGATCGCACAGAACATAAACTTGAGCAGCGTTTGCGCGAATATTATGAGACTCCGAACATTGTAATATCTGTTTCTGGTCCATCAAAATCGGGAAAAACAGTTCTTATCAAAAAGGTAATACCGGAAGATTTACTTATTCCTGTTTTAGGGGCAGGCATTGCGAGTGCCGAAAATCTTTGGGAGCGTGTGATTAATTGGATGGGTGGACCCACCGAGACGACTATTACCGAAAGTGTCGGGACCGAACTAGGCGGAACAGTTGGAGGCGGCGGAAAGGTAAAAATTCCTCTGATAGCAGAAGGTGAGATGTCTGGCAGTGCAAGTGCCGGGCAAAATTGGGGCAAGGCAACTTCCGTAACGACTAAACATGACAGTTTGACCCAGGTCATTAAAGAAATTTCTGGTAGTGACTTTGTCGTCTTCATTGACGACTTCCATTACATCCGATCAGAATTCCGTGACGAGATAGGTAGGCAGTTGAAAGCTGCTGCCGAGAATGGCGTAAAGATCGTGACGGCTTCGGTTCCGCATAGATCAGACGACGTAGTTCGCAGCAATCCAGAATTGAGGGGACGTGTCGCCGCAGTTGATCTTGCTTATTGGGCGGAAGATGAACTGAGGCAGATCGCTGCAAAGGGATTCAATGCGCTCAACTTTGTTTTGAACACAACGACAGAGAAGCGGCTTGCTGCAGAAGCTTTCGGGTCTCCGCAGCTCATGCAGGCTATCTGTTTGAATTTGTGCTATGAACTACAGATTAGGGAAACGAATTTAGATCAAATCGGCTTGAGTGTTTCGGATGATCAATTTAAAGATACTTTATTGCGATCTTCATCTTTTACTGATTTTACCAAAATGGTAACGGCTCTTCATACTGGTCCAAGGACCCGTGGAACCGAACGAAAACTTCATGACTTCGTAGATGGCACACAGGGGGATGTCTACCGAGCAATCTTACTCGCGTTAAAATCCGACCCCGCCGAATTGTCCTTGCCCTATGATAGTGTTCTCTCGCGAGTCAAAGCGGTTTGCTCAAGTGATTCACCGGTCGGATCGAGCATAACGTCTGCACTTGAGCAGATGCAGCTCATCGGTGAGGAAGTGCAACCAGGAACAAATCCCCTCTACTGGGACAGCGATACTTTTGTCGTATCCGACCCTTATTTCCTATTTTACCTACGCAACTCTGACAAACTCTCCGAACTTGGGTCTGCGAAGAAGGCCTAGAGGAATCCCTCCCGACTGACCACGCCTGACTTGCTAAAGCATCACCCTTGCAGCGGGGCAGAGCTTGCGCGATGCTCCTTTCAGGGGGGCAAAAAAGATGTTGCGTTATGTAGTATCAGCGGCAGGGTTGGCGATCATCGTGGCAATGTACGCTGCTATGCCCACTCTGGCGCAATCGGACATCTCTGCCTCTGGCACCGGTTTCTACGTCAATGGCGGAGGCTGGCTCGTCACGAATGCTCATGTGCTTGACGGCTGCGCCAGTGTCTCTGTGAACGGTCGCGGCATAGCGACCGATATCAAGCTGGACGTCCAGAACGACCTCGCTGCACTCCGGGTTGGATCAACCGCGCCTACGCCGCCCATAGCGTTGCGCGGCAAGCCGGCACGCCTGGGCGAAGACATCGTCGCGTTCGGCTATCCGCTTGCGTCAATCCTGTCGTCGTCAGCAAAGGTCACGACGGGCAACGTGAATTCACTCCTCGGCATGAACGACGACACGCGCTACCTGCAGATCTCGTCCCCAATCCAGCCCGGCAGCTCGGGCGGCCCAGTTGTAGACAGGCAAGGCTTGTTGCTTGGGGTCACAACGGCAACGCTGAAATCCGGGGCCACCGGAGAGGGGCCGAGGTTGCACCTCAAAACGTCAATTTCGCAATTCGCTCGAGCGTTGTGCAGAGCTTCCTTGAGAGCCGCGGCATCGTATTCACCCGTCGCGGCTGACGGAGAACGGCCGCCGCCTTCTACGGCCGATCTTTCCGAGACGGTCGTACCGTCGGTCGTGCAACTGCTTTGCCACGGAAAGCAGGCGGAGACCGATCCCGGCCCCGCAGAGACGACGACGGCGCCTGTCCCGAAGCCCTACACGTCGAAGCGGGGCTTCGAGACGGCCGACAACATGGACGTTGTAGGTTTCGACTATGCGACGCTGCGCAACGTGTCCATGGGCCAGTGCCAAGCCGCATGCGAGGCCGATCGGTCCTGCCAAGCACTGACCTATAACAAGCGCCAACGCTTCTGCTTCCTCAAGACCGATGCCAAGATCGCTGTCCAAAACCGGGACGCAACGGCCAGCGTTGTCGGCTGGCTCAGTTCCACGGTGAAGGTCTCAACATTCGTCGTGGCATCAGGGCGCGACATGCCGGGCGGCGATTACAGGCATATCAAGGCGAGCTTCATTGAATGCTACCTCGCCTGCGAGATCGATGGGCGATGCAGGGCCTTCGCGTTCATCCGGGAAAAGCGCTCGTGCTGGATGAAGGGGATCGTGGGCACTGTCTATAGGAAGGCTGGCGTCGACCTGGGCATCAAATAACCCCCGCCAGACAACCGCGTCCATGCGTTGACAACCGTGACAACCCAACTTCCGGACCTTTGCGACTGGAAAGTTTTCGGGCTCGCCCCGAGCCGTCCGGCTGCCTCGCGCCGGTACGGTCCCTAGACCGGGGGCGGTCCAACGCCAGGAACGATCGGAATGCCGGCCTTGAACATGTCCATCAGCCTGCGCGCATGAGCCCGCTGCTCCGGTGTTAGGGGCGGACGATCGGCAAGCCGGTCAGGCTGGTGACGGCGATGACGCGCCAGCTCCGTCAACCGCTCGTCGCGCACCTTGTCGCACCATATGCGCAGCTCTGACGGGCTTGGGTGGAACGCGTGGCCAAGGGCGCCCTGGACGATCCGCCTGATCGCTGACGCAAGGTCGCACGCTGCGACTACGATGAAGCCGGCGACCTGGCCTTCGAGTGCGACGCGGAACACGTCGAGGTCGAACTCGGCATGCCCGTCAGTCCGGCGCGGCAGGCTGCCGAGCACCATCAGCGCCGACAGAAGGTCCTGCTCGGTCGCGACGCGTTCGGTCTTAGCCGTGTTCGACGACATGTCCGTTGCTCCCTTGCAAAGCTTGAAGCCTCTCGGCCGCGACGTCCCTCACTGATTTTTTGACCTGTGGCGAATGTTCCCGGCCGGATCGTTCGGCCCCGCGCATCCACTCCGGCTCGAAGCCCTGCCACCCGTTGGCGATCATGGCGTCGGCTGCTGCGTTAGGATCGGCAGTCTTCGAGAACTTTCGGGCGAGCAGCTTGGCGGCATAGGGAGTGAGCGCCCGTCTCATGTGCTTTCGATGCTCGACCACGGCCGCTGCGCGCTCGGCGTCGAGCACTCCCATCAGCGCTTCTGTCGGCGACCGATCATTCTTGTTCCGAGCCGGAACGAGAGCCTGCAAATCTGCAGACCCGCGAGCGTCGTCCTTTCGCGCGCCCGATTCTGCGATAGCAGAAGGTCGTTCTAAAAAGAGGTCGTTCTTTTGCCCGCACTGGGGAGTGCGGAGGGTCCGCACTGGGGAGTGCGGGGGGGCCGCACTGGGGAGTGCGGGGGGGCCGCACTGGGGAGTGCGGGGGGTGATTTCCGTTTCCTCGAAAATTCCGTCGTCCGCAGCGAGGTCTTTCGGTTCGCGGTCCATGACGATCTGGTAGAGGCTCGCCAGACGTGCCCCGTTCTCGGCGTACCTTGCCCTGCTGCGCAGATAGCCGAAAGCGCAAAGGCGATGAATTGCATTTCGAACGCTACCGCTGGTCGATCCTATCCTTCCCGCGAGTATGGCCTGCCGGATTGTGCACCAACCGTTGTTGTCCGAATGCACCCCAAGGGCGGCTAAGACGCACACGTCGAATCTCGAAAGACGATCGTCGAATACCGCATCGGCAGGGATGATGCTGTAGCGAGGGCCTACACGTTCTGACACCGCCAATTTTCCCTTGTTTTTCAACGCGGGAACAAACAGAGTAGATGTCAGAATTCGCCTTGAAGATGCCCGATTTCTCGAAGCCTCTTAATCAGCGGGTCCACAGTTCGATCCTGTGCACACCCACCAAAGTATTTCACAACTCAAGCATTTGCCCCTACTCCGGACTATCCGGCGGGGCAGGTGGTCGCAGGTGTCGATTGAACTGTGGCTCCATCACGTATTGTCATAGGCTTTTGGTCGAACAAGACTTGTCATATCTGGAGGTCTAGGGTCGGCGGTCGATCTCGTCCGCCACGGCCTCGACGGCCGCCTTTTTGCGGTGGCAGGTGCGGCGACCCGTCAGATCGGCCCAGTTTGTCCAGCTCCACGAAAGGAGATCCTATGCCATTCATCGAGACGGAAGACGGAACCGAAATCTATTTCAAGGACTGGGGTGAAGGGCAGCCCGTGGTCTTCAGCCATGGCTGGCCGCTCTCGGCCGATGCATTCGAGGACCAAATGTTCTTCCTGGCCCAGCAGGGCTATCGCGTGATCGCCCATGACCGCCGCGGCCACGGCCGTTCGAGCCAGCCCTGGGAAGGCAACGACCTCGACACCTATGCCGACGACCTCGCCGAACTCGTCGAGGAGCTTGACCTCGATGATGCCATCCATATCGGCCATTCGACCGGCGGCGGCGAGGTCGTCCGCTATATCGGCCGCCACGGTACCGACCGCGTCGCCAAGGTCGTACTGATCGGTGCGATCCCGCCGGTTATGCTGAAGAGCGACACCAACCCCAACGGCACGCCGCTCGAGGCCTTCGACGGGATGCGCGCCAAGGTGCTCGCAGATCGCTCGTCGTTCTGGCGGGAGCTTTCGCTGCCCTTCTACAGCTATAACCGGCCGGGCGCAAAGATCTCCGAAGGTGTGCGTGAGAGCTTCTGGCTGCAAAGCATGATGGCAGGCATGCCGGCCTCCTATTTCTGCATCAAGGCCTTCTCCGAGACCGATCTGACCGAGGATCTGGGCGAGATCGACGTGCCGACGCTGTTCATCCACGGCGACGACGACCAGATCGTGCCGATCGGCGCTTCAGCGCTGCTGGCCACCAAGCTCGTCAAGGATTCGGTGCTCAAGATTTATGAAGGCGGTGCGCATGGCATCTGCACGACCGAAAAGGAGCGCGTGAACGCTGACATTCTGGCTTTCATCCAGGAGTAAGCATTGATGCGGAGCGGCGTCAGCCGCTCCGCCTCACCCCGCTGCTGCCCGCTCCAGCAAAGCGAGCAGGCCCGTCAAAATCTCCGCCGGCCGCGGCGGGCAGCCCGGAATGTGCAGGTCGACCGGGATAACGGCCGAGACCCCGCCTACCACCGCATAGCTGTCTGCGAAGCAGCCGCCATTCTTGGCGCAGTCGCCGACCGCGACCACCCATTTCGGCGCAGCCATGGCGTTGTAGGTGCGCTCCAGCGCCTCGCGCATGTTCTTCGTCACCGGTCCGGTCACCAGCAGCAGGTCGGCATGGCGCGGCGAAGCGACGAAGCGCAGGCCGAAGCGCTCGACATCGTAGAAGGCATTGTTGAGCGCGTGAATCTCCAGCTCGCAGCCGTTGCAGGAGCCGGCATCGACCTGGCGGATCGAGAGTGAACGGCCGAGCCGCCGTCGCGTGGAACGCTCGAGCGCTGCCCCCACCTCCGCCAGCGCGGCATCGCCAGGCGTCGGCGCTTGCTCAGTGAGCGGCGGCTTGACGAGGCTCTGGAACAGGAGCTTGCGCATGTCTCTAAAGATCGTGCCCCGAATAAGAGCAGTTGAAGGATTTGTTGCAGAGCGGGAAATCCGCGACGATGTTGCCCTCGATCGCGGCTTCCAGCAGCGGCCATTGAAACCAGGACGGGTCGCGCAGATGGCAGCGCGCGAGCGTGCGGTCGGCATTCAGCCGCAGCCAGACGAGGATGTCGCCGCGGAAGCCTTCGACCAGCGCCATGCCTTCGCGCGGCTCGCCTGGGTCCGGCAGCTCGATACGCAACGGGCCACCGGGGAGGCTATCGAGCAGCGCATCGAGCAGCGACAGGCTCTGCTCGATCTCCTTGATCCTGATCCAGACCCGCGCATTGACATCGCCGCCGTCGAGTACCGGCACTTCGAAACTCAAGCGATCATAAGGCGCGTAGCCGGGCTGCCGCCGCGCATCGAAGGCACGGCCCGAGGCGCGGCCGACATAGCCGCCCGCGGCATATTGCTTTGCCAGTTCCGGGTTCAGATAACCGGTCGAGACGGTGCGATCCTGCAACGAGGCGGTGTTGTCGTAGAGCTCGACCAGTGGCGGGAAGCGCGTTCTGATGTCGCCGATCAGCAGTTCGATCGCCGCAAGACCGGATGCGTCAATGTCGACCGTTACACCACCCGGCACGATGCGGTCGCGCATCAGCCGGTGGCCGAAGGCGGTGTCGGCGGCACGCAGGGTCCTTTCGCGCAGCACGCCGGTGTTTGCATGAAGAAGCGAAAACGAGGCGTCGTTGGCGATCGCGCCGAAATCGCCGAGATGGTTGGCGATGCGCTCCAGCTCGGCCATGGCAGCGCGCAGATAGATCGCGCGGGGTGGCGCTTCGATGTGGAGCGCGGCTTCCGCCGCACGCGCGAAAGCGATGCCGTAGGCCACGGTGCTGTCGCCGGAGGTGCGGACGGCGAGGCCGGCGGCGCGCGCCAGCGTTGCGCGGGTCATCAAGCCTTCGATGCCCTTGTGCGCGTAGCCCAGCCGCTCTTCCAGCCGCACCACCGTTTCGCCATTGGCGGTGAAGCGGAAATGGCCAGGTTCGATGATGCCGGCATGCACCGGCCCGACGGGAATCTGGTGCAGTCCGTCGCCCTCGACAGGCAGGAAATCATAAGCCTTGGCGATGGGGCCTGCCGGGTTCGCGGCAAGCGGATGGCTGACGCCCCAGGCGCCATGATCGAGCCAGGGACGGGTGTCCGGCAGGCCTTCAGGCTCCAGACCGAACAGGTCGCGGGCGGCGCGCTCGAGGCGGAGGGCAGGGGGATGGGCAAGCCCGACAGAGGGATAGCGGCCGTCCCGGCAATCGAGGCTGACGACGCCGATTTCCTTCATGCCATCGAGCAGCGCCATATGCATCTGTGTCTGCTCACCCCACAGGCCGAGCAGGTTCAAGTCGCCATGCGCAAGGCATTCGATGGCTTCGTTCCAGACGGTTTCGGAGACCACGGCACGCGGGAACGGATGATGTTCGGGAACGGCAGTCCCCCTGGCGATGAGGTCGGTCAGCAGGCTCATTGCTGCCACCGCAGATGAAATTCAGCTTCAAGGCTCAGCGCCCTACGTCGCCCCCCTCTGTCCTGCCGGACATCTCCCCCGCAGGACAGACGGGGGCAACGTAGAGCGTCGACGCGGGCGGGCTCAGTTTGCATCCAAACTACCCCAGTATCGCCGCGACGTTGCGGAACCAGGTCACCAGCGTTCCGGGCAGGAACAGCCCCGCGACAAGAACTAGCGCGAAATGAACGACCATCGGCATGTAGGACGCCTCGGCCGGAGCCTTGCTGCCGGCCGGCTCGCCGAAGGCGAGGTTATTGAGGTGGGTGAACAGCGCGCCGAGCGCGATCAATATGCCGAGCACCAGCGGGATAGCCAGCAACGGCTCTCGCGCGAAGGTGGAGCTCACCACCAGGAACTCGCTCATGAAGACGCCAAAAGGCGGCAGGCCGGCGATCGCTGCTACGCCCACCACCAGCGCCCAGCCAAGGGCAGGATGGCTGGCGGTCAGCCCACGAATGTCGGCGATCTTCTGCGTGCCCTTAACCTGCGCGATATGGCCTACCGCAAAGAAAATGCCGGACTTGGTCAGGCTATGCATGACCATATGCAGCAGTCCGGCGAAATTGGCGAGCGGTCCGCCCATGCCGAAGGCGAAGGTGATGATGCCCATGTGCTCGATCGAGGAATAGGCGAACATGCGTTTGATGTCGCGGCGGCGATAAAGCATGAAAGCCGCGAAGATCAGCGAGACCAGTCCCATCGTCACCATCAGCGGGCCGGGTTCGATCGCCCCGTCATTTGCCGCGAGCAGGATCTTGAAGCGCAGCACCGCATATAGCGCGACGTTGAGGAGCAGACCTGAAAGAACGGCCGATATCGGCGTCGGGCCTTCTGCATGCGCATCGGGCAGCCATGCATGCAGCGGCGCCAAGCCCACCTTGGTGCCGTATCCGAGCAGCAGGAAGATGAAGGCGACGTTGATGATGGCCGGGTCGAAGCGCGCCGCGCCCACGACAAGGTTCGTCCAGATCATGGCATCCGCGCCTTCCCCGACCACCGGGAGCGCGGCCATGTATACGAGGATCGTGCCAAACAGGGCGAGGCCGATGCCGACGCTGCCAAGGATGAAATATTTCCAGGCCGCCTCCAACGCTTCATGCGTGCGGTAGATGCCGACCATCAGCACCGTGGTCAGCGTGGCAAGCTCGATGCCGACCCACATCAGGCCAATATTGTTGGCGCAGAGCGCCAGGTTCATGCCCGCCATCATCACCTGATACATCGCATGGTAGAAACGCAGATAGGTGGGGGTCAGCCTGCCGGTCTCCAGCTCATGGCCGATATAGCTGGCCGAGAACACGCTGGTCGTGAAGCCGACGAACGCATTGAGCACGACGAAAACGACGTTGAGGTCGTCGACGAACAGATATTGGCCGGGCTCCGGCCGCGCTCCGAACAGGAGCGTCAGCGAGGCCACGAAGGTGAGGCCGGCGGCGAAAACGTTGAGGATCGAGGCCGGCCGGTAGGCTGGCAGCAACGCCAGGACGGCCGCGGCCACGAGCGGGATCGCGAGCACGGCGGATATGGCGAAAGAGGCGCTCACCGGCGCTCTCCGCGAAAGCGATCGAGGGCGTGCACGTCGACCGTGTCGAAGCGCTCGCGGATGCGGAACAGGAAGATGCCGATGACGATGAAGGCGACCAGGATCGAGAAGGCGACGCTGATCTCAACCACCAGGGGCATTCCCTTGGCGCCGGTCGCGGCAAGCACCAGCCCGTTCTCCAGCGACATGAAGCCGACCACCTGGCTCACGGCATTGCGGCGCGTCACCATCATCAAAAGACCCAGCAGGATCACCGAGAGCGCGAAGGCAAGGTCCTCGCGCGCGAGCGGGTCGACGGTTGCCGCGGCCCGCAGCATCACTGTCAAGGAAAGCGCCACCAGTCCCATACCGACCAGCATGGTAACGCCCGAGCCGATCACGGTTTCGATCTCGCGGTGTATGCCGAGGCGCTGGATGATGCGGTGGAGCCCGACCGGGATGACGATTGCCTTGAAGATCAGCGCGATTGCGGCGGTGATGTAGAGATGGGGGGCGTCTTGCACATAGGCTTGCCAGGCGACCGAGGCTGCAAGCAGCACCGCCTGCAGCGCAAAGGCGTTGAGCAGCGCGTATAGGCGATGCTGCGCGATCAGGAGGAAGCTCACCAGCACCAGCCCGCCAGCCAGCAGATGCGCAATGTCGAAGTCGATCCCGTGTCCCATCTTAGACCATGATCCGCCCAGTTTGGATCGTTCTGCCGGAGAGAATTTGCGGAAAGGTCGAGGGGGTAGGCAAGGTCGTGGTGGTTCCACGGCCGCAGCCGAAGCCCGAAGGATTTTGCGCAAATTCACCCAGCCCTTCGGGTTTCCGGGCGGCGGGCGCCCACTTTGTCGGCTCGCTCGGCCGTATTCGCGGTACGACCTTCGCGACCCTCCGCGTGGGTCGCCACGCTGCCCGAGAAACAGAACCGATGCAAACCGGGTGGATCATGGTCTATAGCCCTCGCGACACGAAGAGGAGGAGGGTGCCGAGCAGGCCGAGCATCAGCGCGCCGCCGACGAAGTCGGGAAGGCGGAACACGCGCATTTTGGCGATCGAGGTCTCGAAGAGCGCGAGCAGGAAGCCGGCGACGGCGAGCTTTGCGCCATAGGCGACAAGCCCCACCAGATAGAGCGCAGGACCGGCACCTGGGCCGGCAAAACCCCAGGGCACGAAAATGCAGCCGATTAGCGAGACGTAAAGGACCAGCTTCAGCGACGATGCGACCTCGATCATCGCCAGATGCCGGCCGGAATATTCGAGCACCATCGCCTCGTGGACCATGGTTAGCTCGAGGTGGGTGGCCGGGTTGTCTACAGGAATGCGGCCGTTCTCGGTGATGGCGACAATGACGAGCGCGATCAGGGCCAGCCCGAGCGAGACGCGAAGGCCTACGCCCGGCGAAGACATCATGGCGGCGACGTCGGAAAGCTGCGTCGAGCGGGCGACGAGCGCCAGGGTGAAGACGATCAGCAGCATGGCAGGCTCGGCGAGCGAGGCGATCATGGTCTCGCGGCTTGATCCGATGCCGCCGAAGGCCGTGCCGATGTCCATCCCGGCGAGTGCCAGAAAGAAGCGCGCGCTGCCCAGAAGCGCTATGATGGCGACGAGATCGGCCGACCAGGAAAACAATAGCCCGGTGGCGAAGGTCGGCACCAGCGCGGCCGCCACCCAGGTGCCGGCGAAGATCATGTAGGGGGCGGCTCGGAATAGCCAGGAGGCGTTCTGTGCGATCACCGCGTGCTTTCTTGTCAGCCGCAATATGTCGCGATAGGGCTGCAGCAGCGGCGGGCCGCGGCGGCGCTGCAGGCGCGCCTTCACCTTGCGCACGAAGCCGCTGAGCAGCGGTGCTATTGCCAGCACCAGCGTCATCTGCAAACCCTGAACGAGGAGGCCTGCGATCAGCTCCATAGCGCCAGCACCAGGAGCAGCGCGACCAGCGCGAGGAAAACGAGACTGAGGTAGCGCCGGATCGTCAGGAACTGGAGGCGGTTGAGATGCCGCGTAGCAAAGCCGACGAAGTTGCCCGCCGGCGCATAGAATGCGTCCCAGATCGGGTCGTGGATTTCCAGCTTGAAGCGAGCCGGCCGCGTATCGCCGGGCGGCGGCATGGAGACCTCTTCGCGCGTGCCGAGGATTCGCGCCACAAATACGCGCCGGGTCGGCTGCGCGAAGCTGCTGGCCGAGTACTGCGTTAGCGGGCTCGGATCGGGAAAGCCGCAGTCCCACGCCGGCGCGCGGCGCACCTCGTTCGAGGCGAAGCGGTGGATCACCGTCGTGGCAGCAAGGGTCGAGGCAGTGATGAACAGGAAGACCAGCAGGCCGTTATACGAGCTGCCGCTTCCGGCGACCGGCACTATCGTCAGCCATGGCAGCGCCGCCTGTGGCTGAACGCGGCCGTCGGTCAACATCGCCGTGACCGCCGCCAGCGCGTCGATGACGACGCCGGGAAAGAGGCCGGTTGCAAGGCACAAGAGAACAAGTGCGGCCATGGCGGCAAGCGAGAACCGGTCAACCTCATGCGCCTGCTCGGCTGCCTGGCTTCGCGGCCTGCCGAGGAACACGATGCCAAACGCCTTGACGAAGGCGGCCGCTGCAAGTGCTGCGGCGAGCGCCAGAAGTCCGCCGACGGCCGGCACCATGACCTTGAGTCCCCATTGCGGGAGATCGGGGCTTTGCAGGATCGCCTGGAAGGTTAGCCATTCCGAAACGAAACCGTTAAGCGGCGGCAGCGCCGAGATCGCCAGGCAGCCCGCGAGGAAAAGGGAGCTGGTGGCCGGCATATGGTGGATCAGGCCGCCAAGGCGGTCGAGATTGCGTGAGCCCGTTGCCATATCGACCGCGCCGGCGCCGAGGAACAGCAGGCTCTTGAAGAAGGAATGGTTGAGCACGTGGAACAGCGCGGCCGTCATGGCGAGCGCGGCCGCCATGTCCATTCGGTTGGCGCGGAAGGCGAGGGCCAGTCCAAGCCCAACGAAGACGATGCCGATGTTCTCGATGGTCGAATAGGCAAGCAGGCGTTTCAGATCATCCTGCATCAGCGCCTGCAGCACGCCAAGCACGGCGCTTATTCCGCCGAGCGCCAGCACCACCAGCCCCGCCCACCAGGGAAAGCCGCCGACAAGATCGAAGACGACGCGGATGAACGCATAGACCGCGACCTTGGTCATGACGCCGCTCATGAGCGCCGAGACATGGCTGGGAGCGGCGGGATGCGCCAGCGGCAGCCAGACATGCAGCGGGACGAGCCCGGCCTTGGAGCCGGCGCCGAGAAGCATCAGACAGAGCGCCAGGCCGGCGACCGCAGGAGTATGGGCAGCGACACGCATGGCATCGAAGCCATAGTGGCCGTCAGGCCCGGCGAGCAGGCCAAAGGCAAGCAGCAACGCCAGCGTGCCGAAGCTCGCCATCGCAAGATAGATGAAGGCCGCCTTCCTGTTCTCGGGGTCCCGGTGGTGCGCCATCACCAGCGCCCAGGAGGCCAGCGACATGAACTCCCAGGAGAACAGGAAGCTGAAGGCATCGGCGGCCAGCAGCACGAGGTTCATGCCGGCGAGGAAGGCCGGATAGAAGGGCAGCACGCGGTGCGGCTCCTCTTCATGCGTTCCATAGCCCAGCGCGAAGAGGCTTGCCGCTGCCCCGCCCAGATTGATGACGAGCAGGAAGAAAGCGGAAAGCGGATCGACGCGGAAATGCGCGCCAAGCCAGGGCAGACCGAGCGGCAGCGTCACCTCGGCCCCATCGCCGTCGAGCAGGACCGTCAGGGCAGCGATTGCAGCGATCAATGAGACGGCGAGCGACAGACTGTAGACGATTGTGTTGCGGGCGCCGTGTTGTGCCAGCGCCACGGCGACGGCCGAGATGGCGAGCAGGACCGCTGCGCAGACAAGAGAAGTCGTGACGGCGGCCTGCATCTCGTATCAGCCTGAGGGCTCGCCGGAAGCGTCAGCAGGCGCGGCGCCCTCCTTCGGCGCCTTCAACCGCACTCCGCGTCCGCCGCCCTGGCTCACCGTGCCTTCCGAGATAAGCACAATGCCGACCTGCTCCAAGGCGGCGATCAGCTTCATCAGGGAATCGACGTTGCCGCGCACGACCCCTTCACTTGCCTCCATGCGCTGGATGGTCGGCACGGACAGGCCGGACAGCTCGGCCAGCGTCCTCTGGTCGATGCCGGCGAGCGCACGAGCAGCGCGCATTTGTGCGGCAGTGATCACCCGAATCGTATCCCCGAACCAACGAAGCAATGCTAACATTGCAAAACTGATGCTTCAGCCATCATTCTTGCCGTTCTGAATATGCGAATTGCTCGCTCACGTGGGAAATCAACCTACCACCGAGAGCATCGTGACAATAAGCTTTTGTGCGCCGGTCTTGGGCTAAAAAATGCTGTAAAAACAAAGCGCTGGTTGCTGCAATTCGAGTAAGCCAACAAATTTCGCGACCATATTGATTCGCCGCATTTCGCGAAGATTATCCGCGCCGCGGCGACGGAAAGAGCGTCGCGCTGGCCGGGTCAACCCAGCCCGGAGAAGCTGCCCACCGAATACAGTGGAGGAGAGACATGCCCGGTCTCCTGCATAAGATCCCGCCCAAGCGACCAGACGAAGCTGAAGGCATATATGTCTCTCACACGCAGGTCGGGCCGCCAGGCAATTACTCAGTCGGCTAACTAGTCGGCTTCCGATCTCCCGCATCGCCGCGGCTGCTTGCTACCTCGCGTGCGAATTCGCGCATCAGTCGCATCGTCATTGGTTTGTTCGACGTGGACTGATGATTTCCGCGCCATTGGGCGTGTCCAAACACGCGCTCAAGACGCTGCTGATCGCGTGGCAAGCACGCGCGCTCTCCAACTCGTCGGTAGCTGCCGCCAAGCCTCGGGCGATGGCTTCTGATCCGCGCCCGCGCGTACGATCGCTTCTTGACTACGCCTAAACTCGGGTGTGGTCACGCGGCGGCCAATGCGGCCCGACTATCCCTAATTCCTGTCCACCGGCTTCGAGCGCATGCGCGACACAGTCTCGCGTTCGGCGCGCTTGCCCCGCATCGGTGGAAGGCCGCGGTCGATCAGGTCCATGTCTTCCAGCACCATGTCGCCCATCTTCTTGAAGGCGACGTCGAGCGCGCCGGCGCGGTGCGCCGAATGCAGGAAGCCGTGCAGCTTGCGCACGGGATGGTTTCGCTGCAGCGGCTCTTCCGGGTAGACATCGCTTGCCGCGACGATGTGGCCGGAAT
>Ga0081539_10003786_pt1 | contig 17867 bp, 17 predicted proteins | sample TabmetS4T2R2_FD_71023 | JGI IMG/M metagenome (GOLD analysis project Ga0081539, IMG submission 71023) | Tabebuia heterophylla rhizosphere microbial communities from the University of Puerto Rico - S4T2R2 | ecosystem: Host-associated > Plants > Roots > Rhizosphere ...
CGGTGATTTTGTCGGCAGGGTCACACCCGTTCCCATCCCGAACACGGAAGTTAAGCCTGCTGGAGCCGATGGTACTGCGCGGGAAACTGCGTGGGAGAGTAGGAAGTCGCCGGGATTAAATCAAAAGCCCGCTCGAGTCAATTCGAGCGGGCTTTTTCGTTGTAATATCCATCCGTGAAGCTCACCCGCCGCAACTTCATCGCCGGCCTCGGGGCCGGCCTCGGTGTCTTCGGGTCAAGTCGCAAAGCGACGCCACAGCTCCCAAACTCCAAACCATCTCGGCCCAACATCGTCTTCATCCTCGCAGACGATCTCGGCTGGGGCGATCTCAGTTGCTACGGCCGTCCCGATTACCGCACGCCGAATCTCGATTTCCTCGCGGCGCACGGGGTGAGGTTTACCAACGCTTATTCCGCCTCGGCAGTTTGCACCCCTACCCGCTGCGCCTTCATGACCGGTCGCTATCCGGCGCGCTTGAAGATTGGCCTGACGGAACCATTGCCGGCGACCAATCATTCTGTTGGCCTGGACCCGGACGAACCGACGCTCGCTTCACTGCTCAAAGCAAACGGCTACCACACCGCACTCGTTGGTAAATGGCATCTCGGCTTTCGTCCCGAGTGGGGTCCAAACGCGCACGGCTTCGAGGAATTTTTCGGCGTGCTCGCGGGCGCCGCGGACTACCACCTGCACAAGAACGGACTCGGTGAGCCGGATCTATATGAAAACCTCACACCGGTGGAACGAAAAGGCTACTTGACGGAGCTGCTGACCGACCGCGCAGTCGATTACATCAAACGCCACCGGACAGCACCCTTCTACCTGAGTCTGCATTACACGGCCCCCCATTGGCCCTGGCAAGATCGCAAAGGTGGCGAGCACGTAAACTTCACTGACAAAACAATAGAGCCGATAACGATGGGCGGTGGCGGCTCGTTGAAACTGTACGCCGAGATGATGCACAGCTTAGACGAAGGCGTCGGCCGCGTGCTGAAAGCGTTGAAAGTCGCCGGCCTCGACAGTAATACGCTCGTGATCTTCACCAGTGACAATGGAGGCGAACGCTTCTCTTACGAGTGGCCCTTCTCAGGCGGAAAAGGTGAGCTGTTGGAAGGTGGCATTCGTGTTCCCGCAATCGTTCGCTGGCCCGGAACAGTGCCCGCCAATCACGTCAGCAGCCAGACGGCCATCACGATGGACTGGACGGCGACAATTCTCGCCGCCACGGAAACCAAACCGGCCGATGGTCATGCATTGGACGGCATCAACCTCTTGCCACTAATCAGACGCAGCAGCGCGCCTGAGGACCGCACGTTCTTCTGGCGCATTTCCGATCAGGACGCGGTGCGCCAGGGCCACTGGAAGTATTACCGGAAAGGCAAACAACGGTACCTGTTCGATCTCACGACCGACGAGCGGGAGCAGGCAAACTTTGCTACCAGACACCCGGATGTGCTGCAGCGCCTGGTGGCTGAGTTCGACCGATGGAACCGGCAGATGTTGCCGCGCCCGAGCTCCGAGCACTGATTCTTCCCCAGCCTTGTCATACAATCAGCGCCTCAAAACGACTAATAGTCTGTAACAAGTGCTGAGCTCAGACTTAAAAACAGAACTCGAACGGCTGCACGAAGCCAGCTTCGGCTGGGCGTTGCACTGTTGCTCGCGCAACCGCGCGCAGGCCGAGGAAGTGCTGCAAGCCGTTTACCTGAAGATTTTGCAAGGCAAGGCCTGTTATCGGAATGAAGCGAGTGTGAAGACCTGGCTCTTTGCCGTTATCAGGAAAACAGCCAGTTCGGAACGTCGCCGTCATTTGTTGCACGCGCTGAAAACGATCACCGCTGTGCGGTCGCAAACGCGTGAAACCGATCAGCCTCAGGCGGAGCTCGAACGCACGGAGATGCAGCGACAGTTCCAGCAGGCGCTCGCCCGTTTGCCGGCACGGCAGCGTGAGACGCTGCACCTCGTGTTCTATCAGGATCTGAGTTTGAGTGAAGCGGCTGAGGTAATGAGTGTTTCGGTGGGCAGTGCGCGGCGGCACTACGAACGCGGCAAGAAGCGTCTGCGCGAAATGCTTGACCGAGAGGGAGGGGATTATGGAATTCGCTGGAGAGGAAAAGAGAGTTCAGGCGCTGTTCTCTGAACAACTGCTGGAAGATCAGGGCCTCGCGCCCGGGTTTGAAAGCGTTTGGACGAGGGCGGAGAAAGTCGGACCGGCGCCGGTTCGCGCGTCGCGCAGGTCACTGATCGCGATCGTCTCAGCCCTGATAATCGCCGGCGCGGCTTTGCTCGGCGTCCGGTCGTGGTACCGGTCCAATCAAACTTCAACGCACCAGGCGCGCAACGTCTCCCCACAAATAACGCTGACCCAGTCACCGGAAGTGGCGCGGCTCACTACCCCCGAACCTTCTGCCAGCAGCGGCGGCTTCAAGTCCCATCGCGAACGTCAGAAGAGATTCCCCCGTCCGCGACCAATTGAGCGAACCAACACAAATGAAGCTGCACTCCTTTCCAGTTGGCAGTCGCCAACGCAGCTCTTCATGGATGCTCCAGCCGCCGTTAGTTTCAATTCGTTGCCGCAACTCAACCAGTCTGTCGAGGAACTCAAACTATTTTTGTCACGCAATTCCGATCTTACGAAGGAGTCAAATCAATGAAAACAGCAATTGCCGTCATCTTCGCCGCCGCCTTTTTACTTGCCACCGTCGTCATCGGCCAGGAACCAGTTCACCCGCCACAGGCTCCGCATCCGCCAAATCCCGATCCGCTGGCTCACCTGATGTTTCCACCGGACATGATCCTGAACCATGCGCGTGAGCTCAATCTCACTGACGAACAAAAAGCGTTCATGCGCAGCGAGGTCCAGAAGGCGACCGTCACCTTTCAGGATTTGCAGTGGAAACTCCAGGACCAGATGGAAGGGTTGCACCAAACGATGAAATCAACCTCCGTGAACGAACAGCAGGCCCTCGCCCAACTCGACAAGGTGCTGGAGGTCGAGCGCGAGATTAAACGTTTACACATCGGTTTGGCGGTGCGGCTAAAGAACCGGCTGACCCCCGAGCAGCAGGACCAACTTCATAAAATGCGGCCGGACCACCCGGGAATGCCGGAGAATTAGTCGTTGTGTTCCTGCAGCCGCTTGCGGTGCAGATTGCTGCGATAACTCGCTTCCAGGTATTCCGCGCCATCAGCCGTGAGGTACATCCGCGCGTCATCGGTGTTTATGAGTTTCTTCTGAGCCAGGAACCAGATCGTAAACTCCAGATGCTCGCGCGGACGGCCGATCATCTTCTCCAGTTCCAACAGGTAGATGCCCGGATTTTGCGGCTCCAACCGGCGCTTCGTGTACAAGGCTTCCAATACGGTCAGCCGCACCATCTGCTCTAACTCGAAGTTGTTCTCCGACTCGGCGCCGGCCGAAACGAGCCGCCAGCGATCCTTGCGTTGGCGTTGGTGATTGGCGTCGAACTGGGCGCGTTTCTCGGGATTCGAGAGCACCTGGTAAGCCTCGGTGATTTCGCGGAAGCGGGCGTCATTGCCGGTTTCCCGGTTATCGGGGTGGTACCGTTGAGCGAAGATGCGGTAAACGCGGTTGATGGTCTCCGGTTCAGCACTTTCGTTTACCTGCAGCACTTCGTAATAATCGACGTATCCGTTCGCTGCCATTCGGTTTCCCTTTCTTTTGACTCGGGGGTGAGGGGATCTGGCCGGGGTTCCAACGCGGCGCTGGCGCCTGACACATAATATCCCAGCCGCAGGCCCGGCTGTCGACGACTTTCTCACCAATCCTCGCAGCTAACTGAAACCTGTCCCGCCGAAGTTGCGTACACGACCTTCTATTCTGACTAAATCCGGCAACAACCCGGCTCATTACCCACGAAAGAGGTCTTCTATGCCTAGTCGCCCGTATGTTCTTCTGCTCACCGTCACCACCCTGGCGGTGCTGACGTTTGCTCCGCTCGTCCACGCGCAGGCGCCGCCAATCATCGATCGGGAACTCTTCTTCGGAGACCCGGAGATCTCCGGCGCGCAGATTTCCCCGGACGGCGCTTACATCGCTTTCATCAAACCATTCAAGGGCACCCGAAACATTTGGGTGAAACGCACGGCTGACCCTTTCACCAGCGCCAAACCGATTACGGCCGACACCGCCAGGCCAATCCCGGCTTACTTCTGGTCTCGCGACGGCAAATACGTGCTCTTCGTGCAGGACAAAGGCGGCGACGAGAATTACAACGTCTACGCTGTCAATCCCGCCGACAGCCCGGCCACCGGACAGGAAGTCCCGGCTGCGCGCAACCTGACGGACGTGAAAGGCGTGCGCGCGTTCATCTATTCCGTTCCGCGGAGCGAGCCAGATGCGATCTACGTCGGCATCAACGATCGTGACCCGGCCTGGCACGATCTCTACAAAGTAAAGATCTCGACCGGCGAACGTTCGCTCGTACGCAAAAACACCGAACGTGTCACCGCGTGGTTCTTCGATCTCAAAGACCAGCTCCGGCTCGCGAGCCGCTCAGCAGAAAACGGCGACACCGAAATACTGCGCGTCGACGCCACCGGTTTTACCAAGGTGTACTCGTGCAACGTGTTTGAGAGCTGCGGACCCGTTCGTTTTCACAAGGACGGACAGCGCACCTACTTCGTGACGAACAAAGGCAACGGCGTGGATCTGGTGGCGCTCGAGTTGTTCAATCCGACCACGGGAAAAGAAGAATTGGTCGAGTCGGATCCGTTGAAGCGGGTCGATTTTGGCGACGCGTCGTTCTCAGAAGTGACGGACGACTTGATCTCCACCAGCTACGACGACGAACGCGAGCGGATTTACTGGAAGGACAAAAACTTCGAAGCCGATTACAAATTTCTCCAAAAGCAGTTTCCCGGCAAGGAGATTGGTTTCGGCTCGAGCACCAAAGACGAGAAACTCGAGATCGTTTCCGCGTACAGCGACACCGATCCCGGTGCGACCTATCTGTTCGATCGCACCACGAAAAAGTTGACGCTGCAGTATCGCGTACGCGAAAAGCTGAACCGCGATTACCTGGCGCCGATGAAGGCAGTCAGGTATCCATCGTCTGATGGCCTGGAGGTTCCCGCGTATTTAACGTTGCCGAAAGGGGTCGAAGCGAAGAACCTGCCGGTAATCATCTTCCCGCATGGCGGTCCGTGGGCACGCGATAGTTGGGGCTACAACCCATTCGCTCAGTTTCTGGCGAACCGCGGTTACGCGGTCTTGCAGCCAAACTTCCGCGGCTCGACTGGCTACGGCAAGAAGTTTATCGACGCCGGCAACAAACAATGGGGCCAGAAGATGCAGGACGACCTGACGTGGGGAGCGAAGTATCTGATCGCCCAGGGAATCGCGGATCCCAAACGCGTCGGCATCATGGGTGGATCGTACGGCGGCTACGCGACGCTCGCCGGCGTAACCTTCACGCCTGACGTTTACGCCGCAGCCGTTTCCATCGTCGGCCCATCGAACCTGCTCACGCTGCTCGAATCGATTCCGCCTTACTGGGAGCAGATCAGGAAACTGTTTTACGAACGAATGGGCGATCCGAACACAGCGGAAGGGAAGGCCCAGTTAGAACGACAATCGCCGCTGAACTCAGCCGCCAAAATCAAAACTCCGTTGCTGGTGATTCAAGGAGCGAACGATCCGCGCGTCAACAAGCGTGAGTCGGATCAGATCGTGATCGCCTTGCGCGATCGCGGGTTTCCCATCGAGTACCTGGTCGCTCCCGACGAGGGTCACGGTTTTGCGCGGCCGGTAAACAACATGGCGATGTTTGCTGCGAGCGAGAAGTTTCTGGCGAAGTATCTCGGAGGCCGTTATCAGGAGACGATGACGCCCGAGGTGGCCCAGCGACTAAAGGAAATCTCAATCGACCCGAAGACCGTCACGCTGCCGAAGAAAGTCGAAGTAAGCTCGGCGTTGCCGAAACCCGCGGTGGACCTACAATCCGGTACTGCTAATTACAAAGCTTCGATTGCGGCCGGTAGTCAAACCATTCCCCTGACGATCAAGAAAGAAATCAAGGACGAAAATGGTGCCTGGACGGTAAACGAAACGGCGCAGACCCCGATGGGCGAGATGGTTGACGTCAGCACCCTCGAAAAGGGAACGCTGCTGCTCAAGCGCCGCGTCATCAAGCAGGGGCCGATGACGATTGACCTCGACGTTAAGCCTGACAAAGTAAGCGGCTCGATGACAGTGAACGGGCAAGCGAAGCCAATCGACGCTAACACGGGCGGCACTCTGTTCGCCGACGGCGCCGGCACTTACGACGTCATAGCGGCGCTGCCGCTGGCAGACGGCTACAGTCTTGCGTTTCGCAATTTCGACGTGATGACGCAGAAACCGCAGTTGAAGCAATTGAAAGTCGTGGGCTCCGAAAGCGTAACCGTGCCCGCGGGAACCTTCGACGCTTACAAAGTGGAGATCGTGTCCACCGACAACGATGCAGACAAACAGACGGTCTGGATTACGAAGGACACGCGCAAGGTGGTGAAGATCGCGGCGGTGCTGCCGTCGTTAGGAGGCGCGGTCCTGACGTCGGAATTAACGCCGCAGTAGCGAGCTGAAAACAGATCTTTGCAGTCACGACAATCATCCGTGAAGTCATCCGGGCAAAGTGCGCAATTATGGCAAGCACACAAACAAGATCGGACGACCTGGAAAAGCTTCGCGAGATGATCAAGGACATCGACTTCTGTATGTTGACGACCATCGATGAAGACGGCGATCCACATAGCCGTCCGATGTCGTCAAACGGTGACATCGACGACAACGGCAATTTGTGGTTTTTCACGAGCGCGTCGTCGCATAAAGTGAACGAAGTCGCCGGTTCGCCGAAGGTCAACGTCAGTTTTGCCGATCCCGAACACCAGCGGTATGTTTCGGTTACTGGCAGCGCTGAACTGGTTCGCGATCGAAACAAGATCGACGAGTTGTGGAGACCCGCATTCAAAATGTGGTTTCCGGAGGGCAAAGAGGATCCGGAGGTGGCTTTACTGCGGGTCACTTTGGAGAAAGGCGAATACTGGGATAGTCCCTCGAGCACGATCGGCTACGCGCTGCGATTTGTTTCGGCGCTGGTCACCGGCAAGCAACCCGAATTTGGGGAAAACAAAAAGGTGGACCTGAAGTGAGCTGATCATGCCCGAGGGTCCCGAGGTGCGAAAGTATGCTGACGCGCTCGACGCAGCTTTAAGCGGGCGCGTCATTCTTTTGTTCGAGGCGCGCACGAAAGACGCTCGCGCGTGGCTGAAACAGCACGAGCAGAGCTTGATGGGCCGTCGCGTCGAGCGCGTAATCTCACACGGCAAACATCTCATCGGTTACATCGCCGGCGGCTTCTTCTTTCACTCGCATTTGATGATGTGGGGACGCTGGCAAACCTTCATGGCCGCGAAGTCTCGTGGAAGAAGGTCGGGAACCGTTGAACTTCCGGAAAAGGATCGACGCGAACGGGCGCGCATCGTCGTCGAAGGTGGCGCGGCGATCCTGTTTTCCGCGCCCATCTTCAACGTGGGCGAAGGTGATCCTTACGAACAAATCGAAATCCTGCCGACGCTGGGTCCTGACGCGTTGCCCTACCGCGGTCGCTTCGCTAGTCGAGAGTTTCAGCGGCGACTGTTCCTGCCAGAACATCAGGAGCACACCATCGGCGCGGCGTTATTGAACCAGCAAATCGTCGCGGGACTCGGGAATTACTTGCGAGCGGAAATCCTGTTCGCGTGCAAACTGAATCCGTGGTTGACGGTTGCATCTCTCACCAGGCGCAACGTCAGTTGCCTGACGCGAATGATTCCACAGCTTGCCGGCGATGCTTATCAGCGTGGCGCGACGGCGCCTCAATCGGATCGCGAGCGGATGGCGTCAGATCCCGCGTTGGTCTATCAGCCGGGCCGCGAATACGGCACCCGCCACCTGGTGTTTCGCCGGACAAACTTGCCGTGTTTGCGTTGCGGAGAAAAGGTTCGTCAACTGCGGCAGAAGACGACCCCGCGAGATGATGAAGAAGCGGAGCGGACGAGAATCGTCTATTTTTGTCCGTCGTGCCAGTCTGTATAAGCTGCGGCCTAGGCCACTGCCTTTTTGCGGAACTGCCTGAGTCCAACGAATAAGAACAGCACGTCGAAGATCAGCAATCCCAGCAGCACCGCGACAAGCGGCAGGTGGGGAAACTGCGGCACGAGCGTGCCGCGCAGTCCTTCACTCGCGTAGACCAGAGGATTTGCGAGCACCACTTTCTGCAGGATCGGAAAGTTTGCCAGCGCGCTCCACGGATAGTAAGTGCAGCCGAAGAAGATCAAAGGCGTCAGCACCATGCTGAACATCAACCCGATCTTCGCCTGATCGATGCTGCAACCCAGCGCCAAACCACCGCACGCCGACAACAGTGCGACCAGCAAGGTAACGCCGGAAAACGCGAGCGGCGATTGCAGGTTCAGATCAACTCCGGGCCGCAACAAAATCCACGCCGCCGGTATCACGGCCAGCCCCGCCACGACCGCCTGCGCCGCGCCAAACAACACCTTTTCAATCGCCAGCCAGTCGTTTTCGATCGGCGCAAGCAGCCGATCCTCAATCTCGTGAGTAAACTGAAATTCGCCGATCAACGGCATCGCCACGGCCCAGACGCCAGTGAAGACCATGCTCAGCGCCATTATTCCCGGCAGCAACAAACTCTTGTACGACGTCGACATGAACCCGCTCGACACCATCACGCGCCCGAAGATAAAGACGAACATCATCGGCTGCAGAAACGTCTGGAGCACGAGGGGAATGAAGTTGCGGCGCGCGACGTGAGCGTCGCGTGCGAGCAGAGCGAAAAAAGTTTTCCAGTTCATTCGCGCAAGCTCCGTCCGGTGTGATGAAGAAACAGGTTCTCGAGGCTGGGCTCGGAAATGTGCACGTCAGAAAGCTCGACCGAGCAGCCGGCGGCGAGGTTTGCGATCTCGGAAACGAGCGAGCCGCCGCGGTCTGCATAAAGGTCTGCGTTGTTTTCTCCGTCGCTATCCGCGTTAATCCGGACTTCGCGAACTCCGCTTAACTTTTCCAGCCGCTCCAGCAACTCGGGAGAATGATGACCGAACCTGACGCGCAACAGGAAACCGCCGGGCACCGAAGCCTTCAACTCCGCCGGCGTGCCGAGCGCGATGTTGCGTCCGTGATCGATGATCGCGAGCCGCCGGCATAACGCGTCGGCCTCTTCCATATTGTGCGTCGTCAAGAGGATCGTCTTGCCGCTCTGGTTATATTCACGAATGATCTCCCACAGCAGCAGACGTGTCTGTGGATCGAGACCGGCGCTCGGTTCGTCGAGAAAGAGCACCTGCGGATCGTGCATCATTGCGCGCGCGATCGAGAGACGCTGCATCATGCCGCCCGAGAAGCCGCGTGCCAACTGATCTGCACGGTCAGTGAGTTTGAAACGCTCGAGCAACTCCGCCGCCCGCGCGGCCCGCGTTTGCGACTCGATCCCGAAGTACGCGCCGTGAAAGAGGAGGATCTCGCGCGCGGTGAGCGTAAAGTCGAGATTAGGTCGCTGGCCCACGACGCCGATCAGCCGCTTCACCTCGACCTGTTGCGCCCACACGTCGTAGTCGCCGATCCATGCCTGTCCACCCGTCGGTCTTACTCGCGTCGTCAGAATCCCAACGGTGGTCGATTTGCCGGCGCCGTTTGGACCAAGCAGTCCAAAGATTTCTCCGGGTCTAACGTCGAGTGACAACCCATCGAGCGCCACAATTTCCCGCGCCGGCTGACTCTTGCTCTTTCGTCGCACAACAAATCCACCGCCCGCCGCCAGCGGCGGCGCGGACGTGTAGACCTTGCGCAAGTCCTGGGTGCGAATTCCAGCGAGCATGGGTTGGTCAGTCAAAGGGAATGGTCGGCTTTGCTCCCGGCACGATCACGCCTCCGCGGTCGCCGGGCGTAATCGATCCGAACCGCTCCGCATAAACTGCCGGCAACGGCCGCGCGTTGCGTGGCGCCAACCAGAGACGCAACAGGTGACGCTTGCGCTCCGGCTCAGGGAAATCTTCGAACGCCGTGCGGTCGTGCAGAATCGTGTGATTGTGCACGAGCTGAATATCGCCCGGTTGTAGCTCCATCATCAAGTGCAACTGCGGATCATTGGCCAGTTGGTCGAACAGATCCAGCGCCTCGATTTGCGGCGGCGTGAGTGGCGGGACATCGGCAAAACGTCGCGCGGACTCGATGTACTGCCGCTGGTAAATCGCCGAAACGAGCCCGTCATGATAGTTGAAGACCGGAATGTTGAAGTACGGCTTACTGCCTTCCGGAACTTCCCCACGGCGATCCGTTTCGATTGGCTCTAGTAAGACTCTGAGTAAATCCGGACGTCGCCGGCGCATCTCGTTGAAGATCGTGGTTGATGATACCAGGCTCGACAAGCCGCCTCGTTTCGCGGTTTGCAAACACAGCAGACCCACGACGTCGCAGGAATCGGTGTGAAACGTTTGGCGTTCTCGGGTTTGATAGACGCGCGTGTGCGGATCGTCGCTGGAACGTCCTAAATCTCTCACGTGTCCGAGCAAGTGTCCTTCCGCGTTTTGCATCCGCAGCGCGCCGAGATGACTGCCGATAACGAGAAAAGCAAGCGCCGTCTCCCGCCTAGTCCAACGCTCAACCGGAATTCCCTTGATGAGCACGAAGCCGCGTCCATCGAGCACTTCCTCGCGCAACTGTTGTAACCGCGGACCGACACAGGAAAGCGGCGGACTCGCGTTCACCATCGAAACAACATCGACCGCCGAGTTCTTTTCGAGTGCCTCCTCAATGCGCCGAACCGCGAGCCTGACTTCCTCGATTTCAGCTTCGGACAGCCGCTCGATCCAATCCTCGCCGGCCGCCACGTGCGGCCCATACCACGCGGAGCGATCCCGAACCTCCGGCGGCAAAGTCGTAATCGATACTGAATCGACGACGTTCATACCGTCACCGGCCATTCGTCAGCGTGCTCATCAATTGCAGCAGCTTGTCATAATCCACCGGCTTCACGAGATGCCCATTGAAGCCGGCTTCCTGCGATTTGCGCCGGTCCTCGTCCTGGCCCCAGCCGGTCAGGGCGATGACGACGATGTCTTTGCCCCACGGTTGCTCGCGGATGCGACGACAGACTTCGTGGCCGTCGAGTTTTGGTAGACCGATATCGAGCAGCACCACTTGCGGCCGATACTTCTTGACCGCGTCGACCGCTTCGGCGCCGTCGTGCGCAACGTAGATCTTGTTTCCGGTGATTTCCAACAACATCGCCAGCGAATCCGCCGAGTCACGATTGTCGTCAACAATCAGGATGTGGCGCTCAGCGGTCGATTCAGGTGAAAGCGTCTCGGAAGGGGCGCCAGCGGTTGGACGGCTCAGAACCGGCAAGCGCACGACGAACTCACTCCCCAGTCCTTCACCAGCACTGTGCGCCTCGATCGATCCGCCGTGCATCTCCACCAAACGCTTCACCAGCGTCAAACCAATCCCGAGTCCGCCCTGCGACCGTTCCGCGGTTTTATCAACCTGCATGAACATGTCAAAGATGCTGCCGAGCTTGTCCGGCGGTATCCCGGCGCCATTGTCTTTGACCGTCACCACCACCTCGCCGTTGTCGCGCCTGGCCGTCAGCGAGATGCGCCCGTGCGGCCGCGTGTATTTGCAACTGTTATTCAGCAGGTTGCCAAACACCTGCGCCAGCCGCGCGCAATCCGCGTTCAGGAACACCGGCTCGTCAGGCAAATCGATAATCAACTCGTGCTCGGCCGCATCGAGCAGCGGCCGCGCTACTTCCACCGCCTGTTGAATCAGCGTCGCTAACTCCACTTCACCGCGACGCAGCTCGAGCCGATCGTGCGTGATGCGGTTCCAGTCGAGCAGGTCGTCAACCAGCCGCACCATCTGGTCCAACTGGCGTTCAATCGTTTCATGCGCCTGCTCGAAAATCTCGCCATCGCCGTTCGAGCGCTTCAAAACCTGCAGCATGTTGCTCATCGGCGCGAGCGGGTTCCGCAGCTCGTGCGCGAGCGTCGCCAGAAACTCGTTCTTCCGCCGATCAGTTTCGGAAAGATCCGCCGCGAGCCGGCGCAGATCATCTTCGAGCCGTTTTCGTTCGGTGATGTCCTGGCTGACAGTGGCAAAGCCGACGGCGTGACCGCCCGAGTCAGTGAGCATCAAAACCTTGTACGCCATCCAATGAGCTTCACCGGTTTTGAAGTGCCGGAAACGAATCTCGATTTCGCCGTGACCTTCTTTCATGACCCTTGGCAAAAACTCGTTCATGACGTGCGGCTGATCCTCTGGGAAGAAGAACTCCTGCACTGGCGTGCGACGCGCTTCTTCAATGCTCTCCAACCCAACCATGGCCAACCCGGCACGATTGATGAAGAACGGAATTCCGTTCAGGTCACACATGCCGATGAAGTCGGTGCTGTTTTCGATGACCGTGACGAAGTTTTGCCGCTCTCGTTCGACGCGGTTCCGCTCGGTCATGTCGCGCGCGATCTTCGAAGCGCCGATCACGTTTCCCGAATCGTCCTTAATCGGCGAGATCGTGAGTGAAACGGTGATGAGTTTCCCGTCCTTGCGGACTCTCTCGGTTTCGAAATGTTCGAGTCGTTGGCCGGCTTTCAAGCGCGCGATGATCTGGTCTTCTTCGGCCATTCGCTCCGGCGGAATCACGAGTGAAATGTGCTTGCCGATCGCCTCTTCCGCGGTGAAGCCGAAGAGTCGTTCAGCCGCTGCGTTCCAACTTTGAATGATGCCTTCGAGCGTTTTGCTGATGATGGCGTCGTTTGACGATTCGACGATGGCTGCGAGCAGGCGCGCAGTCAGCAGTTGGTTTGCTTTTTGTTGCTCGATCAAACGCTGCGCGGTGACGTCGCGGAAGATCAGGACGCATCCTGACACGTGTCGCTGCTCGTCGCGGATGGGCGCCGCGCTGTCGTCGATCGGACATTCGCTGCCGTCCCGTTTAATCAGCACCGTGTGGTTCGCCAGACCGACAACGATGCCGTCACGCAAGGCGCGCGTAGCGGGGTTCTCGACCGGTTTACGCGTTTGCTCGTTGATGATGTGGAACACGCGGTCGAGCGGCTGCCCCAGTGCTTCTTGATGCGACCAGCCGGTCAACGACTCGGCCACTTCGTTGAGATACGTGACGCGTCCTTCGATGTCCGTCGTGATCACCGCGTCGCCGATACTGCGCAGCGTCACGCGAAAGATTTCGCGACGCTCAGTCGCTCGTGATTGCGCGACGCGCGCGGCCTCGCCGAAGACGATAATCAACGAAGCGGTGAAGAGGTAAGCGACGAATCCGACCCAATTCGCGGTGCTGGAAAAATCTAAACCGAAGCGCGGCGGGATGAACAGGTAATGACAGATTACATATCCGATGAGCATGATTGGGATCGCAACGCGATACCCGCCAACCCACACCGCCGCCGCCACGGCCCCGAAGAGCGTTACCAGCGGCAAGGTGTCGCCCATCAGCGGCCACAGCGCCCACCGGAGTACCACGGCCAAAACGAGCGCGGCTAAAGCAACCGCATACGATCTAAACAAAGGACGCACCCTGGAAATTCCTGCTGCCGAGATTGCCGAAAACTGATCTAACTTTTCTCTCGTACGATGTATCTATATCACTGAACGACCGCGAATTTGAATAGGAATAACGATGACACCGCCTGAATCGCCTGACGAACTGCTCGTGCTCGCGGCGATTCTCGGAAACCTCGAGGCGTTTGAGCAACTCGTGGTGCGATATCGCCCGGCTGTCGTACGGTTGGCGCGGACGATCGTGGGCGCGGACGACGCCGAAGACGTCGCGCAGGACTCGCTGCTGCTGGCCTTCAAAGCTTTGCCGACGATTGAAGAGCCGCGCAAGTTTGCGGCGTGGCTGTCGGCGATCACGCGTAATCGAGCGCTGCGGTTCAGCAAAAGCGAGACGGCGAAGCTGAGTAAACGCGTGCCGCTCGATGAGGCGCTGCTCGAAAAGATTGAAGCACTGGCGAAGCCGATTGCCGAAAAGGAACGTGACGAAGCGATGCTGAAAGCACTGGACAACCTGCCGGCTGATTACGCGCTGCCTTTGAAGCTGCGCTTTCTCGACGAAATGCCGCTCGACCGTATCGGCGCGTTCATGGGCTTGCCGTTGTCGACGGTGAAGTGGCGCCTTCATCAGGGCAAGAAACTGCTGCGCGAAAGAGTGGAGTCAACGAACTAGAAAAGGGAGTAAGTAAATGGAACAAGAAACAGTGAAACTACTGAATGTGTTGCGACGAATTTCACGCGCGGCTGGTTACGCCGCGTGGACGAGGGCCGGCGCGGATGCGACGCAGTTTTGCGTGTCGCAGTACAACCGCGTGCGGGCTCGACTCTCGGAGCTCGAGCCGGCGATCAAGCCGTTGTTTACGCCGTTGGCTGACTCGGCTTCGCCCGAAGTGATCCGCATCGCGGCGCGCGAACTGCTCGCCTACTTCGAAGCGGACGAGCCGGAGTTTGCGGCGGGCTTTGGCCGCGGTTTTTATTTCGGCTGCGGACCGCGCAAACGTGCGCGCGTGCGATGCGTGCCGTTTTCGGTGGGCTGCGATTGATTCCAGCGAGGAGCAGTTTATGGAAAGAGAAAAAGAATTACTGAAACTGATCAATGTGCTGCGTCGCACGTCGCGCATGGCCCTGCAATCAGAGTGGACGGGCGGCAAAGAAGATGCCGCTGCGTATTGCACGGATCAATACAACCGCGTGCTCGCGCGACTCAAAGAACTAGATCCGGGCGTCAGCACGGTGTTCGAACCGCTGCCGGCCGGAAGTTCGCTGACCGTGGTCGCCATGGCCGCACGCCAGTTGGCCGCGTATTACGAAGACGAACTCGGACCGGCAAAAGGTTTCGGCGGTGGACGCGGCTACGGCTTCAACGTCGACCCGAAGATGTTCAGAGAGTTTTGGGACCGGTCGGCGCACGAGTTCGAAGACCTCGGCGCCTTCATTCGCGAGAGCATCGACGAATGGCTGCGACGCCGAAAAGAAAGTTACGGCGAGAAGGGAACCAGCGAGAGCGACAAAACGCGGTCCGTGTAATCTGCGGTTCAGAAATTACACGGACTTTTCAGCGGCGGAACTTTCGCCGGAACTGTGTCGCGAAATTTGACTGAGCCGCGCCGCAGCGCCGCGACTGCTGCTTCAACCTGTTCAGGCGCCAGCGCCGTACCGTTCTGGAAGAATACCCAGTCGATGTCTTCCTGATATGCGCGACGCTCGCTCGATTGAATCATTCCGTCGCGCACAAACCAGAGATTGAAGTTGATCGACATCGTGTCCTCGGGATAATACTCGCCGCCGTGTTCTGCAAATAATTTTCCGTCGACGAAGTAACGGACTTTTCCCTCCATCACCTGAGTCACGAGCGTGTGCCAGCCGGCCTCGCTGCCGTTGCTGGTTTTGAAGACGTTGTCTTTCTTCCAGTTTGGTTCCGGGCTAAACGTTTCCCACGTCGTGGCGTAGAACGTTGGCCCGTCGATGCCCCAGCCGCCGTTCGGCAAGTATTCGTAATCCAGCTCGCTGTAGTCGGGATCCATCGGCGCCTTCAGCGGGCTGATCGTGTAGAAGCTTTGCACGACCTGATCGCCGTCGGGTCCCGAGACTGGCGCGTCAGTGAAGCGAACACGCGCCGCGTAAGTGCCCTCGAGAAACTTGCGCTGCTGGCAAATCTGCGTCTGGGTCGTGTTCGCGGCGGTGCCGTCAGTCGCGGACGTCATGCGCAGAAAACGATTGTTCGGCTGGTCGGAATCCTTGAGGAGTGACACGCCTTCTTGCTTCCACGCCGCGCCCGGCACGCCGGGCCAGCCGGCCTCGGTGCGGATGATCCAGCCGTGCTTCTTCAGTTGTTGGTTATTGGCGTAGCTGAAGTCATCGAAGAGCACTTGCGGCCGCGGCGGTGGCGCTGCGTTCAGCGAAAGAAGCAAGGCCAGTCCGAGTGCCGTTGCGAAACTTTTCATAGTTTCTCCTGCGGGCGTAGAATTGCCGCCATAGTAACCGCCCAGGAGAGTGCAAACCAATGGCCGACGAGAAAGAGACCGACCTCGCTTCAGCGCCAACTCAGCAATTACCGGTGCTTGAAGCGCCCGCCCCGAAAGACGACGCAAAATTCGAAGCAGAGCAGAAACGCATCGAGCAGAGGATCGAAGCTGACGCACCGCTGCACGACATCCTCGCGGAGCTCGTGCTCATGATCGAATCGCAGTCGCCGGAAATGCTCTGCTCGATTCTGTTGCTGAGTGAAGACGGCAATCACGTGCGACACGCAGTCGCGCCGAGTCTGGCGGCGGAATACGTCAAGGCCATAGACGGCAGTCCGATCGGACCCAAACACGGCTCGTGCGGCACCGCGATGTTTCGCGGCAAACCGGTGGTCGTCACGGACATCGCCACCGATCCTTTGTGGGACGACTATCGCGAGTACGCGCGCATGATCGAGATGGCTGCCTGCTGGTCGACGCCGATCCTGTCGAGCAAAGGCAAGGTGCTGGGTTCGTTCGCGATGTATTACCGCGAACCGCGTGGGCCAAAGCCGGAAGAGCAGCACCTCACCGACGTCGCCACGAAGCTGGCGTCGCGCGCGATCGAACACACCGTCGCGCGTGAGCGTGCTGCCCGCCAGTAACCAACCCACGACTAATCGTAACCGGGAGAAACTCCAGTGAGAGACATTCGCTACGCATTGCGCAGTCTGGCCCGGCGGCCGGGCTTCACTGCTATCGCCGTCATCACGCTCGCCCTCGGCATCGGCGCCTCCACCTCGATTTTCAGCGTCGTCGATGCGGTGCTGCTGCGGCCGTTGCCGTATCCGCACGCCGAACAGATCGTTCAACTTCGCGAACTCAACGAAAAGGGTTCGAAGATCGCGTTTGCGGAGCCGAACTTCAGCGACGTTCGTTCGCGCAATCACACGCTCGAAGGCGTCGCGCAGTACAGCGGCGCATTGACGACCGTCACCGGCGGCAGCGAACCCGTTCGCGCGCTGACCTACCAGGTTTCGGCTGACTTCTTTCCCGTGCTTGGCGTGAAAGCGCTCGTGGGACGCACCTTCGTACCGGAAGAACATAAGCCTGGCGGCGCACCGGTGGCGGTGGTCAGTTACGGATTCTGGCAACGCTTGCTGGGCGCCAGATCCGACCTGACCGGCACGACGCTGCGGGTGATGGACCACAACGTGGCGGTAGTCGGCGTGATGCCCGACTACTTTGCTTTTCCGGCAAATGCGGAAGTGTGGATTCCGCGCGAACTGTTTCCCGCGCAGATCTCGCGGTCGGCTCATAACTGGAGCGTCGTCGCGCGAACGCGTCCGGACGTGTCTGTCGAACAAGCGCGGACGGACGTGAGCTCGATTCAGAAACAGCTCAAACAGGAATACGGCAAGGACGTGGACGCCGTCGATTTCACGGCGATTCCCCAGCAGGAATACATGGTCGGAAATGTTCGCGGCGCGCTGCTGGTGATCTTTAGTGCGGTCGGTTTCCTGTTGATTGTGGCGTGTGCCAACGTCGCGAATCTTTTGCTCGCGCAGGCGACCGCGAGACAGCGCGACTTCGCGGTTCGTTCGGCACTCGGCGCCACGCGTTTGCGCCTGGCCCGGCAGTTCATCACTGAGAACGTGTTGCTGGTTCTGATTGCCGGCGCCGTCGGCGTGCTGTTGTCTTTCTGGGGCGTCGATCTTTTGCTGAGCCTGAACCAGCAGGGATTGCCGCGCATGCGCGAGATTGGCGTGGACACACGCGCGATCGGTTTCACTCTCGGTCTGTCGCTGTTGATTGGCGTGGTCCTCGGAATCGTTCCGGTGCTTCGTTTTTCGCCG
>Ga0081539_10003787_pt1 | contig 17863 bp, 19 predicted proteins | sample TabmetS4T2R2_FD_71023 | JGI IMG/M metagenome (GOLD analysis project Ga0081539, IMG submission 71023) | Tabebuia heterophylla rhizosphere microbial communities from the University of Puerto Rico - S4T2R2 | ecosystem: Host-associated > Plants > Roots > Rhizosphere ...
CTGCGCAGGAGGGCAGGCGCGACCCGCGGCCGGAGGTCGTTCCAGTCGGGCGTCAGCCCGCCCTCGAACAGGATCGCGAGAAGGCCGACGACGCCGATCGAGCGGGCGAGCTCCGCGTCGTCGAAGTAGATCCCGCCGATCCCCTCCCGACCCGAGCAGCTTCCCGAGGGCGAGGATGCCCCGGCGATCGGGCTCTGGTCTTCGACGAGCGCGAGCGGCACGCCCGATTTCATTGGGATACCGTGTTCATACGGTTGGACCGACCAGGCTGAAGAAGGGGGAGCTGCAATGTCCGTCACGTCGCCCGGCGAGCAGGTAATCGATCTCGAGACGCTGGACTTCTCGCCGTCGGAGGCTCTTCCCGGTGCCAAGTCGGCGAGGGTTCCCTTCGATCCGTGCGAAGCGAAGGTGATGTATTACCCGGCCGGGATCACGATCCCGCGCCACCACCACACCGGCGACACGCTCAAGGTGATCCTGCGAGGGCGAATCGACCGTCCGGAGGGCGCCCTCACGCCCGGAGTGCTTCACGCGTGCGGAGGCCGGGAGTACGGTCCATGGGTCGTCGCCGAGGACACGTATCTCTTGCTCCTCCAGGCTCCGGGCACGACCGGCGCCTAGCCCGCCGGCAGCGCCTCCAGCACCTGCTTCGCGTGCGTCTCCGGGTTCACGCGGCGCAGGATCTTCGCGACGTTGCCGTCGGCGTCGATGACGAAGGTCGAGCGCTCGAACGTCCGTGAACCTTCGCGGTTGACGCCGTAGTCCTCGCCGGCGAGGCGCTCCGGGTCGGCCAGGAGCGTGAACGGGAGCTCGTACTTCGTCTTGAACTTGACGTGCGACGACTGCGTGTCGGCGCTGACGCCGAGGACGACGGCGCCGCGGTCGCGAAAGGCGTCGTACGAGTCCCGGATCCCGCACGCCTGCTTCGTGCAGCCCGGCGTGTCGTCGCGCGGGTAGAAGTACAGGACCACCGGGCGACCCCTGAAGTCTGAGAGCTTGACGCGCTCGCCCTCGTCCGTCAGCAGCTCGAAATCGGGCGCCGGCTTGCCTTCCTCGACCATCGCTCTCCTCTCGTTAGGGTGCTCCGACGATGCTAACCGCGCACCACGTGGTCGCAGTAGCCGTCATCGCCGTCAACGCGCTCGCAGCGGCCGCCGCCGGACTCGCGTACCGGCGGGCGCGCGACCCGGGCGCGCTCGTCTCGCACCTCCTCGCACTCGCGCAGACGCTGCTCGTCGCGCAGGTAGGGCTCGGATTGTTGCTGCTGTCCGACCACCGGCGCGCGCCCGACCGCCTGCACTACGCCTACGGGGCGATGGCGCTCGGTGCCGTCCTCTCGCCGTGGCTGTACGCGCCGCGCGAGCCTCGCCGCCGGCTGGCCTGGTTCGCCGGAGCTACGCTTGTCGCAGCCGCGCTCGCGGTGCGCGCCTACCTGACCTCATGAGACGCTTCTTCGCCGACATGAACCCGATGCTGCGCGGGTTCCTGCTGATCGCGCTGATCGCGCTCGTGATCGTCGTGCTGCAGCTCCAGCTGACGCTCGTGGCGCTCTTCCTGATCGCGCGGATCGCGTTCCTGCTCGCGATCGCCTTCTTCCTCTTCCTGATGTGGCGCGAGCGGCGCTCCGACATCGAGAGCTGGGAGACGCGGCCGCGGGTCGTCTTCTACGGAGCCGCGCTGCTGATCGTGGTCGACGTCGGTGCGTACGCGCTCCGCGGCGCTTCGGGGCTCGACGCACTGGCGTTCGTGCTGGTGCTGGCGCTGTCGGGATTCGCGATGTGGCGCGTCTGGCGCGACCAGCACACGTACGTCTAGCCGCGCGTCGCGGAACCGCTCTCGGGCTAGAACCCCTGCAGGAAGACGTCGGCGCAGAACGCGAACAGGACCGCCGTCGCGAGGAGCGTCAGCCCGATCGCGACGAAGTACACCGCGAGCAGCCGCCGCGCGAGTAGCGCGAGCGCTCCGATCGCGGCGGACGCTCCGAACGCGGCCCCGAACCAGAGCATCGCGCCGTCGCGACCATCGCCCCAGAAGAGCCCGTTCAGCGCGGCGACCGTGGCGACAATCGCTGCCCACTTCACGCGCGTGCTCCGCGCCATCGAGCGCACAATCTCCGGCGTCGTCTCGCGTAGGCGGGTCTCGAGGACGCGCTTCGTCTTCACGTTCTCGCGTACGTCGGAGAGCGCTCCGACGATTGCGGCGATGCCCGCGGCGTAGCCGAGCCAGTGGCCCCAGTCGGCGGCGCGCCTCGTCAGGAGCGCCGAGAGCGCGAGGAAGAGTGACGCGTAGACGGCGATGAACCCGTAGTCGACGCGGAGCCCGCGCCGCTCCGCGTCGCGTCGCGGGTCGCCGAGGTCGCCGCCCGCCGCTTCGACGTCCTCCACGGTGCGGACGAGCTGGAGGCGGAAGACTTTCCGGTCGGAGTTCGGCCGGTCCAGACCGGGCCGGCGCGCCATCCGGATCGCCAGCACGAGCAGGACGATTCCGACGAGCCCGAGCGGCACCCAGCCGGTGAGGTGGACGAACGTCTTCATGCGCCCGCCGCGGTCGGCGCGCCTCGGGTTCAGGCCTCCACGCGTGCGGCGGCGCCGTCGAGAGCGGCCAGCGCCTCGCGGATCGGAACGTGGCGGCCGACGAAGATCGGCGTGTCGCGCTCCGTGTAGCGCGAAGCCTCCGAGTCGCGGAGCCGCAGCATCAGGTGCATGAAGTCGGCCGGCTCGTCGCACTCGAACGCGGTCATGAACTCCTGGTCGTCGATCCCGAAGGAGTACGTGGTGTGGTTCTTGATCCCCGGGAACTCCTCGCGGCCGATCCGGATGTGCTCGTCCATCGCGCGCTGGCGGGCCTCCTCGGGGAGCGCGTACCACGGCCGCACCTTCACGAACGGGTAGACGACGAGGTACGGCGACCCCTGCGGGACGATCTTCCGCGCCTTGCGCGCCGAGGTGTACTGCGACGCGCGCGTCGTCGCGAGGTACGAGTACGGCGTCTCGAGCCAACCGGCGAGCGGCGTCCCGTTCAGCGCGGCGCCGAGGTCGCCTAGGTCCTCGTACCGCTCGGTGATCTTCCAGAGGAAGAGGTCGACGTCGGGGCGGACGCCGGTGGTCGTGTAGGCGCGGAGGTGCTCGAAGCGCGCCGCGAAGTCCTCGACGACCTCGGCGAACGCGTCCTTCGCGGCCGCGCGCTCCTCCACGGGCAGCCGCCGCCACGCGGGGTCGACCCGGTAGAAGGTGTACGCGACGTACTGGCCGTCCACGGGCCGAATCGTAGAGCTCAGCGCAGGGTGAACGGCGCGCTCCGCAGCACGACCGGCGTGCCGGGGTTGAGCGGCGCGACGAGGCTGACGGTGAAGCGGTACCGGCCCGGGGCGATCCTCCGCGACGGGAACGCGATCAGCTTCGCCTCGCGGCCGACGGCGCGGCCGCGCGTCGAGAGCGTCGTGCCGCGAGTCGCGACCTTCTCGACTCGCGCGCGGTAGTTGCAGTCCAGGTCGCACGTGAGCCGGAACCCGAACGCCGCGTTGCGGGTCTTGAAGCGGTCGGCCCGCGCCTTGATCTGGAGCTCGAGCCCAGCGCAAGCCGCAGCGATCCCGCGCCGCGAGTACTGCGCCGCGAGCCGCACCGCGGGGAGGCTCGACTTGGCCGTGCCGTTCGCGTAGTAGAGGCCCGACTGCCAGCGGTCGAGGTCGTTCTCGTCGATCGTGTGGAAGAGGAAGATCCCGCGGACGTTCGGCTGGCAGAACGCGAGGTCGATCGCCTGCGTGTAGTAGGCGGCCTGCGTCTTCTCGTCGACGGGCTTCGTGGTCGTCGGCTCGCGGCCGGTGTAGAGGCGCGTCTGCGGGCTCGGGATCTGCGTCTCGACGCCGTACTCGTCGTAGATGATCGGCAGCGTGGAGCCGATCTGCGCGGTGCCGTCGAACGCCTGGCCGAGCAGCCCGACGAGCTTGTCGTAGTCGCCGAGCCCGATCGACGTGCCGGTGTGCGGCGTCGCCGGCGGCTGGCTCGAGTTGTCGCCGTACGGGTGGAACGCGAAGCCGTCCATGATCGGGAGCGTCCGGCCGCTCGCCTTGTACGCCGCGCCCATGTCCGGGATGAACGTGGTCGGCGAGTGCGTGTCCCGGCCGGTGTTGGGCCGGTCGACGCCGCGCGGCGAGACCCCGCCTCCGTAGACGAGGTCCGTGGGGGCCACGGCCTTGATCGCGTCGTACGCCTTCGCGAGCAGCGCCTCGTACGCGGGTGCCGCGACGTCCTCGCCGTCCAAGCCGTATTGCGGCATCCAGTAGCGGTTCAGGTTCGGCTCGTTGCCGACGATCAGCTCGTGCACGCTCGGGAGGCTCGCGGCGACCGCGGCCGCGTAGCCCGCGAAGTCCGCCTGAGCCTCGTCCGAGAGCGGCGTCCAGCGGCTCCCCTGGTTCGAGATCGAGACGATCACGCGGACGCCGTCGAGCTGCGCCGCCTGCGCGACGTTCCGGAGCACCTGGAGCTCGTTGTCGCTCGGCGCGGTCTGGCCGGTCGTCCAGGTCTGCGTGACGCGCACGCCGTCGAGGCCGGCCAGCTTCAGCAGGTCCATCTGCGCCTTGGCCGCCGGGAGCGTCGGCTGCTTGACCGCGTCCTCGGTGCCGCCGATCACCATCGCCGGCCCGCCCGCGTGCGTAGCGGGCGCGAGAGCGAGCGCGAAGGCAGCGGCCGCGACGACCAGGCGCTTCATCGAGGAAACAGGCTAGCGCGGTGGAAAAGTCCCGCATAGAGCGCTAACGAAATCCGAACGGCGGCCGTGGCTAGATTGGCCTTGTGAGCCAGCGCGTCGAAGCACAGCTCCGGAAGCTCCCGGCAGCCCCGGGCGTCTACCTCTTCCGGGACGAGAAGGGGGAGGTGCTCTACATCGGCAAGGCGAAGTCGCTGCGCCCGCGGGTGCGCAGCTACTTCCAGCAGGGCTGGGAGTCGCGGGCGACCATCCGCCGGCTCCCGGAGCGGGTCGCCGACGTCGAGGTGATCGTGACCGGCAGCGAGGTCGAGGCACTCCACCTGGAGCAGAACCTCGTCAAGCGTCACCGCCCGCCGTTCAACGTCAGGCTCCGTGACGACAAGTCCTTTCCGTACATCGCCGTGACCGTCGAGGACGAGTACCCGCGGGTCATGTTCACGCGCGAGCGGCACCGGCGCGGCGTCGTCTACTTCGGCCCGTACGCGAACGCGAAGAAGGTGCGCGAGACGCTCGACGTCCTGAACCGCGTCTTCCCGTACCGGCCGTGCGAGGGGCCGAAGCCGGGCCGGCACTCGGGCATCCCGTGCCTCGACTACCACATCGACCGTTGCCTCGCGCCGTGCGTCGGCTACGTCTCGAAGGACGAGTACCGCAGCATCATCGACGCCGTGATCGAGTTCCTCTCCGGCGAGACGCGGCCGATCCTCCGCGAGCTGGAGCTGAAGATGAAGGAGGCCGCGGCCGCCGAGCGGTTCGAGGAGGCGGCGCGCTACCGGAACCGGCTCTTCGCCGTCACGCACCTCGCCGAGCGGCAGGCGGCCGACAAGCGCGCGGTCGGGACGATCGACGTGATCGGGATCGCCGCCGAGGGCGATCGCGCCGCCGTCCAGGTCTTCCCGCTTCGCGACGGGAGGCTGATCGACCGGTACGGGTTCCACCTCGAGAACGTGGGCGGGCAGGACACCGCCGCGCTGCTCGAGACGTTCGCGCTCGAGTACTACGGCTCGTCGCCCGCGGTGCCGCCGCAGATCGTCGTGCCGCGCGGCTCCGGCGACACCGAGGCGCTGGCCGAGTTCCTCTCGGAGCGGCGCGGCTCGCGCGTCGAGGTGCGCGCGGCCGAGCGCGGGGAGAAGCGGCGCCTCCAGGAGCTCGCGACCGAGAACGCGCGGCTCGCGCTCGAGTCGGAGGCCGCGCTCGCCGAGCGCAAGCGCGCCCAGCGCGTCGAGGCGCTCGAGGAGCTCCGCGAGGCGCTGAACCTCGAGAGCCTGCCGATCCGGATCGAGTGCTACGACATCTCGAACATCCAGGGCGCTTCGACGGTCGGCTCGATGGTCGTCTTCCAGGACGCGGTCGCGAAGAAGGCGCACTACCGCAAGTTCGGCGTGCGCAGCCTCGACGGGCAGGACGACTTCGCGGCGATGGCCGAGGTCGTCTCGCGGCGTTTCGCACGTCTCGCCGCAGCCGCCGACGGCACCGGTGAGGACTGGGACGAGTCCTTTGCGGCCACGCCCAATCTGGTCGTGGTCGACGGCGGGAAGGGCCAGCTCTCCGCGGCGCTCGCCGCGATGCAGGCGTACGATCTGCCGCGCGTGGCCGTGATCGCGCTCGCGAAGCGGATCGAGGAGGTCTACCTGCCGGGCCAACCGGACCCGGTCCGTCTCGACCCGCACTCGCCGGGCCTCCAGCTCCTTCAACGGATCCGCGACGAGGCTCACCGCTTCGCCGTCGGCTTCCACCGCCAGCGGCGCGAGACGAAGTCGTTCGGCTCGATCTTCGACGACCTCGAGGGCGTCGGGCCGGCCCGGCGGCGCGCGATCCTGCAGCACTTCGGCTCGGCGGAGCGCTTCCTGGCCGCGTCGCAGGAGGAGCTCGAGGGCGTGCCGGGCGTGCCGGCGAAGACCGCGCGGTCGATCTACGCGCAGCTGCACAAGGCGGGGCGGGCGTGAGCGAGTTCGTTCTCGGCACGCGTGTGGTGCGGGAGTTCGTCGCGGGCGTGGAGGAGACGATCGCCCGGGCCGCTTCGCCCGAGAAGGCATGCGACGAGATCCGGCCGCTGTTCGCGGAGCTGCTCGCCGACGCGGCCTGGCTCCCGCCGGTGTACCAGGCCGCCGCACCGGAGAGCGGGATGGGCGGCGGCATCGGGCAGTGGCTGCTCTACCGCGCCGGCGACGGGTCGCTGTCGCTCTTCTCGCTCGTCGTCCCGCCCGGGTCGGAGACGCCGATCCACGACCACCTCGCGTGGGGTCTCGTCGGCCTCTACCGCGGCACGCAGGACGAGGAGATCTACGCGCAGCGCGACGGCGGGCTCGAGCTGGTCGAGCGGCGCGCGCTCGTGCCGGGCGACTTCTACGTCCTGATTCCGCCGCACGACGACATCCACCGCGTGCGGACGACCTCGGCCGAGACCTCGGTCTCGATCCACCTGCTCACGAACGACACCGGCTGCGTCTGGCGGCACGCATACGACGCCGAGTCCGGCGAGCCGCGGCCCTTCCGCTCCGGCTGGGTCAATGTCTCGTGTGACGAGACCTAGCGCGCGAGCGACGTCGAGTACGCGGCCTCCTGGAACGTCGAGCCGCGCGGCTTCAGCGCGAGCACGAACACCGGCACGATCCGGCCGCCCGCGAACGCGACCGACATGTAGTCGCCCACCATCCGCCCGCCCGAGGTGCGGCTGATCCAGTCGAGCGGAAACGTGACGGCATTCAGGCGACGCGGGCGCGTCCAGGTCGAGCCGCCGTCGGTCGACGCGACGAGCCAGACGTCGAGCCGTTCGCGGACCTGCGAATAGAAGACGAGCGCAAGCCGGCGCGGGTTCGCCGGGTCGGCCGCGAATCCCGGCAGCTCGTAGTCGGCGCTTCGCGCGCCGGTGGGGATCGCGGCTGGCGCGGTCCACGTGAGCCCGCCGTCACGAGAGCTCGAGACGACCATGTCGTTCGCCGTGCAGCTCGCGCGGAGGCCGCAGTCGGTCCAGACGACGTAGGCGGTCCCGTCCGAGCCGACGTCGGCGACCGGGAGCGGCCCCGCGCGGAGGCGTCCCGACGGGCCTGGGCGGGCCGGGCCGATCGGGATCCCTGCCGACCACGTCGCGCCGCCGTCGGTCGAGCGGATCAGCGCCATCCGGTCCTGGTCGAAGTACGGGTTCAGCACGGTGCCGTCGGGCTCGACGACCGGCTGCACGCCCGGCGCGAACGAGCCCTCGATCGAGCGGCGGCCCGCGGCGTCGGGCGGGCCGACCGGTGCGCCCCACGTCGCGCCGCCGTCGGTCGAGACCTGCGTCGAGATCGCGAGCGTCCGGAAGTCGCTGTAGCTCACGTAGCAGTGACCGCGGAACGGACTCGACGCGCCGTTGTCGCAGACGATCCACTCCTTGTCGAGGAGGAGCGGGCCGAGCGTGGGCGCGAGCGTCGCCGTCACCGGGGCGCTCCAGGTCAGGCCGTCCGGCGATCGACTGACGAGGATCGCGGACCGGTCGCCGGCGACCGCGAGCGAGACGACGAGCCACGTCCGGTGAAGCGCGTCGTAGGCGACGCTCGGGTCGCTGACGACCGGGAAGTCGCCGGCCGGCCGCGAGTTGACCGTGAGCCCGGGCAGGAACCCGCGCCGCCACGTCCGGCCGCCGTCGCGCGAGGTCGCGAAGCCGATGTTCGCCGCCGCCCCTCCGAAGATCCGGCCGACCTGGAAGACGTCCACGACGGTCGAGCCGGCGGCGAAGTTGTCGGGCTCGACCTCCGTCTGGTGCTGGCTCTCGGGATTCCGGTACGGGTCGTTCGAGACCCGCCGCGAGACGACTTCGCAGTTGGCCGCCACGACGTCGACCGGATCGGCGGTGACGACGTCGCTTCCCGCCCCGCACGAGATCCGGTCGCGCACGCCGTTGACGGCCTGGATCCGGTCGGCGCGCTTCGTCCCGTGGATCGTGGCCGCCGACGCGCCGGACGCCGCCACCAGCGCGACGGCGAAGGCGAGCGCGAGCCGCTTCAGCGAGAACCGCCGGGAGCGCCGGGACCGTCGTCGGAAGCCATGAACGGGTACCGGTAGTCCTTCGGCGGGACGAACGTCTCCTTGATCGTGCGGGGGCTGACCCAGCGGATGAGGTTCCACATCGAGCCGGCCTTGTCGTTCGTCCCCGAGGCCCGCGCGCCGCCGAACGGCTGCTGGCCGACGACCGCGCCGGTCGGCTTGTCGTTCACGTACAGGTTCCCGGCGGCGTAGCGGAGCTTGTCGCCGGCCTCGTCGATCGCCGAGCGCTCCTGCGCGAAGATCGCGCCGGTGAGCCCGTACGGGGCGCCGTTGTCGACGAGCTCGAGCGTCTCCTCCCACTCCCGCTCCGGGTAGACGTAGGCGGTCACGATCGGGCCGAAGAGCTCGTCGCGCAGGAGCCGGAAGTCGGGGTCGGAGGTCTCGATCACGGTCGGCTGGACGAAGAAGCCCTCCGAGTCGTCCGTGCCGCCGCCGACGAGCACGTTCGCGCCGTCCCCCTGCGCCTCCGCGATCGCCTCCTTCTGCGTCCGGAACGAGCTCGCGTCGATGACCGCGCCCATGAAGTTCTCGAAGTCGGCCGGGTCGCCGACGCGGATCGCGCCGACCTCCTCGACGAGCCGGTCGCGCAGCTCCGGCCAGAGGTTCGCCGGCGCGAAGATCCGCGACGCGGCGGAGCACTTCTGGCCCTGGTACTCGAACGAGCCGCGGACGACCGCCGTCGCGACCGCCTCGACGTCCGCGGACGGGTGCGCGACGATGAAGTCCTTGCCGCCCGTCTCGCCGACGATCCGCGGGTAGTTTCGGTACCGGTCGATGTTGGCGCCGATCTCCTTCCACATCGAGTGGAAGACCCCCGTCGAGCCGGTGAAGTGGACGCCGGCGAGGTCCGGGCTCGCGAGCGCAGCGTCGCCGATCGTCGCGCCGGAGCCGTAGATCAGGTTGATCACGCCCGGCGGCAGGCCCGCCTCCTCGAGCACCCGCATGACGAAGTAGGCGGAGTAGGCGGCCGTCGACGCCGGCTTCCACACGACCGTGTTCCCCATCAGCACGGGCGAGGTGGACAGATTTCCGCCGATCGCCGTGAAGTTGAACGGGCTGACGGCGAACACGAAGCCCTCGAGCGGCCGGTACTCGAGCCGGTTCCACAGGCCGGGCGACGAGATCGGCTGCTCCTCGTAGATCCGCGTCATGAAGTGCGGGTTGAAGCGCCAGAAGTCGGTCAGCTCGCAGGCAGCGTCGATCTCGGCCTGGTGGACGGTCTTCGACTGGTTGAGCATCGTGGCCGCGTTGACGGTCGCCCGCCACGGGCCGGCGAGCAGCTCGGCGGCGCGGAGGAAGACGGCGGCGCGGTCCTCCCAGGGCGTCCGCGACCAGTCGCGCCATGCTGCGCCGGCCGCGTCGATCGCCTGCTGGACGTGCTCGGGCCCGCCCTTGTGGACGTCGGCGAGGACGTGGTCCTTCTCGTGCGGCATGACCGCTTCGAACGTGTCCCCGGTGCGGATCTCCTTCCCGCCGATCACGCACGGGATCTCGATCCGCTCGCCCTGCATCTGGGCGATCCGCACCCGCAGCTCCTCCCGCTCGGGCGTTCCCGGGGCGTAGCTCTTGACCGGCTCGTTGTAGAGCTCCGGCAGCCGCGGGATCGAGTGTGTCGGCATACGGCGGCGATTCTAGTCCGCGCTGCTTAGATTGGGACGTGGCCAAGAGCTACACGTACGCCGCGGCCGGGTGGGGCGTGGGGGAGCTCTGGCTCGAGGGCGAGCGGCTCGTCCACCACGAGCTTCCGGTCGCGGGACTGGCGGGGAGGGCGTCGCATCCGCTCGGGGAGCGCTTCGCCGCGTACTTCTCCGGCGAGGACGTGTCCTTCGAGGACGTGGAGCTGGACCTCGAGGGGTGGACGCCGTTCCAGCTCGGCGTCGTCGCCGCGCTGCGCGCAGTGCCGCGCGGCGAGGTCGTGACCTACGGGGAGCTCGCGGCGCTGGCCGGGCATCCCGGCGCGGCGCGGGCGGCGGGCACGTTCTGCGCGCGGAACCGGTTCGCGATCGTCGTCCCGTGCCACCGCGTGGTCGGCGCGGACGGGCTCGGGAGCTACGGCTCGCTCGGGCTCGGCTACAAGCGACGGCTCCTGGAGCTCGAGGGTGCCGCTCTCTGAGGACCTGCGCAACGAGCTGGCCGCCGTCGCGCCACGGAAGGAGTGCGACCGGCTCGCCGAGCTGTCCGGTTTGTTCCACACCGTGGGCCGGGTGCACCTACGGGGCCGGGGCGAGGTCGACGTCCACCTCGACGTCGCGAGCTCGGCGGTCGCGCGGCGCGCGTTCAGCCTGCTGCGCTCGTTCGGCGTCGCGTCGGAGATCCGGACGTACACGCAGCGGTCGTTCGAGCGGCCGACGCGCTACCAGCTGCACGTCGCGGGCGACGGGCGGGCCTTGCAGGTGCTGAACGAGGCCGGCGTCTTGACGTCACGGCTGGCTCCTCTGGAGCGGCCGCCGCGCCGGGTCGTGGCGCGGTCCTGCTGCCGCGGCGCGTACCTGCGCGGGGCGCTGCTCGGCGGCGGGTCGCTCAGCGGGCCGCGGGCGCCGCACCTCGAGGTTCGGGCCGCATCGCTCGAGGGCGCGTCGTTTCTCGCGGGCGTCGCGAGGGAGGAGGGGCTCGCGCTCGCGACGGCCGATCGCGGTCGGCACGCGGTCGCCTACGCGAAGGGTGCGGAGACGATCGCGGGCGTGCTCGCCGCCGCGGGAGCAAGCGCCGCCGTCCTCGTGTTCGAAGAGCGTGCGGTGCTGGGCGCGACCCGATCCGCGGCCAACCGACTCGCGAACGCCGACCATGCGAACCTCGTCCGCACGAGCCGCGCGGCGCACGCGCAGGTGCAGGCCGTTCGGCGCCTCGACCTCGACACTCTGCCCGCGCAGCTCCGCGAGATCGCCGAGCTCCGCCTCCGCCACCCGACGCTCTCGCTGCGTGAGCTGGCGCGCCGGTGCCGCCCGCCGACGTCGAAGGCGGCGGCGTATCGGCGCCTGCGGAAGCTCGTTCGCCTCGCCGAGCGGTAGGACGGTTGCCTCTAAGCGCCACCGCGAAAGTTCTCACAGAACCTACCGAATCATGCATACTCATTTCCGAGGCGGGTCCGTGCTCGTCCGGCGCCGGATTCAGACCCCGTCCGACGCCAAGGTCCTGAGCGTGGTTCAACCGGAGGGGGAGGTCGTCCTCGGAGCTTCCCCTCCGGCCCGCCTCACTGCGCCCGGAAGTCCGCCCCGGCTTCGCCGGGGCATGACGACTTCCGGGCGATCGTGCGCTTCGTAGAGCGTTTGTGAGCGGCATCGGGCGGAGCCCGACGCCGCGGCGAATACGAGCGCACCCGGCGTACTGCGACAAAGCCGATGCCGACCACGAGCAGGCCGATCGAGATGACGCGGCCCAGGTCTGAGGCGGAGCTCGGCTCTCGCGGGGTCACATTCAACGGGGACGACGGAGATCGGCGAGAAGGCTCGGAGTGCCGGGACACGCCCCGCGCCATCGACCAAGTCGACAAACGCTGGTCGCGCGGCAAAACGAGGCCGCCAGGCGTGTCACCGTCGATCGCGTGCAATCTCGTTACCGTGAGGCCGTGCCCGTTTTCGGCCGCCCGTACTGTGATCCCGAAGACCTCCGGCTCATGCAGGCCCTCGTCGCGGAGGCGTGGCGGCTGGAGGGCCCGTTCGTCGAGCGACACATCGGTGATGTGGCGTGGGGTCGCTACCACATCGCCGGGAGAGAGGACGAGTGGCGGATTCGGGTCTGGCAGGACGACGGCGCCGTGGTCGCTTGGGCATGGGCCTTCTTGCCTGCGACGCTCGACTTCCAACTTCATCCTGAGCGACGCGACCTCCTCGACTCGCTCCTCGACTGGTTCGAGACCGAGACCGTCGGCGCGCCAAAGCTGGAGACGTCGACGCTCATCGACGACGCGGAGACTGCGTCCGGTCTCGAGCGGCGCGGCTACCGGCGAGCCGGACCGGATGAGCCATTCTTTGTCCATCTGAAGCGCGACTTGGAGGACATCGGCGAGATCGTGCTCCCGCCCGGTTTCTCCGTCCGCCAGGTCCACGGAGAGGGAGACCTCGAGCGCCGCGTCGCCGTCCACCGATCTGCGTGGGCACCTTCACGCGTGACGACGACGAGCTATCGCGACGTCATGTCGGCTTGGCCGTATAGGGAGGAGCTCTATTGTGTCGTCGAGGCGCCTGATGGCTCGTTCGCGGCGTACTGTCTCGCTTGGCTCGACGAGGCGAACGCGGTGGGGGAGTTCGAGCCCGTCGGGACAGATCCTCGTTTCGTGAGACAGGGACTGGCCGCGGCGGCCTGCACGTCGGCGCTGGACCAGCTGCGCCGGCTCGGCGCACACAGCTGTGTCGTCCATGCGCGCGGCGACGTCTCCTACCCGGGACCGCTGAGGCTCTACGAGTCGGTCGGGTTCCGGCGCTACACGGAATCCGTTACGTTTCGCCGGTCTGCGTAGGACCGGGGATGGTCGCTCTGCCATAGACCTTTCGCGGCGCTTGCCGTCGACGCGCCTGTAGACCCGAGTGGTCTAGCGCGAGCCGCAGGTTTCGTCCTCGGCTCCCCCTAGCGCTCCCGGGCCTGCCGGTGTCCCGCCTCACTGCGCCCGGAAGCGCACCCCGGCTTCGCCGGGGCATGACGACTTCCGGGCGATCGCGACGCCGCGGCGGAGACCCGGTAGCTTCGGGGTGGTGGAGCTTGGGGAGTGGCACATGTGGTGGAAGCGCCGCGGGGCCACGGGGGTTCGGCGGTTGCTCATGGAGGGATGGGATCCGATCGGCGTGGCCGAGATTCCTGAGGCGGCGGACGAGTACGACACCTACGTCGGCGCCGTTGGGCGGATGCTGCGTGAAGGCAGGAGCGCTGACGAGATCCACGCCTACCTGACCTTCGTGCGCGTCGATCGCATCGGTCTCGGACGGCTCCCTGGCTGGGAAGAGCGCGAGCAGATCGTGGCGGATCGCCTCGCGAATTGGTACGCCGACGAGATGCGAGGGGCCGGGGAGTGACACTCCGGCCGGATGCCAGCTGCGTTGACTTCGTTCCGCCCGGGTGCGAATGTGGATTGCAACGTAGGGACGGCTGGTTGCCGCCTCTGGAGAGGAGAGCTCCAATGAGGCTTCCGTACCTGACCTTGCTCGCGGTCTTCGGTCTTCTCGTCGCCGCGTCGTCGAGCGCCGCCGCGCCGCCCGCGCACCCGGTGACCGGGACGCTGAGCAGCACTACCACGACCGGCGTCGCCACGTTCTGCACCGCCGGAACGATCTCGTCGAGCGGCACCGTCGACGCGACGTTCATCGGGAGCGGCACGTACACCGGGACGGTGACGACGAGCAGCTGCCTGTTCCCGCCGTTCTGCTGCGGCGTCTCGTCGGACCCGTACCCGGTCGACGGCGCGTTCACGTTCTCGGGCCGTGGCGGATCGTTCACGGCCTCGGGAAGCGGCACCGGGGTGACGTTCACCAGCGCACACACGGACGACTACACGTTCGATCTCAGCCTCACGATCGACGGCGGAACCGGGCGGTACCGGCACGCGACCGGATCCCTCTCCGTCCACCTGCTCGCAGACGCGTTTCTCCAGGACCAGACGGAGAGCTCGCGCGGGACGATCGACGGCTCGATCACGATCGGCGGCAAGCCGTGAGCGCTTAACCCCGCGACGCTGCGCTCGCCGTAGCCCATAGACTCGCGCCGTGGCGACGGCACGCGTGGCGATCAACGGATTCGGGCGGATCGGGCGCAACTTCTTTCGCGCTCACCTCGAGCGGGAACCGGCGTTCGAGATCGTGGCGATCAACGATCTCGGCGACGCGAAGACGATGGGCCACCTGCTCAAGTACGACTCGAACCTCGGGCCGCTCGGTGGCGAGGTCGAGGTCGGCGACGGCACGATCACCGCGGCCGGCGTCGAGCTGAAGGTTCTCTCCGAGCGCGATCCCGCGAACCTCCCCTGGGGAGACATCGGCGTCGACGTCGTGCTCGAGTCGACCGGTTTCTTCACCAAGCGCGAGGCCGCGCAGAAGCACCTCGACGCGGGCGCGAAGAAGGTCGTCATCTCGGCGCCGGCGACCGAGCCGGACGTGACCGTCGTCCTCGGCGTCAACGACGACGCGTACGACCCCGAGCGGCACTCGATCGTCTCGAATGCGTCGTGCACGACCAACTGCGTCGCGCCGCTCGCGAAGGTGCTGCACGACCGGTTCGGGATCGAGCAGGGCTTCATGACGACGATCCACGCGTACACGAACGACCAGCAGATCCTCGACCTCCCGCACTCCGACCTCCGCCGTGCGCGGGCGGCCGCGATCAACCTGATCCCGACGTCGACCGGTGCCGCGCGTGCGATCGGGCTCGTCCTCCCGGAGCTGCAGGGGAAGGTCGACGGGATCTCGGTGCGCGCGCCCGTCTCCACCGGCTCGATCACCGACCTCGTCGTGCGCCTCGGCCGCGAGGCGACGGTCGACGACGTGAACGCCGCCTATCGGGAGGCGGCGGCTTCCGGGCCCCTCGCGCCGTACCTCGAGTACACGTCCGATCCGATCGTGTCCTCGGACATCGAGCGGAACCCGCACTCGTGCATCTTCGACAGCCAGCTCACGATGGCGAACGGCACGCTGGCGAAGGTCTTCGGCTGGTACGACAACGAGTGGGGCTACTCGTGCCGGCTCGTCGACCTCGTCGGCAAGCTCCTCCCGTAGATGCGCCTGCCGCGCTCGGTCGAGGCCGCCGACGTCGGCGGGAAGCGCGTCCTCGTCCGCGCCGACCTGAACGTCCCACTCGAGGACGGGCGCGTCGCCGACGACACGCGCATCCGCGCCTCGCTCCCGACGCTTCGGCTCCTGCTCGACCGCGGCGCGGCCGAGATCGCCGTTTGCTCGCACCTCGGCCGGCCGAAGGGGCCTGACCCTGCGTTAGCGATGGCTCCGGTGGCGGCGCGGCTTCGGGAGCTGCTTCCGGAGGACCGTGTGGAGGTGCTCGAGAACACGCGCTTCGACCCGCGCGAGACGGCGAATGACCCGTCGTACGCGCGAGAGCTCGCCGACGGCCGCGACCTCTTCGTCAACGACGCGTTCGGCGCGGCCCACCGCGCCCACGCGTCGACGGAGGCGGTCGCGCACGTCCTCCCGGCTTACGCAGGCCTCTTGCTCCTGCGCGAGCTCCGCGAGCTCGGCAAGCTCCTGGGCGAGGTCGAGCGGCCGTTCGTCCTCGTCTCCGGCGGGAAGAAGGTGGACGACAAGCTGCCCGTGCTGCGGAACCTCGGCGGCAAGGCGGACTCCGTCCTCGTCGGCGGGAAGATGGCCGAGGAGCTGCGGGAGGAGAACCCGCTCCCGTTCGAGGTCGAGCTGCCTTCGGACGTGGTCGCCGCGGCCGCGTTCGACGCGGACGCGGAGGCGCGGGTCGTCCCGTACGACGCGCTGCCGGACGGCTGGCTCGGGCTCGACATCGGCCCGGAGACGCGCCGCGCTTTCGCCGAGCGGGTCGCGGGCGCGCGAACGATCTTCTGGAACGGGCCGATGGGCGTCTTCGAGTGGCCGCGCTTCGCCGACGGGACGAAGGCCGTCGCGGAGGCCGTGGCTGCCGCGGACGCCTTCTCGGTCGTAGGCGGCGCCGACTCGGTGCGGGCGCTGCGCGAGCTCAATCTGACGGAGCGCGTCTCCTGGGTCTCGACCGGCGGCGGGGCATCGCTCGAGCTGCTCGAGGGCAAGGACCTGCCCGGCGTGGCCGTGATCCCTGCGGCCACTTCGGGGTCAGACCCCGAGACGGCCTAAGCGAGCTGGTTGTCGCTTGGTTGCGAGGCCGCAGAGCGTTTCTCTCCACCAGGGCCGGGTCCGCTCTGGTCGGTACCCGGGGTCAGACCCCGACGTGAGCCTGTCGGGTCGAGGAAGACCTGCTTTGCTGCGGGGAACTCGTGGCGGAGTTCGCGCTCGATCGTCGAGGCGACGCGCTCGACGTCGGCGGCCCGGACGGCGTCGTCGAAGTCGACGCGCGCGGCGACGAGCAGCGACTCCGGCCCGACGTACATGGTCAGGAGCTCGCGGACGCCGCACACCTCGGGGTGCCGCTCGATCAGCTCGCGCAGCCGGTCGCGCTCGGCCTGAGGCGCCGCCTCGCCTAGGAGCAGGCCCTTCGTGTCGCGCCCGAGCTGGAACGCGACGAAGACGAGCAGCACGCCGACCAGGATCGCGGCGCCTGCATCCCAAGCGGGACGGCCCGTGAGCGCCTCGAGGCCGACTCCGGCGGCGGCGAACGTCAGGCCGACGAGGTCGGTCGCGTCCTCCGAGAGCACGGCCTTCACGGTCGGGTCCTTGCTCTGGCGGATGTACTTCACGAGCGGAACGCCCGCCTCGCGCGCTTCGCCGCGCACCTGGCGGATCGCGCGCACGAACGAGACGCCCTCGGCGACGAACGCGAAGACGATCGTCCCCATGGCCAGCGCGAAGCTCTCGTGCGCCGTCGGCCGGAGGAGCCGCCACACGCCCTCGCCGACCGAGAAGACCGCCCCGGCCAGGAAGATCAGCACCGCCGCGAGCAGCGTCCAGAAGAACCGCTCCTTCCCGTAGCCAAACGGGTGCTCCTCGTCCGGCTCGCGCTCGCCGCGCCCGATCGAGACGAGCAGGAGCAGCTGGTTCGTCGTGTCGGCGACCGAGTGCGCCGCCTCGGCGAGGAGCGCCGACGAGCCGCTGAGCGCTCCGGCGATCCCCTTCGCCGTCGCGATCGTCGCGTTGGCGCACACCGCCACGAGCACGGTCTTCTTGCTCTCGCCTGCCATGGCCGCTCCGTTCCCTTCCGCGGCCATACCATTCGCCTCGTGCTCGTCGCCGGGAACTGGAAGATGTTCAAGGGCCCGCGCGAGGCGGCGGCCTTCTGCGCGGCCTTCGACCCGCCGGCGGCCGTCGACGTCGTGCTCTGCCCGCCCTACGTCTCGCTCGAGACGGTCGCGGCGACGGGCGCAAGAACCTACGCGCAGAACGTCCACTGGGCGCGCGAGGGCGCGTTCACGGGCGAGGTCTCGGCGCCGATGCTGGCCGAGATCGGCGCCGCCGGCGCGATCGTCGGCCATTCCGAGCGCCGCCAGTACTTCGGGGACACGGACGAGACCGTCGCTCGCCGCGCGTACGCCCTGGTCGAGGCGAGG
>Ga0081539_10003788_pt1 | contig 17858 bp, 13 predicted proteins | sample TabmetS4T2R2_FD_71023 | JGI IMG/M metagenome (GOLD analysis project Ga0081539, IMG submission 71023) | Tabebuia heterophylla rhizosphere microbial communities from the University of Puerto Rico - S4T2R2 | ecosystem: Host-associated > Plants > Roots > Rhizosphere ...
GGGACCCCTGGCGTTCGAGCCGCGCGCCGTCGACGTCGCCGACCTGATCCGCGCAAGCTGCGAGGGCTTCGCCAGCGTGGCGGAGATACGAGGGCAGCGGCTCGTGCTCGAGGCGCCCGCCGTGCTGCGTGCCCGCGTGGACGAGGAGAAGGTGCTCTCGGTCGTCTCCAACCTGCTGGCCAACGCGCTCAAGCACGCGCCGGACGACGGCCTGGTGCGCTGCTCGCTCGCCGCGGCCGACGGGCGCCTGCGGATCGAGGTGGCCGACGACGGCCCGGGCGTTGCCGTCGGGCAGAGGCGCGCGATCTTCGAGCGCTACCGGCAGGCGTCCGACAGCGCCACGCGGCCGGCCGGAAGCGGGCTCGGGCTCGCGATCGTGCGCGAGCTCGTGGAGCTGCACGAGGGCCGGGTCACGCTCGCCGACGCGCCGGAGGGCGGGGCGCTGTTCGTCGTCGAGCTGCCGCTGGCGCCCAGCGAGGCTTCGGGCGAGCCGGCGCCGCCGACCATCGACGTGGCCGAGCGCCAGCGCGCGACGGTCGAGCGGCTGCGCGCCGACCTCCAGGCCGCCGGACGGCGTGGCGCGGGCGCGTCGCGCACTGACGCCGACCGCGCGAGCGTGCTGGTCGTCAGCGCGGATGCGGAGCTCGGGGCGTTCGTGCAGGAGCTCGTGGCCGACGGCTATGGGGTCCACCACGCCGCCGACGCCGTCCAGGCCGCGCGGCTCATCGCCGAGCGCCGACCCGACGCGGTCGTGCTCGACGCCGCGGCGGGCGACAGCGCGCTCGCCGCGCTCGGGCGCCGGCTGGGGCGCACGCCGCTGCTGGCCCTGGCCGGCGCGCGCGAGGACGTGCCGGCGCTGCTGCGCGCGGGAGCGCGCGACTGCGTCGTCAAGCCCTTCGACTCCGACGAGCTGCTCGCGCGGCTGGACGCGATGGTCGAGCGCGGCCGCGCCGCCGAGCGCGGAGCCGCCGACCTCGCCGGGCTCGATCGCGCCTTCCACGCCGTACCGCTGCCGATGGCGCTGGTCTCGACCGAGGGGCGGATCGTGCGGGTCAACCGGGCGCTGTGCTCGCTGCTGGGCTTCACCGCGCGCTCGCTGCTGCAGCGGACCGTGGAGGAGCTCATCCACCCGGCCGATCTGCCGGCCGACGATCGCGGCGGCCGTCGGCTGATCGTCGATCGCGGCACCTGGCGGCTCGTGCGGGCCGACGGCTCGTACGTGCGCGTGCGCGCCGCGACGTCGCTGGTCGACGATCGCGAGGGGGCCGACGGCTGCCTGCTGTGGCACCTGACCGAGATCGGCGAGGAGCACCACGTTGACGGCGGCGCGGGCGTGCTCGTCGGGTTGCCGGGGCGGCGTGCGTTCGAGCGCGCGGTGCGCCACCAGCTCCTGCGCTGCCGGCGCTACGGCGAGCAGGCCGCGCTGGTGCGCTGCTCGCTCGACGGCCTGCCCGACGTGCGGACCGCCGATGGCAGCGACGTCGCCGATCGGCTGATCGCCGCGATCATCGAGGCGGTGCGACGGCGGCTGCGCGGCACCGACGTCGTCGCCTACACCGGCGACCACGAGATCGCCGCGCTGCTGGCCCATGCCGACCTCGACGCCGCGATGACCACCGCCGACGCGATCCGCGAGGCCGCCGAGGACCAGCGCGTGGTCACGCCGCGCGGGTACGTCGGGACGACCGCGGAGGTCGGGGTCGCCTCGCTGGCGCGAGCGGGCTCGCCGGGGCGCGCGTTCCTCGAGGCCGGGCTGGCCATGCAGGCGCAGGAGCCGATCGCCGCGAACCTCGGGCGCTTTCGCCGTCCCCAGCCGGCGGCGGCCGAGGACGTCGGGCTCGGCCGGCCCTGAGGACTACGAGGCGAGCCGGCGGGGCTCGTCGGCCGGCTCGAGGCCGGGCTCGGAGCGCGCGGCGCGCAGCTCGTACGCGGCGCGCGCCTGCTTGTCGGCGCCCATGAGGACGCGATCGGCCTTCATCGCCCGGGCGATGCGCTCGCTGATGCGACGCGGGAGGACCTGGTTGAGGCGCTGGGTGCGATGGCTGGAGCGCGGCACCCACACGTCGACGACGCGGTACTGGATGGCGTGGACGATGGCATCGGCGACCTGCTCGGGCCGCAGGTGCTTGAGGCCGAACGCCTCGCCGGTCCCGGCGCCGAGCTCGGTGTCGACGACGAACGGCATGACGTAGCTGAGCTCGACGTTCGAGCGGTCGATGTGCAGCTCGCCGCGGACGGCCTCGGTGAGGCCGACGACCGCGTGCTTGGTGGCCGAGTAGGTCGCGCCGCCGGGGGCGCCGTACTTGCCGGCCTGCGAGGAGATGTTCACGACGTGGCCGCGGTCGCGGGCCATCATCCGCGGCAGCGCGATCTTCATGCCGAGGATGACGCCGTGGACGTTGATGTCGATCATCCGGATCGCGGTCGCGTCGTCCTCGTCGATGAAGCGGCCCAGCGGCATGATCCCCGCGTTGTTGACGAGGACGTCGAGAGGGCCGAAGCGCTCCTCGGCCGCGTCGACGAACGCCTCGAACGAGTCGCGCCGGGTGACGTCGAGCGCGAAGCCGGCGGCGTTCGGGCCGATCTCGGCGGCGGTCTGCTCGGCCAGATCGGCGTCGAGGTCGCCGATGGCCACCTTCATGCCCTCGCGCGCGAAGGCCTGCGCGGTCGCCTTGCCGATGCCGCGCGCGGCGCCGGTGATCGCCGCGACCTGCCCGACGAGGATGCGGGGCTTCTTTGCCATGCCGGGGACAGCCTCCTCACAAAAGTGAACGAGGCGTCACTTTACCGGCTTACGGGATGAACTCCGGCCCCTTGTCCGTATAGGCCTTGCGGAACTCGCGCATCGCGTCGATCGCCTGCGGCGTCAGCTGCTGGCAGCTGATCGACTTCGTCCACGCCGCCGCGGCGTACTCGTCCGGCATGTTCGTGTTGTTCTCGAAGAACAGCGTGTGGTAGCCGGCGGTGTCGTTGAGCGGCTCCTCGGCCAGCGCGCGGAGCTTGGCCACGTCGGCCGCAGGCGCGCCCGGCTTGTACTGGAACTCGATGCGCCCGTGCTCGAGCGAGTGGACGAAGTTCTCCTTCGGCGGCGTGTTGCCGGCGCGGTAGATGCCGTCGGCGGCCGGCGTCGGGTTGTGGTTGCCCGAGGTCGGCGGGTTGGTCTTGTAGGTGACCTTGCCGGCGGTGTGCGTGCGGCCCTCGGACTTGAACTGGGAGAACGTGCAGCCGGCCGCCTTCGCGTCGGTGGCGAGCTTGCTCGGGTCGACCTTGTCGCCGCCGCTGCCACCGCTGCCGCCCACCACGACGACCACGATCACCGCGACGACGACGAGCCCGGCGGCGATGGCGCCGCCGAGGCGCAGCATGCGCTTGCGCGCCTCGGCGCGGCGGGCCGCCTCCTCGCGCTCGAGGCGCTCGCGGCGCCGGCGCTCCTTCTCCTCGGTCCGGTGGGCCATGGCGGCTGGAAGCCTAGGCGACCTTCCGGCTGCGCGACGCACCACCGCGGCGGCGCGGCTTCCAGCACTGGTCGAGGAAGTCGCCGATCTCGGTCGTCAGGCGCTCGGGGGTGAGGCGCAGCTCCAGGATCGAGCTGGCCTCGATCAGGCGCGCGTTGGGGAGCTCGTTGACGAGCGCGCCGGAGTCGCTGAACGGGTGGACGGGGTCGCGGTGGTGGCCGATGACCAGCGCGGGCGCGGTGATGCGCCTGCGCAGGGTGCGGTGAGGGGCGGTGCGGCCGAAGAACAGCCCGTGCAGGACGGCGGCGCTCGGGGCGGGGTCCTGGCGGATGGTGTCGAGGGCGAGGTCGGCCAGGAGCGGGCCGCGGCCGGTGGGCACGAGGCGCGCGGCGCGCGCGAGAGCGCGCATGACCGGCTCGCCGAAGCTCAGCGCGACCATGAGCGGCGTGAACGCGACGGCGCAGGCGAGCAGGGCGTTGTCGAGCACCGGCATCTCGACGACCATGCCGCGCACGCGCTCGGGCGCGTGGACGGCCGCTTCGAGGGTCGAGTTGGCGCCCAGCGAGGCGCCGCCGAGCACGGCCTCGTCGACCTCGAGGTGGTCGAGCAGGCCGATCATCTGCTCGCCGAAGAAGCTCATCGAGTACAGCGCCATGTCGCGCGGGCGGTCGGACCTGCCGTGTCCGAGCAGGTCCAGCGTGACGACGCGGTGGCCGCGCTCGGCGAGGGCGCGGGCCAGCGGCGCGTGCATCTTCTGCGACAGCAGCAGCCCGTGGACGAGGACGAACGTGCGCGGTCCGTCGCCGTAGATCGTGTAGTTGAGGCGGTGGCCCTCGTGGCGGAAGGTCGGCATCCGTGTCGGGGATGCAGCCTAGCTTGGCGGGAGGTCGCGCCACGCCGGTGCCTCGCCGCGGTAGAGGCCGTGGCCGCCGAGGACCATGCGGATCGTGCGCTTGAGGATCTCGAGATCCAGGCGCCACGAGCGGTGCTCGATGTACCAGAGGTCGAGCTCGATGCGCTCGTCCCAGTGCAGCTCGGTGCGGCCGTTGACCTGGGCCCAGCCGGTGATGCCGGGCTTCACGGCGAGGCGGCCGCGCTGGCGCTCGGTGTAGCGGTCGACCTGGACCGGGACGGTCGGGCGGGGCCCGACGATCGCCATGTCGCCCTTGAGGACGTTGACGAGGTTGGGCAGCTCGTCGAGCGAGGTGCGCCTGAGCAGGCGCCCGACGCGGGTGATCCGGGTGTCGCCTTCGCTCACCGCGAGGCCCGCGCCCATGTGCTCGGCGCCGGTGACCATGGTGCGCAGCTTGAGGACGTCGAAGGGGCGGCCGTCCTTGCCGACGCGGCGCTGGCGGTAGATCGCGCTGCCCTTCGATTCCAGGCGGATGGCGATCACGGCGACGAGGAGCAGTGGCGCGGCGAGGGTCAGCGCCGTCGCCGCGACGACGACGTCGAAGGCGCGGCGCGCCATCAGCGCGTGCCCTCGGGCGGGGCCCAGCCCGCGGGGGTGCCGTGGGAGGTAGTCGTAGAGGCCGGCGGCGACGGAGGCGGTGGTGAGCACGTAGTAGCGGGCGATCAGGAGCGGCCGGGCACGCACCACCCTCCCAAGCGCGGCTGCTCCCCCCACCGCCAGTTGCGCCCCAAACGCGACCGCATAGAGCCGCCCCCGGCCCAGGAGCGCCGCATTGGCGATGAGGGCGATGAGGTGCAGGAGGGGTGCGGCGTAGCGGAGGACTCGGTGGCTGAGGATCATCAGCGCGTAGCCGGGGCTGTAGCCCTTGGGGGAGAGCAGGCCGCCTCTCAGGACGATGGGCCAGGCGTGGCTCATCATGCGGCGCTTGCGAGCGAACTCGCCTTCGACGGTGGGCACCATCTTCTCGGTCGCCTTCGCTTCGGGCGCGTAGACGGCGCGCCAGCCGCGCTTGACCATGTTGAAGGGGAACGAGAGGTCGTGGCCCATGACGGGGTCGACGTTGAGGTACGCCTCGGGGCGCACGGCGTAGATCGCGCCGTTGCCGGCGGTGACGCTGGCCAGCTGCGATTCGCGTTGGCGGATCGCCATCTCGTAGCGCCAGTACAGGCCCTCCTGGTTGCCGCCGTCGTCGCCGACGAAGCGCACCTGGCCGCAGGCGTAGCCGACCTTCGGATCGGCGAAGGGCGCGGCGAGGGCGCGCAGCGCGCCGGGGTCCCAGAGCGCGTTGGCGTCCGAGAAGGCGAGCAGGTCGCCGGTCGCGCGCTCGACTGCCGCATCCTGCGCGCGCACCTTCCCGCCCCACGGCAGCTCGAGCACCAGATCCGCACCGGCCGCCCGCGCGCGCGCCGCCGTGTCGTCGGGCGATCCGTCGCACGCGACGATGACCTCGAGCTTCTCGCGCGGCCAATCGAGCGCCCGCGCATTGGCCACCTTCGCCTCGATGACCCCGGCCTCCCGGTGCGCCGCGACGATGAGCGACACCCGCGGCTGCTCGGCAGCCGGCGGTGTCTCGCTCCCAGCGCCCCGCACGCGCCCGAGCACCGCAAGCACGGCGGGATACCCCACCTGCGCATACACGAGCAGCCCCGCCGCACCCCAGAACGCCGTCTTGACCACCGCCACGCCGCGCATTCTCCGTGAAACCACAGCCGCGAACGTCCGTGGCGTTTCACACCTGTTGTTACGCGATGGACGTTCGCGTCGGTGGAGCGAGCCCAAGGAGGCATTGCGGGGCGTCGTACACATCATCCGAGGAAATGCGGAGCACGCGCCACCCGGCGGCGCGCCACACCGCCTCCTTACGCGCATCCTCGCCGACGTCCTGGTGGAACGGGCCTCCGTCGATCTCGATGATGACCCCGTGCTCGCGCCAGCTGAGATCCGCCTCCTCGCCGGCGATCTTCGCGTTGAGGCGCGGCAGGGTGCGGCCGGCGTCGCGCAGGACGATGAGCGCCATGATCTCGGCGCCGCTGCGCGCCTTCGCGACCGGCAGACCGTCGTACTTTGCCAGCGTGCGCAGGACGCGACGTGTCCCGCGACGAGCGGCGTGGGCATCAACCGCACGGAGCAACGCCTCGCTGCTCGTCTTCTTGATCCTCAGTGCCTCTCTCACCAGCCGCGCCAGACCTCCGTCGTTGACGTACGGCGCCATCTCGATGATCGCGCGCTCGGGCGTCGTGGTCGGGATGCCCTCGAGCGTCGTGGTGTTCCCGGCGAGCGTCACGCTGCGGTAGACGAAGACGCCGTCGAGCCGCCTGGGCCCGCCGTTGCCTGGGCGGGTCACGGTCTCGATATGGCGCCGCCGATCCCAGAAGCCGTGTAGCGCCGCGCTGCTCGCGTGGCTGAGATAGCTCTCCGGGGCAGTGAGGGTGGCGGCCATCCACTGTCCTCGCGGGTCGTCCATGAACGGGCGACCGGCGAACACCCCCTGATGGACTGCGCGCAGCCGTCCCGTCGCGACCCGGTGGTTCACCTCGCGCCGGGAGTACCCCAACCCCTCCATCTGCGCCAGGCTGACACGGTTCCACTGCTCCTCGAGCAGCCCGAGCAAGCGAACGTCCCGCATGTACCCATAGAGGTGTTACGCGGTGGACGTTCGCCCCCCGGGCGAGAGGGAGGCGTAGAGGTCGAGGTGGGCGTGGGCTATCGCTTCCCAGCTGTGGTTCGCGGCCAGGGCGTTGGCTGCCGTGGCAAGGTGGGCGCGGCGGTCGGGGTTGATGAGGAGCGTCGCGAGCGCGTCGTGCAGCGCGGCTGGGTCGGCGGGTGGCACGAGCTCGGCCGCCCCTGCCTCGGCGATCTCCGGGAAGCCTCCGACCGCCGAGAGCACGAGCGGCAACCCGAAGCCCAGCGCGGTGAAGAGGACTCCGGACTGGTCGATCTCGCGGTATGGCAGCACGGCGAGGTCGGCGCGCTGGAAGAGCGCGGCGGCTTCGCCTTCGCTGACGAAGCGCTCGACGAAGCGCACGCCGGGCGGGGCGGCGGCGTGCAGCGGCGTCGTGTCCATGCGCGGCGCGCCGACGATCCACAGCTCGGCATCCTCGATGCCGCGCCACGCCTCGAGGAGCACGTCGATGCCCTTGTAGGGGCGCAGCAGGCCGAAGCAGAGCGCGACCGGACCATCGAAGCGGGGAAGCTCGGGCGGTAACGGTGCATCGCCGACCGGGCGCAGGATGCCGTGGGGGATCACGTGGACGCGCGCCGCATCGACGCCGAGCTCGGCGACCAGGCGCTCGCGGCCATGGCGCGAATGCACGACGACGGCATCCATCGCGTCGTACAACCGCCGCTGCCCCGCCCGCTGCCCGGGGCGCGCCTCGCGCGGCAGCACGTCGTGCGCGGTCAGGACGCGGGGGCGGCGGAACGCGCGCACCAGCAGCTGGTCGAGCTGCTGCACCGCCAGCCACTGGAAGTGCACGACGTCGGCGGGTCGGCGCGCCGCGAGCAGCATGTCGGGCACGTGTGAGGCGAGGCGCGCGGCGCGCCGTCCGCGACCCGACGGGGCCCACCGGTAGAAGTCCTCGCGCACCGCGAAGCCGTCGGCCGCCGGCACCTCGCCGTGCGCGAACGCGGCCGTCAGCAGCTCGACCTGCGCACCGGCCCGCGCCAGCGCCGCGCACAGCGCGCGGTCGTACGGCGGCGTGTACGCGGCGGGGTCGAGGACGCTCACTCGCATCGGAAGAGGCGAGAATAGGCGCGACAGTGGCGGTCGAACTCTCCTTCTGCGTCGTCAACACCGACCAGCGCGAGCTCCTGCTGCGCTGCCTGGACGCGATCGCGGCCGAGCGCGAGCAGCTCGACTTCGAGACCGAGGTGCTCGTCCTCGACAACGCCTCGCGCGACGGCTCGGCCACCGCGGCGCGCCGCCACGCGCTCGCGCCGGAGGTCATCGCCCTCCAACGCCGCCGCGGCAAGGGCGAGAACGACACCGCGCTGCTCAAGCGCGCGACCGGCCGCTACGCGCTGCTGCTCAACGAGGACACCGAGCTGCGCCCCGGAGCAGTCGCCACCCTCCGCAAGGCGCTCGAGGACGACCAGCGCGCCGCCGCCGCCGGCGCCCGGCTCCTGCGCCCCGACGGCACCCCGCAGCCCAGCGCGTGGCGCTTCCCCTCCCCGACGACCGCGCTCATCGGCGCGCTGTTCCTGCACAAGCGCTTCACCGTCCAGAGCCGCGGCAGCAAGACGCGCCGCGTCGACTGGGCCCAATCGGCCGCGCTGCTCGTCCGCACCGACGCCGCCCGCGAGATCGAGTGGTTCGACCCGGCGTTCTTCGTCTACTCCGACGAGGTCGACTTCTGCCGGCGCCTGCGCGACGCCGGCTGGCGCACGCTCTACGTCCCCGCCGCCGAGGTCGTCCACCACGAGCAGCTGTCCACCGGGCCGGTGCCCGCGCGGCGGATCGTCGAGCTCTCGCGCAACCGCGACCGCTACATGCGAAAGCACCACTCGGCCGGCGCGGCCGCCGCCGTGCGCGTGCTCACCGCCTGGGCCTACGCCGTGCGCTCGATCGCCGCGCTCGCGCTCCCCGGCCACGACCCGCGCCGCTACTGGCGCCACGTCACGGCCACTCTGCGCCCCGACCGCGGCGAGGGCCTACGAGAGGCCGCGATCGAGCACAACCGCGGGCGGCGGCTGTAGCTCGCGCCGCAGCCGCGCGACCTCGGGCACGAGCAGCACCGGTATCAGCGCGAAGACGAGCAGCCGCGACACGAAGCCGCCGGCGCCGCTCTCGGGCAGCAGCAGCTCGCCGCCCACCGATACGCCGGCGACGATCGCCACGATTCGCGCCAGGCGCGGCCACTCGAACGGCACCACGAACAGCCGCCGGGTGAGCAGGTGGACGACGACGAGCATCGCCAGGTAGGCCGCGCACAGCGAGATCCCCGCGCCCGACGGCCCGAGCGGGCCGACCAGCAGCGCGAGCCCGACGATGTTGACGACCAGCCCGATCGCCGCCGCCGGGAAGGTGCGCGTCGTCACCTTCGCCCGTCCGGCGATCGTCACGAAGACGAGGAACAGCCCGTACAGCGCCCAGCCCAGCGCGACCCACGGCAGCGCCTCGTGGGCGGCGAAGAAGTCGTCGGCGGTGAGCAGGCGCACGACCCAGCGCCCGAGCAGCACCAGTCCCCCGACGACGAGCCCGGACACGATCACGTAGGCGGTGGTGACCAGCGCGTAGAGATGGCGCGCCTCGTCCTCGTCGGTGATCGAGTAGGCCAGCGGCGGCCACGCGTACTGGAAGCCGCGCACCGCGACGATGACCACCGTCGCGAGCTTCACCGCCACCGCGTACAACCCGGCCGCCGCCGGCGAGTCGGCCCGCAGCAGCCACGCGCGATCGACGACGTTCAGCGCGAAGACCGCCGCATCGGCGGGCACCGTCGGCGCGCCGAAGCGCAGCAGCGGGCCCAACGTGCGCGGCGCGCGCAGGTCGAGTGCCACGCGCCTTCGCAGAGCGAAGACCCACAGCCCGACGAGCACCACCGTCGACGCGGCGTAGTTGCCGAGCACGTAGCCGCGCGCGCCGGCGTCGAAGCCGACGACGAGCGTCACCGTCAGCGCCACGGTGAGCACGACGTTCGTCACGCTCGCGGCCAGGTAGGTGCGCCGGCGCTCGTCGACGCGCAGCAGCGCGTACGCGATCTCGAGGTTCGTGAACGCCCACAGCCCGAGGATGCCGTAGGCCATGAGCGTCGCGTCGCTGGTGCGCAGCAGCGCGACCGACAGCGGCCCGGCGAACGCGAGCGCGACCAGCGCCGCCAGCGTGCTCGTGACCAGCGTGAACGACACCGTCCGCCGCGCCAGCCGATCGCGCCGCTCGGCGTCCTCGTCGTCGAAGTAGAAGCGCACGAACGCCTCGCCGACCCCGAAGCGCAGCACGATGCTCGCGAGGATGATCGCGGTGAGCAGCGTCTCGGCGTAGCCGAGCTCGGCGCGCGTGAGATGGCGCGTGTAGAGCGGCAGCGTGAAAAGGGCCAGGAACCCTGCCACCAGGCTCGAGGCCTGGTAGGCGAACCCCGACGTCGCCAGGCGCTTGAGGTGGCCCTGCACGCCGGGGGACGCTACTCACCCCGCCAGCAGCTCCATCAGCAGGCCGTCGTGCCAGCCGCGGCCGTCGGCGTCGCGCTCGTAGCGGCGCATCACCCCGACGCGCCTGAAGCCCGCCTTCTCGTAGGCGCGAATGGCCGCGGCGTTCGACGCCGCCGGATCGATGGTGATGCGGTGGTGGCCGCGCTCGTCGAAGAGATGGCGGGCGACCCTGCGCACCACCTCGCTGCCGAGCCCGCGACCGTGCACACGCGGATCGAGGAACAGGTCGATCGAGGCGTGGCGGTACGTCGGGTCGGGCTCCTCGGCGAACTGGACCATCCCCGCGACCGCGCCGTCGACCTCGATCGTCCAGCGCGTCACGTCGGGCTCGTCGGCGAGCGGGAAGTCGTCCTCGGGCGGCTCCCACCAGCGCGCGACCTCGGGCGTCGCGCGGATGCGGCGCAGCTCGGGCGCGTCGTCGGGGGACAGCGGGCGGAGGGCGAGCATGCGCTCGAAGGTACCCTCCGGCCGGTGGCGGATCGGCTGATCTGCGTCCTGCTCCTCCCCACGCCGCTCGAGCGCTTCATCCTGCGCGATCAGGCGGAGGACCTGCTTCGGGCTGAGGGCGTCGTCGCCGTCGACCCGCCGCGGATGCCCTACGGCGCGTTCATGCGGATGCCGCTGGCGATCGGCGACGGTGTCGCCGCGCGGCAGGCGCGGCGGCTCGTGCGCACGCTGCGGCGCAAGGTCCACGGCGAGCCGCGCGTGATCGTCATCTTCCACGCGCTGCAGTACCAGCTCGGCCGCGCGGTCGTGGCCTCGGTCCCCGGCTGCGAGCTGTGGTACTGGCGCTGGGATCGCTTCGAGCGCGCCTACGACGCGAACGAACGTCAGCGCGCCCGCCTCGACGACCTCCACGAGCACGCGGCCGAGCGCGCCGCGATGGTCATCACCGTCTCCGACGAGCTCGCGCGCCTGGAGGGCGTCGCGGGGCGGCGCGCGACGATGGTCCCGCTGGCCGCCGACTCGTTCCCGGCGCCGAACGGCGGCGACGTGGTCGCCATCTGCATCGGCCACCTCGGCTGGCGCACCGACTGGTCGCTGCTGCGCAGCGTCAGCGAGCGGCTCGGCGACCGCCTCGTCCTGCTGCTCGCCGGCGAGTGGCACGACGACGAATGCCGCGACGACCCCGACTTCCAGTTCTGCCGCAGCGCGCCGAACCTCGTCTGGCTGGGGCGCCAAGAGGACGAGGCGGCGGCCCGCCTCATCCTCTGCGCCGACGTCGGCATCGTCCCGTTCAAGGTCGAGCCGTTCAACGACGCCGGCCTGCCCTACCGCATCCTCAAGTACGCCCGCGCCGGCCGCCGAACGGTGACGCCGAACCTCGCCGGCGTGCGCACGTGGGCCAACGCGGTGACCGTCGCCGACGGCCACGAGGCGTTCGCCGACGCCCTGCTCGCCCACGCGGGCGCCCGCTCGCGGCCCGATCACGACCTGCGCGCCTGGGCGCTCGAGCAGACCGCCCGCGCGCAGAACGAGCCGCTTTGGCAGCGCCTGGCCGAAATAGGCGTCGACACCTCCGTGACGCGCTAGCGGCGCCCGGTTACCCTGGCGCTCTCATGCGTGCCGGCCGCGCCGACCGGATTGCTCTGAGCCGAAGCGAGCGCCTGGGCGCGGCCATCTTCGGCCTGCTGCTGGCGATCTTCGTCGTCCGCTGGTTCGTCGACACGCCCGGCCTGAGCCTCATCTTCCTGGCCGCGTTCCCGATCGTGCTCGCCGCGTTCGCGCTCGGCCGCGACGCGGCGATCGCCTGCGGCGCCCTCGCGGGCGCGCTCTCGATCATCGTCTCGGTCGCCAAGCCGGGCACCGATGTCAGCACGAGCGCCCAGGTGGTCGGCGGCATCTTCCGCACCATCGTCTTCGTCGGGCTCGGCGCGCTCGTCGCCATCCTGATCGAGCGCAGCACGGCGCTGCGCCGCAGGCTCGCCGAAGCCGAGGCCGAGGTGCGCGAGCTCGAGAGCCTGCGCGCGGCGCTCACCTCGCCGGATCTGCCTGCGGTCGAAGGGCTGTCGATCGCCACCTCCTACACCCCCGCCGACGGCCCGGTCGCCGGCGACTTCTTCCTCGTCGCGCCGTCCTCGAGCGACACCGTGCTCGTCGTGGTCGGCGACGTCGTCGGCCACGGCCTCGACGCGGCCCGCCGCGCCTCGTTCGTGCGCGCGACGATCTCGCTCTTCGCCGAGCACACGAACGACCCGATGTCGATCCTGCGCCTGGCCAACACCGCGCTGGCCGAGCGCGAGCCGGGCGCCCAGTACGTCACCGCGCTGTGCGCGGTCGTCGCCGCTGACCGCGCGACGATGACGTGGGCGAGCGCCGGACACCCGCCGCCGTGGGACCTCGATCGCGCCGAGCCGCTGGCCATCGACCACCACTGCATCCCGCTGGGCATCGAGCCGGTGCTCCACGGCCAGCCGATGACCACCCGGCTCCCGCCCGGCGGCGGAGTGCTGCTCTACACGGACGGGCTCACCGAGGCGCGAACCGCCCGCCGCACCGAGAGCCGCGAGCTCTTCGGCGAGCAGGCCGCGCGCGACGCCCTGCGCCGCATGCGCGGAGCCTCGCCGCAGGAGATCGTCAGCGCGCTGCGCAGCGCCGCGGTCGCGCACGCCCAGGGCGCGCCGGCCGACGACCTGTGTCTGGTCGCCGTGCGCCGCGACGCGCCGGCCGTTCAGCGGCAGGCCGCGTAGGCGCTGAACCGCGCGTTGCGCGCGATCGGGACGAAGCCCGGATCGGGCACGTTCGTCGACGGGCTGGCGCCCGCGGCGAAGCCGAAGCGCCGCAGCTCCTTCTCGCCGAGCACGAAGATCGCCACCCCGCGCGAGCGGCGCCGCGCGCTGCGCGCCCCGACCCGGCGCGCCGGGAGGTCGAGCAGCCAGCGCGTGTCGGGCACGAGGCGGTAGTTCGGATACGTGATCGGGCCGCAGCGCATGTCGCGGCGCACGGCGGGCGCGTGGAGGATCGCGACGAGGTCGTCGTGCGAGCCCTTGATGAAGCGAAGCTCGCCGCGCAGCACCCCGACCGCCGGCGAGCGGATCGCCACGAAGGCAACGCCGACGATGGCCGCGCCGATCGCCGCCCGCGACCAGGCGCGGCGCAGCGGGCCGGGCTCGAGCGTGGTGAAGCCGAGCACCCCGTAGGCGGCGACGATGCACAGCGCGACGACGGGCACGGTCAGGTACCTCGGCAACACCGAGAGCCCGGCCAGCCCGGTGCCCACGAAGGTCACCGCGCCGGCGCCGAACAGCGCGATCGGCACATGCAGGGCGCGGCCGCGGCGAAAGCGCCACAGCAGCACCGCGCCGATGACCCCGGCGGCGGCCACGGGCGCCCGCGCGGTGTCGGTCAGGAACGACACGAAGGAGCCGGGCACCGACGACAGCCCGCGGTTGCGGTTGAGCTCGTCGGCCAGGTCGCTCGTGGAGTGCAGCGAGAAGAGCGGATCGCCGGTGACGATCAGGTCGACCGCGCACCAGGTCACCGGCGCCAACGCGGCCAGCGCGAGCAGGTCGAACCTCCTCCACCCGCACCACAGCCAATAGGCGCCGGCGAGGACCCACGCCTCGGGCCGCAGCAGCCCCGCGACTGCGAGCACGACCATCACCGGGACCCCGCGGCGCGGTGCGCGCGCCTCCATCGCCGCCGCCCACACCACCAGCGCGAGGAACGGCATGTCCACGTACGCGCGCGCGGCGTAGAGCAGGAAGGCGAAGCTCGAGCCGACGAACGCCGCGCCCAGCAGCCCCGGCCACAGCCCGAAGCAGGCGTCGCCGACGCGGAACGTCCCCCACACCAGCGCGACCATCGAGAGCACGCAGACGATCACGATCAGCCGGTCGCCGTCGGTGCCGACCAGTCCGACCGCCGCGCACAGGGCGATGAACAGCGGGTGCTCGGTCGGCGCGGCGTAGGCCTCGAAGTCGGGCTTGATGCCGTGCAGCAGCTCGCGACCCCACACGAGGTGGAAGTAGGTGTCGTAGTTCGGATAGGTCGGCACGAGCAGCGCGGCGACGAGCGCCGCCGCCGCCAGCGCGGCGACGACGACCGGCTCGGCGCGCCTCATACCGCCGCCAGCCGCGGCCGCGACGCCGGCTCGGGCTCGCGGCGCCACAGCGCCAGCGCGGTGCCCGTACCCAAGAGCGTCCACGTCAGCGGATCCTCCAGGAAGGCCGCGTACATCATCGAGTGCGCGACGAGCGCGGTGAACGCGGCGGCCACCGCCGCACGCTCGGGGAACTCGCGCGCGCCGCGGAACAGCCGCGCGAACGCCGCGACGAGGAGCACGAGGTAGGCGGCGAGTCCGAGGGCGCCCTGCTCGGCCGCCACCGTGATCGGGATCGTGTGCGACGCCGAGGTCGCGCGCTCGGCCGAGACATGCTCGGCGCGGCGGTACTCGCGCCCGAAGCCACCCGAGCCCTTGCCGGCGATCGGCGCGTCGGCGAAGAGGCGCACGCCGCCCTTGATGAGGTCGTAGCGCCCGCTCGTGGCCTTGTCGGCCGACTTCGAGCTGCCGAGCTCGAGATGCACCGCGCCCGGGGCGATCGCGACGAACCCGATCGCGACGATGAGCGCCGCCGCCGACAGCCCGACCGCCCACCGCACGCTCCAGCGCATCGCGCCCAGCACCGCCAGGCCGATGAGCAGCGCGGCGAAGCTCGACTGCGAGAAGGTCAGCACCAGCCCGCCCCAGAGAACGGCGAGCAGGAGCGCGCCGGCGATCACCTCGACCCGCCGCCGCGCCCACAGCAGCCACGCGGCGACGAGCAGCATCACGAGCGCGAGGAAGCGACCGTAGATGTTGGGATCGAAGAACAGCGAGTTGACGCGGAAGTAGTCCTCGAGCTGGTTGGAGGCGATCACCTTCGGGTTGAGGAACAGGTGGCGCGTGGCGTACTCGACGAAGCCCACGCCGACCAGGGCCAGCGCGAGCACCACCAGCACCCCGACGCACACGCGCGCCAGCTTCGGCGTCCACGGGACGCGGACGAGCAGCACGAGCAGCAGCGCGAACGGCACGTAGAAGAAGACGACGTTCTCCAGTGCATGGCCGAAGTCGTCCGAGTAGCTGGCCTGCACGCCGTAGAGGGCGAGGTAGATGGCCAGCGCCCATTCCAGGACGCCGGCGCGGCGGCCGTTCTCGTGCGGCTCGTCGCCGAACAGGCGCGGGATCGCGTAGCCCAGCGCGCCGGCGGCGACGACGAGGTAGAGCGGCACGAGCAGGTTCGACGTCGATCCGCCGGAGGCGATCGGGACGCGGAACGGCAGCGTCGCCACCGCGGCGACCGGCAGCCACGACGGGCGCCGCGCGAAGAGGACGGCGAGCCCCGCGACCGCGCACACGGCGACGATCCCGCCCGCGACGGCGAGCGCCGGATGGTCGCGCAGGGGCTTGACCTGATCGGAGTCGGCGATGTGGAAGCCGAGGATGATCGGCGCGAGGATGAGCGCGCCGAGCATCGCGGCGGCGCGCGTGCGCGGCGAGGGCGCGACGAGGGCTCCGGCCGCCAGCAGGGCGGCGATGATCAGCGGGACAGGAGCGTCCATGTCCGGTCGAGGAGGGCGGTGATCTGCAGGTCGCCGCCGGCGGCCTTCGACGGCAGCTCGGGCAGCGGGAAGCGGATGACGAGCCCCTTGCCCAGGCGGTTGGCGGAGATCGTCGGCAGCGTCGACGGCGGGTCCTCCGTCACCGCGCTGGCCAGTGCCTCGCTGCCCAGCGAGTCGGACTCCTGGATCGAGGTGAACGGGCCGAACTTGCCGGTGGTGCCTTCGAAGAAGTGGATGTCGTCGCTCTTGCCGACCACGTTGGCGGGCGCGGCGAGCTGCTCGGGCGGGTGCAGGTGGGCGCCGAGCAGGTCCGTCGTCGCGGCGGGAGTCGGCGCGACGAGCCGGCCGCGCGGCGAGATCGCCACCTGGCGCCTGAGCGAATCGATGCCGAAGGTGGCCAGCGAGCCGCCGTCGCGCACGAAGCGGCGCAGGCGCTGCTGCAGGGAGCGGGGAAGCCAGCGCACGTCGGAGGGCAGGATGACGCCCTTGTGGCCCTGCAGTCGCGGTCCGCGGTTCGTCGCCAGCGCGACGTCGGTGGTGATGTCGTAGCGGTGGTGGTTGCGATCCAGCCAGGCGAGCAGCGGCGCCTCGCGGGTGGCGAAGTCGGCCGGCAGGCCGTCGCCTGCGTAGACGCGGTTGAGCTTGACGCCGACGCCGCGGTCGAGCAGGTTCGGCAGCCCGTCGCCGTCGTCGTCGACCGAGTTGCGCCCCTGCCAGGTCATCACCGGCAGCACGACGAGCACGCGGTGGCTGTCCCGGCTCTGGACCGGGATCGGCACGGTGGCCGAGTGCGTCGCCGTGTTGACGCGCATGAGGTAGACGCCCGACTCCCTGCCCGGCGCGTGCAGGCGCACGCGCGCCGAGGTCTTGCGCCGCGGCGCGGTCGCCTCGTTGGTGCCGACGCGGCGCAGCGACCAGCGCCACGGCTTCTGGCGCGCGTCGACGGCGACCTGCAGCTCGTCGCCGGTGGTCGTCGGCAGGTACGGCGGCAGGACGCCGAGGTAGCGGACGGTGATGCCGCCGTGGCCGGGAAGCTTGCCGCCGTAGGTCGCGCCCGGGAGGCCGTGGTCGTCGAGCGGCGGCGAGAGCCCGCGGTTGCCCGCCTTGTCGCGCGTCTCGATGGTCGCCACGTAGGTGCCGGGCGAGACCGGGCGCCCGTCGACGGTGCCGTCCCAGCTCCACTCCTTCGCGCCGTTCGAGAGCTTCTGCTCGAGCACCTTGCGGGTCGGACCGGGACCGGTCTTGAAGAGCCGGATGACTGGCCTGTAGCCGGGCGCTTGGAGGTGGACGATGGCGTCGCTGCCGTCGGGCTGCGGCAGGATCTCCGGACCGAACTCGTTGTGCGGGCCGACTGCGACGACCAGCGGGCGCGGCGGCGTCGTATCGAGGCGCACCGACGTCGCGAGCTTCACGCTGCGGCCCTGGCGGCGGAGCGTGACGCGGTAGCGGTAGCGCCCGTCCGGCGCGCGGTTCCCGTCGTCGGTCCGGCCGTCCCAGAGCAGGCGGACGAGCTCACCGGCGTGCACGTGGCGATTGTCGATGAGCTTGCGCACCTCGTCGCCCGAGCTGTTGAGCACCGCGACGGTGATGTCGTCGGTCTCCTTGGGCTGGAAGGTCACGCGCGCCTTGTCGAAGCGGCCATCGCCGTTCGGGGAGAAGAAGGGGAAGACGTGGATCTCGCCCACCACCGGCGGCGAGTTCTTCAACCGCTGGGCCAGGAAGAACGCGCCGAACGTGGCGACCACGAGGACGCCGAACCCGCCCGCCGCGAGCCGGTTCATGCGCCAGCCGCCGGCTCG
>Ga0081539_10003789_pt1 | contig 17853 bp, 14 predicted proteins | sample TabmetS4T2R2_FD_71023 | JGI IMG/M metagenome (GOLD analysis project Ga0081539, IMG submission 71023) | Tabebuia heterophylla rhizosphere microbial communities from the University of Puerto Rico - S4T2R2 | ecosystem: Host-associated > Plants > Roots > Rhizosphere ...
CGTATCAGCGCATCGTCGGCGCCTGCCTTCGGCGCGTGCTCGGGCCGCTCGAAAACGGTTTCGACCTTTTCGGGCAGATCGCCTGGAAAAACCGCCGTCTCGGTCTTGCCGTCGAATTTTTCCTTGCCGATCGTTTCGCCGGCAAGCGGGGTGCCGATGATGACCGGGAGTGTCTCGCGGCCCTGTCTCACCGTGCCTTCGCGGGTCGCCCTGACGGCAGCCATTGCGAGCACCTCGACATCGGCGCCGGAAAAATTGGCCCGTGCTATGGCGCGGTCGGCCAGACGCCGAACGATCGCCTGCAGCCGGTCGTGGCTCTCGTGATGGAGCTGGTCGGCCTTGGTTGCCGCGATCAGGATGCGGTCGATACGGTGCGAGAAGAAGTCGCTGAGGAAGCCGCCGCGACCCGGCCTGAAACAGCCGAGTATTTCGGTGAGCGCGCGCTCCAGGTCGGCCATGGCATCCGGCCCCGCATTCAGCGCTTGCATGGCGTCGATCAGCACGATCTGACGGTCGAGGCGAGCGACATGTTCGCGGAAGAACGGTTTTATCACATGCGTTTTGTAGGCCTCGTAGCGGCGCTCCATCATTGCCTGCAGCGAGCCGGAACGGCCGCGCCCCGAACCGAGCCCGGGCAGGGGCGCGAAAGTCAGCGCCGGCGAGCCTTCGAGGTCGCCGGGCATCAGGAAGCGGCCGGGCGGCAGGGTCGAGAGCGCCCGCTGATCATGCTTGCAGGCCTTCAGATAATCGGCAAAACCCTCCGCCAGCCGGCGCGCCGTCGTCTCGTCGGCCGGAGCCAAGGCATCAATCCCGTCGGCCAGCGCACGCCAGTCCGCCGAAAGTTCCTCTCGCACCGGAAGCACCGCCAGTTCGAAAGCTTCGCGCGAGAAGTCGGCATAGGTTTTGCCGAGCAGCGGCAGGTCGAGCAGCCATTCGCCCGGATAGTCGACGATGTCGACGGACAGCTTGCCGCTCGAGAACAGCCGCCCCCACGCCGAGGCCGATTCATATTCGATCGTCAGCCTGAGCTCCGAGATGGCGCGGGTGGAGTCCGGCCAGACACGGTCGTTCACCAGCGCAGAAACGTGATCCTCGTATTGAAAGCGCGGCACGGCATCGTCGGGCTGTTCCTCGAGGAAGGCGCGAGCGATGCGACGCGACTTTTGTGCCTCAAACAGTGGCAGCCGGCCGCCATGGATCAGATTGTGCACGAAGGCCGAAATGAAAACTGTCTTGCCGGCGCGCGACAGGCCAGTGACGCCGAGCCTGAGCGATGGTGACATCAGCCCGGCAGCACGCTCGGCCAGCGTGTCGAGCGCGATCCGCGCCTCGTCGGTGAAGGTTGTCAGCGATGTTGCCAAATCTCTGCCTCTCGGCCCGGCCTCCCGATATAGGGTGTTGACGTTTCTGCCGGAAGGATCGTGCTAAAGGTCAGCCGGCGTGAGAAACGCCTCGAGGAAACCCTTGCCGGGTGCGGTTTCCGAGAGAGCTCCCTGGAAGCGGATCACCGCGAGCGCGGACGTCGGGAAGCCCGTGTTGAGCGCGATCCTGGCCTGCGGGTTCCCGTCGCTGGCAAGCGCCATTGCGACGTCCTCCATCATCGGGTTGTGGCCGACCAGCAGCACCTCGTCGGCATCTGCCGTTTCACGAACGAAGTCGACGTAGCCGGCGGCGTCGGTGCTGTAGAGCGAATCGGAATACACGACGCGGCGGTCGCCGGTATGGCGCGCCACCCAGTCAAGCGTCTCGCGCGCACGCCTGGCGGAGGAGCACAGAACCAAGTCGGGGATGTAGGCATTTGCCACCATGGCAGCACCGATCGCATCGGCGTCGGTGCGGCCGTTCGGCTCGAGCGGACGGTCGAAATCCCGCATCCCGGGTGTAGCCCAGCCAGCCTTTGCGTGCCTCAACAGGAAAAGACGGCTCATGCGACAGGCCCCTCCGGCTGGTTCATCTAGCGGTCAGACGACCATTGCGCAATGCGCGGCTTCGGCTGGGCCGGTGGATCGTGGTTACCCAATCGGAAATGGTTGCACCGGCTGAAATTCGGCCGTAATTCGGCTGCAGGAGCCCGCAGTCGTTGGCATCCTGCCCGGTGCTGACAAATGCGTGAAGCGCTGGAGCTTTGGCCTTGTGCGGCCTTGGCTCGCCGAGTATATGGGCCCGCAAAACAATGGGTTGTGGGGTGAGTCGATGAACGACCTCGTTGATGTGGATTATGTCCCCTCCGAAGACGAACCGTTCATGAACGAGCGCCAGAAGGCATATTTCCGGGCAAAGCTCATTACCTGGAAGAACGACATCCTGAGGGAAGCTCGGGAAACGCTCGAAATTCTGCAGCAGGAAAACGCCAATCATCCTGATCTCGCAGACCGCGCCTCTTCGGAGACCGACCGCGCGATCGAACTGCGCGCCCGTGACCGCCAGCGCAAGCTGATCGCCAAGATCGATGCCGCGCTGCAGCGCATCGAGGAAGGCACCTACGGCTATTGCGAGGAGACGGGTGAGCCGATCGCGCTCAAACGGCTCGACGCACGTCCGATCGCCACTTTGTCGATCGAGGCGCAGGAACGTCACGAGCGCCGCGAAAAAGTCTATCGCGACGACTGAAGCGGATGAAACGAGGTGGCTGCGGCCGCCTTTTTGATTTCAGCTATTTCTTGTTCGAAAGCTCGCCGAGCAGACGGTTCATCTCGTCCTCGAGCGTCAGCTCGGGCAATTTCTTTTTGGCCACATCGCCGGAATTCGGTTCGCTCACCGGCGTCTTGCCATTATCGAGCGGCTTGAGCCTCGGCGCCGCGGGGGGGGTGTTGTTGGCCGGCTGCGAGGGGCGGGAGATTGAGAAATTCGCCTCCGTGGCCGGCGCGGACGGCCTCGTCGCAGGCATGCGCACCGGGACCGGCTTCGCGACAGTGGCGACCGGAGCCGGGGCGGGCGGTGGTGGCGGAGAGCGATGGGGTGGCTGCTGGGCAGGTTGCTCCGGCTTGGCTGGTGGTGTAGCCGGACGCCGCTGCTCGATGCGCGGCTGGGCAGGCACCTCCGCCGCGCGGGGCCGTGGCTGCCCATCGGGCGCCGGCTCCACGGACGCCGCGCGTCGTGCCGGGCTGTGCAGCCTGATGTCGCGCTCGACCACCACATCGGTCGGCCCCCCGATCAGGATCAGGTGCTCGACATCGTCACGCCGCACCAGGACCAGCCGGCGCTGGCTGTCGACGGCGGCCGCATCCATGACCGCCAGCCGCGTCTTCCTGTTGCGGCCGCCGGCCACGAAGGTTCCGAATGTCATGGATCGTACGATCCGGATGATGATGAGGACGATGACCAGGACGACGAGGGCAAGGAGCGTCCAAAGCACCGCGGGTGCAAAGTTCGGTCCAGCCAGGTCGTTCAACCAGCCCATCGTCTTTTCTCCCCACATCCGCGTCTGGAGCGCGGACGTTAGCCGCGCCGACGCTTGCCGGCAAGTTGCGTTTCAAGGTTTGGTGGCGTTGTGATCCGCCTTGTTGACGAACGGGTTTTTTCGTCCACAACCCGCGGCGGACTTTCCGCTATATAGAGAATGTGATTCAACCGGCGGGCAAGGCGACTCGGAATGGCCGCAAGCGTGGGGCGAATGCCAAAGGAAACGCGCAACGATTTCTATCCCGCGCCGATCGTAGACCAGGACTTGCGGCCGGGTGTGATCACGCGGCTGATCGTCTTCTTCGTCGTGCTGTCCGGGGCGTCGGTCGTCTTTGCGATTTTCCGCGAGCGGCTCGGCGATCCCTTCCTGCTCGGCATGCTGGGCGTGCTCGCCATGATCGGGGTGGGCTACCTGTTCGCGACGGCCATCGGCTTCGTGCAGGTCGCGCCTCGGTCCACCAATGACGAAATCGCCAAGGCCTTTGCCGATTCCTTGGAGCAAGGCCTCATTCTCACTGACCTGAAGGGCCGCGTCGTCTACGCCAACCGAGCCTATTCCGACATGACCGGCGCCACGACCGCAGCCGACATCAAGACAATCGAGGCGTTGCTGTCGGACGCGCCTGAGGCGTCATCGATCGTCTACCGGCTGTCTTCCGGTATCAAGGACGGCCAGGCTGGAGACGGGGAATTCAGACTCGGCCAAGCGATCCGCCCGGGTGCGGAACCGGGCGCGCACTGGTATCGACTGAGCGCCCGCACCTTCAACGTGCCGGGCCAGCGCCAGCCGCTCGCGGCCTGGCAGATCGCGGACATCTCACGCGAGCGCGCCGAGCAGGAGCGCTTCTTCCTTGATCTGCAGAAAGCCATCGATCACCTCGACCACGCGCCGGCCGGTTTCTTCGCCGCCGACCAGGAGGGACGTGTCACCTATATCAATGCGACCCTCGCCGAGTGGCTGGGCATCGATCTCGCCAGCTTTTCGCCGGGGGACGCGACGCTGTCGGAAATCATCGCCGGCGACGGCATGGCGCTGGTGCGCTCCGTCAGGGCCGAGCCGGGCGCCACGCGCGATACCGTCATCGACCTCGATCTCGCCAAGGTCAACGGCGAAGCGTTGCCGGTGCGCTTCATGCACCGCGTCAGCGCGAGCCGCGAAGGCGCGCCGGGACCGAGTCGCACGATCGTGCTCAACCGCACGCTCGGCGAAGATGCCTCCGCCGAGTTGCGCGCTTCCGAAATACGCTTCACGCGTTTCTTCAACTCTACGCCGATGGCGATCGCCGGCGTCGACCAAGCCGGGCGCATCGTCAGGACCAACGCGCCGTTCCTGTCGCTGTTCGTCTCCGTCGTGGATCGCGATGCCGTCGACCGACGCGTCAGGCTGGATACGGTGATCCACGAGCGCGACCGTGGCGCCTTCGCGGCAGCCCTCGACCGGGCAAAGCAACGGCAGGCCAACATTGCGCCCATCGATACGGTGCTGCCAAACAATGAGGAGCGGCACGTCCGCTTTTACGTCAATCCCGTCGCCGACGGCACCGGCGGGGAGGGGGCCGAGGAGGCGGCGATCGTCTATGCCGTCGAAACGACCGAGCAGAAGGCGCTTGAGATCAAGATGGCGCAAAGCCAGAAGATGCAGGCGGTCGGCCAACTCGCAGGCGGCATCGCGCATGACTTCAACAACGTGCTCACCGCCATCATCATGGCGTCCGACCTGTTGCTCACGAACCATCGGCCGTCCGACCCGTCCTTCCCGGACATCATGAACATCAAGCAGAACGCCAATCGCGCGGCCTCGCTGGTGCGCCAGCTTCTCGCCTTCTCGCGCAAGCAGACGCTGCGGCCCGAGGTTCTGAACCTCACCGACGTGCTCGCCGACCTGAGGATGCTGCTCGCGCGGCTGGTCGGCAACGACATCAGGCTCAGCGTGGACCATGGTCGCGACCTGTGGCCTGTGCGCGTCGACATCGGCCAGTTCGAGCAGGTGATCGTCAATCTCGCGGTCAATGCCCGCGATGCCATGCCCAATGGCGGGTCGCTTGCGATCCGCACCCGCAATATCGGCATGGAGGAAAGCCGCTCGTTCCAGCATCGCGAGCTGACGCCCGGTGAATATGTGGCGATCGAGATCGAGGATACGGGCACCGGCATCGCGCCCGACGTCATTGAGAAGATATTCGAGCCGTTCTTCACCACAAAGGAGGTCGGCAAGGGTACCGGTCTCGGCTTGTCGATGGCCTACGGCATCATCAAGCAGACCGGCGGCTTCATCTTCTGCGATTCCGAGATCGGCAAGGGCACGGTTTTCCGCATCTTTCTGCCGCGTTACGTTCCGGAGGCAAAGCCGGCCGCCGAGCCCCCTGGGATGGAAACGCCTGCGACAGGTATCGCGAATGGCTCACGCGAAGCGCTAGCCAAGCCGGCCAAGACGGAAACCGAAGGCACGAGAGATCTGTCAGGTTCGGCGACCGTGCTTCTCGTGGAGGATGAGGACGCGGTGCGCATGGGCGGGGTAAGGGCGCTCACCTCACGTGGGTACAAGGTGCATGAAGCTTCATCAGGCGTCGATGCGCTTGAGGTGTTCCGCGAACTCAACGGGAAGGTGGATATTGTCGTCTCGGACGTGGTAATGCCGGAGATGGATGGACCGACGTTGCTTCGCGAACTACGCAAGCTGCAGCCGGACATAAAATTCATCTTCGTCTCCGGTTATGCCGAGGATGCGTTCGCCAAGAACTTGCCCGAGGATGCGAAATTCGGCTTCCTGCCGAAGCCATTTTCGCTCAAGCAGCTTGCGACCGTCGTGAAGGAAGTGCTGGAAGGCTGACGACCATCCATAAATCTGGTTGCGCCGGTTCTCGCGAACTGATTGATTTCGTTCGGGGGAACCACATGAAGCCAACCGCCACCATCCGCCTGTTCGGCAGCCGTTTTCGTGCGCTCCATGTGGAATTCGAACGGTTCCGCCGGCTGTTTCGTCACGGACCTGCCCCATGACTCCTCACAATGAGGCGAGCGTCGGCGATTATGCGGAAACCGTGCTTCTGCCGGGCGATCCAGAGCGCGCCGAATGGATCGCCGAGAACTTTCTCGACAATGTCAGATGCGTGAACCGCTGGCGCGGTGAACCCGGCTTCACCGGTGCGTTCCGCGGTATGCCGGTCAGCGTCCAGTCGACCGGGATGGGTGTACCGTCGCTCGCCATCTATATGCACGAGCTGCTTGATGCCCACCGCGCGAAGACGCTCATCCGCGTTGGCACCTGCGGCGGGCTCGTCGAGAAGGTGAAAATCCGCAGCCTCGTGATATCGCAGGCCTCAAGCGGGGACAGCGCGATGAACCGTCAGCTCTTCGGAGCGTTCGACTACGCGGCCTGCGCCGATTTCGGGCTGCTTCGCATCGCCGCCGAAAGGGCGGCGGCGCTGAAGCTCGATCATGTCGTCTGTCGCACCGCTTCCAGCGACGTGTTCTATCACCCCGAGGGACTGAAGCGCCTGGCGCGGCTCCAGCAGCATGGCGTGATGGCCATCGATATGGAGACCAGCGCCCTCTATACGCTTGCCATGCGCTTCTCGGCGCGAGCGCTTTCGGTCTGCACGGTTGTCGACAACATGATCACGACCGAGGAAATCGACCCCGCCGAGCGGCAGGAGGTGTTCCGGCCAATGACCGAGTTGGCACTCGAAGTCGTTATTGCCGATGCCAAGGCAAGTTCTTAGTCAACTGACAGCCGGCAGACTTCAGTGTGCGTCCCGGGCGCGGAAACGCTCAGGCTCCCGCGCCCGCGGCGATGCTGTCAGGCGCCGATGGCCTGGCCGTCCTTGCGGCGGATCGCCACGACGGACGGGCGTGGCGGCTGGCCATCCTTGAAATCCGGCCACAGCGTTTCGGCCTTGTCCAGCGTCTCGGCGTCCTCGGCCGGGTGCTGGATCGACAGGAACAACGTTTTGCCATCAGGCGTGAAGCAGGGGCCGGTCGCCTCCGCGCCATCCGGGCAGGTGAAGAGCAGCTTCGGCAAGCCGCGTGCCGGGCCTTCGGTGTCGACCCCATAGACGCCGTCCGGCAAGTCAAAGTCATTGGCGCCGTCCGTGGCCACCCAAAGCCGGCCGGCTGGATCGAAGGTGATGTTGTCCGGGCAGACGAACCAGCCGTTCTCGGACGTGTCAGGGTGGAAGGTCGCGCCGACCGCCGCCTCCTTTGGATTGCCGCAGAGCACGAAGAGGTCCCATCGGTACTTCTCAGCGGTGTGGTCCGCATCAGCCCCGTGTCCGCCGGGTGGGATCATTTCGACGATGTGGCCCCACAGGTTCTCGGGCCTGGTGTTCGCCGGATTGATCTTGGACTGGTCGCGCTTCTTGTTCTTGGTCATCACCGCATAGACGCGGCCCGTCACCGGATTGGTCTCGATGTCCTCAGGACGGTCCATCGGGGTGGCGCCAAGCGCGTCGGCGGCAAACCGCGTCTTAAGCAGCACCTCGGCCTGGTCGGCGAAACCGTTCTCGGCGGTCAGCTTGCCCTGGCCATGCACCAGCGGCAGCCAGGTCAAGGTGCCGTCGGCGTCGAAGCGGGCAACTGAGAGCACGCCGTCGTCGAGCAAGTCCTTGCCGGAAGCCGGATTGGCCGGGTCGTAGGCCTTGTTCGACACGAAGCGGTAGACATATTCGAAATAATCGTCGTCGCCCATATAGACGACAATGCGGCCGTCCCCGCTGGTCACGACGGTCGAGGCTTCATGCGACATGCGGCCCAGCGCAGTGCGTTTGATCGGCTTGGAGGCCGGGTCGTACGGGTCGATCTCGACCACCCAGTCGAAGCGGTTCGCCTCGTTCGGCTCCTTGCTGAGGTCGAAGCGGTCGTGAAAGCGTGCGCGGCCATAGATATCCGAGCCGTCGAAGGCGTAACGGTCGAGAATGTCAGCGATTGGAGTCGCTTTTGGATCGCCGCCAAAAATGTCGGAAACGCCTTCCTCGCAAGTCAGCACGGTTCCCCATGGCGTGAAGCCGCCCGAGCAATTGTAGCTGGTGCCGAACACTTTCGTGCCAGTCTGGTCGGCAGACGTCTTCAGCAATGCATGGCCGGCTGCCGGGCCGGAAATGACCATCTCGGTTTCGGCGGTGATGCGGCGGTTCAGGGGGCTGTCCGGCACGATCTGCCACTTCGCTTCGGTGAGCGTGACCTCGACGATTGAATGGCCCATAGCGGCCATCCCAAGATCAACCTGTTCCTTGGTCATGCTGGCGCCGGCGTCGTCCTCGGTCATGCCAGGGAACATCACGTTCGGCGAGATGTACTCGTTGTTGACGCAAAGCAGCCCGTGATCGGAATTCGTCGAGCCCTTGGGCAGAGGCATGAAGGCGATATAGTCACAATTGTAGCCGAAACGCTTTTGCTGTTCGTCCGCCGTGACCTTGGTGCCGTCGAATTCAGGCAGGCCCTCGGCGAGCGCATCGCCCCAGCGGGCGACGATCAAGGTCTCGTAGCCGTCTGCCACCGCATGGGTCTTGTCGTAGACGCGCTTCAATTCGGAGAAGCCGAGCGTCGATTGTGCTGCGGCCGCATGTGATTCGCCGGTGAAGAGCGAGCCGACGAAACTGCCGCCAGCGACGAGCGCGCCGGAGGCAATACCGCCTTTCAAAAGATCGCGGCGGGAGACGCGGGCTGCGATGATGTCGCGAATGATGGGGGACGATGAGGACGGGAACTGGGCCATCTGTCTGCCTCTCTGGGTGGATGTTGACCGCGCCCGCTGCGTAATCCGTTTCGGCAACACTTCCATGACGGAAGGATGCTGCAATTTACGGCAGGCAGATTGACTACTTAGTGGGCAAAGTCCGGAAACGCTCAATTAGTAGGCAATTGCCCTTTGGCCTGCGCAAAGAATTCTCAACGCTTCGTTAACCGGCGAAGGAGCGCGCGAAACGGAACTTCAGGAAATATGCGCAACTATGCGTAATAGTTACATTTTGTCGGAAACGGAAAGCCGCCCATCCGAATGGCACATGGGTTGCATGATCTATTGCGGTGCAACAACCTGTTCGGAGGTGGCAAATATGAGGGGTACTTACGCAATGATAAAGAGCCTGGCAGCGGCGAGCGCGCTCGCAACTGGTCTGGCCTTCGCCGCGCCCGCGAGCGCGGCTGACGACACGATCAAAGTCGGCATTCTGCACTCGCTCTCGGGGACCATGGCGATTTCGGAGACGACGCTCAAGGACACGATGCTGTTCCTGATCGACGAACAGAACAAGAAGGGCGGCCTTCTCGGCAAGAAGCTCGAAGCTGTGGTCGTCGATCCTGCCTCCGACTGGCCGCTGTTCGCCGAAAAGGCCCGTGAGCTGATCGAGAAGGACAAGGTTGCTGCCGTGTTCGGCTGCTGGACCTCCGTGTCTCGCAAATCCGTGCTGCCGGTTTTCGAGGAGCTCAACAGCCTGCTCTTCTATCCCGTGCAGTACGAGGGCGAGGAAAGCCAGCGCAATGTCTTTTACACTGGTGCAGCACCCAACCAGCAGGCTATTCCTGCCGTCGACTATCTGATGAGCGAGGAAGGCGGCTCGGTCAAGCGCTGGGTGCTGGAAGGCACCGACTACGTCTATCCGCGCACCACCAACAAGATCCTCGAGGCCTATCTGCTCGCAAAGGGCGTGCCCGCCGAGGACATCAAGATCAACTACACGCCGTTCGGCTTCTCCGACTGGCAGACCGAAGTCGCGGCCATCAAGGAATTCGGCTCGGCCGGCAAGAAGACTGCGGTGGTCTCCACCATCAATGGCGACGCCAACGTTCCCTTCTACAAGGAACTCGGCAATGCAGGCATCAAGGCCGAAGATATCCCGGTCGTTGCCTTCTCGGTGGGCGAGGAAGAGCTTGCCGGCCTCGACACGGCGCCGCTGGTCGGTCACCTGACCGCCTGGAATTATTTTCAGAGTGTCGACACGCCTGAGAACGCCGAATTCATCGCCAAGTGGAAGGAATTCATCAAGAACGACAAGCGCGTCACCAACGACCCGATGGAAGCCCACTACATCGGCTTCAACATGTGGGTTGAGGCGGTCGAGAAGGCCGGCACCACCGATCCGGACGCTGTCATCGACGCAATTGTCGGTGTCGCAGTGCCGAACCTCTCGGGGGGTTACTCGACCATGATGCCGAACCATCACATCACCAAACCCGTGTTGATCGGCGAGATCCAGGCCGACGGCCAGATGGAGACGGTTTGGGAAACCTCCGGTCTCGTGGTCGGCGACGAGTGGTCGGACTACCTGCCGGACTCCAAAGACCTGATCTCCGATTGGCGCGCGCCGCTCTCCTGCGGCAACTTCAACGTGGCGACCGGCAAATGCGGCGGAAAGGGAACCAACTGACGTGCCCCAGCGTGTCTGAACTTTGACCCCGCTGAGGCTTCCGGGCGGATCCTCCCCCTTCGCCCGGAAGCCGGAATGATCCTCGCCATGGGAATTTCGGCGCATATGACGGTCTTTCGCGGTATCGGCCTCACCCTCTTGCTGCTTCTCCAGCTCGCACTCCCAGCTCGCGGGGACGAAGCGGCGCTAAGGGAGATCATCGCGAAATTCGCCGCGGCAAAAGGGTTTCCTGCGATCGAGGCTGTTGTACGCGAACTAGGCGCTACCGGCGATCCTGCGGTGGAGAAGGTGCTGACCGCGCTCTCGGAAGGCAATCTCAGCTTCCGCAAGTCCGACAGCCAGATCTTCATGGTCAAGGAAGATGGTTCCGGCGTCAGCCTACTCGATCCGTTGAGCGGCGAACCGGTCGGCGAGGCAAAGAAGTCCGAACTCACCAAAGTCAAGGTCAACAACGGTCTGCGCGGCGTGATCCGTGACGTGCTCGGCACGCTGACGCTGGGTTCACCCGACGCCTCGGGGCGGCTCGCCGCCGCCGAGACCATGTTCAAGAGCCCCGATCCCGCGGCGATACCAACGCTCGACACAGCGATCGCCAAGGAAACAGATGCCGCTGTGAAGGCTCGGCTCGAGCAGGCGAGGGCGTCGGCTGTGTTGCTCTCCGACCTGCCCGAGACCGACAAGCTGGCGGCAATCGAGATCATCAAGGCGCGCGGCGATCGCGACGCCCTGTCGATCCTCACTTCATTCCAGGCGAATGCCGAGGGCGCGCTAAAAGAAGCGGCAGCCGCTGCCGTTTCGAGCATCAACAGTTCGCTCGAGGTCTGGTCCGGCGCGCAGAATGTCTGGTACGGCATCTCGCTCGGCTCGGTACTGCTGCTTGCCGCGATCGGTCTTGCCATCACCTTCGGCGTGATGGGCGTCATCAACATGGCGCATGGCGAGATGGTGATGCTCGGGGCCTATACGACCTTCGTCGTCCAAGAGGTGATCCGCGCAAACGCGCCTGGCCTGTTCGACTGGTCTCTCGCCTTCGCCCTGCCGCTCGCCTTTCTCGTCTCCGGCGCGGTCGGGCTGGCGATCGAGCGCGGCATCATCCGCTTTCTCTACGGCCGGCCACTCGAGACGCTGCTCGCGACCTGGGGTGTCTCGCTCGTCTTGCAACAGGCGGTTCGCACCATCTTTGGGCCGACCAACCGCGAGGTCGGCAACCCGTCCTGGATGTCAGGCGCATTCGACCTTGGTCAACTCGCCATTACCTGGAACAGGCTCTGGATCCTGGTCTTTGCGCTCGTGGTCTTCGCGGCCCTGCTTTACGTGATGAACCGCACCCCGTGGGGTCTGCAAATGCGCGCGGTCACCCAGAACCGCCGTATGGCGTCCTCGATGGGCATCCGCACGCCCTGGGTCGACGCGCTCACCTTCGCGCTCGGATCGGGTATTGCGGGCATCGCCGGCGTCGCGCTCAGCCAGATCGACAACGTCTCGCCCAATCTCGGCCAAGGCTACATCATCGACAGTTTCATGGTGGTAGTGTTCGGCGGCGTCGGCAATCTGTGGGGCACGCTGGTCGGCGCCTTGTCGCTCGGCATCGTCAACAAGTTGCTCGAGCCTTATGCGGGGGCCGTGCTCGGCAAGATCGTAGTGCTGGTGCTCATCATCCTCTTCATCCAGAAGCGCCCACGCGGCCTGTTCGCGCTGAAGGGCAGGGCGATCGAAACATGATGACCGGCCGTTTCTTCGCTGCAGGCGCGGACCGCCGCGTCCTCGTCACGATCGCGCTGCTCGTCGCAGCGGCAGTGATCGTTCCGATCCTGTCGCTCGGCGTTCGGCCCGACAGCGCTCTGCATATGCCGCCTTACATGGTAGCGCTGACCGGCAAATATCTCTGCTACGCGCTGCTCGCTCTCTCGCTCGATCTCGTCTGGGGCTATTGCGGCATCCTCTCGCTGGGCCACGGCGCCTTCTTCGCGCTCGGCGGCTACGCGATGGGCATGTACCTGATGCGCCAGATCGGCGACCGCGGCGTCTACGGCAATCCGTTGCTGCCGGACTTCATGGTGTTCCTGAATTACCGGGAATTGCCTTGGTTCTGGTACGGCTTCGACAAGTTCTGGTTCGCCGCTCTGATGATCATGCTGGTGCCGGGCGTGCTCGCCTTCGCTTTCGGCTGGCTTGCTTTCCGCAGTCGGGTGACGGGCGTCTATCTCTCGATCATCACGCAGGCGCTCACCTATGCGCTGCTGCTCGCCTTCTTCCGCAACGACATGGGCTTCGGCGGCAACAATGGCCTGACTGACTTCAAGGATATTCTGGGCTTCAACGTGCAGGCCGCGGCGACCCGCGCGGCATTGTTTTCGACCAGCGCGTTGATGCTGGCGCTCGCCGTCTTCATCACGTGGCGTATCGTCTCGTCCAAATACGGGAAGCTGATGGTCGCCGTGCGCGATGCCGAGAGCCGCACACGCTTCCTTGGCTGGCGGGCCGAAAATGTGAAGCTGTTCGCCTTTACCGTGTCGGCGGTGATGGCCGGCATCGCAGGCGCGCTCTATGTCCCGCAGGTCGGCATCATCAATCCAGGCGAGTTCGAGCCGGGCAACTCCATCGAGGTCGTGATCTGGACCGCGGTAGGCGGCCGGGCGACCATCGTCGGCCCGATCGTCGGCGCGGTTCTGGTCAATGCGGCCAAATCCTGGTTCACCGGCGCATTGCCGGAACTCTGGCTGTTTGCGCTGGGCGGCCTGTTCGTGCTGGTCACGCTCTTCCTGCCCAAGGGGATCATCGGCCTGTGGGATCAATTAAATGCAGCCCGGCAAGCCCGCAAGGCGCAGGACGAGGCGGCCAAACCCGATAGCCCGGTCGAGCCGCCTGCGGCGGCCGTAAGGGTTTCAGCGAAATCCAGCGACTGGAAGCCGGATCCTGCCGCCGAGCCCCAGCCCGCGGAGTAAGCGTCGATGCGCCGCAGCAACACCATCCTCTATCTCGACGGCGTCTCGGTCTCCTTCGATGGTTTCCGCGCCATCAACAATCTCTCCTTCACGGTCGACAAGGGCGAGATGCGAGCGATCATCGGCCCGAACGGCGCCGGCAAGACGACCATGATGGACATCGTCACGGGCAAGGCGCGGCCGGACGAGGGCGAAGTGTTCTTCAACGGCGACGTCGACCTTACCCGTCACCACGAAGCCGAGATTGCCATGATGGGCATCGGCAGAAAATTCCAGAAGCCGACCGTCTTCGAGAGCCATACCGTCGAGGACAACCTGCTGCTCTCGCTCAAGGGCCCACGCTCGATCTTCCCCGCGCTATTCCACCGCCATTCACCGGCGGAAGCCAAGCGCATCGACGAAATTCTTGGCGTTATCCGGCTCGGCGACAAACGGCACGCGTTGGCTGCAAGCCTGTCGCACGGTCAAAAGCAGTGGCTCGAGATCGGCATGCTGCTGGCGCAGGACCCCAAGCTGCTGCTCGTTGACGAGCCGGTTGCCGGCATGACCGATGCGGAAACCGAAGAGACCGCGCGGCTTCTTAGGGACATCTCTTCGTCCCATTCGGTGGTGGTGGTCGAGCACGACATGCACTTCGTGCGCGAGCTTGGCGTCAAGGTCACCTGCCTGCACGAGGGCTCGGTTCTGTCGGAAGGCGCGCTCGATTTCGTCTCCGCCGACGAGCGAGTCATCGAAGTCTATCTGGGGCGCTGACGATGTGGTGGCGGGTTCCTTGCGACAGATTTCTTGCAGGTGAGGTCGGTGCCTCCACCGATCCACCGCCTTCCCATCGAACGGCCCGCTTTCCCGATTCGCGCAAGCCGGACCATGGGATCGCCTATTTTCTCCGTCGCATAGTTTTCACGAACCCCCTCTGGCGAGCCGGAAGGCTTGCCACCCTCGTCTGCAGCGGCGAGGGCGCGGGGGGACCAAGCCGGAGGGCCGCAGGCCATGCTTGAGGTCAAGGACGCCACCCTCCACTACGGCGCGGCTCAGGCGTTACGCGGCGTGTCGCTAACGGCAGCAGCAGGCAGGATCACCTGCGTGCTCGGCCGCAATGGCGTCGGCAAAACCAGTTTGATGAGATCGATAGTCGGCCATCACCGGCTGACATCGGGCAGGGTAGCCTTCGAGGGGAAGGCGCTCGACCGGAGCGCGGCGTACGACCGCGCCCGGTCGGGCATCGCATTCGTGCCGCAGGGCAGGGAGATTTTTCCGCTTCTGACGGTCCGCGAGAATCTGGAATCGGGCTTTGCGCCGTTGAAGCGCAGCGAGCGTAAGGTTCCCGACCATGTGTTCGAGCTGTTTCCCGTGTTGAAGCAGATGCTCGGCCGCCGCGGCGGCGACCTGTCGGGCGGCCAGCAGCAACAGCTTGCCATCGGCCGTGCGCTGGTCATGCGACCGAAACTGCTCGTGCTGGACGAGCCGACTGAAGGCATCCAACCCTCGATAATCAAGGATATCGGCCGCGCCATCCGCTATCTGCGCGACCAGTTCGGCATCGGTATATTGCTGGTGGAGCAATATCTCGAATTCTGCCGCGAGCTCGCCGATGAGGTGAACATGATGGAGCGCGGCCAGATCGTGCATACCGGCCCGGCCGAGGACCTCGACAAGCCGGAAGTCCGCAAGCTGTTGACCGTCTGATCGTTCCGATCAGGATCGCTGAAACATAACTCCTGTTTTTCCTGGTTTGCGGCAGCGTCAGCTTCGCGCTATGCGGCCGCTGCAACTCAAACAAGGTGCGCTCCATGCCGGCAAAATCCGACAAGCCAATCGCCATCGTTACAGGGGGCGGGCGTGGCATGGGCGGCGCCATCGCGCGAGAACTTCATGCGCAAGGCTATGCGCTCGCGCTGACCTCGCCGTCGGAAAGCTGCGAGGTTCTGGCTGCCGAACTCGGCGCGATCGCTCGCCGCGGCAAAACCGAGAATGCCGACGACATCAGAGGCATCGTCGATCTCACGCTTTCGACCTACGATCGCATCGACGCCGCCGTGAATTTCGCTGGCCACCCTCCCAAGGCCGACCTGATCGACATCACCGACGAGAACTGGTCGCTCGGCTATGACATGATGGTGCTGTCGGTCGTGCGCATGGCGCGGCTGGTGACGCCCGTGATGCTGAAACAAGGCAAGGGCGCGTTCGTCAACGTCACGACGCTGGCCGCTTTCGAGCCGTCGCTCGATTTTCCAGTGTCTTCCGCTTACCGAGCCGCGGTCGGCGCTTACACGAAGCTTTACGCGGACCGCTATGCACCCAACAATATCCGCATGAACGCCGTGCTGCCCGGCTACATCGACAGCCTGCAGCACAAGCCGGGCACGACGGAGAAAATTCCGATGAAGCGCCTCGGCACCATCAGTGAGATCGCCAAGACCGTTGCCTTCCTTTTGTCCGAAGGCGCGGGCTATATCACCGGCCAGAACATCCGGGTCGACGGCGGCGCCACACGCCACGTATGAGCTGTGAAATCGCGTCAGAATCCAACACGCTGGAAAGGCGTGCGCTGGCGTTGTAGGAGGAAGCCTCGATAGCCGGCAAGGAGCGGAGGCGATGAGAGCGGTTTTCGTCCAGTTGCAGTGTGCGCCCGGCCGCACCTATGAGGTTGCCGAGGCGCTCTATGAAAAAGAGATCGTTTCCGAACTCTATTCGACGAGCGGCGAATACGACCTGCTTATGAAAATCTACATCGAGGACGAATCCGATATCGGCAAGTTCATCAATGAAACAGTCGCGGTCGTTCCTGGCATCGTGAGGTCGCTGACGACACTCACCTTCAGGGCATTTTAATTTTCCAAATTAACCATTTCTTAACCTTCCAGCTTCGCGCCAGTTTGTTAAACTTAGATAGGAGACAGTGAGTCGCCTTCGTAACAGCGTTAACCAAAGCGACGCCGCCAGCGAAGGAGGGGACACTTGTACCAGCCGCTAGAAGATCATGCCAAACGGCGGCTCACGGAAAGCCGGGATATTACCGTTGCCGTAAACATCCTCATGGGGGAAGGCATACCCATCGATGACTTGCTCGACGAGATGACCAAACTCTTTTATATCGACCTCGATACTTTCAACGAGGTCGTGAGGAACGAACGACAGATCATGCAATTTTAATAAGATTGCAGTCTGCATCCTCACGGTATCGCATTCAATTTACGTTACGCCACCCTACGAACAAACGGGGCTTGGGCGTGACTCAGTCGGTGGCACTCTATTCTGGTTTTCGGCTGCATGTGGGCGGCCCGTATCCGACGAGCCGCGCCCTGGAAGCAAGGGCGCGCCAGGCGGTTGCGGCTCTGCCGGACGAAGGCGCGCCTTTGTCGGCTTCGGCTGCTGCGCGCTATGTTGGCACCGAGGCGCTGCACAGCGCCTCCATTCCCGAATCGACCGGGCGTGCCGCGGGCATTGGTGGGCTCACTTCCGTTCAGATCGCCGGATCCGGGGCCAATGGGTTTGCGGCCAACCATCCCTTGGCTGCCGAGGCGTACCGGGAAGTGAGCGAAGCCGCCAAAACACCTTAAGTGCGCCTGCGCCAGCCCGGCGCGCCTCATCACAGTCTCGTCCGCTTTTTGCCTCAATTCATGCTACAACGGCCGTCGAAGGGCTCGCAGTACCGCGCCTGAGACGCGGGAATTGAGGAGAGGGACGACCATATGAAGAAGACTGTGCTCGTGGCGTTGGCCGCCACGATGGCCGTAGGTGCATGCACAACAGACCCCTATACCGGTGAGCAGAAGGTTTCAAACACGGTTGGCGGCGCCACGCTGGGCGCGCTGGCTGGCGCGGGCGTCGGTTTGCTTGCCGGCGGCGACGACCGCCGCAACGCGCTGATCGGTGCAGGCATCGGAGCGCTGGCAGGCGGCGCGGTCGGCGCGGTGATGGATCAGAACGAGGCCGAGCTTCGGCGGCAGCTGCAGGGCACGGGCGTCAGCGTGACGCGCGTCGGCGACCGCATCGTGCTCAACATGCCCTCGGACATCACCTTCGCCACCGACCAGGATTCCATCAAGTCGCAGTTCTATCCGGTACTGAACTCAGTCGCATTGGTGTTGAAGAAATTCAACCGGACGATTGTCGACGTTTATGGCTATACGGACTCCACC
>Ga0081539_10003790_pt1 | contig 17843 bp, 18 predicted proteins | sample TabmetS4T2R2_FD_71023 | JGI IMG/M metagenome (GOLD analysis project Ga0081539, IMG submission 71023) | Tabebuia heterophylla rhizosphere microbial communities from the University of Puerto Rico - S4T2R2 | ecosystem: Host-associated > Plants > Roots > Rhizosphere ...
TCGCCGGTGCGATCGACGAGCCCGCCGCCGTGTGGCTGGATGAGCTGCTTCTCGGCGACCGCGCTCACACCTTCACTTCCCCGTAGAGGAGGCCGAGCTCGTCGAGCTTGCTCACGACGGCCTGCGCGCTCTGCTCGGGGCTCTCGCCCTCGGTGTTGACGACGAGCTCCGGGTTGGTCGGCGGCTCGTAGGGGTCGGACACGCCGGTGAACTCCTTGATCTCGCCCGCGAAGGCCTTCTCGTAGAGGCCCTTCACGTCACGCTCGGCGCACTTCTCCACGGAAGCCTCGACGAAGACCTCGACGAAGGCGCCGAACTCCTCGACCATCTCGCGCGCCTTGCGACGGGTCTCCTCGTACGGGGAGATGGCGGACACCAGAACGGCTGCACCGTGACGCGTGAGTCGCGAGGCGACCCAGCCGATGCGCTCGATGTTCGTGTCGCGGTCTTCCTTTGAGAACCCGAGGCCCTTGGAGAGGTGCGTGCGGACGACGTCGCCGTCCAGGTACTCGACCTCGCGGCCGGCCTCCTCGAGCCGTGCCCCGACGATCTCGGCGATCGTCGACTTACCGGCTCCGGAGAGCCCCGTGAACCACAGCGTGAATCCGTTCTTCATTGCGTCCTTTCGTCGCCTGCGTTGGTGTCCTCCAAGTGGATGCCGCACTCCAGTTTGTCGGAATCGGCCCAGCGACCCGCCCGCTCCTCTTCGTCGGCCTGCGTCGGACGTGTGCAGGGAATGCAGCCGATCGAGCGGTAGCCGGCGTCGTGCAGCGGGTTGTAGGGGATGTCGTTCGCCGTGATGTAGCTCCAGACGTCGTTCTCGCTCCAGTCCGCGAGAGGCTGGATCTTCCAGACGCCGTAGCGGTCGGAACGCTCGACCTTACGGGCTCCTGCGCGCGAGGGCGACTGGTCGCGACGGATGCCCGAGACCCAGGCCTCGTAGGGCCGCAGCACCTCGATGAGCGGCTCCACCTTCCGGATGTGGCAGCAGCGGTCGGGATCCCGCTCCCACAGGTTCGGCCCCTCCTGCTTGTGCTGCTCTGCGACGGTGATGATCTCCGGGCGAATCAGCGTGAGCCCGTAGCGCTCGACGATGCGCTCGCGCGTCTCGTAGGTCTCCTTGAAGAAGAGGTGCGTGTCGAGCTCGACGATGTCGACGTCGAGCCCGAGCTCGGTGACCATGTGGACGAGGACGGAGGATTGCTTCTGCCACGAGCACGAGAGGCAGAGGCGCTCGCCGAACTCCTCGTACGCCCAGCGAAGGACGTCCTCCGCCGGCAGGGCCTCGAGCTCAGATTCGGTCAGCGAAAGCTGTGCGCTCACTGAGCAGGATCTCCTTGAGAGTGTCGGAACGGAGCCCGAGCCGAAGCGTCTCGAGCGGGATGACCTCGTCGGGCGGAATGTTGCCGAGGTTGACCTCGGGACCGAAGCGGCGGACGAACCAGCCCTGTGCAGCCTCGCGGGGGGCCTCGAAGATGATGTCGCCGACCTCGATCTCGTGGACGATCTCGTCGATCAAGCCGGTGCGCATCTCGCCGGTCGGGCGGAAGATCCCCGCGGTCCCGCCCTCGCGCGCCTCCGTGATGACCTTCCAGGCGCCGGCTTCGAGCTCGTCCTTCATCCAATCGACCCACTGGTACGGGGCGTAGACGATGTCGGCGTTCTTCGACCCGACCTCCGAGAGGACGACGAAGTCCTTGGCCAGCTCGGCGACGAGCTCGAGCTTCCGTCCGTGGGCGAGGTCGATCGTCCCGTCGGACACCTCGACGTGCGTGAAGCCCTTCTGGGCCAGCCAGGAGCGGTACTCGTCGAGGCGGTCTCGACCGACGACGGCCTCGAAGAGCGTTCCACCGCACACGATCGGAACGTCGAAGGAGCGGTACAGCGCGAGCTTCTCGTCGAGATTGCGCGTCACGAACGAGGTGCCCCAGCCGAGCTTGACGATGTCGACATAGTCGCCTGCCGTCTCGAAGAGACCCTCGACCTCCCGCAGCGACATCCCCTTGTCGATGACGTGGGTGAGGCCCTCTGTCCGCGGCTTCGTCGAGCGCACGGGCAGGTCGAGGAAGTCCCCGCGACCTCCGTTAGAGCCGGGCATACAGATCCTCCAGTCGCTTGCGAGCCTGCTGTTGCACGTCGTGGTAGAGGGAGTTGCCGTGCGCGTCGATGGCGACCGTCAGCGGCCCGAAATCCTTGACGCGGAACTTCCACAGACACTCAGGCATGAGCTCCTCCCACGCAACCTCCTCGATCTCCTCGATCTGCTCCGTCTCGAGCGCCGCGGCGCCGCCGACGATGGCGAAGTACACCATGCCGAAGCGCTTCATGGGCTCGATGGCCTCGTCGGGGAGACCGCCCTTGCCGCAGATCGCCTTCACACCGTAGTCGCGCCCGAGAGGCTCGGTGAACCGAACCATGCGCGCACTCGTGGTCGTCCCGATCGAGACCTTCTCGTACCGACCCGGGCCGAGCTTCCGCACACCCGGAGCCGTGTGGAGGAGAAATGCGCCGTTGAGGTCCATCGGCGGCGCCTGCCCCTGGTCGAAGATGCGGATCTGCGTGCGGTCGCGGATGCCGATGATGTGCCCGTCGACCAGCACGGAGTCGCCCGCCCGCAGGCTCCGGATCGTCTCCTCGTCGGTCGGGAAGGTGACGCGCCGCTCTGCCATTCATGCCTCCCGGTCGTAGTCGACGGTTCCGTCGGACGAGATGTGTGCCGTCGCGCGCCGGGCAGCCCAGCACTGGTAGTTGACGGCCACCGGATTGAGCGTCATGTGCGTGTCCGCGTGCTCGACGTGGCAATGGAGCACGGTGACGTCACCGCCGAGGCCCATCGGCCCGATCCCCGTCTCGTTGAGGAGGTCGGTCAGCTCGTCCTCGAGCGCCGCGACCTCCGGATCGGGATTGCGGGTGCCGACCGGCCGCGCGATCGCCTCCTTCGCCAGGTGCATCGCGTAGTCGGCCGAGCCGCCGATCCCGACGCCGACGATGCCGGGCGGGCACGGCTTCCCGCCGGCGCCGACGATCGAGTCGAGGACGAAGCGCTTGATGCCGGCGACGCCCTCGGCCGGGACGCACATCTTCAAAAAGCTCATGTTCTCGGAGCCCGAGCCCTTCGGGACACACTTGACGTCCAGCCCGTCCCAGTCGGGGACGAAGTCCCAGTGGACGATGGGGACGCGATAGCCGACGTTCGGCCCCGTGTTCTCGCGCGTCAGCGTGTGGACGGTGTTCGAGCGGAGCGGATGCTCCTCGGTCGCGCGCGCGGTCCCGTCGTAGAGCGCCTCGTAGATTCGCGCCGGATGAAGCGGGAAGTGCTCGCCCACGCGGCAGTAGTAGACCGCGATCCCGGTGTCCTGGCAGACGAGCTTGTTCCCTTCGTCCGCGATCGCGACGTTGCGGATGATCGTGTCCAGTACTCGCTGGCCGGTCACCGACGACTCCTTCTCCCGAGCCGCAGCGAGTCCGTCTCGAAGGTCCTGTGGGATGTCCTTCAAGGCCCACACGTAGAGGTAAGCGGCGGCATCCTCGACGGCCTTCTGGATTTCGGTGGCGACGGTGTTCACGCTGCCGCCCTCTCCGCGGCGGCGCGCCCGGCGCGGCGTCCGAAGACGCAACACTCGAGCAGCGAGTTGCCCATCATCCGGTTGCGGCCATGCGTGCCGCCTGCGATCTCACCGCAGGCGAACAGGCCCTCGACGGTGGTCTCCGCGCGCTCGTCGATGACGAGCCCGCCGTTCTGATAGTGGAGTACCGGGTACGTGAGGACGGGCTCCGCGAGCGGGTCGATCCCCGCCGAGCGATACCGCCGGAGCATGTACGGCAGCGAGATCTCCGCGTCCTCCTTCGAGATGCGCGTGGTGTCGAGCAACACCGCTGGGCGGCCGTCCGGCGTCTCGACGCCCTGGCCATTCTCCACCTCGTCGAAGATCGCCTGCGAGACCTCGTCGCGCGGGCCGAGCGAGTCCGTGAACTCCTCGCGGGAGGCGTTCAGGAGCACGGCGCCGTACGCGCGTGTGGTCTCGGGGATCGAATAGCCCTGCATGTTCTCCGGCCAGGCGCCACCGTTCGGGTGGTACTGGAGAGCGTCGAGGTCGCGGGCCTTCGCGCCCAGCTCCAGCGCGATCCTGGTCGTCTCCCCGGTTGCGCCGGAGTGGTTCGTGGAGAGCTCGCCGCGCTCCTTCGCCTCGCGGTAGCAGCGCCCGCCGGCAGCGAGGATCACCGTGCCGGCCTCGATCACGTGCTCGCCGCAGATCGCCCGCCAGCCGTTCTCGATCGGCTCGAGCGAGGTCAGCGGAGCCTTCGGAAACGTCTTCGCGCTCGAGGCCTCGAGCCTCTCACGCAGCGCTTTCGTGATGGCGAGGCCGGTCTGGTCGCCAACTTGAAGAAGGCGCTTGCGGCTCGCGCCGCCGCAGCGGGCGAGTCGATAGCCGCCGTTTTGCCGCGTGAACTCGACGCCGTTCTCCTCGAGCCAGTTGATCGTGTCGGGCGCCTCCGAGGTGAGGATCTCGACGAGCCGCAGGTCGGCCGTCTCGTGCGAGCTCTTCCAAACGTCCGCGGCATGCTGCGCGGGCGAGTCGTCCTCGCCGAAGGCGGCCTGGATGCCGCCCTGCGCCTTGGCGGAGTTGCAGGACTGAAGGGCACCCTTCGTCGCGAGCGCGACTCTGGCGCCACCGCGCTCGGCCGAGACGGCGGCGGCGAGGCCCGAAGCGCCGCTGCCGATGACGAGCACGTCGAAGTGATCCGTCTCCACCACGGACGGATCATACCCCAGTTTGCTAATTCCATCCATTAGGAGTCTTTATGTACGATCAAGGCGGAGACGGCCACGGCCGATGAACCGAATGTGCGCACGTTCAGCCTCGTCTCGTTGCTCGTCTCCATGGCGATCGTCGCGTTCCTCTGGACGCGCTCGGCGCAGGACAGCGGGCTGACGTCGTCCTCGAACGCGCCCGACGACGCGGCCAAGGTGGCAGCCGCTTTCAGCCTCCAGCAGACCGTTCCAGCGCTGCAGGCTTGGTTCGCCGAGGCGGGCACCTACGCCGGCGCAAGCCTTCCCCCGTCCAACGGCGTCACGCTCGTGCGCGCCGATGCGGCATCGTTCTGCATCCAGGCGGGGACGGGCCCGAACGTCCAGCACCTGGCGGGCCCGGCCGGCAACGCCCCCATCGACGGGCCCTGTTAGCGCTACCAGGCGCTCCGACCCCGCTCCGGGTCCCGCACTCCGGGCACGTAGAGAAAGGCGAGCGTGACGCTGCAGGCGACGACACCCGCGAGGACGAGCGTCGTCTGTACGCCGAGGACCCCTGAGACCGGCCCGGTCAAGGCGAAGGAGATCGGGACGAGGCTCGTGGAGACGAACCAGTCGAGGCTCGTCACCCGCCCGAGCAGCGCGCCGGGGACGTGCATCTGCATGAGCGTCCCCCAGACGACCATGCCCGCCGTGAAGAGAGCGCTCTCGACGAACATGAAGCCCATCAGTTGCCACACGGCGGTTCCGACGCCGAGACCGACGAGGGCCAAAGAGCCGAAGGCCCAGACGAAGTAGGCGAACGTCACCTCCCGCCCCGGCAGTCCTCGGCGACCGACGAGCGCGGCCGCCGTGAGCGACCCGAGCCCACCGAAGGCCAAGATGAGCCCGTAATCGTCCGCGCCGCCGCCGAGCTCGTTCCTCACCCGGTAGGGGACGAGGACGTCGATCGGGCCCCAGTACGCGAGCAGGAAGATCGCGGCGGCGACGAGCGTGGCCCACAGCCAGGGCCGCGTGCGCACGAACGTGAAGCCCTCACGAAGGTCGCGCAGAAGTGAGCTCGGCCCTTCCCGGGGAGCCAGCGGGCGGGGATGCAGCAACGCGAGCGCCAATGCGGACGCCAGGAACGTCACGCCATCGAGCAAGAACGCCTCGCCCGCCCCGAGCGTCGCCACGATCCAGCCGCCGAGCGCCGGCCCGAGCAGCATGAAGCCGAGCGGCCGGACGAACTGGTCGAGAGCGTTGGCCTGTAGGAGGAGCTCGCGCGGGACGATCTGCGGGACGATCGACGAGAACGCCGGGCCGAAGAACGCCTCCCCGGTGCCGAAAACGGCCGCCATGACGACGAGGTGCCAGAGCTCCACCGCGCCGGTCACGGAGAGGACGCCGATGACGGCCACGGCGAAGGCGCGCACGAGGTCGGCTGCGATCATCACCCGGCGGCGCTCGACGCGATCGGTGACGACACCGCCGAGAAGGACGAAGAGCCCGAGCGGCAACGTCCACGCCACGCCGACGACCGAGAGCGCGGTGGGCGAGCCCGAGAGGTCGTAGACCTGCCAGGCCAGGGCGACGAAGTAGACGCCGTCTCCGACGAGCGACACCGACATTCCCGTCCAGAGGAGCGCGAAGTCCCGGATCCGCAGCACGGCGGGGACCCGGGAAGAGGCCGGGAGGCTCAGGTTCCGAGGCCGCCGAAGACGACGAACGGGTTCTGCGGGGCGACCTCCCAGACGAGCCCGCCTCCGGGCTCGACCTCGATGCGCGCGTCCGCAGGCGTCTCGCGTTCGAGCCGCGCCGCGAGCGCGCGGGCGTCGTCCTCGTTGAGCGCGCCCGCGAGCAGGAACGTGTGGCGGCGAACGACAGGGACTCCCTCGGCCTCCAGCCGCTCCGCGAGCGCGGCGGTCAGCTCGCGGTCGGGGAGCTCGACCCGCACCTCCCATTCGGCGCGGCCCTTTTCGAGCGACTCCGCGGCCTCGCGCTCCTGCAGGCGCTCGTGCTCGGCCCGAAGCTCCTCGTCGGTTTCAGGCAGCGGGACCGTGGCGTCTTCCCAGTCCAAGGCGACCGGATGCCACCTCTCGACTGCCGTGCGCACCTGTTTCCCCCCGGCCTGAATCCGACCCTCGACGGTCTCGAGCACCGCACGCATGTGCTCCTCGGTATCCGCGTAGAGGAACACGCGGGGTCCTTCGCGGCTCACGAAGACGCTCTCGCCGAGCTGGCTCCGCTCCTCGCCCTCGAGCTGGACGGCCGCCAGCCACTCGGAGAGCTGGGTGCCGTCGCCCTCGTCGTCGAAGTCGATCGTCGCCCGCCAGTCGTCGGCCATGGGGGATTCCTACCAGACCGCGCGGTAGAGCTCGGCGATCTCCTCAGCGCTCGCCGGCCGTGGATTCGCCTTCGCCCCACGGCGCTCTGCTGCATCGGCGGCGACCTCGTCGAGCTCCTCCCGGGGCACGCTCAGGTGCCGCAGGAGCGTGAAACCGCCCAGGCGGGCGAGCTCCTCCGCGCGGCCCACCGGGTCATGGGCCGCCATGGCCTCGCCGAAACGCTCGATCTCCGCGCCTGCGACGGGCTCGTTGAAGCGGAGAGCCGGCGGAAGGCAGATGGCGTTCAGCGCGCCGTGTGGAAGCCCGTAGCGGCCGCCCAGTGCTTGAGCCATCGCATGCGCGAGCCCGAGCCCGGCACCGGCGAGCGCGGCACCTGCGTACATGGCGCCCTCGAGCAATCGCCGCCGCGCTTCGATGTAATCGGGATCGGCCAGCACGAGGGGGAGCGACGCGGAGATCAGGCCCGCCCCCTGCAGCGCGTGGCCGTCGGCCTCCTCGTTCCGCCCCTCGACGTAGAGCGCCTCGGCGCAGTGCGCGAGCGCGTTCATCGCGGTTCCGGCCGACTCGGCGCGCGGGAGACCGAGAGTGAGCTCCGTGTCGTAGACGATGCCCACGAGGTGCGCGCCGCTTCCCCCGGCTTTGACGCGGCGCTCCTCGTCGCGGATGCCGAATCCCGGCGTCCACTCGGCGCCGGAGTACGTCGTCGGCACCGACACGACGGGCAGCCCCGTTCGTGCGGAGACGGCCTTGGCCGTGTCGATCGCGCTACCGCCCCCGACACCGAGAATCCCATCGACGTCCCGCGCCGCCGCAACCACTTCCTCGACGACCTCGGACGGCGTGTGCGGCTGGACGCCGTAGTAGGCGTTCGCGGCGGGCAGATCGAGCTCGCGCCACCGTTCGCTCGTGACGAGGAGCGGGCGCTCGATTCCGAGCTCCTCGAGCAGCTTCGGGAGCTCGGCCAGTCCCCACCGGACGTCTACGACGCTCGCTCCTTGGCGAAGTCGAGGAACGCCTCGGTGGCGCGGGTCGCCGTCCGGCCGCGTGCGCGCACGATGTAGATCTGCCGCGCAGGCTCGACGCCTACGACCTGCGCCGCCGCCAGCCGGCCGGCCGCGAGCTCGCCCTCGACCGCCGTGCGCGAGATGAACGACACGCCGTAGCCCGCGGCAACCGCGCTCTTGACGGACTCCTGCAACCCGAGCTCGAGCTTCGGCTCGACGCCCCGCAGGCGCAGGCCGGCCCGCCTGAGCTCCTCCTCGACGACCTGGCGAACGCCCGCCCCCTCCTGCATCACGATCAGCGTCTCGTCACGCAGCTCCTCGACCGTGATCGTGCCACCCGCGGCGGAATGGCCGGGCGGAACGGCGAGCACGATCTCGTCGCGAGCGAGCGGCTCGAACTCGAGCGAACGATGCCGGCGGAGCGCCCCGACGACGCCGAGCTCGAGCTGGCGGTCCGCCACCTTTTCGATGACCGTCTGCGTGTCCCAGATGGAGAGCGCGACGTGCAGGTCCGTGTGCTGAGCCTGGAACTCGCACAGAAGCAGCGGGACCAGGTGGGCGCCGGGCCCTGTCGAGGCGCCGATCGCCAGCGTCCCACCGATGCGACCGTCGTCATCTGCCACCTCTTCGAGCAGCTGTTCTTCGAGGGCGAGCATGCGCTGGGCGCTGCGGTAGAGCCGCCGACCGGCCTCGGTCGGCTCGACGCGACGCCCCGAGCGGTCGAGCAACGTTTGGCCGACCCGGTCCTCGAGCGCTCGTACCTGCAGGCTGACCGCCGGCTGCGTGACGCCCAGCTGCTCGGCCGCGTGTGAAAAGCTCTTCTTCTCGACGACGGCGCAGAAGGCCTGAAGCTGTCGCGTGTCCATAAGGATTCATTATGCAACGAGTTGAGGAGATCCGAGTTCGAACGGCCGATTGGCCCGCCTACGAGCGGCGCCCGGTCGACGCGACGCTGCGTGCGCTGGACGTCGTCGTCGCGCTCGTCGGCTTCCTCCTGCTCGCTCCGGTCCTCGTGCTCGTCGCAGCCGCGATCCTGTTGACCTGCGGGCGGCCCCTCCTCTACCGCGGAACTCGGATCGGCCGTGACGGCCGCGTCTTCGAGATGTACAAGTTCCGCACGCTCGCCCCGGATGCCGAGACCAGGCTCGGGCCCTTCTACGGCGAGGAGCTCGCTTTGCGGACGACGAGCGAGGAGACATGTCTCGGCCCGTGGCTTCGTGCGGCCCAGCTCGACGAGCTGCCGCAGCTTTGGAACGTGCTTCGCGGCGACATGTCGATGGTCGGGCCGCGCCCGCTTCGGCCTGCCCTCTTCGAGCAGGTCCTCGCCGAGCTCCCCGGGTCGTGGCAGCGGCTCATGGTCAGGCCCGGACTGAGCGGCCTCGCGCAGACGCGCGTCGGACGCGACGAGCCGTGGGCGGCGAAGTTCACGCACGACCGCGAGTACGTCGCCGGGCGTTCCGTCGGCCTCTATCTGCGCGGCGTCGCCGCGATGATCGCGAGCTTCGTCGCTCACGTTGCGAACGCCGCAACCAGCCTCCCAGAAGGGCGGCGGCCCTAGTGTGTGGGATCTGCGGGCTCGTTGCTCTCGACGGGAGCGCGGTCGACGCCGCCGGGCTCCCTGCAATGAGCAGCTCGCTCGCGCACCGAGGGCCGGACGGTGAAGGAAGCATCGTGGACGGGCCTGTGGCGCTCGCCGCGCGGCGCCTCGCGGTGGTCGACGTCCCCGGCGGCGACCAGCCGGTCGCAAACGAGGATGGGCGCGTTCGCGTCGTCCTGAACGGCGAGATCTACAACCATCACGCGCTGCGCGCCGACCTCGTGCGGACCGGACACGTGTTCACGACCGCGAGCGACACCGAGGTGCTCGTCCACCTCTATGAAGAGCGAGGGCCGGAGTTCGTTCAGGAGCTACGTGGGATGTTCGCGCTCGCGCTCTGGGACGCGCACCGGCGGCGCCTCGTGCTCGCGCGGGATGCATTCGGCGTCAAGCCGCTCTATTACCGAAGCGAACGCGGGGTGCTCGCATTCGCGTCGGAGCTGCGTGCCCTTCCCGCCGGCGAGATCGACCTCGACGCCTTGCAGGGGTTCCTGGCGCTGAACCGCATCCCCGGGCCGCTCTCGATCCGGCACGGAACGCAGAAGCTCCCGCCCGGCCACATGCTCGTGTGGGAGCGCCGCGGGGAGCCGCGTGTCGAGCGGTTCGCCCGCCCGGCGGCGGTGCCCGCCGAGAAAGTCCGTTCCGGACAGAGCGCCGAGCTCGCAGAGGAGCTCAGGGCGCGCCTCCGCGACTCGGTGCGGGCACACTTGCTGGCCGACGTGCCGGTCGGGGTGCTGCTCTCCGGCGGCGTGGACTCGGGTGCCCTCACCGCCCTGGCGGCGCTCGAGTCGACACGCAAGCTGCCGACCTTCACGGTCGGGTTCGAGGAAGCGTCGTTCGACGAGCTCGACGAGGCGAAGAAGGTGGCCGCACGCTACGACACCGACCACCACGAGCTCGTTCTGAGGCCCGACCCGGGCCTGCTTCGCGACCTCGCCGCCGCGTTCGACGAGCCGCTCGGAGATTCGTCGGCACTCGCCGCCTACCTCGTCTGCAAGTTGGCGTCGGAGCACGTCAAGGTCGTGCTCACGGGCGAGGGCGGCGACGAGCTCTTCGGCGGCTACTACACGTACCTCGCGGACGGCCTCGCACCGAGGATCGGCTCAGCGACTCCGCTGCTGCGCCCGCTCGTCGACGCGCTCCCCGGTTCGGAGCGGAGGGGGAGCTTCGTCTACGGGGCGAAGAGATTCGTGCGGTTCGCGCCGCTGCCGCCGCTCGAGCGCCACTGCGGCTGGAGGGAGATCCTCTCCGCGGACGCCCGGGCCGAGCTCCAGCCGCCGGGGCTCCGCGCGACGTACGACCCGCTCGCGCCCGCCCGAGCCAGGTTCGCCGAAACGGCCGGCAGCGAAGTGCTCGCTCGCCTCCAGGACGTCGACATCGGCGGCTACCTCGTCGACGACCTGCTCGTGAAGACGGACCGAGCAAGCATGGCCCACTCGGTCGAGGCACGCGTCCCGTATCTCGACGAGGCCGTGGCTGGTCTCGCGCTGGCCCTTCCCACCCGACTCAAGGTGCACGGTTGGGCGAAGAAGCGGCTGCTACGACAGGCGGTCGCCCCGCTCCTCCCGCGCTCCGTCGTCTCCGCGAAGAAGCGGGGCTTCTCCATCCCGGCCGCCGCGTGGCTGCGGGGGCCGCTCCTGCCGTTCGTCCGTGACGCGCTCTCCCCCGAGAGTGTGAGGCAACAGGGATTTTTCGAGCCTCGGGCCGTCTCGAGGCTGCTCGACCAGCACGTCTCCGGTCAGGACCTGTCTCGCCCGCTCTGGGGGCTCCTCATGTTCACGCTCTGGTACGAGCAGGCCTCGGCTCATCCGATCGCCGTCGCCGCGTGAGGCTGCTCGGACCGGTGTGACAAGCTCCCCTCGGTGCCCTTCCTGACCTCGCACACGGACGTGGAGGCCCGCTACCTCGCCGCGGCTCTGCCCGACAACGCCAGGGTGCTCGAGGCCGGCTGCGGCCGCCGCTCCCGCCTGAGCGGGCATCGCGACCGGATCGAACGTCTCGTCGGCGTCGATCTCGACGCCGAGGCCGGACAGGAGAACGCCGCGGTCGACGAGTTCGTCGTCGCAGACCTGTCGAAGCCCCTGCCGTTCGCGGACGCGTCGTTCGACCTCGTCTACGCCAACTTCGTCGTCGAGCATCTCGCCAGTCCGGAGACGACCTTCCGGGAGTGGCAGCGCGTCCTGCGCCCGGGAGGCGGGCTCGTCGTGCTCACGAGCAACTCGGCGAATCCCTACCTCGCGGCCGCCCGCATGCTCCCCGACCGCGCCCGTGTCTTCGCCAAGCGCGTCGGGCCACGCGTGGCCACGCGCGACGTCTTCCCGGCGCACTACCGCGCGAACACGCCGAAGGCGCTGCTCGGCCTGCTCGCCGCCGCGGGCTTCGAGCGCGTCGAGGTTGCCTACGTCGCAACGCTCCACCGCTACGCCGGCGAGCGCGCCGGGCTCGGACGGCTCCTGCGAGGAGCGGAGCGAGCCTTGCCGGCTGCGCGACGCTCGACGATCGTGGGCCGCTTCCGGCGCGCCGGGTGAGGATCTGGATCGACATCACGGCCCCGGCCCACGTGCTGGTCTTCAGGCCGCTGATCGCGCTCCTCCGCGAGCGCGGCCACCACGTCGAGATCACGGCACGCGAGTACTCGCAGACGACGCAGCTGCTGCGACGTCAGGGCATCGACGCGGAGATCATCGGCGGCCACGGAGGGCGCTCCCGCGCGCGCAAGCTCGCGGTCATGCTCGAGCGGATGCCGAGGCTACGCAGCTGGGCGAGGCGCCGGGGCTTCGACGCGGCTCTCGCGCACGGCTCGCATTACCTGACGCTGGTGGCGCGCACGCTCGGCATCCCCAGCTCGACGACCTTCGACTACGAGTTCGCGACGCTTCAGCACCAGTTCGGCTGCCGTGCCGCCAACTACGTCGTCGTGCCCGACGCGATCCCGCCCGAGCGGCTCGCGCGTTACGGCGTGCGCCCACCCAAACTCCGCCGCTTTCCCGGCCTGAAGGAGGAGTACTACCTCGCCGACTTCGAGCCCGACCCCACCGTAGTCGAGCAGCTGGGTCTCGACCCAGAGCTGATGATCGTCACCGTGCGGACACCGCCAGCCGTCGCGCTCTACCACCGGCAGACGAACCCGCTCTTCCCAGGCGTGCTGAAACGGCTGGGCGAAGCCGAAGGCGTCCAGACCGTCGTGCTCCCTCGAACCCCCGACCAGGCGGACGAGGTCCGCAGCCTCGGCTACCCGTCGGTCACGGTGCCCAGTGAGGCCGTCGACGCGCAAAGCCTCGTCTACTACTCGGATCTCGTCGTCGGCGCCGGCGGGAGCGTCAACCGCGAGGCGGCGGCTCTCGGAGTCCCCGTGTTCACGACCTTCAGCGGCCGACTCGGCGGCGTCGACGAGTGGCTCGTCCGCGAAGGCAGGCTGCGACCTCTCACGGACCCGGGGGCGCTCGAGCTCGTCAAACGCTCCGGCGAGGGAGCTCGAGTCAGACGTGACCCGGCTGACCTCCTGGCACTGCTGATGCCGATTCAGCCCTAAGGGAGGGTCGCGCCCGGCTCGTGCTCGACGGCGCCGGCCCGCTGCGGCGCGCGGACCATTGCCCCCAGACGGGCGACGAGCTCGACGGTCTCGCCGGCCTCGACCAGCCGCTCGAGGTCCGCGAGCTCGTCCTCGAGCCAGAGCGGGTCGACCGGCTGCGTCGCGCAGCGGAGGATCTTCGCGTGCGCGGTCGGCGTCGCCCGTTCCCCGTCGCCCCAGAGCTCCTCGTGCAGCTTCTCTCCGGCTCGGACGCCGATGAACTCGATCGCGATATCGTGGTCGGGCTCCTTTCCCGAGAGTCGGATCATGTTGTGCGCGAGGTCGAGGATGCGCACGGGCGTCCCCATGTCGAGCACATAGACGTCGCCGCTCACGCCGATCGCACCTGCCTGGATGATGAGCTGGACCGCCTCCGGGATCGTCATGAAATAGCGGGTCATGTCCGGATGCGTGACGGTGACGGGCCCGCCGCGGGCGATCTGTCGGCGGAAAAGCGGGATCACGCTGCCGGACGACCCCAGCACGTTGCCGAACCGCACCGAGATGAAGTGAGTCCCGTTCTGCTCCCGGGCCGCGGCCGCCTCGACGATCCATTCGCAGACCGCCTTCGTCTGCCCGAGAACGTTCTTCGGGTTGACGGCCTTGTCCGTCGAGACGAGGACGAAGCGCTTGGCGCCGAGCTCGGAGGCGACGTCGGCCATGACCGCCGTCGAGAAGACGTTGTTCCGCACCGATTCGAGCGGGTTCTCTTCCATCAGCGGCACGTGCTTGTACGCGGCCGCGTGAAAGACGACCGCCGGGCGGAAGCGCTCGAAGAGGCGGCGCATCTTGGCGCGGTCCTTCGCGTCGGCGAGGACGGGGATCGTCGACGAGTAGCTCCGTTCGAGCGCGAGCTCGCGCTCGATGTCGACGAGCGCGTTCTCGGCATGATCGACGAGCACGATGCGCTCGGCGCCCACAGCGGCGATCTGGCGGCAGAGCTCCGACCCGATCGAGCCGCCCGCGCCGGTGACCAGCACGGTCTCGCCGGTCAGGTACGAGGCGATGGAGGCGAGGTCGAGCTCGACGGCCTCGCGCCCGAGGACGTCCTCCACCTGCACCCCGCGCAGCTGCCGCGCGAGGTTGAGGTCGCCGCTGATGAGCTCGTGCACCGCAGGCAGCGTCTTCACCGCTACGCCGGCATCACGGCAGGCATTGACGATCTGCTGGCGCGTCTCGCCCGCTGCCGAGGGGATGGCGATGATGACCTCGTCCGGCCTGTTGTCCGCTAGGAAGGCGGGCAGCTGCGCGGTCGCGCCCAGGACGCGCACCCCGTGGACGCGGAGCCCGTGCTTGCGTGTGTCGTCGTCGACGAGGCCGATCGGTGTGTAGCCGAGCGCCGGGTTCTTCTGCATCTCGCGCAGGATGAGCTGGCCCGCGTCCCCGGCCCCGATGACGAGCACCTCCTTGCCGCGCGCAACGATGCTTCTGCGGCCGGGCCGCTCCATGAGCGTGCGCGCAAGCAGGCGAACGCCCGTCACGAGGGCGAGCAGCAGGAGCAGATCGGTGACGAAGACCGACCGCGGGAGCCGCAGGTTCTCGACCGGCTCGACCAGGTAGATGACGACGAAGACGAGGATCGAGGCGAGCACCACGCCGCGCGCGATGCTCCACATGTCCCGCACCGAGACGTAGCGCCACCAGTGGTTGTAGAAGCCCGAGGCGACGAAGACGGCGATCTTCAGGCCGACAACGATGAGGATGGTCTGGCGCAGGAGGTCGCCGTAGCGCTCCGGGATCTCGAAGTCGAAGCGAAGCGCGAAGGCGAGGTACCACGCCAGCGCGATCAAGCAGCAGTCGACGAGCAGGTGGAAGACCCGGCGGCGGTTGAACCAGCTCACGACGCGGCCCTCAGCCTGAGCGCCGAGCGGACGCACTCGACGACCTGCTCCTGCTGCTCGACGGCCATCGACGGCCAGAGCGGCAGCGCGACCGTTTCCCGCGCCGCACGCTCGGTCTCCGGAAGGTTCCCGCTCTCGAGCGCTGCGAAGGCCGGTTGGAGGTGAAGCGGCGTCGAGTAGTAGGTGGCGCAGCCGATCTCCTGCGCTCGCAACGCGGCCACGACGCGATCTCGCTCGCGCGTGCGCACGCAGTAGACGTGGTAGACGTGGCCCGGGTCGTCGACCGGGAGCTCGCAGACTTCTCCGAGCCCGAGCTTGGCGTAGCGGGCTGCGGCGGCTCGGCGCTGCTCGTTCCACTCGTCCACGTGCGCCAGGAAGATGCGCAGGACGGCAGCCTGGAGCTCGTCGAGGCGCGAGTTGTAGCCGACCGCGTCGAAGCGCTCCTTGTCTCTCGAGCCGTGGAACCGCAGTAGCCGTACTCGGTCGGCCAGCTCCTCGTCACGCGTCACGACGAGGCCGCCGTCGCCGAGGCCGAAGAGGTTCTTCGTCGGATAGAAGCTGAAGGTGCCGGCCGCCCCGAGCGGTCCGACCTTGCTGCCGCCCAGAGTCGCGCCGAAGGCTTGGGCGGCGTCCTCGACCAGGGGGATCCCGTCCGGGAGCTCGTCGAGCGGCGCCGGCCGCCCGTAGAGGTGCACGGGGAGGATCGCCTTCGTTTGCCGAGTGACCCGCCTGGCGACGTCGGCGGGGTCGAGGTTCAGCGTCGCCGGATCGATGTCCGCGAAGACGGGTGTCGCGCCCCGACGAGCGATCGACTCCGCCGTCGCGTAGAAGGTGAACGACGGGCAGACGACCTCGTCGCCGGGCCCGACGCCGAGCGCGTCGAGGACGAGCACGAGCGCGTCGGTGCCGTTCGCAACCCCGACGGCGTTCGACGCGCCGAGATAGGCGCCCGCTTCCTGCTCGAAGGCCGCAACCTCCGGGCCGAGGATGAAGCGGCCGCTCTCGAGAACCCCGTCCATCGCCCTGCGGACGTCCTCGAGCAACGGCTTGTACTGCGCCTTGACGTCTGTGAAGGGGATCGGCACGGCGCGCCAGTCTAACCCTCGGCCGAGCGCTCCAGAGCCCGGCGACGGGCTCTCCTCTGAACGACCCGGCCGGCAAGCAGAAGCGCGCCGACGACGACGAGCGCGACCACGACGTAGTCGGCGTAGCGCCAGCCTTCGTGAAAGCGCTCCCAGCCGGATCCGAGGGCAACGCCGGCTCCGGCCAGGCCGAAGCACCAAGGAATCGTCCCGAGGAAGGAGAGAACGGTGAAGCGGGCGAGCGGCATCTCGAGCACGCCAGCGGGAATGGAGATGAACGACCGCACCACCGGAACGACGCGCGAGATGAGCACCGCCGCGTCCCCATAGCGGTCGAACCAGAGCTCGGCGCGAGCGAGCCGCTCCGGCGTCACATGCACCCAGCGACCGCGGCGCTCGAGGAACGCCCGGCCGCCGATCCGGCCGATACCCCATCCGAGCATCGACCCGAGGGTGTAGCCGATCGTGCCGGCCAGCGCCATCGCCAGATAGGCCCACCCGGTCGAGTGGATCTCTGAGCCGAAGAGCGTGACGTCCTGGCCGGCGATCGCACCCGCGGCGACGGCGCCGGCGTAGAGCATCACGACCTCGCTCGCGGCGGGCAACACCGCGTCGACGAGCATGAGCAGGAACACGGCGTAGAGGCCGTAGTCCCCGATCGCAGAGGTGATCGAGCTCGTGATGCCGTGCATCCGGCGAGTGTAGTCGGCGTGCGAAAACCGCTCTCAGGACTAAGAGACTCTGCGCACGGCGAATCGCTTCGTCATCGCGACGGCGCCGAGGCTGTTCTCCGCCCGCACGCCTGCGACGAAGCGCCCGCTTCGCACGACGCGGCCGGCGTCGGTCTTCCCGTTCCAGATGACGGCGTAGCCGCCCGGCCCGAGGCCTTTCTGCGCAACGAGATGTCTGACGATCCGGCCACCGCGCTTCCGGATGCGAACGAGGACGTTCGCGGCATGCGCGAGACGGAAGCCGATCCGGATCCGGCCGCCGACTCTCTTGCGCACGCGCATGACGTCCTTCGAAAGAGTCATGTACCCCAGCGTGTTGTTGACGCGGAAGCGACGCTGCATCTGGCTCGACCGACCCTTGCCGTCCACCGCGGAGACCACCCACTTCCACGTCCCCTCGTGCAGGTGCGACCCCGTCAGCGACTTCCGGACGACCCCGGGGCCCCGAGTCGCCGAGTAGGTCCAGCGGGTCTTCCCGTCCGGGTTGACGAGCTTCAGATCGACAGTCGAGTTGCGCACGAACTTGGCCGCCAGGCGCTGGCGGTCCCGTACGCCGTCGCCGTTCGGAGAGAAAACGGGGAAGCGAGGCTTGCGCGCGTAGGCGCCGATGTACGTCAGCTGGAGCGAGTCTGCGAGGGGGCGCTCGTAACCGTCCGAAGGGCGGTTGAGGACGGCACCGTTGAAGGCCATCTCGCTGGAGCCGCCGGCGTCGAAGGCCATCGCTTTCAGGGCGCCGTAGTGAACCATCGCGTTGGCGAGCTGCCGATTCGTCAGACCGTGGCTGAGGATGCTGCGGCCGTCCGCCACCAGCAGGACGATCTTTCCGTCGGCACGCTGGCCGATCGCCGTCCGGGGATGCCTTGGGACGAGTTGGTAGGTCGTGAACCACTCGCCCGCTCGGTAGACGGGTTGGCCGTTGCTAACGAGAACGGGACCACCG
>Ga0081539_10003791_pt1 | contig 17822 bp, 13 predicted proteins | sample TabmetS4T2R2_FD_71023 | JGI IMG/M metagenome (GOLD analysis project Ga0081539, IMG submission 71023) | Tabebuia heterophylla rhizosphere microbial communities from the University of Puerto Rico - S4T2R2 | ecosystem: Host-associated > Plants > Roots > Rhizosphere ...
GCGCTTCATCGTGCGAAATTTGTACATGACGAACCGGAACTCGTCGCGGCCGACCCGTTCCTGCGCAAAAATGATCGGCCTCCGGTCCTCGAGCCAGATCAGCAGCGCGATCAACGCGATGACTGGCGCGAAAAGGACGAGCGCGATGGTCGAAACGACCAGATCGAACAACCGTTTGAGGTAGTGATACGGCGAGATCCGCGCCAATTGGAAGCCGGTTTGCAGCGGCCAGACCGGATCGATCGCGTTCAGCGGCACATATCGCCAGTGCGTCTCGTAAAACGACTCCAGCGTGTAGACGCGCGTGCGCTGGAATTGGGTGCGCACGAGCCGATCGAGCAATTGCGGCTCGAGCCGGTTCGGCGGCTCGGCCAGAATGATCCCGCTGTAGCGTCGATCGAGATTGTCGATCTTCGCCGCGACATCCGTCGCGCTCAACGTCTCGCTCGCCACGAACTCGAGCCGCTGCGGGTTCTCCGACTGCTCATAGGTCTCCTTAAAACGCGCCGTCGTTTCGCTGGATCCAATGACGAGGAAAAGTTTGTGCGCGCTCGCTTCCGCCACGAACTGCCGGATCCATCGGCGGTAGACCAGCGAGAGTGGCAGAAACGCCACAAAACTGACGAGGAGCACCCCGCGGCTCGGCCTGATCGAAGCGTCAAACGCCGCCGCCGAATAAACCAACAGCGCGCTTCCTGCCGCCGCCGCGATTACCGCCAGAATATGCTCCGCCGTGTAGGCGAGACCCCGCATCTCGGTATGCCGATCGTACCCGCCGATGATGAACAAAGCCGCCACGATCACGGCGAGCTGGACGATCTCGACTAAAAAAACTCCGAAAGGCGTTTCCGGCGAAAATCCCTCGCGCCGGACGAAACTGGCGACGCTGTATATCACCAGCCAGCTGAGAGCATCGAACAACAAATACAAAACCGCCGGCGCCCAGTCATGAGTAAAGCCGTGAGGCAGCTCCCGCCGGTCGATCAAATAGCCGGAAGAAACGTCTGCGGAAACGGACGGCTCTTCTGCTGTTTTGACAGTCGTGCGCGACATCGTTGCCCTGTCCCGATCGCACCTATTCTACACTTATTGCCGGTAGATTTGAAACATCCGGCGCGAGGTTCGCGTTTACGCCTTCCAGACTTGCCCAAGCTTGGTTGAAACATTGCCCATCACATTGCGCGTGTCGACGATGCACGAGGACCATTGGGCGAGTTCGGCATAATTTATCGTCGCGTGAGCGGTGCTGATCACAACAGCATCAAATGAGGCCACTGTAGCCGAGTGCCAATTAATCGAGCGGAGGCCGGCCCAATTGCCGTGCTCACGTGTCATTTTAATGACCGGTATATGCGGGTCGTGATAAGCGACCTCTCCTCCTCGAGCTGCAATTAAATCCATGAGGACGAACGCGGGCGACTCGCGCATGTCGTCAACATTGGGTTTGTAGGCGAGGCCGAGGATCAGAATTTTCGCACCATTAAGTGATTTGCGTTGGCAGTTGAGCGCTTCGACCAGCCGTTGCACGACGTACGCCGGCATGGCGGTATTAATTTCGCCGGCGAGCTCGATAAAGCGGGTGTGCTTGCCCACTTCGCGAGCTTTCCAAGTCAGGTAAAAAGGATCGATCGGAATGCAATGACCGCCCAGGCCTGGTCCCGGATAAAACGGGGTGAATCCGAAGGGCTTGGTCTTGGCGGCCTCGATCGCCTCCCAAATGTCGATGCCCATGGCGGCGTAAATCACTTTCAGCTCATTGACCAGTGCAATGTTCACGCTACGAAAAATGTTTTCGAGCAACTTGGTCCCTTCCGCAACGCGGCAGGAGGAGACGGGCACCACAGTTTTAATGGCTCTCGAGTAGAGGGCGACCGCGCGCTCGCGACAGGCCGCGGTCAAGCCGCCGACGACTTTCGGAATGTCGTAAATGCGGCTGGGCGAATCGCCTGGGTCAACGCGCTCGGGGGAGTAGGCGAGGTGAAAATCGACGCCGGCTTTGAGGACCGAGTACTTCTCCAAAGCGCGACGCAGATCCTCATCCGTCGTTCCGGGATAACTGGTCGATTCAAGTACGACCAGTGTGCCGCGCTGAAGATGAGGCGCAACTTGTTCAGCTGTGCGAATGATAAAGGAAAGGTCAGGATCGCGGTTTCGGGTCAGGGGCGTCGGCACGCAAATCAGGACTGCTTCAACTCCACGAATCCGGGTAAAATCACCAGTCGCTTCGAAGCGGCGATCGGTGACCTGTTCGCGAATGGCGTCTGAATCGATCGAGCCGATGTAGCTGCGGCCGCGATTGAGCGCTTCGATTTTTTCCGGATCGACATCTACTCCGAGCACCGGTACGCCGGAGCGGGCGAATTGCAGCGCAAGCGGCAGGCCGACGTATCCCAGTCCGACTACAGCTATAGTCATGGGGTCTCTTTTGGCGGGGAGGCAATGAGTTTGCGCTCGATCAAGTGCAAAGAGAGAAGCATTTCCGCGACCGTGCGTTGAAAACAATAGAACCAACCGATCGGTCCATCGAATATGAGGCCTTTGCCGATCAAAGTGTAGACAAAGACCGCCGCGGGCGCGATCAGACCAAGGCGGCGGATACGATCGGCCCGGTTCAATTGCTCAACCGGCGTCGTCAACAAGTGCTCGGCTTCACACTCAGCATATTTGTTCTGTTCCGACAGCCATCGGGCAAGCGGTTTGCGGTCATCATGCAAAATCTCTTCGTGTAACCGCGCGATGCGCCCGCTGATGTGGACGCGGTGGCCATGGCCTTCATCGCGATATTTTGCCAGATGCCTTCGGTAGAGCACAGTGCGCGGCGGATAAAGCGAGCTGCGCAGTGGACGGCCGAAAACACAATAGCGAAATGCCACCGTATATCCTCCCACGTCGGCCGCACACTGCAGTGTCTTGATTTCCTCCACGAATTCGCGGGTGAGCACATAATCGGCGTCGATCGACAAGACCCAGGGCGTCACGATCTGCGCCAGTCCGAAATTGCACTGGCCGGCAAAGGAATCGAATGCCCTTTCTACGACCCGAACACCGGGATGAGCGGCCCGAGCGATTTCTCGCGTGCCATCCGTACTGAAGCTGTCGAGCAGTACGACTTCGTTTGCCCAATCGAGTAACACCAGAGTACGTCCAATGTTCGGCGCCTCGTTGAAAGTGAGAACAAGCGGCGTGATCTCGCTCAGGTCCATGAATTTCTAAAGCAACCAACTGGGCGGGGCGCCTTTGCCAATCAACCAGTGGAATACATCGAGCATCCTGCCAGCGACACTGTCCCAGGAGTATTTCTCGCCAATCAATGCGCGTCCGCGCTCGCCCATTTCGCGGAGCTCGTGCGGGCTCAGCGCCATTGCCGCGGCGAGAGAATCCGTTAGGCCATTAACTCCGGTCGGCGCCCACCAACCGCAGCCGCGCGAGACCAGCTCGCTCCATGGAGTGGCCCGTGTCGTGATGACCGGTACCGCAGCGGCCATTGCTTCCGCGATCGCAAGGCCAAAGCTTTCGGAATAACTTGGTAAAACGAAGAGATCGGCACCGCCGAGCAACCGCCATTTTTCCTCTTCATCGACCGAACCAACAAACTCGAAGTCCGATTGAAGGCCGAGCGACGCGATGAGCGATTCGATGTCGGCACGATGACCATTTTCATCGGGACCGGCTACGATCACCCGCCAACAAGAGGGACGCACCCGCGCCCAGGCGCGAACCAAGTCTTTCAATCCTTTGATCGGGTGAATTCGCGAAAGAAACAGAACTGTCCGAACTGCCTCACCAGATGGCGCTCGCATCGCCAATTTGGCCCGAACATCGACAGCGTTCGGAACGACTGCGATCGGTTGTGAAAGATTTTGCGCCCGGAGATCGGCCGCTTCGCTGTCGGATGTCGCGTGCAAAAGCTTTGCGCGTTTCAGGTTCCGACGCTGGTAGAGATACCACGCCGCGATCTTTTTCCATTTCGAAACTGCCAACGCTTTCCGGCTGAGCATGCCGCGTGGACTGATCACCAGAGGAGCGTTCGTGCGGGCAGCTACGCGAGCGGCGAGATGATTCGATGGCAACCACAAACCGACATCATAAATAAGAACATCGATCCTCCCCGAGACTGCGCGCGAAAGTGCGCTTTTAAACGGCGCAAACCACGCCCGTGGTTGATAGCGGGTCGCTTCGGTTTCGATGATCGTCGCGTTGAATCCGTTCGTTTCCAATGAAGCGCGGTGTCGCCCCCGATCCGCGACCGTAATCAGTTCGACCTCCGCGCCCCATCGCGTTAATGCTCGGCAAAGAGCCGGGACGGTCCGCGCCGGACCGCCATGCTCGGGGTCAAGCGTGGCGATCGTAACGACAACCTTCATCTAGTCCGGACGCTGCTCCAGCCATGCATGGAAGATTCGTCCGAAAAAAAAGTAAAGACCGGTCATCACCAGTAGCGCCGTCACATTGCCGCCGACGATCTTTATGTTTGATGTCTCGATGGTGTAAGCGCCAAAGATCAGGATTGCGCTGCCGATCGACGTAGCGATCAATTTTAAGCGGGAGTGAATTACGAATAGTCGGTAAATCAGCCCATAAAAAAAACCCAGTAGAAAGATCGGCACAAACATCCAAACAGGTCCGAAATCGACATAGCTTTCGGCGACATATCCAATTCCAATCGATGTTCCCTGTTCTTCGCCGGCAACTTTGACCCCCGTATAAAGGCTTGTGCGATCCGAATCGCTGAGCGGCGCTTTTCCGGGGAAGAATAAACGCGGCGTGAGGACGTGTTTCACCGCGCCGAACCAAAGAGAACCGCGTTCGTAGGGCACGCTTTCCGGCACATTCATGAGAGTGAGCGCAAAAAACCTCACGTAACTAACGCGCAGAACCATCGCATCGAGTCCATCCATGAAATTGTCCCAGGAAAAGCCGGTGACCAGGTCGCTAAGTTTATCAAATCGCTGTTCCACCGATACGACAACTTGCTGCTCGCCGCTTCCTTCATTTAAGAACTCGCGATACTCCCCTTTTATGGCCGACCAGACGACTCCAAAAAAGAACAACGCGACCACAGTCGCGATGGTCATAGCAAGGCGTCGCCCCCTGAATGCCAGCGGAGAGGTCAACGCCACTACCAGCAAGATAAAGAATACGCTCTTGAAGCCGGAGAAAAACCCGAGCAAACCGACGCTAAGCTCGAGGATGATGGCGGTGGCTAGAAAAACATAGCCAGCACGCTGTTCGATTACGCAATACGCGAGAAGAAAAACCGCTGTCCATTTCAGTGTGGCCAGCGCGAAGATTAACTGCGTAAAACCGGCTAATTGCGCGCCAAGCCGAGACGCGATTGCGGCCACAACCACGCTGACCACATAGAAAATGAACGCGTTGATAACACTGACTCGCAAAACTTCAATGGTAAGGCGCGTGTGCTGCGATTCCCGGCAGCCAATCAGCGAAGAGCGCATGCCCACGGCAAGCACAAGCACGGCGAGAAGACTTAGCCAGGTTGCCGTCTCTAATTGCGCACCGCCTCCTGCCTGTTCGACCGAAACGTGGTAAAAGTCAGTGTAAAAAATAACCGCCGATGCTTGAAGCCACTGCATTGCACAAGCAAAAGCCAAAACTGGCGGCTCGCCGCGACGCCAGAGTAATTGCGCCGAAATGACAAGCACGAAGAGCGCGGCTGGAGTGACCCAGGGATTGGCGCTAAAACTTCCCCAGATTATCAGCGCAGCCGTAGTTATCCATAACCACAAGGGGAAGCCGAAAGTTGCTTTCAGTCCAGCCGTCCCCGGTTTCTGTTTCGACTGAGGGAGCGGCGCCCCATGTGTGAGCGTTGGAATGGGCGTTTGCAGCATCCTGATTACATAGGTTTTACTTGTCGCCTCGTCGCAACAAATACTTCCGTCCAATCTCGGCGAAATCGGTGTTTCCCAAATTTTTCGTCCAAACTTCGCCGTGCTGCTGCGCCCGCGAGGAGCCTGCGATTTGGGTCCATCATAAAATATTCAATGCCTTCAATGAGGCCTCGTGCCGTTCGGTCCTGGCAGATGAAGCCGTCGACGCCGTGTTCGACTAATTCGGGCAGCCCGCCGACAGGAAACACAACCGAGGGCACGCCCTCCTTTTTTGCCTCAAGCACAACGTTGGGCGACGCGTCGTCGCAAGTCGACGGACAGACATGGATGTGCGCGCGGCGCAAAATTTCGGGAACATTTTCTCGATAACCCAGGAATTGAATTTGCCGATCGAGACCTGCTTTCGCCACATCCCGCTTCAATTCCTGCTCCAACGGATTACCCCAAGTCGACGCGCCGACCAGCCAAAAAACGATGTCGGAATTCGCCACGGCCATTACCTTCGCGGCCTCTACGAAAAGAGAGGCGCCCTTGTGCTCGGAAATCTGTCCCACAAATACGACGACTAGAGTGTGAGGCGCAGTCTCGGGCAATCGCTCCGGCGCTGAAACCGACCGGCGAGGGGGATAATTATGAATGATGCGAAGCTTATCGGCTTCCAGACCAAGCTGGCTGAACTTGTCGGCAAGGAACCGTGCGTTGCAAACCACACGGGAGGCGTCGCGCAGCAATTGGCGGCCAGTCCAGCGATGAAAGAACGTGTTCGCTGGCAACTCATCGCCCGCGCGAAAAATGAGCGGCTTTCGGGTCAAGCGGATGCCGGGCGCGGCATAGAACCAGTGCCTCCAGTTCGCGGCGTAAATGTGCGTCGCATCCCAACGGCGCGATTCGTTCCAAACGCGCCAACTCGTGGCCAGAACACCCCATAGATTCACGAACAACAGATAAAATTCCCTTCCAACGAGCGATTTTCCCCAATGATATCCGAAGGGGGCGCTTTTCCAGTCGAACCCCATTCGATTGAGCTCGGGTTGAATCGCTTGTCCACCCCATTTACCGCTGATGATGAATCGCGCTTTGAGACCGAGCCGCGAGAGATTGCGAAAAACTTCGAGGTTGGCGCGCTCCTGGCCGAACAATTCCGAGCCGCCAAACAAGACGAGAACGCGCACGTCTTTCAAAGGGGACAGCGCGGTTGTCGGTTCCGCGATCTCCGATTGCCCTGCCTCAGTCTGCGCGGTCATCTTTCTGTTTGCTGCGCAGAATTGCTTCAATCGCTACCATGGTTCCTTCCACTGCCGCTTCGACAGAATAATCCCGCACTTTTGACCTGAGCGCAGAATTAAAATCGTGCCCGCGCTCTTTCAATTGCGCAATCGCGCCCAAACGGCAGGCCAGTTGTTCGCAATCACCAACCGGAAACGTGAATCCGGTTTTGCCTTCTTCAATCAAATCCGGGGCGCACCCAACAGCGTCCGAGACGATGGCTGGCAATCCGCACGCCATTGCCTCGTTCACGGTCAGTCCCCACGTTTCGCTCTCGGAAGGTAAAACGAGAACATCGGCGGCCACATACGCGCGCGAAACCTCCGTCTGATTGAGAAAACCGGCGAATGACGCTGCCGGTTTTCGGTTATCGGTTATCGGTTGTCCGTTATCAGGTTTGGACGCGGCCTCGGCGTCGAAGAGAACGTTGCAATGGGCGCGGAGTTCCGGGCCGAGTTCACCGGCACCTACAAAAAGCAAATGGACGCCCCTGTAGCGGCGGTCTAGGACCGTCGCATTTTTTGTGACGAGCAACTGCGCGGCTTTGATCAAATCCAGCGGGCGCTTTTCCGGCATGAACTTGCCGCAGAACAAAACGCAGAACGCATCCTCAGGTATTCCCCACCCTTTTCGAAGTTCGAATTTCGAATTTCGCATTTCGCCTGCTTGACTGGCGAATCGCTCGTTGTCGACGAAATGCGGCGCGAAAAAGATTTTTTCGTCCGGGACACCATAGTGGCGGAGATATACGCGGTTGCGCTGGCCGACACTGAGGAAGCCGTCGAACTGTCGCAGAGCGAACCGATGCGTCAGGCGTCTGAGTGCCCGCTGCCAAAGCGGAGGGCTGGCATCGAGCTGCGAATCCCCGCGCACCAGCACCGGAACCTGTGCCCGCCGGCACGCCCGCACCGCCTGCCAGTACGATTTCAGATACCAGCCGGTGACGATAAACGCATCGAACGCTTGATCGACAATCTCCACCGCGATTTGCGGCGTATCGCACCCGCCAAACCGGTTCACCGTGGGCCGCGCCGCGACGTTCGACAGAAACGTGTGGCTGTAGCCCGAGAGCAAATCGACATCCCAATCGAAGGCGACGCCGAAACCAGCTTGTTCCGTTGCCGTCTGTCGATGCGCGAAAAACACCTGTAGATCGGTTTGTTCAGCCAACGCGCGGAACCACGGCGCCTGATACTGGATTGGATGACTTGTGAGAATACCAACTTTCATCCAATCGTTTTTGCGATAACGCGATCGAACAAAGCGGCAAAGCGACCTGCCACAGCTCTTGCTGAATAAGGCGCAAAAGCAGGGCGGTGTCGCGGCGCTACTGCCCCGCTCGCACCCTTGGTTACGTCAAATAATGCGGCCGCCAGTTCATTGATCCGCGATTCTGCGCTCTCGCGCTCGTCATATGTGATCACCCGCACACCGCCGAGTTCCCGCGCGATCTCGTTGACCGTGCTGCAAGCGTGAAACAGTGCCACAATCGGTTTGCCGGAAAGCCAGCACGGAAAGATTTTCGAAGCGGTATAGTGCGAATCGGTCGAGCCGATGAGCAAGAGCGCGTCCGCGTCCTGCATCGAGCGCAATGCATCGAGATACGGGATGCGGCGCGGCTCAAGCCGAAAACAATTTTCCAGGCCGCAGTGGCGCGCCAGAGACATGAGCGAATGGACGTCTCTTCCATTCGGCTGGGCCGATGTGCCAATAAAGTGCAACACTATCCGCCGCGCCTGATTCATGTCGATCATGCGGCGCACGGCGCGAAAGCAAGCCTCAACAATCGGCAACATACGCTCGGCGACGGTTCCGGCGTAGGCCAGCGCGAAGTCGCCCGACTGTTTTGTGATTACGCTGCATCCTTTTTCCGCTGCTACTCGATGGTCCTCTTCGCTGGCACCGATCGGGATGATTTCGACCGGCAAACTGCGCCGGAGTAATCCCCGCTGGCGCAGACTAGCAAGTGTCTCTTCGGACACCGTCGTGAGCGCGTCCGCGGCGGCGACGGCACGCGGCTCGAGTTTCGTCGCCAGCCAGTGCGACATGCCGGCCTTACTCAGCGGCGGTTGCTTACCGCCCCAATCCGAGACCCACGGGTCCTGATAATCGAGAACGAACGGCAAGCCGAAGTTTGTTTTCGCCCACGCGCCGACAAGCATGGTGTAACCCGGGAGTACGGTTGTGAAGATTAGATCGATTTTTTCCCGGCCTACTAGTTCCGCTATTTTTCGTCGCATTGTCCATTGCGCCCGCAGTGAAACATCGCCAATCCGAAGCGGGCGACACAGCTGTGCGGGCAACGCGCTCACCCGCTCTACGCGCAGCGCTGGCGGAAGCAGTGCCAACGAGCGCAGATCGTTCGCCTCCTCGTAATCGGCCGGATCAACCGTCACGACGATCGGTTCCCAACCAAATTCCGCCAGATGCGATGCGATAATTCGGCTTCGCTGCGCGCCTGCTAGGTTGCTCGGAGGGAAATAAGGCGAAAGCAGGATGGCGCGTTTCAAAAGTTGCCCGAGAGATTGTTAATCCATTCTGATGTAAAGCGCATAGGAATCGACTGTGCCCACGCGTTTGTATCCATTAAAGGGCTGACCGTCGAACGCCGCGACGTCTCCCAGCCAATCAGTCCGAACAACGATTGTTCTGAAATATTTCTTGGCGATCAATCCGCCCAATCCGCGCTCCTGATATTTACGCCCGGCCGCGCGATCAACCAAATACGTGTACGCAAAAAGGAAATGCGGCGGTTTACGCTGAATCCAAGGGAGATTTCCAAATCGCTCTGTCACGAGCACCGGCGCCTCGTACTCTTGCAGGGCATCCGCTAGTTTTTGATGCCGGACGTGCTCGGCATGCATGCTAATGACGCCGGCACGCCCGGCGAAAATCGGCAAGATCGTAAGAAACTGAAGCGCGCAGCCGGCGATTAGGATTCGTTGCGGCCACGCTGTGTTTTCGCCGCGCATCGAGCGCACCGACCAGGCTTGAAGCAGCCAAATCGCGCCGTAAACACACGGCGGCAGAAAATAATATTCGCTAGCGCCCTCCTTCATGGACGTTAGCGTCGACCACAGAAGCGAAAAAATAAAAACGAGTTCGATTGCAGTGAAATCCGCCTTTCGCCGGAAAAGCAACATGCGAATTCTTTCACCCAAAACCGCTCCGAGAATTAGCGGCAAAAACGGAAACTTGATCGACGCGCGAAGGAAATATTCCAGTCCGCCGGAGATGCGGAGCGCACAATTTGCCTGGGATTGAACGACCGAAAAAAGATACAACTCGCCGCCGACGGCAAACGTAATCGCGTAAAGAACAATGGTGGTAAACGCCAGAAGCGAAAAATCTCTAAAATTTTTCCGTAGCAGAAACCAAAGCATACAGCCGGCAAGGACGTTGATCGTCGTTTGCTTGAAAGCCCATGCGACGTACAACGCCATGGCCGCGCTCCAAAACGCTGTCCGCTGATTCGTTTTTAGATAACGGAGCATGAGGCAGAGTCCGGCCAGTTCAAAAAAGACTGCCGCCACGTCGGGCCGGGTCGTGAAATTGAAAAATCCGAAAAGCGGATTGAAAGCGACGACTATGGCAAGGCCAAGCCGCGCCACAAAAGGCATTTCCTGCGGCCAGGCGGCAGCTGCGCGAGCAGCTTGATAGAAAGCGCCGCAGCAGCCGATGCTAAACAAGAGGGTAAGGCAACGGGTAAAATTTGGAACCCATTGACAATCGAGGTGGAGAAAATTCAGAGCTAACGCGACAACGCCCCCGTAAGTAACGTAAAAGAGCCAGTTAAAATAGCTGATGGAAAAGGGGATGGCGGACGGGTCCGCATAAACCGTCTGTCCTTGCGAGAATTTCCAAATCGAGAAGAGCGCTTCTTCTTCGCAACCGCTGGTTTGGCGATGTAGAGGCTGTTTGAGGGAAAATTCCGCCGCCACACGTAACCCGATCAACAGAAGGCAGGCTAGCGCAACTAAAAGAATGATCGTTGGCGAGCGCCAGAATAGTTGTCTCGGCGTGGAAGCAATATCGGGAGACGAGACAATCGCCCGGCGCTTCATTGGAGCGCGCTGCAAGGCCCAGCAGACTTAAACGTATCGATAATCATTTCGTTCGAACACGTTCACATCCCAAGTCTGTCGTCGGGCGTTACAGATCCGGGCGCCGCTAATACGCTCCAGCCGTGCGCCGATGCTTCGCCACATCGCCCGATAATTGCCTGTCGCGAGCTGGGAAATGACTATCTTCCCCTCCGGCAGTAAATGGTGGGAGAATTTGTCCACCAGCTCTGCAGGCCGTTCTGTGTAGCCCAAAGATTCGTTAAAAATAATCACGTTCAGTTTCTCTTTCGGCACATAGTCTTCAAAACGGCCGACCGCAAAATGCGCCCCTGGAATATTGAGGTTTCGCGCGGAACGAATCGCTTCGGCCGAGATGTCGACCCCGACGTAATCAAGAAAATGCGGTTCCAGCAATTGAACGAGCCGGCCGTGTCCGCAGCCGAGGTCGAGCACGGTTGGCTTATCGAAGAAAAATCGAAGGTAACCGATGATCAGCGCATAGTGTCCAATCTCTTCGATCGCGTTGAGATGGTCCCAGGCGCCGTCGCGATACATTTTATCCCATGCTTCGGGTGGGATCGATTTCCCGTACCCGCGTGGCGCGAGAAGTAATTCGTAACGCAGCCTACGCAAAATTCTGGGGAGGAAATGGCCTAGCCGCATGCAGTTGCTTCGCATTCGCTCCGATGCCGGTGGATGGGAATTCCTCGAAAGGCTTTGTAGCGAAGGTACGGACGCGAGAGTTTGCACCAAAATCGCAGCGATGTATCCGCCGGATGAATGTAGATCCGTCGCATGGCAAAACGGTTTGCCGTCACGGTCGACGCGTTCGAAAAGATTGTTGTGGCAGCGCGGTACCCGGCATCTTTCGCCATCGCGCAGTACTTCGGCGAATGATGCCCATAAGGGTAGGCGAAAACATCCGCACTAAATCCTAGTTCGACCAATCGCTGCCGCGAATCCACGATTTCCTGGGTCGCTTGGTCCAGCGAACAGTCCGGCAGTGACCGGTGTAACCATCCGTGAGAGCCGATTTCAGTTCCCCCGGCCGCAATTTCCCGCAATTGCGTTTCGCTAACCACGGACCTTTCGGGGATTCCACTGTTTGAGTCCCAGCTGTTTTTTCCTCCGAGTTCGCCGACCGGCACGAACAGGGTCGCGCCGATTCCGCGCTTTTGCAGCGCGGGCAAGCCAAGTTCGGCAAAACTCACAAACCCATCGTCGAAAGTGATGATCGCCATCCGCGGACGCGGCGGCTCCAGTCCCTCGAGTATCCGCAACAAGGCAGCGAAATTTATGATCTCAAAGCCCCACTTCAGAAGCTGGTCCAGCTGTTCTTCGAACTGTCGAATTGATATCTCGTAATTGCCCGTCCCGGATTCGTTCCCAGCGATCAAGTTGTGATAGAGCAATATCGGAATGTCAATGGAACCGGACCCGCCAGTTCCCTCGCGCTCGATCCAATCACTCCGGCCGAACCGCCCGACCGTGGCTGAGGCGGCGGTTTTGGACGCGACGAAATGCTGAACTTCCGGTTCGCGGCTCGGCGGCGCCAAAGTTTCTTCGACAAGCGACATGCGGTAGCCGATGCCGGTCAGAAAATCCCGGCAATCCTCGGCCAAAACCTGCGAGTGAACTTCCAGAAATAATGTGGGCTGACATCGTTCCAGCAATTCTTTGGCGCCCCGAAGAACGAGGAGTTCGGCGCCTTCGACGTCGATTTTGATCACCGATGGCGACCCTATCAGGCCATGGGCAAATAAATCGTCCAGCTTCAGAACTCTGACCTTGATAGTCCCGGTCGCCTCGTCACGCGGACGAAATGAGCTGGCAGAGAGCTTGCCCATGCTCGAATCAGTCATCGTCCGAAATTCGGCACTGCCTTCTTCGTCGGACACGGCCGCCTCGATCAACTCAATCGGCAGCCCGGGATTTAACTCGATCAGCCGTCGGATTCTCGAGCAATTCATCGGCAATGGTTCAAAAACAAAAACACGCGATGCGCCACTAAGTGCCATCACGCCCGCGTGGAAGCCCCTCCAGCCGCCGATATCGAGACAAGTCGACCCTGGTCTCACTTCTCTGGCTAGCCGCGATGAGAGTTCGCGTTCATAAGTTCCAGTCCAGATGCCCTTGTCATCCGGTAGTTTGACGGGGTAACGCAGGCCTCGCGCCGGCCCCGCATCGACCCGGTGAATGAATTCATCCTCTTCGAGGTAGCGCTTTAGCAACCGGCGTTGGAACGGCGCGACCAGTGGAATGTCCTTGATCGCACTCCGTATTCGCCACGGCACGGCCCGGATGCTTTGACGTAATAGTTTACGCATTATGCCCAAACTGCGACGCCCACCCGCAATGCTTTGAGAAGGCTACTGATCGCAGATTACTCATCAGGATCCGATAGACGTTCGTCTTTGTAAAAACAACACGAGCGACTCGCCGATAACATCTTCAAGCTCCACTTTGCCGACCCATTCTTCCCATTTGTTGCCACGTCGCTGAAAGTGCCGTGGCGACTCCATCAAGATTAGCGGGCCGAAATGGACGCCTTGAAATTCGAGGAGATGGAAGTTCGAACCGTCAAAGCATATATCAAACGACATGTAGGGCTCATCGAGCTGGCGCAGCAGCTCGTCACTAAAATCCAGCAGGCCAGGCGGCGGATCGTCGAAATGAAACGTGCCGCTGCCACTGGCACGGAAGTCGTTTGGTCGCACCTCGCGTCTGACAACAAAAATGCGGTCCTGAAATGCCAGTACTTTGAAGTCATGCGTTAACCCCGGGATATATTCCTGCAGGACGAAGCGCTTCATCGGCTCGTAGTAATTCCCGTATGGTCGCAGGTTTTTGCGTTGCAACAGATATTTCCGCACGAAATAGCCTGTCTTCGCGCGAAGTGCGCGCCGCGCTTCGCGCCAGCTCAATCGATGCTCCGCAGCGCTCGTTTTGCGAAGTTCATCCTCAGATCGAACCAACTTAACCCCACCGCTGCCGAAGCCAGTGACCTCCTTGAAGACGACAGGATACCTGATCGTCGCCGGATCGAGTTCGGAGATTTTGGCAACGTATTGGGCCCGGAGCGATGAGACCCCACGAAGGCGGCGATGCAGCTCTTGATATCCTTTATTGTCATGTGACCGCGTCGTGTGAATCGAGGGCACGAGCTGATTGCCGTTTGCATGTAGGTAGAGCAGGACGTCGTCGATGAACTGTTTGTACTCCGTTTGCTGGGAACTGGAATGGATCAGGATCGAGTTCTTCGGCGAAACGCTGCCTGCCGCAATTTCCGCGTACGTGGTCGAGATCACGGAAAAATGCTTCGACAGGATTCTCTTCAGAATATCAGTGTCTATGCTCTCCCACGGCATCAAACCCTGTCCGAAAAAACCGTCTGATTCGGTCAGCAGATAAACTTGCGGTTTGACGACTTCGCTCATGCTTGCGGCTTCAAAATCAGCACCCGGCCAATGTATTTTCGCGCTGGCAGGTAGGAAACGAGCTCAACCAGCAAGCGCGAGAAACAAATTCGGAGCGTTGCGGTATAAAGGATGAAAAACCACGTGCCGTACATCGCGGCCGCGAGAAACGAGCTCGTGCGCGCCCCAGAGGTAGCGCGACCAATCTCACAGATCGCATAGGCAACCAGACACGAAGGCACCGGAGGCAAAACCGCCGAGCGAATCCCCTGGAGATTGAGCGCGCCGATTCGGATCAACCAATAAAGCGACAAGCAAAAAACAGCTAGATACACGCCGCTCAAACCTGCCAGATATGCGATTGGCCCGAACGGCAGGAGGATTAGAAGAATGATTCCGGTTCCGGCGAGCGTGATTACGTCAGCGAGTAGACAACGCCGCGGTTTCGCCTGGGCGAGCAGTAGCGTGTCGCTCGTGGCGGCAAACGCGGCCAGAATTCCCCACAGCATTGTCAATGGCAAGAGCGGAACAACCGCGCTCCATTTAGCACCATAGACGGTTTGCACTACTGGACCGGCCAGGATCGCGAAGGCCGCGCCGATTGGAATCACCAACCATCCAATAATTCGTAGCACGAGCCCGTTCACGCGCGCGATGTGCGCTGGATTCGGATCGAGCCGTGTAAGCACCGGATAAATCGCGTACATCAGTTGCGCCGCGATGCTCTGGCAAAACATCATTGCGAGTCCGATCGCACGGTTGAAAAAGCCGAGCAATGTGAACCCAAGAACCTTCGCGAGGATCGAGGACTCAAGAAGCTGTCGCCCTCGAACGGCGAGTCCGCTGCCGATCCGCGTCACACCGAAATCCCAGGCAGCGCGGTAATTTTTCCACGACCACGACCAGTCAGGCCGCCAGCGCTGCACAAAAAATAAATCGATGATGAACGGCAGCGTCACGATCATGCCCGGAATTACCAGCGAGTAAGCTCCCGCGCCGCCCCATCCCATTCCAATCGCCAGCACCGCGCTGAAGATCAAGCCACTCGCATGCAAAAGGCGCAGTCGCTGCCAGTCGTAATCGCGCTCGAGCATTTTCCGCCGCAGTTCGCACGGCCATTCCAGCGGGAACGTGAACGACATCGCATGGACAAGCGGCGCCACCGGCGCAAAGGTCGGAGACCGGCGCAAGAGAAACGCGACCATGTTGGCGACCAGAAAAAGCATCACCGTAATCGCTGCCCCAGCGGTGAATTGCTCCTGATACCGCAGTTCCCTGTCATCGCGCACCAGCAACGTCTGAGCGATAAAATTATTGAACGAGAATATCGCGAAAAACCCGATGATGCTGGTGACGAGCGCGAATTCTCCGTAAGCCGCCGGCTTTAACAGCCGGACCAGCACAAGCATCAGCCCGAACTGGAGGAAATTGCGAAACAGGTTGAAAGCCGTATTCCAAACAACCGCAGAACGGGCCTTAGCTGCGAGGTTCTGAGGAGGAATTTGCGTATGTGCAGATTCGATGACGAGCTGGTCGTCCACGGGGTCGAAGGTCAGAAGACGGATTTCACGCGCCGCTCAGTTGTTGCTCACAAAAAACGTAAACTTCGTCGGCTAATTGCAACACCTGTTGCGCTTGGGTCAAGGGCGGCGCATCGGGCCCATCCGGGTAGCGAAATTCGGCAACGAGCGGAGTCAGCTTTTCGCAGTGATCTTGGAAACGCGCAAAATCACGGTTCGCCGGAACGCACAGCGCGAGGACATCTTCCAGCGAGTGCGTCTTGGGAAATGGGATTTCCTTTGCCGTCAAAAAAGCCTTCAGCGCCTTCTCGGCGGCCTGCTGACAATGATAGCTGCCAATGTCGAGGTATTTGTGTTCACGCGCGATCAAGAGCCGCGCTGCCTCCAGATCCGAACACGCCTTCGTCAACCAGACCCGTGCCAGCTCAAGCGAGTCAGGACTTGCCATCGAGAGCACGCCCTTCGCGCATGACCGTGCTGGAGAGCGAACAGGGCGCCTTCAATCCTTTCTCCCACTCCGTCCGCGTGAGCACAATGATGTCTTTTGGAAATCGAACATCCCCGACCAGTTTGCGCGCCGCGACGGCGCGTTCGTAACGCGATTGAGATGACTCCGGGACGACGACCAAGAAATCCAGGTCGCTGTCCGGGGTCTCTTCGCCCCGCGCGTGCGAGCCGAAAAGATAAATGTGTTCGGCCCCGAGTCCTCGACGGAGCCGCTGTGCGATTTCGTAGGCTTCCGCCGGTAGTGGATTCGCTTTCACGGCTGCCGAGACAGTCCGCCGGTTTCGCGCAGCGGCAAGAATTTGACGACAGGCGTCGCGCACTTCGTCGATGCCGATGCGCTTGAGGCATTCGTTGCTGAGCTCGATGCATTCGATCAATTCGCAACCTTCGCATTCGATCTCGGAGCGAAAGACGCGGTGGTTTTCGCCGCTGGGAAACCAAATGCCTGGCGGCTCACGCGAGGAGAAGACTGCGACGCAGGGAACGCCGACGGCGGCGGCGAGATGCATTGTGCCGGTGTCGTTGCCGACGAACAGGGCGCAGCGTTTTAAAGCGGCGGCCGACGCGCGAACGTTGAGCGCGCCGGCGGCGTTGTAGCCGCGCCCCCATTTGTCCAATAACCAATCACCGATCACCCGGTCCTCCGCGCCACCGAATACGACCGGCCAGATGTCGAACTCGTTGATAAGATCGACAATCACTTCCTCAAACCGCCGCAACGGCCAGCGTTTGGCCGGCATTTTGGAGCCGGGACCGACTGCAACCCAAATGCGGCCGCCGTCGGAAGCCAAGGTGCCCAGCCATGCCGCCACTGCGGCGTCGTCTTCCGAACCAAGACCGAGATCGAAGCGCGTTTTATCTTTCGATTCCACCGTCAGACCGGAGCCGGCGAGTCGGCGCAGGAGCAATTCCGATTCGCGCGGCATCATCTGCAACGGCTTTGCCGCAACCGCGGGATCGAGCGGTTCGAAGCCGCTCATCCCGATGAAATTCCGAATCCCCGCCAGTTCAAAGAACCGGCGGTCGCGCTCGACCTGCTCGGGTTTGCGGTTGGTCGGCGCGAGATAAACCAGCGTCTCGAACCGCCGCGCGCGGATCGCGGCGAGCAATGCCGCCATCTGCGCGCTGCGGCGCAGCTCGCCGGATTCGGAGACAGGATAGGAAAGATAATCGTCGAAGATTCCCGCGCCGCGGAGCAGA
>Ga0081539_10003792_pt1 | contig 17819 bp, 18 predicted proteins | sample TabmetS4T2R2_FD_71023 | JGI IMG/M metagenome (GOLD analysis project Ga0081539, IMG submission 71023) | Tabebuia heterophylla rhizosphere microbial communities from the University of Puerto Rico - S4T2R2 | ecosystem: Host-associated > Plants > Roots > Rhizosphere ...
TCGGGACCGCGAAGACCAGTGCGACGACGGCGGCTGCGGCCGCGATCGGATGGCGCCCCATGCCTGCCCGCACGCGGGGGAAGCTAGCGCGCGGCGGAGTGGGGCGGCGCGCGGGAAGCGGCGGGGGAGCGGGGGGGGGCGGCGCGCGGGAAGCGGCCGCTCGCGCGGCTCGCGCCGGCCTGGGATCGTGTCCCCATGAGCACGCCAACCCAGCGCCAGCAGGGGCCCGTCGTGCCGGTCGCCTCACCGCAGCGCCCGATCGATTCGGGCGTGACGATCGGGCACGTGCACCTGCGCACCGCCGACATCGACCGCGTCCGCGCGTTCTACGTCGACGTCCTCGGCTTCGAGGTCGTCGCCGAGGCCCGCGACGTGCCGGGGTGGGGGACGACCGGCGACATGCTCTTCGTCTCCGCCGGCGGCTACCACCACCACCTCGGCTTCAACACGTGGAAGTCGAAGGACGGCGGCCCGCAGCCCGACGGCGTCGCCGGCCTGCACCACGTCGCGATCCGCTACCCGACCCGGGCCGGCCTCGCCGACGCGCTCAGGCGCCTGCAGGCGGTCGACTGGCCGCTGCGTCAGACCACCGACCACCTCACCCACGAGGCGATCTACATCTCGGACCCCGACGGCAACGACCTCGAGCTCTGCTGGGACCGCCCGTTCGACCAGTGGCCGCTCGACGACGAGGGCCACGCGTTCGGGGACCCGGGCCACGACCTCGACCTCGACGACCTGCTCGCCGAGCCTCAGGCCGACGACGCGTGACGGCGGCGGCGGGCGACGACCGCCAGCCCGGCGAGCGGCACGATCGCGAGCAGCGCGAACCACCACGACGCGCCGCCGCCGTCGTCCTGCACTGACGACACGCGGCGCGCGGGCGCCGGCGCGCGCTGCGCGCCCGGCGGCCGCACCGCGAAGGTCCGCCGGTCGACGTGCGCGCGATCGCCTTCGGGGCCGACGACGCGCAGCGTCCCGCCGGCGACGACGAGCCGCGCCTCGGCGATCGTCTCGCTGCTGAGGTCGTCGAGGTCGATGCACGCCGCGCGCTGCCCCGCCGTATCCAAGGCGTGGATGAACGGCGCACCGTCACCGCGCGCGTAGAGCGTGTAGGCCCACCGCCCATCGCGGCTCACCGTCCGCGTGATCGGGAACCCCTGCATCTTCTCGTCGGGCTCGCGCGGATCGACGATCGGCTCAGCGAGCATCCGCCCGCGCGCGAGGTCATACGCGCGCACCTCGTAGTCGTTGCGCGCCACCGACCGGTAGTGGACGAGGTACATCCAGCGCCCGTCTGGCGACACGGCGTCGACGGTGAAGTAGCCGCGCAGCACGATCGGGTTGCGCGGCCGCAGCGAGCGAGCGTCGACGACGAGGAGCCGCGTCCGCGTCGCATTGGGCGCCATCGCGGCGAGGACCAGCGTGCTCTCGTCGAACGAGAGCCCGGTGTTCGAGCCGTCGTAGGCGGCGCCCGGGATCCCGTAAGCGCCCCCGATCGACCTCGAGCGCTCGACGCCGCCGTCGCGGCGAACGCGCTCCACCACCGTGTCGTGACCAGCCCGCACCGCCACGTAGCGCACATCGCTCCCCGGGGCGCTCACCCCCGCGCCGCCCTGGACCGGCAGCGCCGGTCCTCCCGACGCGAACGCCGACGGAGCGGCGAGTCCGAGGAGGACGCAGGACACGAGCAGCGGACGCATGTCTGCGCTACACCCGCCGGGCCCGACAGGGTCCCGATTGCGTAGGCGCGAACCCGTGCAAAGCCGACACCGCTTTCCGGTCGACTGCGCACATGTGGCAGCCTGCCGGGCCGGATGGGCAGATCACGACGTGGTTCGCGCTGGACGCGCGCCCACGCCGAGCGCCTGCTGTGGCGCGCCGGCTTCGGGGCAACGCCCAAGGAGATCGACTTCTGGGCCGATCGCTCGCGCGAGCGCGCGATCGACTGGCTCGTCCACGGCGGCCGCGGCCCGCACGGCGCCAAGCGGATGGTCGGCCCGGCGCCGCGCGCCAACGGCAAGCCGCTGGACCCCATCAACGAGTGGGGCCACGACATGCTCTGGTGGCTGGACAAGATGGTCCGCAGCCAGCGCCCGCTGCAGGAGAAGCTCACGCTCTTCTGGCACGACCACTTCGCCACCCGCGACGAGGACGCGCCGCTCATGCTGGCCCAGAACCGCAAGCAGCGCCAGCACGCCCTCGGCACCTTCCCGGCGCTGCTGAGCGCGATGACCACCGATCCGGCGATGCAGTCGTTCCTCTCGCTCGTCGACTCCGACAAGGCCGACCCCAACGAGAACTACGCCCGCGAGCTCATGGAGCTCTTCACGCTCGGCGTCACCGGCGGCTACACCGAGCACGACGTCCGCGAGGCGGCCCGCGCCCTCACCGGCTTCAAGGGCAACTACCGCGACGGGCGCCCGCTGACGATCGCGTACGTCCCCGACCGCCACGACGACGGCACCAAGCGCCTGCTCGGCCAGCGCGGGCGACTGAACTGGCAGGACGTGCTGCGGATCGTCGTCAAGCACAAGTCCCACGCGCCGTTCCTCGTCAGCAAGCTGTGGAGCTTCTTCGTCACCGAGCCGCTGCCGCCGGCCACGCGCCGGCGCCTGGCCCGCGTCTACGTCGGCTCGCACCACCGCATCGCCCCGGTCGTCCGCGAGATCCTCGCCAGCCGCGCGCTCTACGCCGACCTCCACGAGCCGAAGATGGTCAAGTGGCCGATCGTGCAGATCGCGGGCAACCTGCGGATGGTCGGCCGCGGCGTCGACACCGACGACTGGGCGTGGATCAGCGACATGATGGGCCAGCGGCCGTTCAGCCCGCCGAGCGTCGCGGGCTGGGACTGGGGCGCGGCGTGGATGTCGACAGCGACGATGCGCGCGCGCTTCCTGTGCGCAACGTACATCACCAAGGAGCCGCCGGTCGCCGTGAAGAAGGGCACCGTCGACCCGTCGTGGAAGCCCGCCGAGCACGTCGAGCGCGCCCGCGCCGCCACCGGCCGCCCCTGGACGAGCCCGACGACCGACCACCAGCTGCTCGCCCTCGCGCGCCGCTTCCTCGCCATCAACGTGAAACCTGGCGGCGAGGTGCCCCAGTACCAGGCCGAGCTCACCCAAGCCGCCCTGCGCCACCTGCTGCTCTCCGGCCCCGACGCCTCCCTGCACTGATGCACTGCGACGACTTCTCCCGCACCGACGCCGACCGCCGCTCCGCGCTGACCCGCCCGATCAGCCGCCGGCGCCTGCTGCAGGCCGGCCTGGGCGCGACGATCTCGCTCTACGCGGCCAGGGCGATGCCGCTGGCCCGCGCGCTGCAGGCCGGCGAGGCGAGCGCCGCCGCCGCCCCCAACGCGCCGGTGCTCGTCAACGTCTTCATCCCCGGCGGCCTCGACCTCCTCGACACCCTCGTGCCCACCGGCGCCTACGGCCGCTACGCCGACCTGCGCCCGGTGCTCAAGGTGGCCGCGCCGGTCGACGTCGGCGGCGGGTTCGGCATGCACCCGACGCTCACCCAGGGCCTCAACGGCGGCCTGAAGGGCGTCTACGACCGGGGCAGGCTGGGCTTCATCCCGGGCATCGACTACGCCAACCCCGACCTGTCGCACTTCAACAGCCGCCACTTCTGGGAGACCGGGCTGATCTCGCTGAACCCGGGGCCGGGCTGGCTGGCGCGCTGGGTCGATCGCAACGGCGATCCGGAGAACCCGTTCCAGGGGCTGTCGATGGACGCCGGGCTCTCGCCGCTGCTGCGCGGCGCCGGCAAGCCGGTGGCCGCGGTCCAGTCGCCCGACGACGCGCAATCGTGGGTCCCCGGCGTGTGGGGCGAGTGGCAGGACCGCATGATGGAGCACTACTCGGCGATCGCCGCGCGGCGCCCCGGCGCGCCCGGGCCCGCCGCCGTGTTCGCCGCCGCGCGCCAGAGCCAGTACGTCGCGCGCACGCTCAAGCCCTACGTCAAGAACGACGACACCGACGTCGATCCGCTTGCGCCGCCGGTCGCCTATCCGGGCGGGGAGAACGGGGAGGGCACCAACGGCTTCGCCGAGAACCTGCGCTACCTGGCGGCGATGCTCGCGCTGCCGCTGGGCATCCGCGTGGCGACCGTCGAGGCGCCCGGCGACTTCGACACCCACGACGGGCAGGCGCAGACGCTCAACACGGACCTCGGGAAGGTCTCAGAGGGCTTGAGCGCGTTCCAGGCCGACCTCGAGGCGCGCGGGATCGCCGAGCGCGTGCTGACCATCGTGTGGACCGAGTTCGGCCGCCGGCCCAAGGAGAACTCCTCGGCGGGCACCGACCACGGCGCCGGCGGCATCGCGTGGGTCATGGGCGCGCGGGCGCGCGGCGGGCTGCTGACGCCCTACCCCGACCTCAACACGTTCGACGAGGACGACAACCTCAAGGTCACCGTCGACTTCCGCGCGGTCTACGCGAGCCTGCTCGAGCAGTGGCTGGGCACGGGCGCCGACGAGGTGCTGCCCGATGCCGGGCGCGTCGGCCGCGTACAGCTGGTGGCGGCCGGATGACTCACGCGGCCGCCATATCGGCGAGCACGGACTGCGAGCGGCGGCCAGCGTGACCGCACTGCTGGCAGCCCTGGCGCTCGTCGCCTCGGCCCACACGACGCCGATCGGCCTGGGCATGCGCGAGTACCGCTTCAGCCTGTACCGCCCGAGCGTCCACGCCGGCCGCGTCGTCTTCAACATGACGAACTTCGGCGAGGACAGGCACAACCTGCGCCTCAGCGGTCCGCACGGGTACCGCAGCTCGGTCAGTCCCGAGGTCGCCCCGTTCGGCGGCCGCGTACGCTTCACGGTGAACCTGCGGCGGCCCGGCACGTACCGCCTCGTCTGCCTCGAGCCGGGGCACGCGGCGAAGGGCATGAAGGCGACGCTGCGCGTCACCCGCCGGCGCTCCTCCTGACCCGACGGGCCGTCGGGATACCCGACCCTTGCAGTTGGTGTTAGGGTCTCCTAAGCCGTTCGGGCTCCCTAACGGCGCCAACCAGGAGAACCACGTGCTGACCACCTTCGTCATCGCTCTCCGCGAGGGGCTCGAGGCCTCGCTGATCGTCGGCATCATCGCCGCGTTCCTGCGCCGCCAAGGCCGATCGGACGCGCTGCGGGCCATGTGGGCCGGCGTCGCGCTCGCCATCGCCCTGTGCCTGGCCGTGGCGATCGTCCTGCGCATCGTCGACGACCAGCTGCCCCACCGCGAGCAGGAGGGCCTAGAGACGATCGTCGCGCTCATCGCGGTCGGGATGGTCACCTACATGATCGTGTGGATGACCGAGCACGCCCGCGACCTGCGCGGCCAGCTGCAGGAGGGCGCCGCCGGCGCACTCGCGCGCGGCTCGATGTGGGCGCTCGTCGCGATGGCCTTCTTCGCCGTGCTGCGCGAGGGCTTCGAGACCTCGGTCTTCCTGCTGGCCGCCTTCAACGACGCCACCGACCCCACCTCGGCCGGCTTCGGCGTCGTCCTGGGCCTCGTCTGCGCGCTGGCCCTCGGCTACGGCCTCTACCGCGGCGGCGTGAAGCTCAACCTCTCGCGCTTCTTCCGCGCCACCGGCGTGGTGCTCGTCCTCGTCGCCGCCGGCCTCGTGGCGTCGGCCCTGCACACGGGCGCCGAGGCGGGCTGGGTCGTCGGCGGCCAGGGGCAGGCGCTCGACCTCAGCGCGGTCGTGCGCCCGGGCACGGTCTGGGAGTCGCTCATCACGGGCATCCTCGGCATCCCGGCCAAGCCGACGGTGATCGAGGTCATCGGCTGGCTGCTCTACGCCGTGCCGATGCTGACGATCCTCCTCGCCCCCGATGCGGTTCGTCCGCGCGTGCGCGCGACGGTCGCCGGCGCGGCGGTCGTCGCCGCGCCGATCGTGCTCGTCGCCGGCACGCTGGGCGGCGAGACCAGCACGAGCGCGGCGGCCACCGGCGCGCACAAGACCGTGAACGTCGCACTCACCGACGCGGGCTGCGAGGCCAGCTCGCTGAAGCTCGCCTCGGGTCCGACGACGTTCGTGGTGACCAACAAGGGCACGTCGAAGGTCACCGAGGCCGAGATCGTCCAGGGCGACCGCGCGCTGGCCGAGGCCGAGAACGTCACCAGCGGCCTGAAGGGTCAGTTCTCGCTCACGCTGCAGCCGGGCCGCTACGAGCTGCGCTGCCCCGGCGGCACGCGCGAGACGGCGGCGGTCGTCGTGTCCGGCGAGCGCACGCAGACGGCGCTCGATCCGGCGCTGCAGCGCGGCGTCGACGGCTACCGCGCCTTCCTCGAGAGCGAGACCGCCAAGCTCGTCACCGGCGTGGAGGCGCTCCGCAGCGCCCTGGCCTCCGGCGACCTGGCCGCGGCGCGCCGCGCCTACGCGACCGCCCGTATGCCCTACGAGCGCGTCGAGCCGGTGGCCGAGAGCTTCGGCGACCTGGACCCGCGCATCGACGCGCGGGCCAACGACGTGCCCAAGTCGCAGTGGACCGGCTTCCATCCGATCGAGCGCAGGCTGTGGGTCGACGAGACGACCACGGGCACCGCGAAGCTCGCCGACGGCCTCGTCGCCAACGCGCGCAAGCTGCAGCGGCTCGTGCGCGGGGTCAAGCTCGAGCCCGCGCAGGTGGGCAACGGCGCCAACGAGCTGCTCGGCGAGGTCTCCAAGTCGAAGATCACCGGCGAGGAGGAGCGCTACTCGCACCTCGACCTGCTCGACTTCGACGCCAACGTCGAAGGCGCCCGCGCCGCGTTCGATGCGATCCGCCCGGCGCTCGCCGGCAAGGACCCCGATCTGGTGTCGGAGATCGAGCGGCGCTTCGGGCTGGTCGACGCGGCGCTTCGCCCGCATGAGCGCGCCGGCGGCTTCGTGCCATACACCGCGCTGCAGAAGCCCGAGGTCCGCCGACTCAGCGAGGTCATCGACGCGCTCGCCGAGCCGCTCTCGCGCGCGCCGGCGCGCGCGCTCTCGGGGTAGCCGTGGGGCTCACGCGCCGTCGACTGCTGGCCTCCGCGGGCGCCGGCGGGCTCGCCGCCGCGGCCGGCGGCGGCTTCGTCGTCGGGCGCGAGACCGCGCCGGACGACGGCCCGGATGCCGCCGCGCAGACGGTGCCCTTCCACGGCGAGCACCAGGCCGGCATCGCCACCGCGGCGCAGGACCGGCTGCACTTCGCCGCCTTCGACGTCGAGGACGGCCTGCGCGCCGCCGACTTGCGCGACCTGCTGCGCGAGTGGTCGCGGGCGGCCGAGCGGATGACCGTCGGGCAGACCGTGGGCGGGGACGACGGCGGTCAGCTCGCGCCTCCGGCCGACACGGGCGAGGCGCTCGGGCTCACGCCGGCGCGCCTGACGGTGACCTTCGGGCTGGGGCCGTCGCTCTTCGACGATCGCTTCGGGCTGGCAGCGAGCCGGCCCGAGCCGCTGCGCGACCTCCCCGCGCTGCCCGGCGACGAGCTCGATCCGGCCCGCAGCGGCGGCGACCTGTGCGTGCAGGCGTGCGCCGACGACCCGCAGGTCGCCTTCCACGCGGTGCGCAACCTCGCGCGGATCGGCCGCGGCGCGGTGACCGTGCGGTGGTCGCAGCTCGGGTTCGGGCGCACGTCGTCGACGAGCAAGGCGCAGACCACGCCGCGCAACCTCATGGGCTTCAAGGACGGCACCCGCAACCTCAAGGCCGAGGACCCGTCCGATCTCGCGCGCCACGTCTGGGTCGCCGGCGACCGGCCGGGAGAGCCGGCGTGGCTGCGCGGCGGCACCTACCTGGTCGCGCGCCGGATCCGCATGCTCATCGAGGTCTGGGACCGGGCCTCGCTGGGCGATCAGGAGCAGACGATCGGGCGCCACAAGGCGTCAGGGGCGCCGCTGGGCGCCCGCGAGGAGTTCGACACGCCGAACTTCGCCCGGCTGCCGGTCGACAGCCACGTCCGCCTCGCCGCGCCCGCGAGCAACGAGGGGACCGCGCTGCTGCGCCGCGGCTACTCGTTCACCGACGGCCTCGACGACCGCCTCGGCCAGCTCGATGCCGGCCTGTTCTTCCTCTCCTTCCAGCGCGATCCCGACGCCTTCGTGCGCATCCAGCGCCGCCTGGGGTCCGCCGACAAGCTCAACGAGTACATCAAGCACGTCGGCTCGGGCGTCTTCGCCATCCCACCCGGCGCGCGCCGCGGCGGCTGGGTGGGCGAGACGCTGCTGGCGCTCAGCCGCTAGTGGTCGACCTCGATCGTCCGGTCCGCGCCGACGCGCAGTGACCGACGTCCCTGCAGCAGCTCCAGGAGCTCGGTGCCGACGACCTCGCGCCGCCAGCCCTGCAGGGTGCGGACGTCGGCGTCGTTCGCGCCCAGGCGCACGGCGGTGACGATGCGCTGCAGGTCGGCGCGCGCGGCGATCAGCTCGTAGGCGAGGCCGGCCTCGGCGGCGCGGGCGCGGACGAGCGCCTCGCCGAGGGCGATGAGCGGCGCGTCGTTGGCGTCGCTGGGGGCGGGGCGGTCGCCGTCGACCGGGATCGGCTCGCGCGTGCGCCCGCGCTCGACGACGCCGAGGATCTGGCGGCCGCGGCGGCGCAGGGTGCTCTCGTTGAGGCCGCGGATCTGGGCCAGGCGCTCCAGCGACGACGGGCGGCGCTTGGCGACCTCGACGAGCGGGGCGTCGGCGAGCACGCTGGGCACGGGGCGGTCGGTCTCGCGGGCGGTCTCCTCGCGCCAGCGCACGAGCTCGAACGCGACGGCGCGCTGGGAGGGCTCGAGCGAGTTGATGCGCGGCAGGCGGTTGAAGATCGTCGTCGGCTCGCGCTCGTCGGTGGCCTCCTCGAGGGCGCGGCACTCCTCGAGGGCCCAATCGAGGCGCCCGCGAGCGTCCAGCGCCGACTGCAGCGCGTCGGCGAGGTCGGCCAGGTGCAGCACGTCCTCGCGCGCGTAGCCGACCTGCTCCTCGCTGAGGGGCCGGGTGTCCCAGCGCGTGAACGAGGCGCTCTTGCGCAGGCGTACGCCGACCATCTCGTGCAGGAGCGCCTCGTAGCCGAGCTGGGCGCGCAGCCCGGCGAAGCCGGCCGCGACCTGGGTGTCGAAGATCCCGTGGACCTCGGTGGACCACTCGCGGCGCAGCAGGGCGACGTCCTGGCGGCCGGCGTGCAGGATGACCTGGATCGCCGGGTCGGCGAGCACGTCGGCCAGCGGCTTGGGGTCGAACTCGGTGGTGAGGGGATCGAGCACCTCGACCTGCACGCCGTCGGGCGTCTCGACCGCGATCTGGACGAGGCACAGCAGCGCGCGATAGCGCCCTTCGCCCATGAACTCCGTATCGATCCCCAACCGGCCCGCGGCTCGCGCGTGGGCGGCGAGCTCAGCGACGCCGTCGATCATCGCTCTGAATCTACGGGTTCTGCGTCATCGCGCCCCCGGTTTGGGCGATCTTCGTCGGGCCAGCGGCCGTGCTCGGCGAAGTAGGCGCGTGCGCGGTCCTCGGCGTCGCGCTCGCGGTCGCCGCGCACGCCAATGCGGTACAGGAGGTTGATCAGCCACACCGAGAGGCCGGCGGAGACCAGCAGCGCGCCGCCCTCCAGGCCGGTCTCGCTGAAGCCGGTCGCGGCGGCGAGGACGAGGCCGGCGACGATGATCGCCACCGGCAGCCAGGTGCGGACGACCTTGACCCGGCTCATGCCGCCTGCCTGAGCGCGTTGGCCGAGAAGCGCTCGACGAGCTCGGCCGGCGTGAGGTGCTCGCCGCGCGCGCAGATGTCCAGGGAGGCGGCGAGCTCGTCGCGGACGTCGTCGGCGGTCTGACCCTGGGCGGCGCGGTCGGCGAGGGTCACCGCGCCGTGGCGCTTGGCCAGCCGCGCGCCGTCGGGGCCGAGCATGAGGGCGACGTGGGCGTGGCGCGGCCGTTGGATGCCGAGCTGGTCGGCGAGCCAGAGCTGGCGCGGGGTGGAGTCGAGCAGGTCGGCGCCGCGGACGACCTCGCCGATGCCCTGGGCGCCGTCGTCGACGACGACCGCGAGGTTGTAGGCGAAGGCGCCGTCGTTGCGGCGCACGACGAAGTCGTCGACGACGCCCTCCTGATGGCCTTCGAGGCGATCCTCGAAGACGATCCGCGCGCCTTGTGCGTCGACCCGCAGCGCGGGTGGCCGGCCGCCGGCCGCGCGCTCGGCGCGCTGGGCGGCGGTCAGGCGCTTGCACGTGCCTGGGTAGGCGCCCTCGGGCAGGTCGCCGTGGGGGGCCGAGGCGGCCTCGCGGATCTCGGCCCGCGTGCACCAGCACTCGTAGATCAGGTCCTTGTCGCGCAGCGTTCGCAGCGCCGCCTCGTAGAGCGCGATGCGCTTGGATTGGCGGACCACCGGGCCGTCCCAGTCGAGCCCGATCGCGGCGAGGTCGTGCAGTTGCTCGTCATAGAAACGCTCGCGGACGCGGCCGGTGTCGAGGTCCTCCATCCGCACGAGGTAACGAGCGTCCTGCGAGCGCGCGAACAGCCACGCGACCAGCGCCGTGCGCAGGTTGCCCACGTGCAGCGTCCCCGTCGGCGAGGGCGCGAAGCGTCCATCGGCGCTCACGACGGCATTGTGCCCGTTACCCTCAGCCGCCAATGGCCGAAGAGGACGCCACCGCCACGGAGACCGAGACCCGGCCCTGCCCGCCCTGCCGCGGCACGGGCCGCATCGTCTCGCGCCTGGGCGGCTCGGCGCAGACGGTCACCTGCCCCTGGTGCGAGGGCACCGGCCACGTCATCGCCGGCCACGACGCGCAGGCCGCAAAGCGCGGCGGCGCGCCGCCGGACGACGCCGCGTAGGGCCACGGTGCCTGGTGGCTCGCGAATGCGGACCGGGGTGTTGCACCCGGGTTGGGTCCGACGCCCTGCAAGCACACGGGGTCGCCCAACTTGCCGGGGAGCAAGCCACGAGCATCATCGGGAGGACGTCCGATTGGAACTGGCTGCGCTGGCCGGGGAAGTGGGGAGCGTCTGGGGGCACCGGATTCGATCCGAAGGAAAGCCCCCAGGGTCCCGCCTTCCATGGCCAGTGGAGCAACCCAGCCGGCTTTGACCAGGACGCCGACGATTGCTCTTTCGCCCCCGCCGGTTGGCGTACTCGCGAGGCAAGGCTCCGGTGGTGCTCTTACAGCTCTCGCTGTGCCACGATTGATCGCGGCGAGTGCACCGGCCGCCGCGATCGTGTCGTATTCGACTGCGAAATCTGACGACCCCCGGGCCCTGCTGCTCAGCGCACACAGCTCAGATCCGAAGCTACCTCCTCGCGTTGTCTCGGTCGATGTGACTGCGCGTCGGTCGGGCGAAGTCAAGGTACCTTGCCTGCGGGGAAGGGCCCATACATGCTTGGTGCGTCGGTGATGAGCGCGACCAAGCGCAGTCCGATTACGGAACCACACTGAAATGAGATATGGCGGGATCGTCCTTGCCTTGTTGGGCGGCGCCATTTGCCTGTTCGGGATCTACATGTGGGGATTGAGTAGCGGGTCCTGCGACACCAGTTGCGGTCATGCGTATAACTGGGTGCTCTACTTGACTCTCCCGGGATTGGCTGTACTGGGCGCCGGTCTCGCTCTGCAGGCATGGTCGAAAAGGCGCCGACGCCGCGCCAGGAAGGACCGACCAGAGCGTCCCGTGGCGCCCTTCGGCTAATCCGACGCGCCCCGCGACGTGCTGGTGTTGCGGGTTGGGTCCTCAGGTCGGCAGACGCCGGTCTCGCCCGCCAGGCCCCTGGCCGACCAGCGGGTGCTTCCGCTTCGTCGGGCATGCGGCCTCACTCGATCGCTCGCCGCCATAGAGCAGGTCAATCGTCGGCACGAAAGACGCACGCCGAGCCTGTGTCCCTCACCGAGCCGCCGCCTGTCACCCCAGGCCGATCGGAGCTCTCGCCAGACTGGTGCGGATCAAGAGCGCGTATGGAGCGCGGCAGTTACCGCGGCTGTGCGTGCGTGACCGCCGTTACTCCGCCACCCGCAGCGTCCCGACCGATTCGCCCGCGTCGCGCAGGGAGACGCGGAAGCGGCCGGGCTGGTCGGCGACGAAGGTGAGGTTGGCGGGTTGGTCGACGTCGACGGGCTGCTCGACGCCGAGGTTGGGGATCTGGACCATGTCGGCGGCGGGCGCGTGCACGAGGAGGCGGACGACGTCGCCCACGCGGGCGCGGACGTCCTTGTCGGCGGGCATCGAGGCCTCGACGACGGGCGCCCGCGGTCGGGCCGCCGCGCCGAGGGCGTCGCGCGCGCCGTCCGACGCGCGGTCGCGGGGCTCGACGGCGCTCACGAGCGAGGCGCCGACGACGAGCAGCGCAGCCAGGAGCAGGAGTCGACGCCAGCGCACCACGCGATTGTCGCGCATACGGCCTCAAGTGCCGGATGCACGGACCGACGATGGGGTGAAGACCCCATGGCCCGTGCGCGTCTCCCATTGCAGCGTCGCGGCGAGGACGGCTTCACCCTCATCGAGATCCTCGTCGTCATCGTGATCATCGGCATCCTCGCCGGGATCGCTCTCCCGCGGCTCCTGGGCCAGCGCCAGAACGGCCAGGACGCCGACGCCAAGCACAACGCGCGCAATCTCGTGACGTTCATCGAGGCCTGCAGCACCGACAAGGACGACGACTACACCGGGTGCTCGACGGCCACGGCGCTGCAAGGTTCGAACCTCGACTTCGGCTCGGGACCAGGCGAGGTCGAGGTCTCGGCGCCCGCCGCGCGCGAGTACACCATCACCGCGCACTCGAAGTCCGGAACGGACTTCGTCATCGCCAAGGTCGCGAGCGGAGGCATCGAGCACACGTGCAGCCGCTCGGGCCAGGGCGGCTGCCACGGCGACGGCACCTGGTAGTCGGACGAACGTCCAAGCAATCTGAAACTGGGGTCAAGACCCCATAGGCGGCGGTCGATCACACCGGGCGTAACCAAGCCGTCTTCTTCGGGGGCCAAGGGCAAACCGCCCGTGAGAGCGGGACGCAAAGCCACGGGACTCCCGTTCAGGGAGTCAGCCGGGCTTCGGCACCGGAGGCGATCGAGGAATGCCGGCCAAGCCATCCAAGTCCTAGGAGGACCTGAATGCTGCGCAAGCTGCGCGACGACGAGAAGGGGTTCACGCTCATCGAGCTCCTGGTCGTCATCCTGATCATCGGCATCCTCGCCGCGATCGCTCTGCCGTCGTTCCTCGGCCAGCAGAAGAAGGGCCAGGACGCGTCGGCCAAGTCCAACGCTCGTAACGCGGTCTCGCAGATGGAGACCTGCTTCACCGACAGCGAGACCTACAGCGGGTGCACGATCCCGACGAGCTCGGGCCTGCCGGTCGGCACCGGCCAGGGCCAGGTCGAGGTCACCGCGACGGGCACCGACAGCTACACGGTCACGGCCCACTCGAAGTCGGGCTGCGACTTCAGCATCTCCCGTCCGACGGGTGGCGGCGCGGTGACCCGCGCGGTCGCGGCGCAGTCGGGCAAGACCTGCTCGGTCAGCAGCTGGTAGTTCGAGACCGAGAGCACGTCGTTCGCGCGAGGCGGGCCTTCGGGCCCGCCTCGTTCGCGTTCTGACGAGGATCGCCAATGGGCGCCGTCAATCCGTCCACACGCCGTTTCGGCCGACTCAGGCCCCATGGGGGCCTGCCGATAACCCCGGCCATGTGGGGGTGTCACCGCCGTCAGCGCATCTCTGAGGAGGCCGGCTTCGCGCTCATCGAAGCGCTCATCGGCGCGGTCGTGCTGATCGCCATCGCGCTCACCACCCTCAGCGCGATCGATCGCGCGCAGAAGACCTCCGGCTTCGCGAAGAACAAGTCCGTCGCCGCCGCCCTCGCCGAGCAGGACCAGGCGCGGCTGCGCGGCCTGCCGGCCGACTCGCTGTCGACCTACACGGCCAATCACGTCGCCTCGCGCACGGTGACGGTCAACGGCCTCAACTACACGGTCGCCTCGACGGTCAACTGGGTCCGCGACACCACCGGCGGGACGATCAGCTGCACCAACGACGGCAAGCAGGCCGACTACCTGAAGCTGACCTCGACCGTCAGCGCCAACTCCATCCAGCCGGTGAGCCTCACGAGCCTCGCCGCGCCGCCGCTGGCGTACTCGGCCAACCGCGGGACGCTCGTCGTGCAGGTCAACGACGGCGCCACGATCCCCGCCGGCGTCCAGGGCGTGACCGTGAACATCACCGGCCCGCTCAGCCAGAGCGGCACGACCAACGCGCTGGGCTGCGTGGTCTTCGGGTTCATCCCGGCCGGTGCCTACGGCGTCCAGATCGCCAAGAGCGGCTACGTCGACCCCCTCGGCAACCCCAGCCCCTCGGTCGGCAACAAGACGGTCACCGGCGGGAACCTGACCACCCAGCCGTTCACCTACGACCAGGCCGGCTCGATCCCGGTGAGCTTCGAGACCGACATCGGGACCTCGACATCGTCGGTCATCCGTTCCCGCGGCTACGGCGCGGGCGCTGAGAACAGCGGCTTGACCGGTGTCCGCGTCTCGCAGAGCAACGCCCTGCCGCCGGTGCCGTCGGTCATCCTGGACGCCGCGTCGGGCGCGACGCTGTTCCCGTTCCGGACTGCCTACAGCGTCTACTCGGGCGCGTGCGCCTCGTCGGACCCGAAGAACACCCTCTCCAACTGGTTCACCACGGGCCCGGGCGCCGACGACACGGCCACCGTGCCGGTCGGAGGTCAGAGCCCGAGCGTGACCGTGCGCCAGTCGTCGCTGCGGGCGCGGGTGAAGGACAGCGGCGGGACGTACCTGAACGGCGCGACGGTGGTCGTCACGCCCAGGAGCACCACGCAGACTCAGGGGTGCGTCCCCAAGGACACCCAGTGGACGACCGCCAAGAACCCGGCCGACAACTCGGACGGCTGGATCACCAAGAACGCGTTCGACTTCGGCGGCTCGATCGGCAACGTCACATACGACCCGGGTGTCCCCTTCGGGACCTACAGCGTCTGCGCCTCCTACAACTTCGGCACGACCGCCGCGCCGAAGTGGCGGACTCCCGGCAGCCAGAACGTGGCCGCCGTCAGCGGAACGAAGGTGCCCCTCACCGATCCCTCCGTCATCACCTTCACCATGCCGAACAGCGGCGGGTCGAGCACCCAACCGTGCACATGACCGGCGGCGCGCGCATCGACCTCCGCAGCGAAGAGGGCTTCACGCTTCCCGAGCTGCTCGTCGGGATCATCGTCGGGATGCTCGTGTTGTTTGCGGCGCTGACCGTGCTCGACAACACGGTGAGCCTCGGCGCGAAGGTCGGCAAGCGCGTCGACGCGACGCAGCGCGGGCGCACCGCGCTCGACCGCATCACCCGCGATCTGAATTCGATGGTGTGCCTTCCCGGCGACCCGGCGCAGGACGCGCTCATCGCCGGCAGCGACAACTCGGTCGACCTCTACGTGGACCTCGGCGACGGCAGCACCTCGCGGCCGCCGCAGCGGCGCACGATCACCTACAACCCGACGACGCGCCGCATCACCGAGAGCGTCTACACGCCGACGGGCTCGGCGGGCGCCTACGTCTTCCCGACGAGCCCGACGAGCACCACGACGCTGCTCAGCGACGTCATCCAGGACGGCACCACCCCGATCTTCACCTACTACCCGCTCGACACGACGCCCAACGACGACGTCGCGCCGAACCCGCTGAGCACCTCGACGGGCTCGCTCGCCGCGACCGACCTCGACTCGGTCGCGCGGATCCGCGTCACCTTCAAGGCGCTGCCGACGAATCGCACCACCGCCAAGCCCGGCGACGCCGTCATGCAGGACGACGTGTACCGCGACGCCGTCGATCCCAACGGCTCCGACACCACCGCGCAGTGCTACTAGCCATGGACACCATTCGCCGCCTTCGCCGTGACCAGCACGGCTTCTCGATGATCGCCGTGATGCTCGCGATGATGGTCGCCGGCCTCATGGTCGCCGCCGCGTTCGCGGCCGCCGATGGCGATCTGCCGCTGACCAAGCGCTCCGAGGACCGCAAGGAGGCGCTCGCGGCCGCCGAGGCCGGCGTGCAGTTCTACGCCTTCCACCTGGCGCAGGACGACCGCTACTGGTCCAAGTGCGACACCGTGCCCGCGCCCAACACCACCGAGCCCAGCCCGGTCGCGCTGAAGTGGTACGGCACCGGCACCGACACCCGGACCAACCACTGGCGCAACGTGCCCGGCACCAACTCGCAGTACTCGATCGAGCTGCTGCCCGCGACCGCGCCGACGACCGCCAACCCGACGCCGCAGTGCGTCGTCGGCGACGACACCTCGATGATCGACCCGAGCACGGGCATGATCAGGATCCGGGTTACCGGCCGCTCGGGGAAGGCCAAGCGCACGCTCGTCGTGAGCTTCCGGCGCAGGGGACTGCTCGACTACCTGTGGCTGACGAACTTCGAGACCCAGGACCCGAGCGCCTACCCGCCGAACGGGTATCCGGAGAACCCGACGTGGGCGGCCGCGAACTGCGCCGACTACCGCGGAAGCCGCAGCTCCAGCTGCGACGACCAGCAGTTCGCCAGCTTCGACGTGCTCGCCGGCCCGTTCCACACCAACGACCGCAGCATCTGGACCTGCAACGGATCGACGTTCGGGAAGACCGGCAAGAGCTACCGCGTCGAAGTCGGCGGTCCCGCGCCGGGCTACGCCAACCAGTGTGGAAGCGGGGCCCCCAACGTGATCCCCGGCCCATTGCTCACCAACCAGCCCAACATCGACATCCCGACCTCGAACTCGGCGTTGAAGACGATCGCCCAGACCGGCGGCATGCTGCTCACCGGCAAGCACACGATCGTGCTCAACGGAGGAACACTGACGGTGGACGGCGTGTCCAGGACGTGGCCGGCGAACGGCGTCATCTACGTCCAGACGGACACTTCGGCCGGCGCGGCTACCTGCAGCAGCCAGCCGCCGGTGCTCGCCGACTACGCCGAGACGTCGACCTGCGGCAACGTCTACATCAGCGGCTCGTACACCTCGAACCTCACCGTCGCCGCGCAGAACGACGTCATCGTCTCCGAGGACCTGACGCGCCCGACCGGCTCGCAGGCCGTGCTGGGGCTGATCGCCGAGAACTTCGTGCGCATCCAGCACAAGACCACGTTGCCCCGGGGTACCAGCACGTCGAGCTGCACGAACGGCACGCCGAACATCGGCGACATCACCGTCCAGGCGGCGATCCTGTCCGTGAAGCACTCGTTCACGGTCGACAACTACGGCTGCGGCGCCCTCGAGGGCACGCTGACGATCAAGGGTGCGATCGCGCAGTACTTCCGCGGCACGGTGGGCACCGGCATCGGCACCTCGAGCGCCACCGGCTACATCAAGAACTACAACTACGACGACATCCTCAAGTACCGCAGCCCGCCGTACTTCCTCAGCCCGCTCGCAACGCCCTGGCTGATCGCGCGGACCAACGAGCAGGTGCCGGCGACCTAGGACCCGCGTGCGGTCGCTACGTTCCCCAACCCCTTGGTCTCCGTGATCGCTGCTGCCATCGGCGGGCTGCTCATCGGCTCGTTCCTGAACGTCGTCGCCCACCGCCTGCCGCGCGGCGAGTCGCTGCTGCGCCCGCGCTCGCGCTGCCCGCAGTGCCAGACCCAGCTGCGCGCGATCGACAACGTGCCGGTGGTCTCGTGGGTCCTCTTGCGCGGGCGCTGCCACCACTGCGGCACGTCGATCTCGGCGCGCTACCCGATCGTCGAGCTCGCGACCGGCGCCCTGTACGTCGCGGTCGTCGCCAGCCAGGACGACGCCGTGCGCATCGTCCTCGGGCTGCTGCTTGTCACCGCGCTCGTGCCGATCACGCTGATCGACCTCGAGCTGCGGCTCATACCGAACCTCATCACGGGCCCGGCCGCCGCGGCCGCCGTCGT
>Ga0081539_10003793_pt1 | contig 17817 bp, 21 predicted proteins | sample TabmetS4T2R2_FD_71023 | JGI IMG/M metagenome (GOLD analysis project Ga0081539, IMG submission 71023) | Tabebuia heterophylla rhizosphere microbial communities from the University of Puerto Rico - S4T2R2 | ecosystem: Host-associated > Plants > Roots > Rhizosphere ...
GGCCAGACCGTCGAGGAGCTCGAGCCCCGGGTGGAGGCCCGCCGGCTGCGGATCGCCGCCGTCTACGGCGGCGTCGGCTTCGGCCCGCAGATCGCCGCCGCGCGGCGGGCCGACATCCTCGTCGCCACCCCCGGCCGGCTCGAGGACCTGATCGATCGCGGCGCCGTCTCGCTCAGGGGCGTCCGCGTGCTCGTCCTCGACGAGGCCGACCGGATGCTCGACATGGGCTTCCGCCCGGCCGTCGACCGGATCGTCAAGCTGACCCCGGCCAGCCGCCAGACGCTGTTCTTCTCGGCGACCCTGGAGGGGGCCACGGGTCGGGTCGCCGCCGCCTACACGCGCGATGCCCGCTCCCACACCCACGCCGACCCCGAGCGCGCCCAGGGCGACATCGAGCACCGCTTCCTCCACGTCGACTCCCAGACCGCGAAGCTCGACCACCTGGTCGCGCACCTGCGCGAGGAGGAGGGCGGGCGCTCGCTCGTCTTCGTCCGCACCAAGCGCGGCGCCGACCGGCTGGTCAAGCGGCTGCGCAAACACGACGTCGAAGCCGTCGCGATGCACGGCGACAAGAGCCAGCGCCAGCGCGAACGAGCCCTGGCCCGGTTCGAGCGGGGCGAGGTGATGACCCTGGTCGCGACCGACGTCGCCGCCCGCGGGATCGACGTCGCCGACGTCGCCCGGGTGATCAACTTCGACGCCCCCGAGGACCGCGAGGCCTACGTGCACCGGATCGGCCGCACCGGCCGGGCCGGCCAGACCGGGACCGGGATCAGCTTCGTGCTTGCCGACCAGGCGGCCGAGATGGGCAAGATCGCCTCCGGCCTCGGGCTCGGCGAGGAGTTCGGCACGCCCCCGCGCGGGGGCGCCGCGACCAGCACCGCTCCGGCCAAGAAGGCCAACAACCGCAATCGCAACCGCCGGCGCCGCCGGCGCCCGCGCAACAAGGCCGCCGCTTAGTGGTCGAGCTCGGCATCGGGCTGGCGGTCGTCGTCGCCCTGCTCACCAATCTCGCCTCGCTGCTCAAGCACCGCGGTTGTCAGCGGGCCGCCCCGGTCAGCCTCAGCCGGCCGCTGCAGAGCATCCGCGGGCTGGCGACGTCGCGCTGGTTCGCGGCCGGCTGGCTGGTCGCCGCGATCGCCTGGCTGACCCACATCGCGGCGCTCTCGCTGGCGCCGATCTCGCTCGTGCAGGCGATCCTCGCCGGCGGCGCCGTCACCCTCGCGGTGATGTCGCAGCGGATCTTCGGCGACCCGGTCGAGCGCCGCCAGTGGCTGGCCCTGGTGCTCGGCGGGACCGGCCTCGCCCTGCTCGTGCTCACCCTCCCCCACTTCGACGGCAGCCACTCCGGCTTCTCGCTGCCCGCCCTGCTGGCCTTCGAGGGCGGCCTCGTCCTGCTCGCCTCCGGCCTCGCGCTCGGCCACCGCACCGAGGTCCTCTCCGCCCGCAAGGGGATCCTGCTCGCGACCCTGGCCGGGCTCCTCTTCGCCCTCGCGGGCATCGCGATCAAGGGACTGACCGGCGGTGGTGGCGGTTCGGTGGCGCTGATCGCCGCCCTCGTCGGGCTCACCCTGGCCTGCGGCGGCCTCGCCCAGTACACGGCCGCCTCCGCCCTGCAGCTCGGCGGCGCGATCGAGACGATCGGCCTGATGGGCCTGGTCGCCAACGCGACCCAGATCCTCGGCGGCGTCCTCGTCTTCGGCGACCCGCTCGCCCCCACCCCGGCTGGCCTCGCCCTGCAGGCGACCGCCTTCGCCCTGGTCTGCGCCTCAGCCCTGCTGATGCCCGCCGGCCGCGGCCCAGAATCGCGGACTTTGGTTCAAGTTCCCTGACGAGGGGTAAGCGGTCAGGAAGGTAGTTCCCCCTGGCGGGAGGCGGGAGCACGTCCCTGACCGAGGAGAGAGACCATGGCCGCGACCAAAACCAAACAAGCCTCCAGCTCGAAAGTGAAACCGAAAAGCTCGGCGAAACCGAAACGGGCGGCGCCGAAACGGAAAACCAGCGCCAAACCGAGCAGTCCGAAAGCGAAAGCGAGCGCGTCCAACGGCAACGGCGCCCGCTCCAAACCGTCGAGCAACGGCCACTCGCCGTCGCGCAAGGCGACGATCCCCCTGGTCGCCGGCGGCGCCGCGCTCGCCGGCACGGTCGGCGGCGTGCTGATCGGCGCCAGCCGCTCGGGCGGCAAAGTGCTCGGCGTCCCCCTGCCCCATCCGAAGCGGGTGCAGTTCAAGGTCGACTCCGGCGACCTCGCGAAGGCGGCGAAGCAGGTCGGCCGCTTCGGCGAGAACGTCGGTGAACTGACCGCCGAGCTGAAACGGGCCCGCCAGGGATTGGCCGGCGACAACAAGCACAGCTCCCCGATCGAGGTTCTGCTGCGCGGCCTGACCGCGCGGCGCTGACCTATGCCGGAGACCGAAGAGCTACTCGACGAGAAAGAGGCGATCAAACGCCTCAACGCAGCCCTCGAGCTGCAGTACCGCTCGGCCCTGCAGTACTCGATCGCCGCCGCCAGCCTGACCGGGATGGAGGCGCTCGCGCTCGGCCCCCAGCTGACCGAGTTCGGCGACCGCGAGCTCAGCGGCGCCCGGGCGGTGATCGAAAAGATCATCTCCTTCGGCGGCAAACCGACCACCGAGGTGGCGAAGCTGAAGCATCAGGCGAAGCCCACGAAAGCGATCCAGTGGCTGGTCGAGTGTGAGGAAGAGGTGATCGAGGCGCTGCAGGCGGCGATCGAGCCCACCGGTCGCGAGGGACGCTCCGAGGCCCTCGAGCACATGCTCGAGCACCAGATCATGCGCAAGCAGGAACAGGTCGACTTCCTGCGCCGCGCCCTCGACGGCTAACGACCGGCTAGCCCGGGACGATTCAGGGGTGGCCGGACCGCTGCCGCGGGACCGCCTGTAACAACGAGCCGCGGCCGGACATCTACCCAGGGATGGTCGCCGCCGAGCCAGCCGCTTCGCCGGATCCTGCCCGCGAGCGCTTCGAGCGCTGCTTCCGCGAGCACTACGCCGACGTCCTCGCCTTCGCCCTGAGGCGGCTCGCCGACCGTGGTGCGGCGGAAGACGTCGCTGCGGAGACGTTCGCGGTGGCCTGGCGGCGCCGGGCACAGCTCCCGGTGGAAGCGCGCCCGTGGCTTTTCGGCGTCGCGCGGCGCGTCCTCACCAACCAGCGCCGCTCGACGCGGCGCCGTTGGCATTTAGAGCAGCGCCTGGCGAGCGAGAGCGGTGCGGCGATCCCGGCGTCGGACCCGGGCGAGGCGCTGGAGCGGCGCTCCAGCTTCGCCGCCGCCTTCCGGCAACTGAGAGAGGGCGAGCGGGAGGTGCTCTCACTGATCGCCTGGGAGGGCCTGACGCCGCGCCAGGCCGCCGCGGTCCTCGGCTGCTCCTACGCCGCCTTTCGGGTCCGCTTCCACCGGGCCCGGCGCAAGCTGGAGAAACAGATCGCCGCGGCCGGACATTCACCGGGCAGCGGTCAAGCCGCCGCGCCGATCCCCAGCGAGGAGGCGAGATGAGAGCCGAATACACCGAGAACGACGCCCTGACGCAGATGCGCGCCGCCGACCCGGCGCCGGTCGAGGAACTGCGCCGCCAACTCGGTGAAGCGGAGCTGCAAGAGGCGATGACGGCAGCGCTTGCCGCCGCCGCGACCCCGGCTCCCCGGCCCCGATCCTTCCCCTCGCGCCGCCGCAGGCTGGCGCTGCTCGGTGGCGTCGCCTGCCTCGCCGCGATCACGCTGACGCTGGCGCTAATCGCCCTGCCCGGAGGCGGAGGACAACCCCAGTTCGCTGCGGCGGCGGTCGAGGTCGCCGAAGCCAACCCGCGCCTGCTTGTCACCGCGCCCGGCTGGAAGGTGACCCGGGCTGACCAGTTCGAAGCCGACCAGGGGGAAGTCGTGTTCGGCGCCGGCGACCACTACCTCGGCGTCACCTGGTACCCGGCCCGGTTCTACGAGCGGTACCTGGAAGACCGGGCGACGGTCGGGCCACAGGAGCACTCGACCCTGCTCGGGCTCGGCGCGACCACGGTCCACTACGGGCGCCAGATCTACGCGACGATCCTGGAACCGGAGGGCAGCGTCTTCGTCGAGCTGCGCGGGCAGGTCGGCGACCGCGCCGGCTATGACGAGGTGATCGACTCGCTGCGCCGGGTCGGGGTCGACGAATGGCTGGCGGCGATGCCGGCGAGCGTAGTCAAGCCCGAGGACCGAGAGGAGGCGGTCGGGGCCGCGCTGCGCGGGGTCCCGCTGCCACCCGGGTTCGAGGCAGGTGAACTCGAGGGTGCAGGCGACGCGGTCCGCGACCAGTATCAGTTCGCGGTCGAGGTCAGCGGCGCCGTGGCCTGCGGCTGGGTCGAAAGCTGGATCGCGGCCAAGCGGAGCGGAGACGCCGCCGCGATGCAGACGGCGGTGGAGGCGATGGCGACCTGGCCCGAGTGGCCGCTCCTGCAGGGCGCCGAAATGAGGCGCGGCTGGGCGATGAACGTCAAGCAGGCCGCCAACCGGATCGCCCACGACCGCCTCAACTATGGCCCGGCCGGAATCTCGGTCGAAGCGGACGGCACCGCCTACGCCTTCGGGCCGCAGTGGTCGCTGGCGCTCGGTTGCGATCCCCACTGGCGCATGCCAGACGACCCCAATGCGCCGCCGAGCAATCGACCGCCCTCTGGCCGCGGGTGACGGCGTTAGAGACCAAGGAGCGCTGCGACCGCAAGGATCGCCGCGAGGATGCAGAGGGCGAGGAAGAGCGCGGTTGCGACGCGGACCCACGGTGGGTCGGGTTCGCCGGCGATGCCTTCTTCTTCATCCAGGGTTTCCGGGTAGCGAGCCCTTGCCCTCGCAAGCTTGGCCGGGCCGTAGAGATGGCGGGCCCACCACGACTCGGGCCGGGCCAACCTGAAGGCGGCGATCCACCAGACGACCCCGGCCCACATGAAGCCCGCGTCGAACAAGGGCCATTGCCCCTTCAGCACCGTGACCGTCGCCGGCCCGATGATCAGCACGACCCAGAGGCCGACCCCGTAGGCGATGGCGACCCCCGTCGAAACCGCGAGCAGTTCCACCGGGGCAGTATCGCCGGTCCCGGCCCCGGGAGGCGAAGCTCATGCCCATGACTCATCGCAAGAGCAATACCGCTACTGCGTCCTGGCCTTAACGGAGGGATCGTCTTCCCGGTCGAAGCGGCGCTGAATTTCGCTCCACAACCGGGAAAGCGGCGGGTTCGGAAGTGACGCTTTCGGAGCCTCCAAAAGGAGCCCCGAAAAAGTCGCCTTGATTTCCGCGCGACCGGCGCTACGTTCGCCGACGCCAAATACATAAATGGCCCCGGCGGCGCGCTAACGCCCCGGGGCCCGGCACCGAAGGGACGAGCCTTCGATGCAAGCGGAAAGCTACCCGCGCCAGCCCGGACCGGGGCTGCATCGCGGCGGCTCCTCGGTGCCCGACCCGAAAGGAAGCACCATGCCCGTCACGATCAACGCCGAGCAGCGCGACGCGATCTACACCCAGCTCCTCGACCACCTCAGCGGGTTGGGAGACCTCTTCCTCGTGATCAAGTCCGGCGACTACGAGAAGGCGGACGCGCTCGGCCAGAGTTTCGTCGACGATCTGCGATTGCTGGACGACCTCGGCTGGCCCGACGCTTGGAACCAGCGGGCCGATGGCAGCGTCGAGCTGACGATGGACCCGGATCAATTGGGCCGCGTGCTCGGCCGCCTGCGGGAAGAAGCCACCGGGCTCTTCGCCGACACCTTTCCTCGCTCCGACGACGACCACCTGATCCTTCGCCAAACCGCGTTGGTGATCGAAGCGTGCGGCCGAGTCCTGCGGATGTTCGACAAGGAAGAGGACCGAGGATGACCCGCCGATACAAGAAAGTGCCCTCGGAGGCAGTAGCGGCCCGCTTCGGAAAGAACCTGGCACGAGCCCGCCGGCTGGCCGGTCTATCGCAAGAGGAGCTGGCCCAGCGCGCATCCCTGCACAGGACTGAGATCGGGATGCTTGAGCACGGGCAGCGGGTCGCCCGAATCGACACCGTGATCAAGGTGGCGGGAGCGATGGCGATCGAGCCGCGGGAGCTGCTCGACGGCATCCACTGGACGCCCACGAACCGAACCGGCGGGGGCTTCAGCTTCGTAGATTCACGTCTCCAAGGTCGGGACTAGCTCGCTCTCCCGAATCGCGGATCTGGGCGTCCTCCGTCTTTGCGAGGAGGGCTTTCGAGGCCAGGGAAGCGCGCAGTAGAATTTCGTCCATGACGGCCAAGGAAACCGTGCTGCAACACGCGCCTCGCTGGAGCGAGGAGCAGGCTGAGCGTGCGCTGATCGCAGCGGAGGGATCGGCTTCCATCGCGCGGGCAGCGCGCATTGAGGAGCACCGCGCATTGATGGCCCGCGCAGCGGCCCTGAGGGCACGACAGTCGAAGCCGTCCGACGCGGCAGCCCTGGTGCGCGAAGGACGCGAAGAACTAGAGCGGCGCACGCCATAGCCTCGGCGGTCGTCATCGACGCCAGCTTCATGCTGGCGCTGGTTCTCGACGAGCCCCACACGGCAAAGGCTCGCGATCATCTCGATCGCTGGGTGGAAGACGGCACCGAGCTTCACGCTCCGCTCCTCGCTCAGTACGAGGTCGCGAGCAGCCTTGCGCGTAAACGCGGCCGGCGCGAAATGTCGCGTGAGGAAACGGACGAGGCGCTGGCGATCATCGGCGCTATGCGCGTCACCTACGATCGCGCGCCCGACAACGCGCGGGCCGTCGAGGTCGCCGTAGACCTGCAACGCCACTCCGCGTACGACGCCGCCTACCTAGCCCTGGCCGAGCGGATCGACGGCGAGGTCTGGACGCTGGACGGGCCGCTGGCGCGGAATGCCGCCGGTCGATATCGGGTCAACCTGATCGACTGACGGCACTCCGCTCGCCGCTCAGCGGCCGTAGCGGTTCTGCTCGACCCAATGCGCGAGATCGGCGCGGGTGAACCTGAGCCCGCGCCGCCCGATCTTCACGTGCGGCAGGCCACGGGAGCGGACCAGCTCGTAAAGGGCGCTGCGCGCAAGGAGCTGGCAAAGCGAATGCAGGACTTCAAGAAACGGATAGACGCGAAACCCCGCAAACCGCCCAGAGCGAGAGGGCGCGATGCCCCGCCCGGCGACCCGATTCGAGCTTGACCTGACGCAGAAGGACGTAGCCGAACAGGCCGGCACCTCGCATTCCTTCATCTCAAAGCTTGAGCGAGGCGATCACATGCCGACGATCCCCGTCCTCAAGCGCATCCTCGCCGTGCTGGATGAGGAGCTACTGATCGGCGTCGAGCGCCGCGCTCCCGATGACGAGTCTGAGCGCGAAGTTGCTCCGGCCCCCGAACTGTCGGCTGCCTAACTGGAACGACATTCCCCGCCCGAAAGGAGGAGGCCACCGCTGAGTCCTGGGACCCGGCGGCGGCCTCCTCCTCCTCGGATTCGGTCTAGCTACGCCAGCCGAAGGGTCAACGCGCCGCCGTCGCCGACCTGCACCTGCACGGTGAAGGTCGAACCAGGGGCAAACAACGCCGGGCCTTGCTCGGGCTCGGCAGATTTCGGTTGGAATCCGAACTCGCTCAGTCGCGCTTGCGCGGCCTCAACGGCATCCACTGAAAACTGATCGCGGAACTCTCCCACTACCAGCGCCTCGACCGTGAGGTCAAGGCGGCCAGCATCTGCCAGATAGCCAAATCCCCTTGATGGTTGGGGCTGGGTCACAAGGCGCTCGACAAAGCCGACAACGTCGCCGTCATCGACGGCCCGCTGTAGAGCCTGGCGAAAACGGTTTGCCCAGTAGGGGCGTCTTTCGCCCTTCTCGGTCGTGTACTCGACCTCTTTACCTGCGGTGGCGTAGATGCCAAAAAGAGCCTCGGTGAGGCTTTGATTCGGGGACACTAGGGTCCTCCATTTCTTGGATTGTGGTCCGCCGGGAAGTCGGACGCTTGAGTCCGATGCGGCGGCTTGCTTGGCCGGAAATGAGCCGACCAAGAGGGCATTCTAGCGATCGCGATCTGCTGTCATGGATCGAGCCGGCGGTAGGGTCAAAAGACGTGGACGCCAGGCAGATCATCGCGAAATTGTCGGCGTCTCCCCTGCGCTCGGTGGACGAAGCGCGAAGGGAAGCGCCAGAGACACCGGGCTTCTACGCCTGGTGGTGGAAGCGGGACGCGGTGCCGGGCAAGATGCCCACGCCTCCCCATCCGACCGAGCCTTACCGGCTCCTATACGTGGGAATCGCGCCGAATGCATCCGGGTCGGGGAGCAATCTCCTCAAGCGCCTGCGCCAACACACGGCAGCCAATATCGGCAGCTCCACCTTCCGCCTCGGCTTAGCTGCCCTTCTCTTTGAGAGCGAGGGTTGGACCCCGTTCCTCACGGACCGTCCCACTCTGAACGATGCAGATCGTGCGGCGCTTGGAGGCTGGCAGCGCGAGCACCTGCGAATTCAGTGGTGCGAGGCAGAGGAACTTTGGAGCGACGAGGCGGCCGTCATTTTGGGAATGCAGCCGCCCATGAATCGGGAGCACAATGAGGGCCATCCGTTCTACACGTCGATGGGCGTTGCAAGGAACGCACTGCGGCGATCCGCTCGGTCAGGGAACTAACCCGGCACTGAGACAGGCGTCGGTCGCCTTTGCCGGGTGAGCGGCGATATCGATTGCCCGTTCCCAGGGAAGACGATGGCCTCGGCGACACGAAACGGTTCCGCTCTCCCGGTCGAGGGGCACCGGGGCGGCCATCGTGACTTCCTCCCAACCTTCCCCTTGACCCCAGGCAGGCAGCCCACCCTGAACGGGCCGGTTCTTTTCCCTGATGCAGTCGGGACAGAGCTCCACCAGCTCAGCCTGATCGTGCCCAACGATTAAGGGATGCATCTGCTCAAGATAGGCCACGATCCAGACGGTTTGACCTGGCTGAGCTGACCAACTCGCCCCAATGTCGTGCGCGCCGCTATCTGACTTATGCTCGCTTGGTGATCCTTGAGAACCTTGAGTTAGAAGATCGCGAGGCTGCTCAGGTCGAGCTGGAGGAACTGGCCGAGAGTCTTCGAGGAGGTGGGCTGACGGTGGAGGTAGCGCCACTTGACGGCTCCTTCCATGCGAAGCTCGAAGAGAGCGCTGAGCAGGTTGCCCTAGACGTTCTGAATGTTGTGCTCGACCATGCAGAGGGAGCCGCTATCGACGCGACGCTGGCCGCCCTATTCGTTGGATTGCGCAAGTGGGCCAGGCGGCGGAAGCACTTTCGCGACAAGGAAGACGGAAAAGCTACGGTTCGCATCTGGGGACCAAACGGCGATGTGCTGAAAGACGTTCGCCTTCCCGAGCCGGAGGACGCGGACGAGGACTAGCCTCGCGACGGATGGGCGATTTTCTCTACTGGGTTGCAGTGGCCGTAGTCGCCGGGTTAATCCTCGCGGGACTCGGCTTCGCTGCAAGGTGGCTGCGAGTGGAGGACAACCGGGTTCGGCTCCGTCAGAGGCTATGCCGGCATGACTGGCATCGGTTCCCTGAAGACGAGCCGGGCAGTGCCATCGTCGCTATCCGCACCGCCGAGGAGGAATGCAAGAAGTGCGGAGCCCGGAGATAGGAGCGGCGGCGGATGTCGTCAGGACTTGTGAAGCGATTGAATGCTCTGACCCTCAACCGCTACCGGGATTCGTTCGCCCTGCTCCGGGAATTCGACGGCTGGCATTGCTGGTGGTGTCCCGTCGCCAGTGCGACGATCCTTGCCGGCCTGTACTTACTCCCTGTGGTCGGGGGCGTGGCGAGCGTCTACGTTGGGGGCAGCGATCGCGATCTACTGCGGGTGACGATCGGAGTCTGTATTGCCCTTGCCCTGGCGGGCCTATCCACGCGATTGCTTCGCTATGAGCCTTGGCTCGCGCCGCTCGACTGGCGTTTCCGTCGATACGAGACTTCGGGCGACCTCAGCGAATCGTGGCCTGTGTTGCTCCAAGGGAGCGACTACGAGCGCGCCCAGTCAGTCCTTCGGCGGGCGAGGTTAAGCCCGCACTCTGGTCGACGCACCCCGCCGCCTCCCGACGCGCCAAAGCTTGACTCCACCTTTACGGTAAGTCCAACCCGAGCGACGCCGACCGGCACCGACCTGTGCACGGAGATCGCGCGTGTCCTCTCGAGCGCTGGTATCCACGGTCGCGTCGGCGGGCACGAGTTCAGCCCGCAAACTGAGTCTCGATAACAAAGTGCTGGCATCTGGCCGGCTAGGTCGGGAGAAGGCGTCCGAGTGCTCCGGCAGGCTGGGGGCATGGACGATCCGGTGCAGTGGGGCAAGGCAAACATCACCTGGGGCCGTGAGGACGGGTACACGCTCCGGCTCGTTCTCTGGGCTGACAGCCGCGCCCTATCGCTCCGTGAAGACAAGTTAGTCGAGGTGATCAAGATCGCCCTGTCAGGACGCACTCAAGTCGCCGTGTCGATCTTCCCGATGGAGGTAGAGCGAAGTAGCGAAGGCAGCAACGCGGAGCCCGGGGAAATCGTGATCTCGACCGAGACGATGATCAGCCTGTCTGAGGCGGCGCGGCTCCGCGAGGGGATTACGGAAGCGTTGCGCGGGGCTGTCGTTGAAGCAGAACGAATCGTCGCTGAGGATGAAGCGTCGGCGAAATCGGTTCTTTCGATTCTTCGAGAGCCGTCGTCTTAAGCTCAGTCGCTTCGCGTCGGTTAAGTCCCGCGGTCTGGCTCAACCTGCCGATCGCGGTTCGCCAACACCCTTCGGTTGTGTCCGCTATGTGACGAACTCAGCCAAAACTTCGTCACACAAGGGGGGCCACTTTCCTCGCTCGGCCCCCTGTAGTACATGGCGACCAAATCGATAGCCGAGCAGCCGGCGCATAGCGCCAGGGCGACCGCTGGCCCACGGGCGGCGACGAAAAAAGTTGGCGGATTTCCCCGGCTCGTACGACAGGTAGGTAGATGGCCGTACCTGCCCAGAGAAATCGAGCCCGTCGAAAGTCCCCTCCCGGACCCTGCCGACCTTGCCAATCGCCCTGCACCCGATTGGCAAGGCCCGAGACGGCGGATTCCGCATGAGGCGCGGAATATCGCGATCTTCGCCGCGCCCGAGTGTCTACCCCTCGTTTCGGTGATCGGTGACGATGGCTAGACCGTCCTCCCCTGGCACTCGCCCCAGCCGCGCTCGCTCCTCGGCTCAGAGCCCCGCGCTCTCTGACCTCGACCGTCGCATCCTCGATCTCGTCTCTTTTCTCCGGGTTCTGACCGGACCACAGCTCGCCAGTTTGCTGTCGCCCGAGACCCCGCCACGAACGCTTCGCTATCGGACCGCCCGGCTTGCCAGGCTTGGCCTGCTCGGGCGAACCCGCCCTTACCGCGAACGCGGATCGGCGCCGCATCATCTGTGGCCGACGCGGAAGGGCGAGGCGATCGCCGAAGGAAGCCCGCCACCGCGCGGCGGAGAGCGGCGCGAGCCGAACCCGCTCTTTCTTGCCCACGCCGCGGCGATCAGCGAGCTGTACGTGGCGTTGAAGACCGGGCTGCCCGAAGGCTTCCGGCTCACCGGCTTCGAGCGCGAGGCCGAAGCGCGGGAGGCGTTCCGTGGCTACGACGGCAAGGAGCACGCCGTCGCTCCCGACACCGCGATCCAGGTCACCGATCCCGATGGGCTCAACCTGTTCGGCTTGGTCGAGCTTGACCTCGGCACGATGTCGACGCGCCAGCTCAAATCGAAGGCTGAGGGCTACGGCGACTACGGGCGACTTGACGGCTGGCGCCAGGGCTATCCCTTCTGCCCGGCGCTCCTCTTCCTCACGACCAGCGAGAAGCGGGCGCGGTCCTTCCTTTCCACCTGCGAGAAGGCGATCGGCCGCCGCCGGATGCTCGTCGCCGCCTGCGGGTTGGGGCGCGACATCAGCGCTGCCCTGACCGAGCCGGCGTGGCTGGGAGGCGAGGATGAACGCGGCGACCTGCTCGCGGTGCTTCGCGCCGCCCGACGACCCTTCGACGTTGCGCGGGAGCAAGAGGAGGCGAAGCGGCGCGAGGAGGACGAAGAGCGGGATCGCCTCCTCTCCGACCCCGAGGCTCTGGCCGACCGCCTGCGCGAGGAGTTGCGGCGCGGCTGGGGTCGCGATCAACTCGGCGTAGCCGCGACCAGCGCACTCCTCCTCTCAGCAGAAAGGGACCACCCGCTGGACGCCATCGAGCGAGCGGCGTTCAAGGCGGCCGCCGGGATGCTGGATGAGCCGCTCAATCTCCGGATCGAAGATCGCGAGCCGACGTCGGCCGAGCGGGCCGCGCTCGACACCCTCGTCTCCGGGCATCGCCTAATCCAGCTCCGGCACATCGCGGAACTCGCCGCGAGCTTCGGGAAGGGACCGACGCTGCGCGAGCGGCAGCGGCAGCTCGACGACGGCGAGTTGCTTCCAACCTCCCAGCTCGAATCGCTTCGCCGAAACGCCGAACGAGACCGGGACGCGCGGGCCGAGCAGGACCGTCTCCGGGGCGAGCACCTGGGCTGGCGCGAGCAGGAGGCCAAGCGCCGGGCCAAGCTGCACGGGGTCATCGAGCGCCGCCGCATCGGCCGCGACGCGTTCCTCCGAGAAGTCGACAAGGACGCGCTGCGCCGTTGCGGGCGCTGCGAGGAGATCGCCTACCCCGACCCGGCGAATGCGAGCAGCCGGTCCAAGCGCCACGTCGCCGAGCGCTGCCACTACTGCGGCGCGCAGGCCACTCGCGAGATCGACCCGGACGAAGGGCCGGCTTGAAGTCGGACGCGCACGACGCTAGACATGTCGGTGGGCGGCGAGCGCAGCGGCGAGGAACCCGCGCCGCCGCGCGCCCGGCCGACGATCTCAAGACGACGATGTCGATCGAAACGACGACACCCGGAACGGCGCAGGACGATCTGCTGAGGCGCGAGCAGGCGAAGGCGATCTTCGATCTGCTCGCGGCCGCCCACCGCCGATCGGGGCGGAAAGGCAGGAACCGATGAGGCGCTTTGCTTGGTACGGCCGGCTCTCGACCAAGGACAAGCAGGACCCGACGATCTCGTTCCCCTCGCAGCGCGAGGCCTGCGCGACGAAAGCCGCCGAGCTGGACGGCGAGATCGTCTGCGAGTTCACCGATCAGGAGGCCGGGCGGAGGGACGACCGGGCGGGCTGGGCCGAACTGCTGCGCGAGGCCAAAGAGCGGGACGCGCGGCGCTTCGACGCGGTGATCGTCTACTCGACCTCGCGCCTCAGCCGCGACCTCTTCCACGCGCTGAGCTACGAGCGCGAGCTGACCCGAGTCGGCATCGAGGTCTTCTACGCACTCACCGCCGGCGACCAGACCAGTCCCGAGGGTCGGCTGATCCGCCATCTGTTCCAGGCCCTCGACCAGTTCGAGGTCGAGAAGCTCGGCCGTGAAGTCCGGCGTGGTCAGAAGGAGAACACGCGCCAGGGCTACCGCAACGGCGGCCGGGCACCCTACGGCTACCGGCTCCGGCACGAGGCCCACCCCGACCCCGCCCGGGCGCGGGGCGGCGACACGAAGTCGCGCCTCGTGCCCGATCCCGAGCGCGCGCCCGTGGTGGCCGAGATCTTCGATCTCTTCCTCTCGGGCTCCGGCTACAAGGAGATCGCCAACCACCTGAACCGCCCCGGCGGCCCTCCCTCTCCCAGCCATGTCGATCCCCGCCGCAACGCGTCGGGCAAATGGGCGAAGACGACGATCAAGGCGATGCTCGAAAACCCGACCTACACCGGCCGCCTGTTCTGGAACCGGCTCGACTCGCGCGCCCACAAGCAGGGCGTCGGGCCGGTGGTCCGCCGCGACCCCGCCGATTGGGTCGAGGCCGAGGAGCGCCATGAGGCGCTGATCAGCGAGGAGCAGTTCGAGCGGGCACAGGCCGAGATGCGGCAGCGCAGCGGCGGCACCGTGCGGCGTCGGCGTCGGCCGCAGAAGCGGCCCTACCTGCTGCGCGGGATCGTCCACTGCGCCACCGGCCACAACCCGCTGCGGATGCAGGGGCGCGGCCGCAAGGACGAGCCGACCTATTACACCTGCGGCTACCGCACCTCCTACGGCGATCGCGCCGCCGAGGCCACGGGCCACGGCAAGTGGCAGTACATCCGCGAGGACAGACTGGTGCCGGTCGTCGACAGCTTCTTCGCGACCCGGATCTTCGGACCCGAGCGGCTCGCCCACTTCCAGGCCCAGTCTTCAGCGCTCACCGCTGAGCTGGACCGGCGCGAGGGCGAGGAGGGTAAGCGCGTCACCGATCAGCTCGGTGAGATCGACCGGCGGATCGAGCGCCAGCTCTCCGCGATCGAGGCGGGCGTCGATCCGGTCCTGGTCGGCGAGCGAATCCGCGACCTCAAGGTCGAGCGAGAGGAGGCACGCGCGGTGCTCGCCCAGCTTGAGCACTCGCGCCGCGACAGCACGGCCGTCGACCCCGAGGACGCGGCCGCGATCCTCGCCGCCCTGCCCGACCTCGGCAAGGCCCTGGCCGACGCCGACCCCGAGCAGCGCCGCGCCGTCTTCGACGCCTTCCGGCTTCGGGTCGAGATCGACCGCAACGCCAGCGAGGTACGCATAAAAGCGCTGGTATCGAGCGCATTCAGCGAGGCAAGTGACTTGGCCGAGGTCGGCGCGGCCGGAAGCCTGGCTCTCTCCGGTAAGGCCATACCGCTACGGGGATTCGAACCCCGGTTTCCGGACTGAGAATCCGGCGTCCTAGTCCCCTAGACGATAGCGGCGAGGGACGGGCATTTTAGCGAACGCGGTCGGTCGTGCTTCGCGGGGGGAGGCGCCGGCCGGGGGCGCTCAGGCGGTAGATTGCCGGGTCCGGCGGCTGTGGCGGAACTGGTAGACGCGCACGGTTCAGGTCCGTGTGGGCGAGAGCCCGTGGAGGTTCGACTCCTCTCAGCCGCATGATTCGAGCGCCCGATCGGGCGCTCGATGTCTTTCGGCCCCCTATAGGGCGGTGATCCGACGAGGGCGCCGCTAAACGGCGACCGGGTCGGCGGCGCGCTCGGCGTTGCTGGCGATCTCGGCGACGATCTTGGGCCAGAGGGCCTGCGGCAGGTCGTGGCCCATGCCCTCGAAGATCTTCAGCTGGGCGCCGGGGATGGCCCTGGCGGTGGCTTCGCCGCCGGAGGGGCGGATCAGGACGTCGGCGCTGCCGTGGATCACGGTCGTCGGGACGACCAGGTCTTCGAGCGCCGCGGTGCGGTCGCCGGAGGCGAGGATCGCGTGCAGCTGGCGGGCGACGCCGGCGGCGGAGTGGCCGCGCTCGTAGGAGGCGGCGGCGAGCGCGCGGATCCGCTCTTCTTCGAACGGGTAGGCGGGCGAGCCGATCACCTTGAAGGTCTTGACCGCGCGCTCGATCACCTGGTCGCGACCCTTCGGGGCGCCGCCGAAGAGGACGCCGAAGGCTTTGAAGGTCGGCATGCCGGTGAAGCGGTGGCCGGTGGTCGACATGATCGAGGTCAGCGAGCGGACCCGGGCCGGCTGGTTGATCGCCATCGTCTGGGCGATCATCCCGCCCATCGAGGCGCCGGCGACGTGGGCGGACCCGATCCCCAGGTGGTCCATCAGCCCGAAGCTGTCGCGGGCCATGTCGGAGAGCAGATAGGGAGCGGTGGCGCGGCGGCCGGTGAGCATGTCGACGCGGCTCGGCAACCCGGCCGACCTGATCTTGGTCGAGCGGCCGATGTCGCGGTTGTCGAAGCGGACGACGCGGAAGCCGCGCTCGGCCAGGAGCTCGCAGAACTCGGGAACCCAGGCGATCATCTGCGTCGCCAGGCCCATCACCAGGAGCAGCGGCTCGCCGTCGGGGTCACCCATCTCCTGGTAGACGATCTCGATCCCGTTTGCGGGTGCCGTCTTCTCTTCGCCGAAGCCGCGCATCCGGGGATGGTATCGAACTGGCTGCCCAGCCAGTTTCTAATCCCGTAAAGCAACGCGTGGTTCCTTTGTCCTGCCTGACCGGACAAAGGAACCACGCTGCGGTAGAACCAGTCGATGCGCACGGCGGTGATCTCCGACCTCCACCTCAGCCTGGTCAGCGGCGGCGATGTCCTCCGCGACCCCGCGGTCCGCGAGATCCTTCTGGCCGAGATCGCCGACGCCGACCGGGTCGTCCTGCTCGGCGACGTGGTCGAGCTGCGCGAGCGGCCGCTCGGCGAAGCGCTGTCCACCGCCGGACCCTTCTTCGAGGCGCTCGGCGCCGCCTTCGCCGGCCGCGAGGTGATCCTCGTCCCCGGCAACCACGACCACCACCTGGCCGAGCCGCTGCTCGACGACCTCGGCCTCGCCGGCGGGACCCTCGGGCTCGAAGCGCTCGCCGACCCCTCCCCCGGCCCGACCGCCGTGCTCGCCGAGCTGCTCGGCCCCGCCAAGCTGCGCCTCGCCTATCCCGGCATCTCGCTGCGCGAGGACGTCTACGCGACCCACGGCCACTACATGGACTCCCACCTGCGGCTGCCGCGCGCCGAGTGCATCGCCGCCGCGACCAGCGCCCGGATCCGCGGCCCGATCCCGGCCGCCGCTACGCCCGCCGACTACGAGCGGGTGCTCCGCCCTATATACGGACTCGCCTACGCGATCGCCCAGGGACGCCGGGGCCCCGTCGGCCACCAGCAGAAAGCGGCCGAGAGCGCCTGGGAGGCGTTGTCGGGGATCGAGAAGCAGCGCCCGCGCGCCGCGCAGCTGCGGGTCGCGGCCGCCCGCGCCGCCTTCCCGCACGGGATCTACGCCCTCAACCGTCTCCTTCATTCCCAGTTCGAGCCCGACGTCAGCGGCCCCGCGATCTTCCGCGCCGGGCTCGACGCGGCGACCGAGCTGGCCGCGCGGCTCGGGGTCGACGGCGGCCACGTGATCACCGGCCACTCCCACCGGGGCGGCCCGGTCGGCGAGGAGAGCTGGGCGCTGCCCGGCGGTGGCCAGCTGCACAACACCGGCAGCTGGGTCTTCTCCTCGGTCTTCCACCTGCCCGGCGAACCGCCCAACCCCTACTGGCCGGGGACCGTCACCTGGGTCGAGGACGAGGGACCGCCGCGCCGCGTCCAGCTGATGCTCGACCGCTCACACGCCGACCTGCTCGAGCTGGTCGAGCGCGTCGGCGGCCCGGTCTCCCACTCAACTCCGTAGCCACTCGGCGACGATCGCGCCGATCTCCTCGCCCTTGTCCTCCTGCAGGAAGTGGGAGGCATCGGCGATCGGCCGCGGCGGCGGGAAGCCCAGCTGGCTGGAGACGCGCTCGCCGACGCTGAACGGCAGCACCGGGTCGGAGTCGGCCCACAGCACCAGGGCCGGGCGCTCGTCCTCGCGCAGCGCGTCGGCGACCGCTTTGCCCTCGGCGGCGCCGGGCATCTCCGGGTCGGTCGGGAGGATCAGCGGGAAGGCGCGGGCGCCGGCCTTCGAGGGCCCGTCTATATAGGGAGCCTCGTAGGCGGCGATCACCTCGTCGCCGGGATCCTCCTTGCAGCCGCCGCGGACCAGCATCCCGATCGGCACCTCGTCGCTGCCGCGGACGAACTCGCGGAAGGCCAGCCAGGCCTCGCTCATCCGCTGGTGGCCGGTGAACGGCCCGGTCTCCATGATCACTAGCTTCGAGATCCGGTCCGGGTGCTCGACCGCGAGGCGCAGCCCGATCGGCCCGCCCCAGTCGTGGACTACCGCGGTCGCGTCGCGCAGGTCGAGTTCCTCGAGCAGCGCCGCGGTCAGCCCGACGTGGCGGTCGTAGGTGTACCAGCCGACGTCGGTGGGCTTGTCGGAGCGGCCAAAGCCGGCGTAGTCGGGAGCGATGCAGCGGAAGCCGGCGTCGCGGACCGGCGGGATCAGCTTG
>Ga0081539_10003794_pt1 | contig 17816 bp, 18 predicted proteins | sample TabmetS4T2R2_FD_71023 | JGI IMG/M metagenome (GOLD analysis project Ga0081539, IMG submission 71023) | Tabebuia heterophylla rhizosphere microbial communities from the University of Puerto Rico - S4T2R2 | ecosystem: Host-associated > Plants > Roots > Rhizosphere ...
GGTGGGACGTGAGGTCGCGGTCATTGCCGTTCACGCCCGCCGGCGGGATCGCCCCTTCCCAGATAGGTCGGGAGGCCGTCGGTCGCCTGGGTGTGCGGGAGGTTGCTCATGGAGTCAGGATCGCCCTGGCGGAGGCGCGTCGCGCCCGTGACACGACGGGAGTGGACCCGGGGGTGTCACGGGCCTGGAAGCGGCGCAGGCGCAGGGCGTTGGAGACGACCGAGAGGCTCGAGAAGACCATCGCGAGGCTGGCGATGACCGGGTTGAGCAGGCCGATCGCGGCGAGCGGGATGGCGGCGAGGTTGTAGCCGAACGCCCAGCCGAGGTTCTGCTTGATCGTGCGCAGCGTGGACCGCGAGAGGCGGATGGCATCGGCGGCGGCGCGCAGGTCTCCGGAGACGAGCGTGAGGTCCGAGGCCTCGATCGCGACGTCGGTGCCGGTGCCGATGCTCAGGCCGAGGTCGGCCTGCGCGAGCGCGGGGGCGTCGTTGACGCCGTCGCCGACCATCGCCACGACGCGACCCTCGGCCTGGAGCCGGCGGATGACGTCGGCCTTGTCGGCCGGGAGGACCTCGGCGATGACGTCGTCGATGCCGACCTCGGCGGCGACCGCGCGCGCGGTCGTCTCGTTGTCGCCGGTCAGGAGCACCGGGCGCAGCCCGAGCGCCTTGAGCGAGGCGACCGCCTCGGCCGAGCTGTCCTTGACGGTGTCGGCGACGACGAACACGGCGGTCGCCCGGCCGTCCCAGCCGGCGGCGATCGCGGTCTGGCCGCGCGCCTCCGCGGCCCGGCGCGCGGCGTCGAGGTCCGGGCTGAGGTGCATCGCCCAGTCGGCCAGCAGCGCGGGCCGGCCCACGACCAGCGCGTGGCCGTCGACGATGCCCTCGACGCCGAGCCCCTCGCGGTTGGCGAACGTCTCGACGGCGGGCAGCGCGCCCGTCGCCGCGGCGGCCGCCGCGATGGCCTGGGCGATCGGGTGCTCGGAGGCGTTCTCGAGCGCGCCGACGAGCCGCAGCGCGCGCTCGCGGTCGATGTCCTTCGCGACGGTGACGTCGACGAGGCTCATGCGGCCGGTGGTGACGGTGCCGGTCTTGTCGAGCACGACGCTGTCCGCGCGGCGGGTGGACTCGAGCACGTCGGGGCCCTTGATGAGCAGCCCGAGCTGGGCGCCGCGGCCCGTGCCGACCATCAGCGCCGTCGGCGTGGCGAGGCCGAGCGCGCAGGGGCAGGCGATGATGAGGACGGCGACGGCGGCGGTGAACGCGTACGAGGCGCTCTCGCCGGTGCCGAGCCAGAACCCGAGCGTCGCCAGCGAGAGCGCGATGACGACCGGCACGAAGATGCCCGAGACCCGGTCGGCGAGACGCTGAACCGGCGCCTTGCCGGTCTGGGCGTCCTCGACCAGGCGCGCGATCTGCGCCAGCGCGGTGTCCGCGCCGACCTGCGTCGCGCGTACGATCAGCCGGCCGCCGGCGTTCACCGTGGCGCCGGCGACCGCCGTGCCCGGCGCCACCTCGACGGGGACCGACTCGCCCGTGAGCATGCTCATGTCGACGGCGCTCGTGCCCTCCTCGACGACGCCGTCGGTCGCGACCTTCTCGCCCGGACGGACGACGAACCGGTCGCCGACCGCGAGCTCCTCGACCGGGACGCGGCGCTCGGTGCCGTCGGCGTCCAGGAGCGCGACGTCCTTGGCGCCGAGCTCGAGCAGCGACTTCAGCGCGGCGCCGGCGCGGCGCTTGGCCTTGGCCTCGAAGTAGCGGCCGGCAAGGAGGAACGTCGTGACGATCCCGGCGGTCTCGAGGTAGATCTGATCGGCGCCCTCGCCGGGGTTGGGGATGACGTCGAACGCCATCCGCATGTCGTTCATCCCGGCGTCGCCGAGGAACAGCGCATACAGCGACCACAGCCACGCCGCCAGCGTGCCGAGGCTGATGAGCGTGTCCATCGTCGCCGCGCCGTGCCTGAGGTTGGCCCACGCCGCCTTGTGGAACGGCCACGCCGCCCACACGACGACCGGGGTGACGAGGTTCAGCGACAGCCACTGGAAGTTGTCGAACTGGAGCGCCGGGATCATCGCCATCAGCAGCGCCGGGACCGACAGCAGAGCGGCGATGACGAGGCGCCGCCGCAGCGCCGCGGTCTCGTCCTCCTCGACGTCGGCGGGCTCGTCGTCGGTGGACGGGAGCGCGGCCTGGTAGCCGGCGGCCTCGACGGCCGCGACGAGCGCCTCGGTGCCCACCGTGCCCGGGTCGTACTCGACCCGGGCCTTCTCGGTGGCGTAGTTCACGCTTGCGGTGACGCCGTCGAGCTTGTTGAGCCTGCGCTCGATGCGGTTGGCGCACGAGGCGCACGTCATGCCGGTGATCGGCAGCTCGACCCGCTCGATCGCGGTCGTGCTCATCGGGTCACCTCCTGGGTGAACGCGGCGGTGTGCAGACGGCCGTCGGCGGTCTTGAACTGGAGGAACAGGCGGTACGTGCCCGCGGTCGGGAACGTGGACATGAACTTCAGGCTCTCCTCGTCCGGGTGCACGTGCAGGAACGCGAGGTCGCCCCGGCGCAGCGCCACGAGGTGGCCCTTCGCGCCCAGGTAGTCCTGGATCGCGACGGGTCGGCCGTCGCGGGTGACCGTGAACGCGAGCTCGGACTCCGCGCCTGCCCGGGTCGCGCCCTCGGCGAGCGACACGCGCAGGCCGTCCACGTTCACGCTCCGCAGCGGCGCCGGCAGCGCGTGGGATCGCACCGGGCCGTCGACGGTCAGGTCGTCCGCGAGCGTGTAGGGCGTGCCGCCGACGGAGAAGTCGGCGAAGACGCGATAGGAGCCCGCCTCGGGCAGGGTGACCGGGACCGACCACGTGCCGTCGGCGTTCTCGGTCGGGTGCAGGTGCTGGAAGCCGGTCATGTCACGGCGGACGACGATGAAGTGCATGCGCTTGGTGTGCTCGACGTCGAAGTCGCGCACGGTCTGGCCGCGGCGATCGACGATCCGGAACGCCAGGTCGAGCCGCCTGCCCGGGAGGGCTGTCCGGCGGGCGAGCTCGAGCGTCAGGCCCTGCTCGCTGACCGCGAGACCGCGCACCGGCTTCGGCGCCATGGCGCCCATGGCCGGCTTGTACGCGGACACCGTCCTGCCCGGATGGACGTCGATCCTGCTGCCCGCGAACGCGGCGCCCGCGAAGACCAGTGCGAGCACGACCGCGAACCCGGTGAGCCTGACGAGCGGGCTCATGCCAGGCGGCCGTGGTGGTGGATGTACTCGGCCGGACGCAGCAGCATCACGCCGGCACCGCGTCGTAGCCGGCCTCGTCGATCGCGGCCACGACGGCCGCACGGTCCACGCCGTCGCCGTGGACATGGACGAGCTTGGCGTCGAGGTCGACGTCGACGGCGGCGACGCCGTCGACCTTCGACACCTCGCTGGTCACGGCGATCTTGCAGTGGTCGCAGGTCATGCCCGCGGCCCGGTACGTGTGCGTCATCGAACGATCCTTTATACGGAGAGGGGGTATGAGCAGAAGCGCAAGGTAACAGATACCCCGGGGGGGTAGGTGGGGGTAGCTCGACTCTTTTACGCGGCGAGCCGGAAGCGCTCGCGGTAGGCCGCTGGGCCGACGCCGAGGCGGCGGTGGAACGCGCGTCGCAGGATCTCGGCGCTCGAGAACCCGGCGGCGCGAGCGACGGTCTCGAGCGACTCGGCGCCGTCCTCGAGCAGGGCGCGGGCCCGCTCGACCCGCAACGTCTCGACGTACACCGCGGGCGTCTGCCCGACCTCGGCCCGGAAGGCACGGGCGAACGAGCGCTCGCTCAGATGCGCGCGCGCGGCGAGCGCCGCAACCGAGAGCTCCTCGTCGAGGTGGCCGGCGATCCACGCCTGAAGCTCCCGCAGCGCCGGCCGCGACGCCTGCTGCACGGACAGCGCGCCGCTGAACTGGGACTGGCCGCCGGGCCGCTTGAAGAACACGACGAGCAGGCGCGCGACGGCGAGCGCGACCTCCGGGCCGAGGTCGTCCTCGACGAGCGCGAGCGCGAGATCCATGCCGGCGGTGACGCCCGCCGACGTCCAGACGTCGCCGTCGCGGATGAACACCGGGTCCGGGTCGAGGCGGACCGCGGGGTACCGCTCGGCCAGCGCGTCGCAGTACTCCCAGTGCGTGGTCGCGCGCCGGCCGTCCAGGAGGCCTGCGGCCGCGAGCAGGTAGGAGCCCGTGCACACCGAGGTCGTGCGGCGCGCGCGGCGCGATGCTCGCGCGACCCAGTCGACGATCGCCGGATCCGCGATCGCGCGGCGCGCGCCCGGGCCCCCGGCGACGACGAGCGTGTCGTGCCGCGGCGGCGGCTCCGGGAGCGGCTCGACGCCGAGCCGCAGGCCGTTGCCCATCGTGATCCAGCCGTCGGCGCCCGGGCCGACGACGTCGATCCGGTACGCGCCGGGCACCTCACGCCCGGCATAGTCGAAGACCTCCACGGGTCCCATGACGTCGAGCGACTCGGCGCCGTCGACGGCGAGGACCAGGACGCGGCGGATCGGTGGCATGCGGATGATCCTGCCACGCTGGGCCGCTGGCGCCAAGGACCAATACCCCACGAATCCAGCCACGGCCACGCGTTGCGAGAATACGGGTCGTGAAGCTGCCGGCCGACGACCCGCGCGCCGCCGCGCTGATTGCGGCGCTCCGCAGCGGCGACGTCGATGCGGTCGAGCGCCTCCTCGCGGAGCACGCGGATCTCGCCGGCGCGCGGTTCGTGGACCCGAGCTGCGGCGACGAGCGCACCGCGCTGCACGTCGTGACCGACTGGCCGGGCCACGTTCCCAACGGCCGTGCGGTCGTGGCGCGGCTCGTCGCGGCGGGCGCGGACGTCGATGCCGCGTTCGGCGGCGCCCACGCCGAGCGGCCGCTGCACTGGGCGGCGAGCTGCGACGACGTCGAGGTGCTCGAGGCGCTCGTGGAGGCGGGCGCGGACATCGAGGCGGCCGGGTCGGTGATCGACGGCGGAACCCCGCTGGCCGACGCCGTTGCGTTCGGCCAGTGGCGCGCGGCGCACCGGCTCGTGCAGCTCGGGGCACGAGCCAACCTCTGGCAGGCGGCCGCGCTCGGCCTCGTGGACCGCCTCGAGCGACTGCTCGAAGCCGACCCGCCGCCCGACCGCGACGACATCACCAACGCCTTCTGGTGCGCTTGCCACGGCGGTCAGCGCACCGCCGCCGAGCGCCTCCTCGAGCACGGCGCCGACCTCGACTGGGTGGGCCACGACGGGCTCACCCCGCTCGGCGCAGCCGTGCGCAGCGACGCCACCGGGCTCGCCGACTGGCTGCGCTCGCAGGGCGCGGTTGGCGGTTGACACCCGGGTAGGCGTCAATCTAATCTTGACGCCGTGGATAAGGACGGCCTTCCGACGCTCGAGGAGCTGGCTGCGCTAGTGGAGGCGCGGGGCGGCGAGCCGGCCGCTCGCCTGGGCGCGGCGATCGAGCTCGGCCAGACGATGACCGACCTCGGCGACGCGCTCATCGGGCGCTTCGTGTCGGAGGCCCGGGCGGCCGGGCTCTCCTGGACCGAGATCGGCCTCCGCTTCGGGACCAGCAAGCAGGCCGTCCAGCAGCGCTACGGCGCATCGACGGCCGGGACCGGCGACTGGCCGGGCCCGTGGACGACCCACGCCCGCCGGGCGCTCGACCAGGCGGGTCACGAGGCGCGCGCGCTCGGTCACGACTACCTCGGCACCGAGCACGTGCTGCTCTCGCTCGTCAGCACCGCCGGCGTCGCCGCTGCCGTGCTCGGAGACCTCGGGGTCGAGCGCGACCGAATGCTGGCAACCAGTTGCCTGCGCCGCGGTCCCGGTGGTGGCTCGTCGCAAGCGTGCTTGCCGCTCATGCCGCGCCTCAAGCAGGCGCTCGAGCACAGCCTGCGCATCGCCGACAAGCTCGACGTCCAGCTCGCGGACACCGAGCACCTGCTCGCCGGGATCGTCGCCGTTTCGGACTCGATGGCGGTCGAGATCCTCCGTCGCCTCGGCGTCAGCGCGTCTCAGGTCCGTGTCGCGCTCGCAGAGCACCTGGGCGTCGCGCCCGAGCGCCTGGGCGCGAGGCGCCGTCAGCGCCGGCGGCTGCTGGCCGCGAGTGGCTGACGCATCTCAACGCCCTGCGCGGGGGCGTCGAACAGCGTGCAGGCGTCCAGGGTGGTGCAGGAGCAGTCGTTCGCAGTCAGCAGCCACGCGCGCATCGCTTCGGCGCGCTCGATGAGGGACTCGACCTCGGGCAGCTTGCGGGCCGCGAGCGCGCGCAGGGCCTCGAACGCGGGCGTGCCGGCATCGGCGCTCTGGAGCAGCACGCGCGCCTCGTCCAGCGAGAACCCGGCGCGCTTGGCGACGTCGAGCACCTCCAAGCGGCGGATGGCGTCGAGGCCGTAGCGGCGCCGGCCGCTCACGCGCGCGGGCTCGGGCAGGACGCCGTTGGCCTCGTAGTAGCGAATCGCCGACGTGTTCAGCCCGAAGCGCTGCGCGAGCTGGCCGATGGTGAGCGTCTCTTCCACAGGAGCCTTGACTTCAACCTGGGTTGAAGATGAACAGTAGCGGTCATGACCGAACTTCCCATCGTCTGCTCGCTGAGCGCGGCGGATCTCTCGACCCGCCTGCGCGAGATGGCCGACCTCGGCCGCGCGGCACTCATCGACGCGCGCTACGAGCCGACCCGGGCCGACCTTCGCTTCGCCGCCGGAGCCGGCATACGAGACCGCGTCCAGGGCATCGTCGCCGCCGAGTCGCGGTGCTGCGCCTTCCTGGCCATGACCGTCACCGGCGAGCCAGGCAGCGTCGTGCTGACCATCCGGGCGCCGGACGGCGCCGAGCCGGCGCTGGCCGAGCTCGTCGACGCGTTCCGCCCGTCGCCCCGGCGATCCCCGCGGCGCGGTTAGGAGATACCCCCTCCGGGGAAGGCCTTGGGCACACGAAACGGGGAAGGGAGTCAACACATGATCGGAGCAATCGTGCTGGGCATCGTCGCCGGCTACATCGGCCGGCTGCTCATGCCCGGGAAGGACAAGATGGGCTTCATCGCGACGATCCTGCTCGGCCTCGCCGGCTCCGTCGTCGGGTTCCTGGTCTTCACCGAGCTGCTCGGCATCGGCGACGACAAGATGTTCGACCTCGGCGGGCTGATCGGCGCGATCATCGGCGTGATGATCCTGCTGGCGCTCTACCGCGTCGCGCTCAAGGACAAGCGGCACCCGCTCGCTCGCTGAGCGGTCATCGGCGGACCGTACCGGCGGCGCCGCCGCTCCGGCCAGGATCGGCCGGAGCGGCGAACCGCGGTGTCAGCGCGTGCGAGCGCGCGTGTGGCCCACGGCCTTGAGCGTCTGAGTGCTCGCGGCCGCGCCGGACCCGAACGCGTCCTTGCTGCGCGCGAAGTACCAGATCGCGTGCACGAGGTTGCCCTTGAACTGCTCGAGCGAGCGCAGGGCGTTGCCGTTGAGGCTGTCGGCCTGCGCCTGGGCGAGCGCCGGGTTCGTGGCGAACGTGTTCATCGTCGAGGCCGGCGGCTGCCCGGTCACCGTCGAGTACGTGTCGCACGCCTCGTGGTAGCAGGGATCGAGCTGCTCGCCCTGCACGCCGCCGTACTTGGCGACCTGGGCGGCGGTCTTCGGCGCCTCGGCGCCGGCGAACACGCCACCCGCGGGGATCCCGCGGTTGATGAAGCCGACGTAGTCGGAGCGGCCGTCGAACGGGATCGGCTCGCTGACCATGCCGCGCTTGGCCCAGTAGTCGACGAGGACCTTCTCGACGAGGCCCGAGCCCGCCGGGCCGGACGGGTTGCCCGGCGCGCCGTTGCCGTCACCGTCGTAGACCAGCCGCGCGAAGTTCGGCGAGGCGATCATGTCGGTGTCGAGCATCATGTCGACCTTCGCGACCTCGGCAGCGGACAGGTGGGCGGCGTAGTACTGCGAGCCGACGAGGCCGTCCTCCTCGCCGCCGAACCACAGGAAGCGGATCTTGTTGCGCGGCGGCGTGCCCGCCTGGGCGAGCTGCTCGGCCATCTCGAGCTGGAACGACGTGCCCGACCCGTCGTCGTTGATGCCCGGGCCGGCCGGGACCGAATCCAGGTGCGCGCCCGCGAGCACGAGGTGGTTCGGGTCGCCGCCCTTGGTCTCGGCCACGACGTTCGGGTACAGCTTCTCGACGTCGACGCCGTTGGTGGCGAGGTTGACCGTCGGGTTCTGGCCCGCCTTGAAGGCGTTGTAGAGCTCCTGCCCGACCGCGGTGCTCGACAGGACCGCCGGGATCGGATACCCCGGCGGGGCCGAGCGGAACAGCGCGTTGGTGCGGCCGGCCGTGTCGCCCTCGTTGAAGAGGATCACGCCGACGGCGCCGGCCGTCACGGCGTTGTTGAGCTTCTGCGTGAACGCGCACGTGCCGCGCTGGATCAGCGCCACCGCGCCGCTCGTGGCGGCGGGGAAGTCGGACATCTCGCAGCCCGAGGTGGTGCCGCCCGGGCTCGGGATCGTCACGTCGTTGGTCGGCACGACCTTGACGTTCGACAGCGACTTCGTCGGCGCGTGCTCGAACGCGATGAAGTCGACCGACGGCGAGTTGTCGTCGGCCGCGCTGCCGGGCCGGTACGTCTTGTTCGTCGGCGTGACCTGCTGGAGCACGGGCGCGGCGTTCTCACGCCACTCCGGCATGTTGAACATCTCGAAGCGCGCGTTGTAGCCGGCCTTCTCGAGCGTCGACTTCACGTACTGCGCCGACGCGCTGTAGCCGCTCGTGCGCGTGTAGCGCGTGCCGCCGCTCATGTCGGCGATGCCCTGGAGCGCCATCTGGTGTTCCGTGATGCCCTTCACGGTCACCATGTTCTCCAGGCGCGTCGAATCGACGTCCGGTGGCGCTGCGAGCGCCCCCGGAGCGGTGGCGAGCAAAGCAGAGATAGCGGCGCAGGCCGCCAGATGCGGTAGACGCATCTCCCCTCCTGACTATCGGAACAGCGGCCCTCCCCGGCCGCCCCTGTTGCCCTAAGCCTAGTACTACGCCCGGTAGTGGGTCACGTACGGACGGCGGAGACGTTCAGCCGCACGTAGTCCAGCGGCAGGCGGATGTGCGCGGCGACGGCCTCGGAGAAGTGCTGCCGACGGTCCTCGGGGAGCCGCGCGAGGTGCGCCGGGAGGATCGAGGTGCGCACGAACTCCTCGACTTCGCTCGGCCACGTCGGGCGCGGCTCGAGCCAGCAGCGGATCGCGGTGAAGCCCGCGCCGCGCAGGCGCTCCTCCGTCTCCTCCGGCCCGGCGAACGTCCACGGCGACCAGCCCACGAGCTCCGGCGCCGTCTCGCGCGCGGCCGCCTCGATCGCCTCCCGCGCGCCGGCGGCGTTGCCGTCGCCGCCGCACTGGACCTCCAGCCGGCCGCCGGGGCGCAAGGCCCGGGCGAGGCGCGGCCACAGGCGGTCGTGGTCGGTCACCCAGTGCAGCGTCGCGGTGGAGACGATCACGTCGACGGGTGTGTCGAGGTCGAGCTCGAGCACGTCCTGGCACCACACCTCGGCACGGTCGCCGAGCCGGCGCCGGGCGAGCGCGACCATGTCCTCCGATGCGTCCAGGGCCAGGACCCGCCCCGCGGGAACCAGCGCGACGAGCGCCTCGGTGACGCGGCCGGTCCCGCAGCCGACGTCGAGCACGGTCGCGTCGGGCGGCAGCGGCTCGAGCCGCTTGAGCACCTCCGCGGCCCACGTCTGCTGCGGCTCGCTCGAGCGGTCGTACGTGCCCGCATCCCACGGCGTCGCGCCCACGGTCGCGACCCTAGCGGCTCCAGAGGCTCGGTCGCGGTGGCACGACCGGGCGCCTGAGAGCGCGGCTACGCCAGCAGCCCGAGCTCGCCGGCGCGGCGCGCGGCGTCCACCCGCGAGCGGGCGTCGAGCTTGCGCAGCACGTTGCGGACGTGCATGTCGACCGTGCGGGGGCTGAGGAACAGCTCGGCGGCGATCTCCCGGTTCGTGCGCCCGGCGCCCACCAGGCGCACGACCTCGACCTCGCGGCGTGACAGCCCGCTGCCGTCGGCGTCCGCCGACGCCCGGCGGCTCAGCGAGCCGCCGAGCGCGCGCATCTCGCACGCGGCGTCGGTGGCCAGCGGGCGCGCGCCGAGCTTGCGGGCGGTGCGGTACGCGCCGCCCAGGAGCTCCAGCGCGGCCTCGCGGTCGCCGGCGGCCGCGTGCGCGATGCCCGCCCGCAGCAGGATCTCCGCGCGCTCGTGCGGGATCTCGAGCTCCCGGTGCAGCTCGACGGCGCGCGCGAGCTGCTCGGTGGCCGTGGCGGTCTCGCCGTCGGCGAGCGCGATCTCGCCGATCGCGTAGGCGAGGGCGGCGAGCGCGTCCGGGTGCCCGGCGGCGGCGACCGTGCGGGCGAGCGCCTCGGCGCATGCGTGGGCCTGATCGCGATCGCCCCGGCGGGCGAAGAACCCGGCGGCCCACCGCAGGCACGCGACGCCGACGTGATGGTCCTCGCCGGCCTGCCAGCGGGCGAGCATCGACCGGCACAGGGCGGCGGCCTCGTCCGGCGCGCCCTGGGCGTCGGCCACGCGCGCGAGCCCGGCCATGCCGTCGAGCGTCATGTGGAAGTGGTCGAGCCGCGAGGCGGCCGCCGTCGCGGAGGAGAGCAGCCGCCGGGCCGAGCCGAGCCGGCCCTGCATCGCGTGGATCACGCCGACGATGCCCTCGCACACCCACACGCCTCGGCCCTGGGCGATCAGCTCGTCGGCCATCTCCTCGGCGCGCGCCCACTCGCCGCGCTCGCGCAGCACGTAGATCATGCAGGTCACGCACGCGAGCTCGGTCACCGGCAGGTGGTCGTCGCGGCACATGTCGAGCGCCGTGTCGAGCGTCTCCTGGGCCCGCCGGTAGTCGGCCGAGTCGTAGAGCACCATGCTCAGCCGCTGGTAGAGCTCGGCGGCGATCGGCGTGAGCCCGTGCTCGAGCGCGAGTGCGAGGCCGGACTGGACGGTCTCGAGCCCGCGCTCGTAGTCGCCGCCCAGCGCGCGCGAGAGCCCCTCCAGGCCGAGCGCGCGGGCGCGCAGGTCCGAGCGGTCGGCCGCGGTGGCCTCCCGGCCGGCGACCGTCGCGAGCTCGATCGCGGCGGTGTGCTGGGCCGAGTTGCGCAGGTAGTCGCCGATCGCCAGGCGCTCGGTCGCCGCCTCGGCGAGCCGGCCCGCCGCGGCGTACGCCTCGGCGGCCGCCTGCCGGGCGGTCGTCGCCGCGCCGCGGTCGCCGGTGAGGTCGTACACGCCGGCCAGCCGGCGCTGAGCGGCGGCGAGCCCCTCGCCGCTCCGCACGTCGGCCAGCTCGCGCCACGCCGCGATCGCCTCCGCGGCCTCGCCCGCCAGCTCGGCGCTGTTCGCGTACGTCTCGAGCACCGCCGCGCGCCGCTCGGGCTCGTCGGCCGCTGGCCACAGCTCGAGCGCCTGCCGCCAGGCGTGCGCGGCGTCGCAGTGCGCGTGCACGGCGCGGAACTCCTCGGCGGCGCGCAGCAGCGCCTCGCGGGCGCGCGGCTCGTTGCGGGCGCCGAGCCAGTGCGTCGCCACCTCCATGCCCGGCCCCCCGCGCGCCTCGAGCGCCTCGGCCAGGCGCCGGTGGAGGATGCGGCGCTCCAGCCACGGGACGTCCCCGTACAGCGCGTCGCGCGTCAGCGCGTGCCGGAACGCGGCTCCGCCGAGTCCGTCCTCGGCGATCAGCCCGCACTCCGCGAGCTCCACGAGCCCGGCGGAGCCGGCCACGCTGCCGACGATCTCGAGGTCGAACGCCTCGCCGGCGACCGCCGCCGCGTGGGCGGCGAGCCGGGCGGAGGCCGAGAGCTCGCTCGCCCGCAGCAGGACCGCGTCGCGGATCGTCTCCGGCACGTCGTGGCCGTCGGAGCCGTTGGCCAGCTCCTCGATGAAGAACGGGACGCCGCGGGCGCGCTCGTGGATCGCGCGCACCATCGAGGGGGCCGGCTCGGAGCCGAGCGCCAGCGCCAGCAGCTCGGCCGTCTCGGCGAGCGCGAGCGGCGCCAGCGTGAGCTCGTCGAACCGCCCGGCGCGGCGCAGCTCCTGGCGCAGCTGCCGCAGCGTGTGGTCGCGCGGCAGGCCGTCCGAGCGGTAGGCGGCCAGCACGAGCAGCGGCAGCTCGCCGAGCGGCTCGGCCAGCGCGCCCAGCAGCTCGAGCGTCGCGTCGTCGGACCAGTGCAGGTCGTCGAGGACGAGCAGCACGTGGCGCTCGCGGCACAGGTGCGCCAGCGCCGCGCGCACCGCCTCGAACAGCGTGGCCTTGTCGCTCGTTGCCGCGGGGTCGCCCAGCTCGGGCAGGAGCAGGGCGAGGTGCGACCGCAGTGGCCCGTAGTCCGCGAACGCGTCGGGGTGCGCGCGCAGGTGCGAGCGCAGCGCGGCCACGATCGGCGCGTAGGGCGCGGCCGCGGTGCGGCCGGCGCGCCCCGTCAGCACCAGCGCGGACGAGCCGTCCGCGAGCTCGACGGCGAGGCGCGACTTCCCGACGCCGGCCTCGCCGGCCAGCAGGACGAGCGCGCCGCTTCCGCGGCGCGCTGCGTCCAGCGCCTCGAGGAGGCGCTCCAGCTCGGTCTGGCGACCGACCAGCACGTGGCGATCAGCTCGCGACGGCCACCGGGTCGGGGCGCACGATCACGGTGTCGGCGACGACGGTGATCTCGTCGGCGGGCATGCCGACGCGGTGGGCGTGCGCGCGGATCGTCTCGGGGCTGTCGGCCTCGTAGATGCACACGGTGCCCAGGTCGCCGTTGTCCTCGGCGACGACGTAGCTGCGGATCCAGCGGACGCCCGAGCCGGGCTTGTCGCCTTCGGCGGTCGAGCGCTCCGCGGCGGCCTTGAGGTCCTCGGCCGTGGCCCAGCCGTTGCGGCGGCGGATGGCGTAGAGCTGCATGGGGGTCTCCTTTGGGTCGATGCGCAGACCCTACGCCCGCTCGCCTGCCGTGACATCGGTGTTAATGCCGTACTTTCGCGCTTGACGTCGCCCAGGATGCCGCGCGACGAGGCCTACTTCGGCGACGGCCTCGACGCGTTCGTGCGGGCGATCACGGCACTGCCATCTCCCTCGCCTCGGTGAGGTCGCCCATCGCCGCGCTCTCCCTGACGCGGTCCTGCGGGCGGCGCAGGAGCACGTACACGAGGCCGATCACGATCAGCACGCCGAAGATCAGGACGATCGCCCACACCTGGTAGAACTTCGCGCCCGGCGGGGCCAGGACCGTGCGCGGCCAGGCGATGTTGATCGCCTCGAACGTCAGCCACGCCACCGCGGCGACGTTCACCGGCAGCGCGAGGCGGCCGAGGCTGAAGCGGCCGGCCGGCGTCCAGCGGCCGGTCAGCCGCGCGTACAGGGCGGCCGAGCACACCAGCCAGAACGTGATGTAGTAGCCGCCCGAGCCGAACGTGATCAGCGTGTTCACCGCGCGCGCGTTGAGGCCGAACAGCAGGCCGCAGGCCGATACCACGGACGCGACCGACAGGGCGCCGAGCGGGATCTGGTTGGCGCTGACGCGCCGCAGCACCGCCGAGCCGGGCAGCATCCGGTCGCGGCTGAGCGAGAACAGCACCCGCGTCGCGGTCGCCTGCACCGCGATCCCGCAGGCGATGAACGCCGCCAGCACGACCGCCTCGAACGGCTTCTCCGCCCACGACCCGAAGGCGGCGGTGACGGCCGGCGTCACCGGGTCGAGCGTCTCGCCGGTGAGGATGCTCTTGGTGTCCTCGAACGAGAGCCCGATGGCCATCGAGTTGAGGATGATCACGGCGCCGACCGAGGAGAGCGAGAAGAGGATCGCCCGCGGCACGCGCCGCATCGGGTCGACGGTCTCCTCGGACACCGACCCACACGAGTCGAAGCCGACGAAGGCCCAGCCGCTGATCGCGATCGCGGCGATGAACGCGGCGAAGTACGAGTGGCTGCCGAAGCTCGCGGCCGCGCCCAGGTTGTCCCACAGGAACGAGATCGGGTGGTTGCGGAAGAACAGCAGCAGCAGGAAGCCGATCAGCACGCTCGCGATGCACTCGGCGATGATCCCGACGTTCACGACGTACTTGAGGGGGTTCAGGCCGACCGCGTTGACCGTCGTCGTGATCACGAGGATCGCGAACGCCCACAGGACCTGCTGGTTGGCCGACGGCGTGACGCCGAACAGCGCCGCGAGCCACACGGACCCGAAGTAGGCGACGGCCGTGACCGTGAGCATGATCGTCCACACGTACAGCCAGCCCGCGAACCAGGCGTACGTGGGGCCGACGAGGCGCCGGCTCCACTGGTAGATGCCGCCGGCGATCGGGAACTGCGAGGCCAGCTCGGCGAACACGCTCGCGACCAGCAGCTGGCCGGCGAGGACGATGAACAGCGCCCACACCCACGCCGGGCCGGCGGCGAACGTGGCCAGCGAGATGATCGCGTACAGGCCGACGACCGGCGAGATGAACGCGAAGCCGACGGCGAAGTTCGTCCAGAACGACAGCGACCGCTTGAGCTCCTGCTTGTAGCCGAAGCCCTCGAGGACCTTCTCGTCGTCGGACAGGTTCGCGGTGCTCATGAAACCCTCCCCGCCGCACCGACCGCCGCGCCGCTCCGGGCGAGGCTGACGAGCGACAGCATCTCGAAGATGGCGTTGGCCGCGAACAGGGCGGTGACCTGGCCGGGGCCGTCGTAGGCCGGGGCGACCTCCACCACGTCGAAGCCGACGAAGGGGAGGTCCGTGCAGGCGCGCAGGAGCTTGAGCGCCTCGAAGCTCGTCGGCCCGCCGACCTCCGGCGTCCCGGTGCCCGGGCAGTACGCGGGGTCGACGAAGTCGACGTCGAACGTCAGGAACGCCGGGCGGCCCGCCAGCCGCTCGCGCGCGTGGTCGGCGAACGCCTGCGGCGTCCACTCGGCCAGCTCGTGCCACGGGATCGTCTCGACGCCGAGCTCGCCGGGGATCGCCTCGTCGTCGGCGCCGTAGAGCGGGCCGCGCATGCCCGCCTGGAGCGTGCGCGCCGGGTCGAGGATGCCCTCCTCGATCGCGCGCCGGAACATCGTCCCGTGGCTGTACGGGCGGCCGTTGTAGCTGTCCCAGAGGTCGGTGTGCGAGTCGAGGTGCAGGAGGCCGAGCGGCCCGTGCACCGACGCGACGGCGCGCAGCTCGGCGAGCGTGACCGAGTGGTCGCCGCCGATCCCGACCGGGACGACGCCGGCCTCCGCGATCGGCCGGACGAAGGCCTCGATGCGCGCCAGCGTGTCCTCGACGTAGCCCGGCACCGTGTTCGCGTCGCCGTAGTCGATCGTCGACAGCTCGCCGAACACCTGGACCCGCTGCACCGCGTTGTAGGTGCGGATCATGCCGCTCGCCGAGCGCACCGCCTCCGGTCCGAAGCGGGCGCCCGAGCGGAACGACGTGCCCCCGTCCCACGGCATGCCGAAGACCGCCGCGTGCGCGCCCTCGAGCGAGCTGACGTGCGGGAGCCGCGCGTACGTGCGCGGGCCCGTGAACCGGGGCGCGGCGAGCGCGTCCGGTGGCTGGTGGATCATCGGGTGGTTCCTCCGTTCGGCTGTACGACCTGGCCGACGAGCGCGATCGCCGCCTCGCCGCACAGGAACGACACCACCTCGGCGATGTCGTCGGGTGTCCCGACGCGCCCGAGCGGCACGTCGGCGGCGTAGCGGTCGATCATCTCGGCCAGCGTGATGCCGGCGTCGTCGGCGTCGACCTGGAGCTGCGGCGTGTCGGTGATGCCGGGCGCGATGGCGTTGACCGCGACGCCGCGCGGGCCGAGCGCCCGCGCCGCGCTCTTGACGAGCGCGATCAGGCCGCCCTTGGATGCCGCGTAGGGCGTCGCGTTGGGCCAGCCGATCACGCCCCACTCCGACGCGATGACGACGACGCGGCCGAAGCCGCGCTCGGCCATGCCCGGCGCCGTGAGCTCGAGCAGCGTCGCGGTGCCGAGCAGGTTGACGTCGAGCGTCCGCGCCCAGTCCTCCGGCGAGGAGCTCTCGAACGGCGCCATCGTCATGTACGCATGATTGGCGACGAGGATGTCGACATCGCCGATCGCGCTCACGGCGGCCGCCGCGGCCGCGGGGTCGGCGACGTCGAACGGGTACGCCGCGCCGCCGATCCGCTCGGCCACCGCGTGCGCGTTCTCCGCGACGATGTCGTTGACCGCCACGGCGTGCCCGTCGCGCGCGAGCCGCGCGGCGATCGCCGCGCCCATGCCCTGGCCCGCGCCGGTGACGAGCGCGGTGCTCACACCACCGCTCCCGCGTTCGGGGAGATGACCTGGCCCACGAGGTTGTGGGCACCGCGGGTGACGAAGCGCACGGCGGCCGCGATCTCCTCGGGCGCGACGAGGCGCCGCAGCACGAGCGACTCGACGTAGGCGGGGTCGCGCAGCTCCGCCGTCATCAACGGCGTGTCGGTCGGCCCGGGGGCGACGCAGTTCACGCGCACGCCGTAGGGCGCGGCCTCGACGGCGAGGCTCTTGGTGAACGCGTGGATCGCGCCCTTGGCGGCGGCGTAGTGTGCGGCTTCGGCGTCACCGCACAGGGCCAGCTCGGAGCCGATCGTGCAGATCGCGCCCGCGCCGCGCTCGCGCATGCGCCCGTACGCGCTGCGCGCGAGATTGACCGTCCCGCCGAGCTGGACCGCGAGCATGCGGCGCCAGCGGTCGGTGCCGATCGCGCCGACGGCCGCGCGCTCGTAGTACCCGGCCGCAGTGACGACGACCTCGACGAGGCCGAGCTCGGACTCGGCGCGCGCCACGGCGGCCTCCACGGCGCCGGCGTCCGCGACGTCGACCCGCAGCGAGAGGTCGACGCCCTCGGCCTCGTCGAGGTCGAGCGACGCCACTGCGAGCCCGTCGTCGCGCAGCGCGACCGCGCAGGCACGCCCGATCCCGGACGCCGCTCCACTGACCACCGCAGACCCCATCCGGTCGCGGACGGTACCGCCGCGGTGGCGGCAGAGCTATTGTGCGATCGCACCATGACCACGCCGACGGTTCGGATGCTGGCGGACGACCCCGCCCTGGGGCTGCGGCTGCTGGCGGGCGCCGGCGCGGCGGACCGGGCGGTGGCGGGCGCGCACACGACCGACCTCGACCAGCCCGCCCGCTACCTGCTCCCCGGCGAGCTCGTGCTCACCAACGGGCTGTGGACGGAGCACGTGGACGGGGAGACATGGGCGACCGAGGTCGCGACGGCGGGGGCGGCGGCGATCGGCTTCGGCCTGGCCGACCACCATCCCGCGGTGCCTGCCGACCTGCGCGCGGCCTGCGAGACGCTCGGGCTGCCGCTGCTCGAGGTGCCGGAGGAGCTGTCGTTCTCGATGATCGCCGCGGCGGCCGCCGACACCTCGGGGCTGCGGGTGCAGCTCTCGCGCACGCGGCGCCTGCTCCAGCGGCTCGGCGCCGGCGGCGGCCATCCGGCGCTGCTGGACTTCCTGCGCCACGAGACGCGGCTCGACGTGTGGCTCGTCGGCCCAGGCGGCCGGCCGCCCGAGGGCTGCGACCCGGCCGCCGAGCCGGAGCTCGGGCGCGCCGCGGCCCGAGCCGCGCGGCGTGGCGAGCTGCCGGCGGCGATCGGCGAGGGGGCGTGCGCGTTCGGCGCGGCCCCGGTGCTGGCGGCGCGCACGGCCGTGCTCGTCGGTGCGCCGCTCGGCGACATCGGCGACGACGCGCGGCTCGTCATCGAGCAGGTCACCGCCTACGTCGTGCTCGAGGACGCGCGGGCGCGCGCGCAGGAGGAGGGGCGCCGCACGCTCGCCGCCGAGCTCGTCGACCTGGCCTGGACCGGCGATCTCTCGCCGGCGACGCTGGCCG
>Ga0081539_10003795_pt1 | contig 17811 bp, 15 predicted proteins | sample TabmetS4T2R2_FD_71023 | JGI IMG/M metagenome (GOLD analysis project Ga0081539, IMG submission 71023) | Tabebuia heterophylla rhizosphere microbial communities from the University of Puerto Rico - S4T2R2 | ecosystem: Host-associated > Plants > Roots > Rhizosphere ...
CGCCGCGCCCCGCCGAGCCGGTGACGATCGGGGCGATGGTGGGCCCGGACGCGTTCGCCGAGGTGAAGGTGCTCATGCACGCCAGACAGCTGCGAGCGCTCGACGCGATCCCCGAGCTCGCGGACGAGTTCGCGCGACTCGTCGGACGCGACTCGGGCGGCCTCCTGCGCGGCTACCGCAGCGAGGACGCCGAGACGGTGGTGGTCGCGCTCGGCTCCGTCCTGGGCACGCTCGAGGACGTCGTCGACGAGCTGCGCGCCGAGGGCCAGTCGGTGGGCGCGCTCGCCATCCGCTGCTTCCGGCCGTTCCCGGTCGACGAGGTGCGTGCGGCGCTCGCCCATGCGCAGCGCGTCGTCGTGCTCGAGCGCGCGTTGTCCGTCGGCATAGGCGGCATCGTCGGGCAGGACGTGCGCCTCGCGCTCACCGGGCTCGACCTGCCGGTCCACGAGGTCATCGCCGGCCTCGGCGGCCGGCCGATCACCAGCGCGTCGCTGCGCCGGCTGCTCGCGGACGCGCGCGACGACCGCCTGCGCCGCCTGTCGTTCCTGGACCTCGACCGCGCGCTCGTCGAGCGCGAACTGGCGCACCGGGCATGACCTACCGTGCGATCAAGTACTACCAAGTCGGTTCCTTCGCGGTCGGCAACCGCCTCCTGGCGCCCGAGCAGCGCACCGTCCAGGCCGACGAGCGCCGGACGAACAGCCTCACCTCCGGCCACCGCGCATGCCAGGGCTGCGGTGAGGCGCTCGGCGCGCGCTACGCGCTCGACGCCGCGATGCGCGCCACCGGCGACAACGTCATCGTCGCCAACGCGACCGGCTGCCTGGAGGTCTTCTCCACGCCCTACCCCGAGAGCGCCTGGCGGCTGCCGTGGATCCATTCGCTGTTCGGCAACGCGCCCGCCGTGGCGACCGGCGTCGCCGCCGCGCTGAAGGCCAAGGGACGCACCGACGTCAGGGTCGTCGGCCAAGGCGGCGACGGCGGCACGGTCGACATCGGCTTCGCCTGCCTGTCGGGGATGTTCGAGCGCAACGACGACGTGCTCTACGTCTGCTACGACAACGAGGCGTACATGAACACCGGAGTGCAGCGCTCCGGCGCCACGCCGCCGGGCGCGCGCACCGCCACCACGCCCGTCGTCGGCGAGGAGCCCGGCGCGCCCTTCGGCCAGGGCAAGAGCGCGCCGCTCATCGCCATGGCGCACGAGATCCCGTACGTCGCCACGGCCACGATCGCCGATCTCCACGACCTCGAGGCCAAGGTGCAGCGCGCCATGGAGCTGCGCGGCGCGCGCTACCTGCACGTGTTGGTGAGCTGCCCGCTCGGCTGGGGCAGCGCCGCGCACGACTCGATCCGGCTCGCTCGGCTCGCGACGCAGACCGGGCTGTTCCCGGTCTTCGAGGCCGAGCACGGCGACGTCGCGTCCGTGACCAAGATCCGCCGGCTGCAACCGGTCGAGGACTACCTGCGACCGCAGCGCCGCTACGCGCACCTGTTCGAACCGACCCCGCGGCCCGACCTCATCGCCCGCATCCAGGCGCGCGCGGACCGCAACATCGCCCGCTTCGGCCTGCTCGACGAGGAGGCGGTCGCCTGATGGACAAGCCGTTCGCGATCACGCTCGACGTCGAGTCGAGCCTGGCGAACAAGACCGGCACCTGGCGCACCGAGCGCCCCGTGTACGTGCGCAACACGCCGCCCTGCGGGGCCGCATGCCCCGCCGCCGAGAACGTCCAGGCCTGGCTGCACGACGCCGAGGAGGGGTCCTACGAGCGCGCCTGGCGGACGATCATGGACGCCAATCCGCTGCCCGCGATCATGGGGCGGGCCTGCTATCACCCGTGCGAGGCGGCGTGCAACCGCGGCCAGCTGGACGAGGCGGTGGGGATCAACGCCGTCGAGCGTTTCCTCGGCGACGAGGCCATCCGACAAGGGTGGGCTGTCGGGCCGCTCGTGCCCCCGAGCGGCAGGCGGGTGCTCGTCGTCGGCGCGGGCCCGTCGGGGCTCTCGGCCGCCTACCACCTGACCTGCCTCGGCCACGAGGTCACGATCCACGACGCCGCGCCGCGCGCAGGCGGCATGATGCGCTTCGGCATCCCCGCCTACCGCCTGCCACGCGACGTGCTCGACGCCGAGGTGCAGCGGATCCTCGACATGGGCGTGACCCTGCAGCTCTCCAGCCGCGTCGACGACCTGGACGCGGCCATGCGCGACGGGGCCTTCGACGCCGCGTTCGTCGCCGTCGGGGCGCACCTGGGCAAGCGGGCCTACATCCCGGCCGCGACCGCCTCGCGCGTGCTCGACGCCGTCTCGGTGCTGCACGAGATGGAGGGCGATGAGCGCCCCCAGCTCGGGCGCCGGGTCGTCGTCTACGGCGGCGGCGACACCGCGATCGACGTCGCGCGGACCGCGAAGCGACTCGGCGCCGACGAGGCCGTCGTGGTGTACCGACGCACACGTGACCGCATGCCCGCGCATGACGTCGAGGTGCAGGAGGCGCTGGAGGAGGGCGTGCTCATGCGCTGGCTGTCGACCGTGCGCCACGTCGATCCCGGTCGCGTGATCGTGGAGCGCATGGAGCTCGACGAGACCGGCTTCCCGCAGCCCACCGGCGAGCTCGACGAGCTCGAGGCGGACTCGCTCGTCCTCGCGCTCGGCCAGGAGGCCGACCTGGGTCTGCTCGAGGGCGTCGACGGCGTTCGCATCGACGACGGCGCTGTCCAGGTGGGCGCCGACCTCATGACCGGCCGTCCCGGCGTGTTCTGCGGCGGCGACATCGTGCCGGCCGAGCGGACCGTGACGATGGCCGTCGGGCACGGCGCCACCGCCGCGCGGCACATCGACGCCTGGCTCGCAGGCCGCCGGTTCGAGCCCGATCCGCCGGCTCCCCCCGCCACGTTCGAGGCCCTGAACACCTGGTACTTCAGCGATGCGCCGCGGTCCGTGCGACCGAAGCTCGACGCCGCGCGGCGCCGCTCGACCTTCGACGAGGTCGTCGGCGCGCTGGACGACGCGACCGCGCTCTTCGAGGCCCGGCGCTGCCTGTCGTGCGGCACGTGCTTCGCCTGCGACAACTGCTTCGGCGTCTGCCCCGACAACGCCGTCATGAAGCTCGAGCCCGGCGGGTCGTACGCCTACGCGATCGACCTCGACCACTGCAAGGGCTGCGCGCTGTGCGCCGAGGAGTGCCCCGCCGGCGCGATCGTCATGGAACCCGAGCGAATCTAGGAGCCGGCCTCACATGATCCTCGCCACCCGTCACACCGACCCGCTGCGGGAGGTCGCGGTCCGCGACGCCATGCACCCCGGCGTGCTCACCGCGGCACCGGACGCCTCGCTCTCCGACCTGGCGGCCATCATGGTGGGCCGCGGAGTCCACGCCGTCGTCATCGCTGGTAGCGACGCAGCGGCCACGAGCGGCCGTCAGCCTGTCGTGAGCGATCTTGACCTCGTCCGGGCGCTACTCGCGCCCGACGCGGCACGCCGTGCTGCCGGTGCAGTCGCGGGCGGGTCGGCGCCCGTGATCGGCGCCGGCGAGATGCTCGCCGACGCCGCGCACCGCATGCTCCAGTGCCGTGCGACGCACGTCCTCGTCGACGAGGGTTGGGGCGGCATCCCGGTCGGCGTCCTGTCGAGCCTCGACATCGCCGCCGTTCTCGCAGGCAGCCAGATGGGCGCTACGCGGGCGGAGCTGCCACTCGCCTCGCGTCCGTCCCTGGCGGCCTCTGGGCTCGACGCCTGCAGAGTTGACGACCTCATGAGCCCGGGCATCGTCGTCCGCGCCCCGGAGACGTCCCTGTCGGCGATCGCCGGGACCTTCGCGGTCCACCGCATCCACGCCGTGCTCATCTGGGGCCTCGGCCCCGGCGGCGGGGAGCGCGAGCGGGCGGTCTGGCGCGTGCTCACCACGATGGACCTTCTCCGCGCCGCCGTCGCCGATTGGGCGCCGGACCGAAGCGCGGAGGAGGTGGGGGCAGCCGAGCCCGTCACCGTCGGCGTCCACGAGACGATGAGGGCGGCCGCGCGGCGGATGAGCGGGTTCGACGTCACCCACCTCGTCGCGGTCTCCCCCTCGGGCCTGCCGGCGGGCATCCTGTCGACGCTCGACGTCATCGCGGCCTGCGCAGGACTCGCGAGGTGATCCATCAGCGCCACACAACGCAGACCTCGGAGACGGCCTCCCGGCCGCTTGCGCACTTCCCCGGCAAGTACCTCAGCCTGATGAGCCGACGCAGCGACGGGACGGAGGTCGCGACACCGGTGTGGTTCGTAGAGGAGGACGGCCGCCTGCTCGTTCTCACCGACGCCGACTCGTACAAGGTCAAGCGGATCCGCCGCGACCCGTCCGTGCGCATCGCGGTGTGCAGCGCGAGCGGGCGGCTCAAGACCGAGCCCGTCGCCGCGCACGCCGAGCTGCTCCCGGAGAGCCACACCGAGCGAGTGCGGCAGCTGATGGCGCGCAAGTATCGCCTCGACAGGATCTTCATCCTGCCCGTCTTCCGGGCCATCCAACGGCTCCGTCATCCCCACCACCGGGCGGGCGCTCCCGCCGTCCTGGCGATCGCGCCGGCGCCGGGCTCGGGCGATCACCGCCAGGGGCGGTGACGCCTAGCAACGGCGGCGTGCCGCTCCCATCCGCCCGGTCGGGGCTTACGTCAGACGTCGTCCTCGGACCACTGCAGATGCGCGCGCACGGTCACCACGCCCGGGACACGCGCGACGACCTTCGGCAGCGCGTCGGCCTGGCTGCGCAGGCGAACTCGGCCGCTGAGCACGGTCTCCCCCTGGTCGACCTGGATCTCGATCGGCGAGTCGTCGAGCCACAGCCCTTTCTGGAAGGCGATCTCCTCGCGGACGTCCGTCTCGATCTGCTCGTCGGAGCGGGCGAAGGCACGCACAAGGTCCGCCCGCGTCACGATCCCCACGAGCCGTCCCTGGCGCACGACCGGCAGGCGGTTGATGCCGGACTCGAGCATGCGCTCCGCCGCGGAGGGGATCGTCCACTCCGGCTCGACGGTGATCGCCGGCGAGCTCATCGCATCGCCCACCGTGCGCGCCTCGAGCTTGAGTGGCTCGGGGGAACCGTTGCGGTCCAGCAGCCGTGCCAGCGCGCCCCGGCGCTGGGGCAGACGCCCGCCGCGCTCCTTCTCCAGCACGTCGGCCTCGGACAGCACGCCGACCACCGTGCCGCCGTCCACTACGGGGACACCCGAGATACGACGCTCCACCAGCAGGCGAGCCGCATCCTTCAGCGGGGTGGATGGAGTCACCGTGGCGACGTCCACGGTCATCGTGTCACGCACTCTCATCGTCGCTCCTTCGCCGGCTGAGACCCAAGCGTCGTCTGCCGCCGAACCGCCGACATCCGGAGTCCACCGTACGTCGCTGCGGGTTCCCCACAACGACAACTCACGGGCTGGCGATCCTCAGGGCAGGACTACGGGTGTCCGCCCGGCACGACGGCAGCCACGACGCTTGCAGCTGTGCAGGTCCAGGCGATGGGGATGAGCGCGGGGGACACCGTTCTCGCCACCATGAGCAGGGCGGCGAGCACGAGGAAGATCTCGTCCGCCGTCGCCAGCAGGTCCTTCCACCCCACCGGCTCCGGCTCGCCCCCGGACGGGCCGATCGGCAGCCCCGTCGTTCGGGACGCGAGCCAGACGGCGACCACGGCAACGTTCACCACCGCGCCCGCGAGGACCAGCCGCGAGTCCTCGGGGCGCCGCCGCACGAGCTCGGCCCACGTCAGCTGAAGTGACGCCACGATCGCGAAGAGCAGCCCGAAGACCCAGTACTCGACGAAGTGCGATGGGATCACCGACAGGTGGATGAGCCCCGCGCCCGCCGACAGCCCAGCCGCGGCGAGCGGCAGGCGGTCGGGCGAGGCGTGGGCGGCGACCGCTATTTCCCTGCCACCTTCGCGACGTAGTCGGCCACGAGCTGGGCATCCTGTCCCTGTAGGAGGGTGGGCGGCATGGTGCCGCTGCCGGCGCCGCCGCGCTGGATGGCCTGTGCCACGCGGGCGCTGTCGGGCTCGAGCTGGTCGAGGTCCGGCCCGACGCGACCTGCCGCGCCGGCGTCCTTGAGGCTGTGGCAGCTGCCGCACGTGGACGCGAAGAGCTGCCTGGCCTTGGCGTCGGACTGGCCGCCGGCGGCTCCGAGCGCCGGCTGCTCGGGGCTCTCGCCCGCGCCCTCGCGGTTGAGCACCAACGCCGTGCCGGCGAGGACGGCGGCCGCCGCGACGAGCGAGGTCGTGAACCCGATGGAGCGCAGCACCGTCTGGCGCTCCTCGTGCACCTTCCCCCGAACCGTCTGCACGAGGTTGAAGGCGAAGACGGCCTGGCCGATCGCGGTCATGATCACGAACGGGATCGTCAGCTGGGTGAGCGCGTCGTAGGCGGACGGGAGCACCGCGTAGCGCCGCGGCGCCCCTTCCAGGCCCTGGACCAGCATCGGCAGCACCATCCCGTAGCCGCCGATGACGGTCAGCCAGAGATGAACGTTGGCGAGGCTCTCCGAGTACCACTCCCGGTTCACCAGCCGCGGCAGGAACGCGTAGACGGCCCCGAAGATCACAAGCCCGATGTTCAATAGGGCCATGTTGTGGAAGTGGCCTACGATCCACATGGTGTTGTGGACGATCACGTCGAAGGCGATCGTCGCGTTGATGATGCCCTGGAGCCCCGCGACCAGCCAACTGATGATCGCCACGGCGAGGAACTTGGCGGCCGGTGTCCACTCGAAGTCCGATCGCCAGACGGTCATGGACAGGCTGTAGATGCTGATCGCCGACGGCAGCGTGATGGCGTAGGTCAACGGCTGCATCGCCGTGTTGAGCGTGTCTTGGATCGAGCCCGATGGATAGTCCAGGTAGACGTGATGCGCCCAGACGATGACGTTGACGATCACAGCGATGAACCAGGCGAACGCCACGACGCGGCCGGCCACCAGCTCCTTCTTCGCAAAGCGCGGGATGAGGAGGTAGAAGATGGCGACCGCCGGGAACAGCAGCAGGTAGACGACGGGGTGGCCGAAGAACCAGAGCATGTTCTTCGCCAGCAGCGGGTCGATCGTCACCGAGGGGTCGATCGACTGGATGATCATCACGATCAGCAGCGCGGCCAGTGGCAGCGTGGCGATGATCATGTCGATCCCTATGACGGCCAGCGGGATCACCGGATACGGCAGCGGGCGCGAGGTACGAAAGCGCTTGGGCCAGATGTACCCGAAACCCAATGCCGCGCCGAACCGGTTCAGGGGCCCGGCGTCCGATCCGAGGCCGGGGCCGGTCACAGTGTCGAGGATCGCCGCGCACCAAGTGATGATCGAGACCCCGGTGAGAAGCACGGAGGCGGAGAAGATCCCGGCAGCGGTATCGCCCCATTCGCCGGCCCCCTCGAACGGCAGCGGATACAGGAAGACCCAGGACGCGCCGAACCCCATGAACAGCGTCGTGACGACGATCCCGAGAACGCCGATCACCATCGTCCAGTACGCGGTACGCGCCAGCGCTATGCCCAGTGGGCGCATCCCGAAGCCGACCTCGGCCAGCACCCAGAACGAGATGCCCATCACCGCGAACGCCGCCCATGCGACGAAGGCGCCCAGGCCGTGCGCGGTCATGATCGCGTAGAAGAGGTTCGGGTCGATCCGGACGAGGTCGGCCTGGCTCTCACGCAGCAGCATGCCGAGCAGGCCTGCGACGAAGAGGAACGCCGTCGACGTTCCGACGTACTGCAGGACGAGCCGCCGGACCCGCGCCTCCTCGATGACGCCGGTGAGCCCGCGGGCGCCGAGGGCGGCGGTCGAGCCCTCCATCAGCGCACCACCTCCAGCGTGTTCTCCATGAGGTGGTGGTCGACGCCGCAGAACTCGAGGCAGCGGATCGTGTAACGCCCAGGCTCGTCGAAGGTCATCTCGATCGGCTGGCTCACCCCGGGCACGATGTTCACCTGCTTGATCAGCGTGTCGTCCGGATCGTAGATCCCCACGGCGTGGTTGACGTCCTTCGCGCCGAGCTCGATCGTCGTCTTCACTCCCGCCTTGACGCGGGCGGGCTTGACCGTCCACGCGAACTGCTGGCCGACGATGGTCATGCGCTGCTTGGCACCCGCGGTGCTCTGGTCAGAGCCGTACGGGATGGCGAAGATCGTGGCGCCGAGTGTGATGACCAGCAGGCTGACAGCGATGACGCCCCAATAGGTCTCGCGCTTCTCCAGAGTCTCGCGCGACGCGACCTTCACACGGAAGCCAACCCTGGTCGATCGGAAGACGACCAGCAGCAGCGTGACCGCGATGATCGTCGCGACCGCGTACAACAGCGTGATCGTCCACGCGGTGTCGCTCATGCCTTGGCCTCCTCTCCGACGAAGATCGCGTCGACGGGCACCCGGAGCTCCTCCTTCAGCCTGCCGAACGTCCCCTCGTGGGCCCAGTGGCTCTCGCCGGCGTGCCGGGCCATGACGATCGCATCCGGCCGCTCGCGATCGATCACGTCCTCGATCGCGAGGAACAGCTCCTGCCCTTCGGGAGCGATGAGCAGGAAGAACTGCAGGTCGGGCCGCTCCGCGCGCTGCCCCTCGATCCAGTCCTCCGCGCCCCTCTCGGTCGACGGATCGGTGGCAACCACGAGCATCCGGCGCGCGCGAGCCATCGTGTGCCGCCCGCCGCCCACGTCACCGCGCAGCACGTCGAACAGCAGCACGATCGCCGCCACGCCGGCAAGCCCGATCACGAGCAGGCCGATGGCAAGCCAACCACTCACGACCCACTCCTCCAAACCCGGATGGCCGGCTCGGCGCCGATGGCGTTCAGGGCTGGAAGACGATGCGCGCCGGGACGCGGGCGGCCTCGACGTCGGCGATCGACTCGTTGATGGCGTCCAGCGGGCGGACCTCGCGGATCACGCGCGTCTTGCCCGCCGCGTGCAGCTCGAAGACCTCGCGCAGGTCGGTGCGCGTGCCGACGATCGACCCGACCAGCGTGATGCCGTTCAGGACCGTCTCGAAGATCGGCAGCGTGATCTCGTTGTCGGCCGGCAGCGCGACGAACACCAGCGTGCCGCCACGGCGCAACGAACGGTAGGCCTGCTCGAACGCGCGCGGCGCGACGGCCAGCGCGATCGCCTGGTCGGCGCCGCCGAGCCGCTGGATCGCCTCGACCGGATCCTCCTCGGCCGCGTTGATCGTGAACTCCGCGCCCAGCTCGCGGGCCAGCTCGAGCTTGTCGTCGACGAGATCGATCGCGATCACCCGTCCGCCGGCGATCGCCGCGTACTGGATCGCCAGGTGACCCAGGCCACCGACGCCGAACACCGCCACGAGATCCGAGGAGCGCGTGCCAGCCACCTTCACCGCCTTGTAGGTGGTGACGCCGGCGCAGGTCAGCGGGGCGGCGTCAAACGGGTCGACGCCCTCGGGGACCTTCACCACGTAGCGCCCGTACGCGACGGCCTCCTCGGCGAGGCCGCCGTCGATCGAGTAGCCCATGTTCTTCTGCTCGAGGCACAGCGTCTCCCAGCCGGACACGCAGTGGTCGCAGGTCCCGCAGGCATAGCCCAGCCACGGCATCGCCACGCGGTCGCCGATCGCCACCTCGGTCACGCCGGGACCCAGCTCGATCACGGCGCCGACGCCCTCGTGGCCCGGGATGAACGGCGGTGAGGGCTTGACCGGCCAGTCACCGTGCGCGGCGTGGATGTCGGTGTGGCACAGGCCCGACGCCTCCACCTTCGCTCGGATCTGGCCGGGCTCGAGCGCCGGGCGGGCCACCTGCTCGACCTTCAGCGGGCTATGGAACTCGCGCACCACGGCCGCGCGATGCGTCTGCTGTGATGACGTGGGCTCGGTCTCGGCGGGGCGGGTGGCTGGGATCGCCATCGTTGGTCTCCTCGGCTCGGGATCGCCCGGGAGTCTCGGCGCGCGGCCAGGCCCGAGCATCCGGTGATCGGCACACTGATCGCGCGGGGAACTACGGACCGGCGATGGACGTGACGGGCGGCCGTGGCGTGTGCCGCGGTCGGCTACGGAGGCGGCTCCGTAGCGGCAGCGGACGTCGCACGCGCACCGTCGCGCGACGCTGGTCGAATGGCATCCGCCTGGACATCGGCCGAGACACGGGGTGCGCGCCCGCCTTTCGTAGCGCGGTCGCGAGCGCTGGTGGAGAGCCGGTCGGGGGTGCTCGCGGCCGTCGCCGTCGTCGCGATCGCCGCAGGTGGACTGCTTAGCGTCGCCGGCGTGGAGGAAGCGGGGCACGCCGTCTGGCGCGGCGCGGTCGCCCTGCTCGCGGCGAATCTGGCCATCGACGTCGCCCGCACGATCGTCGTCGACCGGCATCTCGGCGTCGACACGATCGCGCTCGTGGCCATGCTCGGCGCGCTGGCGCTGGGCGAGGAGCTCGCGGGGGCGGTCGTCGGCCTGATGTACTCCGGTGGCGCCGCGCTGGAGACGGCCGCCTCGCACCGCGCGCGGAGGGAGCTGAAGGCGCTCGTCCAGCGTGCGCCGAGCGTCGTCTCGCGGCGCGTCAACGGCGGTCTCGAGGAGGTCCCGGTCCGCGAGGTGAGCGCGGGCGACGTCGTGCTCGTGCGCACCGGCGCGGTGGTACCGGTGGACGGCACCGTCCTCGACGGCGAGGCGGTCATCGACACGAGCGCGCTCACCGGGGAGCCGCTTCCCGTGACGCTGCAGCGCGGCGCCGCGGTCCTGAGCGGCACCGCCAACGCGGGCGCCCCGTTCGAGGTGCGCGCGGACCGGCCGGCCGTGGAGAGCGCGTACGCGGCGCTCGTGCGGCTGGTCGAGCACGCCGAGTCCGAGCGCGCGCCGCTCGTGCGGATGGCCGACCGTTACGCCGGCTTCTTCCTGCCGATCACGCTCGCGGTCGCCGGGCTGGGGTGGGCGCTCAGCGGCGACCCTGTGCGCGCGCTCGCCGTGATCGTCGTCGCCACCCCGTGCCCGCTCATCCTGGCGGCGCCGATCGCGCTGGTGTCGGGCCTGTCTCGCGCGGCCCGCGCGGGAGTCATCGTCAAGGGCGCGAGCGCGATCGAGTCGCTCGGCCGGGCGCGCGCGGTCCTGTTCGACAAGACCGGCACGCTCACCGTCGGCACGCCCGACGTCGAGGAGATCGTGCCGGTCGGCCACGTGTCGCGTGCCGAGATCCTTCGCCTGGCCGCCGCGCTCGACCGCATGTCCGCGCACGTGCTCGGCGAAGCGCTGGCGCGCGCCGCCCGACGGGCCGGGATCTCGTTGAGCATGCCGGAAGACGTCCACGAGGAGCCCGGCCAGGGCATCGAGGGCACGGTCGACGGGCGGCGCGTCGCGCTCGGCAGCCGCGCGTTCCTGTGCGACGCCGGCTACGACGCCGACGACGTCGCTGCGGCCGAGCTCGCCGTCGGCCGAGGATCCGGCGAGGCTCGCGTAGTCGTCGGCGTCGACGGGCGGATCGCCGGGGTCATCGTCATGGCCGACGTCCTGCGCGCCGACGCCTCAGGGATGGTCGACCGGCTACGCGCGGAGGGCGTGCGGCACGTCGCGATGGTCTCGGGGGATCGGCGGTCGGTCGCGGAGCGCGTCGGGCGCGAGCTCGGCGTTGACCGCGTCTATGCGGAGCTCACGCCGGAGGACAAGCTCGAGGTCGTGCGGGCGCTGCGCGAGGACCGCAAGCTCGCCCCAGTCGTCATGGTGGGCGACGGCGTCAACGACGCGCCGGCGCTCGCGCTCGCCGATCTTGGGATCGCGATGGGCGCCGGGGGCGCGACGGTGTCGTCGGAGACCGCGGACGCCGTGATCACCGTCGACCGGGTCGATCGCGTCGCCGACGCCGTCCACGCGGGGCGCCGCGCGCTGCACATCGCGCGCCAGAGCGTGGTGGCCGGCATGACGCTGAGCTTCGCCGCGATGGTCGTCGCAGCGGCCGGCCACCTGCCGCCGGTGGCCGGCGCGCTCTTCCAGGAGGTCATCGACCTCGCCGTGATCCTCAACGCGTTGCGTGCGCTGCGCGGCTGATCATGCCGGGTGATGGGGCCCCGAGACGCTCGCGTCGATCGTGTTCAGGCCCTCCCCCCGGCCACGACGCGGGCGATGTCGAGCGTCGAGACCACGCCGACCGGCCGCCCGTCCTTCGGGGAGGCCACGATGAGGTGGTGCACCACGTGCTCGCGCATGAGCCGCGCTGCATCGCGTAGCGGGTTCTCCGGGGCCACCGTAAGCGCCGGTGTGCCGGCGAGCCTGCCGGCGGTGAGCTCCTCGCCGGCGGACTGCGCGGCGCCGACGAGGTCGAGGTCGGAGATCAACCGCCACACGAGCCCGCTGCGGTGCGCGTCGCGGCTGATGCCGTCGACCACCACGCCGTGGACACGGTGCGTGGTCATGATCCTCGCGACCTCCGAGACCGTGGCATCCGGGGAGCACGACAGGACGCCCGGATGCATCGCATCGGCAACCGTCGCACGCTCGAGCGTCGGGATAGTCATTGCTGCCTCCTAGGTCTGGCTGCTGTGCCCGAACGCTAGGCCCGCTCCAGGCACCCCACATCCGTAGCTCTCCGCGCGGAGGGCGCGGCGCTTCCGCCGCCGTTGGCATCGCGCTCACCGCACGACCCCGGGGACGGGGGCTCGCTGCAGCCGGCCGACGCGCGTAGCATCGCTCTCAGCGTGCGCTTTCTACGTGGAGCAGAGTCCGAACGGCAGCTGGCTGGTGAAGCTCGCGGGGAACGATGCCCCGATCTCTCGCCATGACACCGAGGAGGAGGCCGAGGAACGGCGCTCGGCGTACGCGCGCGGCGTGGCGCGCGGCTCGGTCGGCGGGCCGGCGCCACCGCGGGCGGACGAGCAGGCGGCGCGTCGGCCATGATTCGGCGAGACGCGCTGCCGCAGCACGGCGTAGGGACGTAGTCTCCGGCGCATGCCGGAGCACCGGTTCGCCGCGGACTTCCTGCCCGTCTACGACATCTCCGACGCCGTGGCCGTCGTCGTCGACGCCGATCGCCAGACCGCCTGGCAGGCGCTGCTGGACGTCGACCTGCTGAAGCTGGGACGCGAGGCCCCGCTCGTCGGCATGCTCGGCGCCGTGCGGATGCTTCCCGAGATCGTGGGCCATCTACTCCACGGGGAGCGCCCGCCCAAGCCCCCCGAGTCGATGCGGCTGCGCGACATGCCGTCGATCCCGATGTCCGACGGCGGCTGGATCCTGCTCGGCGAGCGGCCGGGCGAGGAGCTCGCTCTCGGCCTCGTCGGGAAGTTCTGGCGGCCGGTGATCGAGTGGGCCCGGATCGAGACGGCTGATCAGTTCCGAACGTTCGCCCAGCCTGGCTTCGCGAAGACCGTCTACAGCCTGTCGGTGACGCAGCTCGACTCGAGCAAGACGCTCCTCTCCGGCCTCATGCGCACCGCGACCACCGACGAGCATGCGCGTCGCTGGTTTCGCCGGTACTGGACCTTCGGGGTCGGCTCGGGCGCGCACATCCTCGTCGGCGCTCTGCTGGAAGCGGCACGGCACGCAGCCGAGAGCGACGCCGACGAGTAACGGCACGCTGCACGCCCTCCGTTGCCGGTTCCGCATCTCCGACGACGCGGGCCACGCGCAGCCGGCGCCGTAGTTCTCCACATCCGCACCCGCGGTCCGTGCGGATGGCGCGTGCACGTTCCGTCCTTACGGTCGCATCCATGAGCGCACCTCACTCCCCCGCCGCCCTGCGGGGACACGGAATCGTCAAGGTGTTCGGCCAGGGCGCCACCGCCGTCCGCGCCCTGCGCGGCGTCGACATCGAGGTCGCCGAGGGCGAGTTCGTCGCCATCATGGGCTCGTCCGGTTCCGGTAAGAGCACCCTGCTGCACATCCTCGGGGGGCTCGACCGGCCGACCGAGGGCTCCGTCGAGATCCGCGGCCGGCGATACGACAACCTGGGCGACCGGGCGCTGACGCGCCTGCGGGGCGAGGTGTTCGGCTTCGTCTTTCAGTTCTTCAACCTGCTGCCGACCCTGACCGCGGCGGAGAACGTGCTGCTGCCTGCGCTCGTCGCCGGCGAGCGGCCGGCGGACTACGCGGACCGGGTGGACGAGCTGCTCGCGATGGTGGGCCTGAGCGAGCGCGCGGGACACCGGCCGTCGGAGATGTCCGGCGGCGAGCAGCAGCGCGTGGCCATCGCGCGAGCACTGCTGCGCGACCCGCAGGTCCTGCTGGCCGACGAGCCGACGGGCAACCTGGACTCGACCAGCGGCGCGATGGTCCTCGAGCTCCTGCGCCGGCTCGTGGACGACGGGCAGACGGTCGTCATGGTCACGCATGACCCCGGCGCCGCGGCCCAGGCGGATCGCATCCTGTTCTTCCGCGACGGCCGGATCGTCCGCGAGGTGCCCGGCGGGGACACGACGCTCGCCGCGGACGCGCTGCGCGAGCTGACCCTCGCTCCCCGGCCGCTCGTCGCGGTCCGATGATCCGCCGCCGCCGTCTCCCCTCGGGCGCACGGCTGTCCTCCTTCGGCGGCCTCAGCCTGCGGACCGTCCGCGCTCGTCCGCTGCGCTCCGGCCTGACCGCGGGGGCGATCGTCCTGGGCGTCGGGATGGTCTTCGGCGTGCTGCTGCTCGTCGGCACCATCCACTCGACCTTCGGCCGCCTGTTCGACTCGGTGTATGGCAGGACCGACATCGTCGTCTCGGGGAAGCAGGCGGCTGGCGCCGTGGCGGAGGACACGATCGAGCAGATCCGCGTCGTCAAGGGCGTGCAGAGCGCGTCGGGCAACATCTTCTCGGTCTTCCGCTCGGTCAACGAGCGGGGGAAGGTCGTCCGCGACCGGTCGACGCAGCTCTACGTCGTCGGCGTCGACTACGCCCAGCCCGACAGCACGGACTCCGAGCAGGTAGCCGGACGCAACCCGCGCGCCGGCGCGCGCGAGATCGAGCTCGATCGCGACTGGGCCGAGCAGCAGGGGATCACGGTCGGCGACTCGATGAGGATGTCGACCCCCGCTGGCGTCGTCTCCCTGCGCGTCGCCGGGCTCTTCGAGTTCGGCGGGAGCCTGGACCTCGGCGGATACGGCATGGCGTCGATGCCGATCCAGGACGCGCGGTCCATCATGGACAAGCCCGACACCTGGGACGAGATCGCCGTCACCGTGCAGTCCGGCACCGAGGCGACCGACGTCCAGGCGCGCCTGCAGCGGCGGCTCGGCGAGGGCGTGGAGGTCATAACGCCGCAGGCCAGGGCGGACGAGATGCAGGACTCGCTGCGGAGCCTCGACGTGATCCTGTACTTCTTCTCCGGGATCGCGCTGTTCGTCGGATCGTTCTTGATCCTGAACTCCTTCAACATGACCGTGCTCCAGCGGATGCGCGAGCTCGGGACCCTGCGGGCGCTCGGGGCCAGCGACCGGCGCGTCGCCGCCACGCTGCTGGTGGAGGCGCTCGTCCTCGGCGTGATCGGGTGCGCCCTCGGCCTGGCGCTCGGCGCCGGACTGGCCGTGCTGCTGCTGAAGGCGATGCAGGGCTTCGGGATGCCGCTGGGCACCGTGGAGTACTCGTGGACGGCCGTGCTGGGCGCGATCGCCACCGGGTTGATCGCGACGCTGGCGGGTGCTGCCTGGCCGGCGATGCGGGCGGCCCGCATCCCGCCGGTCCGAGCGATGCTCGGGGGCGGCTCGACACGGGCGCGGCCCGGCCTGCGTCGCGCGATCGTCGGCACCGTCCTGCTGGTGCCGGGCACCGCAATCGGCGGCCTGTTCTGGTTCGGCGACACGTCCCGGGGCGGATTGCTGGGTGCGATCGGCGGTATCGGTGCGACCGTCGTGATGTTCCTCGGCATGGTCCTGCTGGCCCCGTTCGTCGTGCTGCCGCTCGTGCGGCTCATGGCGCGCCCGCTGCGGCTGGTCATGCCCGCCGAGGGACGCCTCGCGGCGGACGCTGCGCAGTCCAACCCGATGCGGACCGCCGCGACGGCCGCGACGCTGCTGGTCGCTATCTCGGTCGTTGTCGTCAATGCGACCGTCGCCTCCAGCTTCGTCGGAACGGTCAAGGACGAGCTCGACGCGCGCTTCGCGCGTGACCTCACCGTCCAGCCGCTCGACTACCAGGATTACGGCCCGCCGCAGGCCGGCCTCTCACGCACGGTCGCCCAGCAGATCGCCGCGATGCCCGAGGCCGCCGCGGTCGCCCGGCGCCGGGTCCTCTATCTCCAGGAGCTGCCGGGCAGCACGTCCGAAGGACTCGTCGTCGCCTACGACCCCTACGAGCTCGAGCGCGTCGACAAGCCCGCCTACGAGGGTGCGCCGCGCGCACAGATCCTGCGCGGGCTGGCCGACGGCGGCGTCGTCCCCGCCAAGAGCTACGCCAAGACGCACGATCTCCAGGTGGGCGACCGCCTCAGCCTCGACGGGCCGTCGGGCACCCGCCGCGCCCCGATCGTGGGCATCGTGGACTCGCTCGAAGGCGGCGGGCAGATGATCCAGGTCTCGCTGGACAGCATGTCCTCGGTTTACGGGGTGCGCCACGACGTGCAGCTCGCGGTCAAGGCCCGGTCGGAGTCCGACAGGCCGATGCTGGCTCGCAAGGTCCAGGCGCTGGTCGCCCAGGACTACCCAGGCCTCGAGGCCCTGTCGAACGCTGAGATCAAGAAGCGGACCACCGACGCGGTCAACCAGCAGTTCGCGTTCTTCAACGCGATCGTCGCGATGGCGGTGCTGGTCGGGATGCTGGGCATCGTCAACACGCTGTCCATATCGGTGCTGGAGCGCACCCGGGAGATCGGCGTGCTGCGCGCCGTCGGCGCCTCGCGCTGGCGCGTGCGGCGCACAATGGCCGACGAGAGCATGCTCATCGCATTGGCCGGCACGTTCTCCGGGATGGCTGCCGGGCTGGTCATTGCGCTGGTGTGGATCGTCGGCATGCGGGAGAGCACCTTCCCCGGCCTCTCGCTGCAGCTGCCTACGGGCATGCTCCTCACGATCGCCGTGCTCGGCGTGGTCATCGGCGTCGTCGCGTCGATCTTGCCCGCGCGCCGGGCGGCCCGGCTGGACCCGCTCGCGGCGCTGCGCTACGAGTAGCGCCGCGCGGCTCCTGCGTCTGACCTACGTCTTCGCCGCCCGCGCGTGCGTGCCGTCCAGCGCGTGCGAGCAGCAACCAACATCGCCGTCCCCGCGTTGACCGGGTCGAGCTCCGGCGGCGCGGGCCACGCCACCCACGTTGCGCTGGAGGCGGCGGACGGCTCGAGGCGCAGGATGTCTCCGCCGTGCTGCTAGGTGTCCTGCCCTGGGAGGTTGTGGGCGCGGCTGACGGGTGGCCGGTTGCCGATCTCGGAGTGGGGTCTGCCGCGGTTGTAGTGCTCGGTCCAGTGTGGCAACGCGGCCGCTCGGGCGTCGCTTGAGCGGTAGCGCTGCCCGTAGGCCCATTCGCGCGCCAGGGTCTGCTGGTAGCGCTCGATCTTCCCGTTGCGCTTGGGCGTGCGCGGCGGGATCGTGCGGTGGCTAATCGCGCGCTGCGCGAGCAGACGCGCGAGAGCCCGGTTGTGCGTGTAGGTCCAGGCGTTATCGGTCTGCCCGCGCAGCGGAGTGATGCCCAGGCCGGCGTAGAAGGCCAGCGCGCGCCTCACAAAGGCGATCACCGTCTCGGCGCACTCGTCGCCGTGCAGCTCGCTGTAGGCGATGCGCGAGTGGTCATCGATGATCGAGTGCACGAACTCCCAGCCCACGCGCATGCGTTTCTCCGCGCCCGTGCGATCACGCACGCCGGTGACTCGATGCCCGGGCCTGGTGAAGCGCGCCAGGCGCTTGGTGTCCATCTGCAGCAGATCACCCGGACAGGGCCACTCGAAGCGCACGACCGCCTCG